>Ga0315535_1001110_pt1 | contig 18352 bp, 12 predicted proteins | sample SalMarSW160220MG_2_FD_203092 | JGI IMG/M metagenome (GOLD analysis project Ga0315535, IMG submission 203092) | Salt marsh sediment microbial communities from the Plum Island Ecosystem LTER, Massachusetts, United States - Salt Marsh Sediment SW1602-20 ... | reverse complement strand
GGTTGTTACATCAAGAACCGTTTTATCAATTATATCTATACCGAGACTCGTGTTCCCGGTAATAATTGGCCATTGTCTTAACTTTTTTGCAGTAAAATCAACAAGTGATTCAGAGTTTTTATTATAATAACTGTTACAAGAATAAAGAGTTGTATCATCTCCTTCAATCCATTCCTGCAACATCAATGTTTCACTCCAATTGCATACCTGATCATACATCTTCAAAAATTTATCAATGGTTAAAACTTTAAAGGCTTTTAATTTTGTGTTTTCTTCCCATTTGACACTTTTCATATGAGGTTTAAGAACGCAGGGAAAGGTCAATTCATTACCAGCATTTTCAGCATCTTTTCTATTTTTAAGCAAAAGGAATTTTGCAACCGGTAAGTTATTTGTTTTGGCAAAATCATAAAAACGAGGTTTATTCATTAATAATTCTACAGTTTCTTTTGCAGGGAGAGAAATGTGAAAGTATGGTTCAAGTTTTTCTCTGTTTTGTGAAACGAGTAATACACTATTATCCTGACAGGGATAGAGAACAGCTTTCTGGTCTAATTGCTTTCCAAGCTTGGTAAGATTTTCAATTAATTCCTCAGTCATCCTCCCACTTGGGATAACTTTTTCACAGGCATTTGTTTTGGCACAAAAATGATCGAGGTTTTCTGCCATACCAATAACAGGTATACCTCTATCAGCCAAAATTTTGGCTGTTTGTAAACCCGTTAGGTAATCCATATTAATTAAAACCGCATAAGGTTTTTTATTATCTAAACTTTTTCCCAATTTTTAATTCCATTATTACATTTATCACGATTCAGCAATTAAGCTAACTGCTTTTTACCATTTAAGAATTCCTTTGATATATTATATACCTCGGAAAAAACCTTGTCAATTGGCTGAGTTGTATCAACAATAATAAAATTCTTTAATTCCTTACCCACTTTCATAAAATTTTCACTTCTCATTTTCAAATATTCAATGTTTCCTTCGCCTTTTCTTTTTAGCAAAATCTCAGGCGGCGCATTTAGAAAAAATACCAAATCAGGTTTGCTGTACATATTATTAAGCAGCCACCAATGTATTTTAGATGTTAATCTTTGTCTCTTTGCTTCCTCACCAAAATGGCCCGTGGATGCATCGAAGAGAAAATGTCTATCGAATAGAACTACATATCCCGTAAATTGAAAGAACCAAGAGAAAAACTGTCTATACCAGGCTTCAGCCATTCTATTGGTCAGTCTGACAAAAGCTCCTAGTTTGCCCCTTTTATCTATAGTCCGGTCTTCTTCAATATCATGTAACGAAATATTTTTTAACTTAACGTTTTTCAAATTCTTATTCTTCTTTTTATATTTTAACAATTTTAAATAAAAAATGAGCCTTGAAGTTGGTAGTGCATGATTACTTGATTCAATATTTAATCCCATATATAGATACTTCATTTTTGCAGGAGGTGATTCAAGAAGCATTTTTGCTATCGTCGTTTTCCCAGAGCCATCGGCACCAATTAGTGCTATAGTTGCCATTTTACTTTTTTGATATTAATTAATTTTATTTTTATCAGAAAATATCGGTTCCATTGCGTTAAATAACTTCTCAAATGATACTGGATATGCATGCAACACCTTGTAAACATCAATACCAGATATTGCTGATGGCAAAAGGTTGTTATAAATTTTGCCCACATTTTCAAGAAAATCATTCTTAACATCTGGAAATGCAAATTTGAATTTACTATAAAAATTATAAAAGTAATCCAACTCATATAAGTTAGATGTAATCATCATATCTGCAACATCGTTTTTATTATATTTAGTCACCTTGATATCATCTTTGTTATGACTCATAATAATTACTAATTTATTCAAATTAGTCGGAGCCCATTGTACTTTACCGTTAAAAATTACTTCTGGTTCTAATCGAACGTTTAGCAATTTCTTAAAAACCGGCAATGCTTTCCCCATCAATTTGATAATTGAATTATTTTTTAGAAAACCTTTATTGAAGGCTTTGTATATATTATCAATAAAGTGAATTGTTGCAAATAAAATCTTCTTTGTAATATCTAGTGGAGGTATTAATTCCCCAATTTCGGGTAATTGCCATTCCCATACGGAAACTGGAACGGGAATCCCAAACATTTTTTTCCCATCAGAAGATATTATAACAGTCTCATCTCCAACAAACCTTGCACCTTTTTTCATGAAACTAAAAAGTGATTCGGACTTACCACCTTTAGACCAACCTATAACAAGTGTACCTATATCATTAAATAAGAAGGCGGAAGCGTGGATAGGCAAATATTTTTTTTTAAGAAAGGTTAAGCTGATTATACGGTTAAGTAAAGGTATTTCTTCAATACCCTGTTCACAAACCAATTCACATTTATCTCCAATTTGCTCAAAAGGTATTTTGGCTTTTAAAGATGAGCGTCCATTAGATAAAATATAGAAACCATCATCATTAAAGCCTGCTTCTCCCACTCCGATATATGAAATACCTCCTAACTGCCAATCCTTTCGAAAGTGAATTATAATGTCAGGTTCTCTATTTAACTCGCTCCTAAATCTATTATATAATCTGGAAATATTTTTAATATCGTTTTCAGCAGGATTAACAAGCCTTATTCCAACTATGCCATATAGATCATAATCTATTGTTCTATTTTCAGATATTATCTCTTCCATTAATACAATAATCTTTATGAATATTTATTAGCTCACTTTAGGCAATAGAAAATGAATAAATTTTAATATCAACACAATTAAAATTAAATAATTACCTTTATAAAAATTCGGGCATAAAGACTTAATACGAGTTAAAAATTGTTGTTATTATGGAAGATATACTTTCTCAGCATTCTTAAGTTCATCAGCATTTTGCAAACGAAAAATCTCTTTCACCGGGACAATCTCCTTTTCTACCGATGTAAGTGACTTATCATTATATATTTTCGATGCGGTAAGCTGCATTGCTTTAATACTACTTCGCATTAAATGATTTGCCCATATAATAAGACTAACCCCACATTTTTGAAACTCTTCTGTAGGTGTACTATGGTACATTGTAGGAACGATTACAACCGGACAAGTATCTTTCCATTCTTTCATAAAATCAAAGATATCTTCAGCAGTATCTTTTTTGCTATGAACAAGAAGAGCATCTGCCCCTGCTTTATTGTACGCCTCAGCTCTTTTTAAAGCTTCAGACAATCCCCAACCGGCAATAAATGCTTCAATCCTGGCCACAACGCAAAAATCCGGGTCCACTTGCGTGTCTTTAGCAGCTTTAATCTTACCTGAGAACTCATCAATCTTTGCTAATTCCTGAGCTTCACCGTTAATAAAGGAATTAGTTTTAGGAAATAGTTTATCTTCAATACACATTGCAGCTATTTTTCTTTGCTCAAGCTTTTTAACAAGCCTCCTTACATTATTAAAATTCCCATAACCTGTGTCCGCATCCAATAATATTGGAATATTTGTGGCATCACTCATAAACTCTATAACTTCCAGTACCTGTGTCCAACTAGCCTCATTATTATCTCTAACACCAAGAGCTGCCGAAATTGCAAGCCCACTACCCCAAATTCCCTTAAAGCCCGCTTCTTCAACTATCTTTGCACTCATTCCATTATGTGCTTCAAGTATAAATTCCAATTGATTGGAGGTTAGCATTTGTTTGAATTGTGTAGATTTTGATACCATTGTTTTTCTCCCGTCAGGAATTTATTTCTGATAATTTTATAATTTCTATTTATTTATTAGCCGTTGCTGTAATTTCAATATGAGAATTCAATTTTTTATCAAAATATTCTACGATTTCTAAAACCCTTTCGCCTATCTCCCGCTGTGAGTCAATAGTTTGAGCACCCATATGAGTAGTTAAAACCACATTTTGTAACGATGCAAATGGAGAAATTTTACCCTCACCTTCGTTTTCATGCACATCTAAGCCTGCTCCTCTCAATCTCCCGCTACTTGTCAGCTCTTCTAAAAGGTCTTTTTCATTAACGACTCCACCACGTGCAAGATTCATTAAGTACGAGCCTTGTTTCATCTTACTCAATACTTTCTTATCAATTAAATTTCTCGTACTTTCACTCAAAGGAACATGTATGCTAAGATAATCTGCTTTAGTAATAACTTCTTCAAATGAGGTTAATCTAATTCCCTTTGAAGCCAAATAATCCTCATTTTCCTTGGTGTAACACTCATTATCAACACATCCTAATACCGTCATTCCCCAAGCCGAACCCATTTCACCTACAAGCGAACCAATGTTACCCGCACCAACAATACCAAGAACCTTGCCTCTTAAAAGATAACCAGTTGCCTTGCCCTTTACCCAGTGTCCTTTTCTCCATTCGCCGTCTACATAAAGCAAATTTCGAGACAGTGCTAACATAAAGGCAAAGCTTAGTTCCGCAACTGCTTTTGCTCCTGGTTCTGGAATACGCTTTAGTTCAAGTCCTCTTTTGTTAGCGTAATCAACATCAAGGTTATCCAGACCTGAACCAGCTCGAATTAAAAATTTTAACACCAGTCCCGCCTTCATAACCCGCTCGGAAATTTTAACACCACTTCTAAAGATAAGTAGGTCTCTATCACCCATTTGGGATATTAATTCTTCTTCGGACGCATTAATTGCACAAATAACATTATGTTTCTTTTTTAATTCTTCTATTGCCGGTTTTGAAATTGAGCTAGCGATTAGGATATTCATAATTTTTCCCGTTATGAGGTTTATAAATGCTTATCTTTAAATCTATTACTTTATTTTGCCGCAATTTACGTTCCAAGATAAAAAAATGAAATTTTGAATTAAAATCGATATTCTTGGCTTATAATAATTCTGAGGTGTATCAAAATGATAAATGTTTAAAATATATAACATAAAAGACTAAAAAGTGGTCAATTTGCTAACTATGACCTAGTTGAAATACTTTTCTACCATATAAGAATTCAGACCCATTGCTAATTTAATATTTAACAAACAGATCATTTAGAATTAAATCATTTTCTCCTAAATTTATGACAATAAAATCACATAAATTTTTTAACAACTTTCATCTGAGAATGATAATTTTATGACCAAATTTAACCTAAAGTCTTCACTTGGATATTTATTTCAGTAGGTTCATCTTCTTAGACAGTACAATATCATTCGCTGTTAATACATAAAAATAAACTCCACTCGATAGTTTATTTCCATTAAATTTAACCAGATGTTTGCCCTGGCTCTGCTTCTCATTAATTAGAGTAGTTACTTCTCTACCCAAAATATCATAAACCTTTAATGATACAAAACCAGCTGTTGGAAGAGAATATTCAATCGTTGAAACCGGATTGAATGGATTGGGATAATTTTGAGATAGGCTTACTGTTGAAGCGATATCATTATATAATTTTACTACAGATGAAAAAGCAATTTTTCCATCTGTATCTTGTTGTTTCAGTCTGTAATAAATTGTTCCATCTGGAATGGATTTATCAATATATGAATAATATTTGGGTGCATTGCTATTTCCATTTCCATGAACAAATCCAATTTCGTCCCACGAAACATTATCTTTAGATCTTTGAATTTCAAATCCGTAGTTATTTACTTCAGTTGCAGTTTCCCAATAAAGTTCAGTATTACCCTCCTTGATCTTTCCAGTAAAAGATACTAATTCAACCGGCACAGTATGATCGATAAAATTAAAAGTGGCATAAACAGGTAGGTGATCTGATGCAGTTTGTTCATCTGCATCGGGACTTGGATTACCTAATACTGTATAAGAGCCAGTATTATATTTAATATCATAATTACCTTGCCAGATGTTTTGGGATATTAAAATAAAATCAAATCGGGTGTATAAACCAGTAGATCTAAAAGATCTGGAACTACTCCAATATCCTTGCCCCCAGGATCCAAATACTGTAGGTGGATTGTTTTTAGGATCATAAAAATAACCATTCAAACCACCCGAAGGATAGTATAGCAAATTTTTATAAGCAAGTTCATCAGCATTGTCAACATTAAAATCTCCTAACACGATATAATCATCGGTAGAAGCAGCATTATTTGCAATATATGAAAGCAAATAGCTGATTTCGTTCGCTCGTGCCGTATCAGCGTCCCCTGTAAAGCCAACGTGACCGCTTGACATCAAATGCGCAGCGTAAATTACTATAGTGCTACCGCCATTCTGCGTAATTGTAAATTTATTTATGTCTCGATATTGTTCAGACGGTGTTGAATTTGAATCAAGGTATGAAGGAATGGGTATGTTGCTGAAACTGCCGCTATCAAATTTGGTGGTTTTATAATATAAGCAATTGCTATTCGGGCTAATGGTATCATTATTGGGAATAAATGTCCCCTTTGAATATGTTGCAGAGTCATAATTAAGCACGTAATTCAAAAAGGCATCAGAATTATTATTATTAATTTCTATTGCAATAAAAATATCGGGATTAATACTATTGATAACATTTCGCATATTCGAAATTCGAGTTGGAGTCGTTGCTGTCCAAACATTACCATTATCGCTAGTGTTATAAGTCATTATTGTTATAGGAATTTGGCCGAAAATAACCACTGGAAAAAACAACAATAACACCAAAAACAAATAATTTATCTTTATTGATATTTTATTCATTATCATAACATTTTATAAATTAATTACTTTAGAGCAAAATTGTAAAAAACATGACATAAATTTAAAGAAAATTACTTTTTATCCAAGCTTTAAACCGATCCCACATTTCTTATATATTAAGATTATTGCAGCACACTAATCTATTTAGAAAGTTTAGTTACATAGCTTAAATATACTACTGTAAAATATACTATTTTAATTTTTGCTTTCGACATTAAAACTTCTACTATAGTTCTTCCAATAATTATAAATACTTAGTACTAATAAACTGCATCTTTCGCATATATTATTTTTGAGGTTGATGTTGATATTTGATGTTTAAAATAGTTCTTCCCTAGCTGGATAACTAGGGAAGATTATATATTATTATTATTAAATAAAAGTGGATTAGCAAATTTCAATAGTCTGATACTATAGAATATGAAAAATCAGTAGTACCAATAACTATTTACTAATCAACAAATATTTCTTCTCTTTCTTTTATCATACATTCCAATAAGTCTGATATTTCGCCCCTTAATAAATACTCCGGTGGTCTTTTATTATTTAACAGACAATTTCTAACTTCAGTTGCACTTATTTTAATTTTGAATTTATCCTGATGCTGACAACTAGCTGTTACAGATCCACAAGCACTGCAATAATAGGCCGTTTCAAAGAATAGGGGTTTAATTCCAATATCGCCGATTTCATCAAATATTTCCTGAGACGCATTTGGAAGATAGAAGTTACCAACACCAGTGTGATCACGACCTATTATAAAATGGGAGCAGCCAAAGTTTTTGCGACATAAAGCTGTAAACACTGCCTCACGTGGTCCACTGTATCTCGAATAGGTGCTGAATGCGCCCAATAAGACCCTGAAGGGATCATAAAAGCCTTTTGAGATAATTTTTTCATAGCTCTCTAAAATAGCCTTTGAAATGAAGTCACCTTTCTTTTTCGGACCTATTACAGGACTAATTAGCAGGGCATCAGCCTGAACTTTTTCCAGTGCCTCTTTTTGAATAAACTCATGCCCACGATGAACGACATTTCTTGTATGAAATCCAACCACCGTGGCCATGTTCAAATCCCTTAATATCGACCTGATTTGTTGTGGAGTTAGTACATATGGCTTTTGAGGGCCGTTATGCCTGAATTTAAATACATCTCCGCTTATAACATAATCTCCTTTACTATAAAAATATTTTACTCCCGGATGATTACTATCATTTGTGCCAAACCATTTCTTTGAAACTTCACTCATATCCGGAATATTTTCAATATTTTCAACCTCAATTACTCCGATTACTTCGTCTCCTTGCTTCGTAAATAATAGGACCTTATCGTTCACCTTAAATTTAATGTCTTTTTTATGCATCTGGAGCATAATGGGAAGAGTCCAGATAATACCATTTTTTAATTTATTAAATTCTAAAACTGATGACATCTCACTAATATTCATAAATCCGGTTATTGGTGAATATGTGCCGGTCGCTATTTGTTCAACATCTAAAACTAATTGCTCATCTAGGTAAATTCTTGGTAGATTTTTATTTTTAATTTCATTTATATCCTCTTCAATATAATTTTGCACAAGTTTACCACCATGAGGAAGGATCAGACTATTTTCGTAGACATGATTTATAAATTCGTGAATATTTAAATCTGTATGACGGTTGAGATAATTAGTAGTTTCGTCTATTATCCCGGCAGCCATCCTCACAACCTGAACAGGATGGTTTCCAATAGCTGTTTCAGCAGCTAATACAAGTCCCATGGCACCATTAAATAAATTGCTGGTAATATCATTTATTTCAGCTCTATTTGGCTGCAAGCCGGATATCATACTATCTAAAAGATTAGTTGCAACATAAGCAGGTTTATCAAATTTATTAGCAAAATTCATAATATACCGTTGTGTCAGGCCAATCTTTTGCAGGGGAACTTCTTTTGACAAATCTCCTCTATCGATTAATATTGCATCAGATGTTTTTACAATATCCTGCAGATTGTTAAGCGCATTATAGCTTTCAATCTTGCTAATAACAAAAATTGGATAATCAATTTGTTCTCTGATCCAGATAATATCTTCTTTTTTATAAGCAAATGATAGAGCGTAATGTGTTATACCCATTTCTTTCCCTATTTTGAGAGCTTCATAATCCTTATCAGTAAATGCAGGCAAAAATGGCATCCGGTCAATACCTATACCTTTATTACTTCCCACAATTCCCCCTTCTATAACCCGGCCTTGCGTCAGTTTACCTTCTATCTTTATTATTTGTACAATAACCGAATTAAAGTCTATTCTTAGAAGATCTCCAACTTTAAATATTGCTCCAGGGAGGCCGGGATATATAGGCAACCTTTCTCCACTTTCCTTTTCTTTATATTCAACAATTTCAACTAATGAATTCGTTTTTAGTGTGATACTTCCATTTACATATTTTCCTGTTCTTACCTGTGCACCTTCGCTATCAATACAAATAGGCTTTTTTGTCCATAATCTTAGTTTATTTATTATATCTTTCAAATCCTTAATTTCAGTATGCGACAAATTGACCCTAAATAGATCTGTACCCCATCTATCCATTTCTTTAATTGTGTTTTCCTTTAAAGAACTGGGACCGACTGTTGCAATAATTTTGAATATATTATTCATTCATTTATATCCTTTTTACTTAGTAGGTTTCAACCCGTGCAAAAATTTTTTTCATTTATAAATACTGGGCATTATAAGGTGACCACCAAAATATATAACCAAACTTCTGAAAGGGAATTAATGTAAGATGCTCATTTTTTTTGAGATTGTAAAATTGTCCGCAGCTAGAACATAAAAATATATTCCACTTGACAGGTTTGTTCCATTAAATTCGACAGAATGTTTTCCGGCAGTCTGGTATTCATTTTTCAATGTTACAATTTTCCTACCTAATAAATCATATACTATTAAAGATACGTGGCTACTTATTGGCAAAAAGTACTCGATTTTTGTAGTGGGATTGAAAGGATTTGGGTAATTTTGGTATAAGACTACATCCGAAGCAACATTATAATTCAAATTAATCTCTTTGGAATATTCAAATTTGCCGTCAAGATCTTCTTGCTTTAACCTGTAATATAGTGTTCCATTCGGTAATGACTGATCAGTAAATGAATAGTCTTTCGGTGCATTACTGTTTCCACTTCCTGGGACAAAACCAATTTTACTCCAGGTTATTCGATCTGTTGATCTCTGAATTTCAAATCCATAATTATTAACTTCAGTCTCTGTTCTCCATTGTAAATAAACTTTATTATTAACAACTCTTCCTGAGAACGAAGAAAGTTCCACTGGTAATAGCTCATAACTAATATTACCCGTTAGATTATGATAGGCAGTTGTTGTACTGCCCCAATTGCTCGCTGTTGTTAAGGCATTTCTCGTTGTGTATAAATCACCATTAACTGAGCTACTATAGTACCAATTATCATCTACAGAACCGGTAAGTGCAATATTTGCAGACGAAGGTGTATCAAATGGTGCGTTTGAAGATGTTGTCCAGCCTGTCATATCACCCCAGTGAATGCCTGCTATATAATAAGTAGGTGATGGTGATGAACCGGTATATGCTATCAGCTGATTGCTTCCAGATGTTAGATTTGGCAGAGTTCCTGTATAACCATTATCTCCACTATATTGTAAAATCCTATCGCTGGCATCATTATCATCTGTTAAGTTAGCTCCCAACCGAATAAATGTGCCTGCAGGTACGTTGGTCCAGTTTGTAAAGCTTAAATCAAAAACATTTCCCGAGCCAATAGATCCATCTGATTGAATTGCATTACTTGTAATTTTTAAGGTCGTCAAATTCATATTGTAAAGAGTCATAAACTCAATAAAATTGTTGCCACTGCCGTCATTAACTCCTACCTGTGTAAAGACTATACTTCCTGGATAGGGTGGATTAAAATTAGCAGGAACTGCAAAATTATAGTCAGCATAAACCGGAAGATGATCTGATGCGCTATAAAGCGCACTTGCTACTTTCTGGGAAACAGCCTGATTATTTAATCCTGTTGTACCGTATTGTCTAATGCCTAAATTATGATGTAGCCCATCATTACCATATGCTGTATAATTCCCAATAAACGTTACACCCCCGGCATCTACGACAGATTGAGAATTTAATATTAAATCATACCTGTAACGCATATTATCGGTAGAATAAGTTTGATAAATGTAATTAGTAGAGTCAGTATTCCAACTACCAGTAAGAGTTACTGCATCTAAAAAATAACCGGAACCGGAGCCATTATCAGTCAAAGTAGAATAAGCAGCTTCTGTACCATTTGATAAATTAAAATCTCCCGCAGCTATATAAAAAGAATTAACCGGAAGCGAATTAGTTATTGATCTCAACATAACTGCATCTGTATCTCTCGAAGCAGTATTTTGAGATGATAAATGTATTCCATATAGAATAATTTTATCTCCCGTTAAATTATTATATAATTGATATTCATAGGATGGATGATTGGTGTTACCTTGAATTGGTACAACCACCCTGGAGCTTAAAAAAGTGAATTTTGATGGATTATAATAAATAGCATTAACGTCAGATTGTCCACTCGGCACAAATGTTCCCATTTTATAGGTTCCTATCGAGCCTAATACATTGTTCAAAAAATTGATGGCCTGGCCTGATGTAGCATCGTCAATTTCAACTGTACTTATTATATCAGGACTGGGAGTAATTGAAGAAAATATCGTTTGGAAATAAGTATCACGATCACCAGAAGTATAAGTCATTAGATTATAACTTAATAATCTTATTTGTTCAGACTGTGCAATTATGGAAGGATTTATGAATAAAAATATTAACAATAAAGGGACATAATAATGATTCATTATTTTACTTAGTATCCCAAGTAAAGTACTTTTGAATATATTTTCCCTAGCCAATTTCATAATTTACCCCCATTCTAATATTATAAGGTATTTTAACTGAAATTTGTAACTTTAGTAATAATGATGGTAGTTGAATAAAGTGTACTCCCCCTTTTTATTTTTGCTAATTTTTTGGCATGCAGTGTATAGGGGGAAAAGGACATTTTTAATCCATCTATATGTGCTCAGAAACAAATTATTTAAATTGAAAGATATCCAATTATTTTTTTTGTATTGACCTTTTTAATAAAGAATTAATGAATTAAATATCAACCAGCAATGGGGATTTTCCTAAACTATTGCCTGTTCTTCAAGCTATACTTGGTCAATAAATTTTTATACAAAGGGAAAGAAGCAATAGAAACCAAAATCCTATAGTTCCATTTTAGCTCATCTTTCCACTTTTCATCTTCCCTAATTGTGATTTTACCAGTGTCGTGTCTGCTCCTATTACCGGTGAACACATGACCGGGTTTCAAATCCAATGAAACCTTATCGTTTTCTATTTCATAATTTATTTTACAATTTAGCGCTTCCTCTAGGAATTTTAATATTCTTACTGCATTATTTGTAAAATACGTATAAGACAAATAAATTTTATTATTTGTGTTTATTCTTTTCATAGCGTCCAGACTCAGAAGATTCTTAACATTCCATTTAATACTGTGTCCTACAGAACTATATTTCTTTTTACCAAAATTCCTTATATCCTTCTTAATTAGAGAGTTGACAACTCCCCGTGGATCTCTAATAACATATATCGGAAATATATCCACCCTTTTGGATTGTGAAAGGGCAAGCAATCTTACAGGTATTCTGGAGGAATCTACAATAATGCTTCTCCCGCTCTGTTTGGCAATACATTCATATAACTTCTCAGTATGAATTAGATAATGATACAAAAATGTTTGATATGCTTTATCATTCCTATTTTTTAGAAATTTTTTTAATTTAAAATAATTTGTCCATTTTTCAAATTTTGCCAGTTCCTCAGTTATTCTATCTAAATCTTCAGAAGAAAATGAGCTAATATAATTTTCTTTTACTTTCTGCCAAAAATCACAATTATCGAACTTTTTACCACAGCTACATAGTTCGTTTCTTTGTAAGCCTTTTACCCAGAAATCTCTAATTTCACCGACATATATCACCTGTTCTGAAGTTCTTAAACTTCGGCCCAGAATAGTTGCACCACTGAACCAGAATCCTGTTAAGTATACTATCTTAATTTTTTCCATTTAATAAGTAAGGTTTTTTCGGAAAAATAAAAAAAGTTTATCTATTCAAAAAATATAACCTGCAAATATTTTTACTCTTTTCTACACCATATTTCCTAATAAATCCGACATCTCTTTCCTTAATAGTATTTTAGGAGTCTTCCATTATTTATAAAAGTTAGTTTTAATAAGATATTCTCATGAATCTAATTTTTGGCAAATTAAGGTTATCTAAATTTCTGAAATCAAAAGAAAATTATAACATTCACGCAACATGCCTATACACTAATGATCCCAAGATTTCTAAAACAGGTAGTGGAAGGTTATTAAATATTTTATTATGTAGACCATAGGTATGAGTTGAAAAATTAAGAAATCTATCCTTCCGTAAATCAAATCTATATGAACGTAATTCAAGTTCACGTACTGCCCATCCATTTTTAAACCTTCTCAATCCTTCATTGTATGTTTCTGTTTTCCCAAATGAAAATTCCCTGTAACCATTTGAATTATACCACCTAATCGCTTCCCACATAACAAGGTTATTAGCTCGAAGGTTTTGAAATTTATTATCGGACGCTCCAAATTTATAGATTACTTTGTCGCCAAAATGCAAGTAAACTGCCCCAGCAATTACTTTTCCTGAATGTTCAGCAAGAAATATAGTTCCGAGGTCATTCTTTAATATTATATTATACATATTTCTAAAGAAGGAATAAGGCTGGGGAGGTAGACCATGCCGCTTTCTTGTCAAGGAGTTCAATTTATAAAATTGTTTTACTGACTCCAAAGATTGACTTTTGTAAACCTTCACATCTTTATTAATAGCCTTTCGAATATTCCTCTTGATCGTGCTATCAAATAAGGAAAATAATCGCTCCTCATTTCCATCAAGGTCAATTATGTGCGTATATTCCAGGTAATAATTAATTTCAGAAGTCAAATAATCCTGTGCTCCCCTGATTTCCAAATATTTCCATTTGGATTTTTTGCCGTATTCTTTTGCCGATTCTAGTAGTAGATTAAACTGTCCAGTATTCTTTACCAAAGGACCGGAAAAATCGCTGAAGGGCAAGCCTATACCACGCTTTCCAGTAATGAGACTATTAACCTCCATTAAAGGAAGAATACCGGTAATTTTATCCTGTTCTTTAATAACTTGAAAGACGGGTTTATAATTATAACTAACCGAAATTAATCTTATCCACTGAAATGTTTGGAAGAATGTATAGTCCTGATGATCAATTATTTTCTCATTCCAATTTTTGTAATCTAAAGGATTTATAATTTCGACTATTTTAGCAAAGGACATTTAATTTCCATTATTATATCAACTGTTTGCTCTTCTTTATCAAGCTATTAAACGGTTCGCTTAAAAAAAACACTCCATATCACTTAAGGCATGGAGTGCAATTCAAAGGGAAATTATTATTTAATTATAATACTTTAAATTAACTAATATTTTAGCAAGCAGATTAAGAAATATGTTTTTTTGAATTCAAACGATTAAGGATTTTGCTGGTCTTAATTTTCTTGTAAACAGTCTGCTTTAAATTAGAGCTTTGTTTTTTACCGTTCTGATTGCTGTATGAATATTCATAGCCATAGCCATAGCCATATTTATATTTATGGGTTGATTTTTCTATCTCACAAGCATTAACAATCGCACCCGTAATATCAATATTTTCATTTCTCAATTCTTGTAATCCGGCTATTGCTGAATCTCTCATTGTATGATTATATCTTGTAATCATTATTATATTTTCAATCAACCTGCTCAAAATCAATGTATCAACAACCCTGGTCACGGGAGGGGTATCAATTAGTATATAGTCATAAAAACTTGATTTTAAATCATTAATCAAATCTATTGTTTTTTGTGATTGTAGCAAGCTACTGGATTTCTCACTTATATCACCAGATGGTAGAAAACTAATCTCACCTGTCGTCGATAAATTATTAGTAAAGCCATTGAGTTTGAAAATTGGTATTCTCCTCAAATCTTGGTCCAAAAAAGTACTTAATCCAGGATTTTCCCTTGATACCTCTAACAAGTCTGTTAAACCGCATCTTTTTAGGTCAGCATCAATAATCAATACTTTTTTATCTGCAGCAGCAAGGGTTAATGCAAGATTTGCAACAATAGTTGTTTTTCCACTATTTTCCTCGGGACTGGTAAATAATATTATTTTACTATCTCTTTTAAGAGAAAAGACAAGTTTTGTCTGAAGGACTTTATATGACTCAATAATTCCAAAATTTTCCTTTTGCAAAACTGCAAACTTGTCCTCTATATTTTGGGATTGATCAATTTTCTTTTTTAAGTCCTTCGGGAACTTAGGAATTATTGAAAGAATAGGTAGATCTAGATCTTCCTCAATTTCATTGAGCTTGAGTAAACTTCGTTCCTTGAATTCACCGATAAAAACATAAGCAATTGAGAAGGCTCCCCATAAAAACAAACATATTAAAAGGATAATTTTCAAATTAGGAGATACAGGAAGAATCGGAAGATCGGCGGGATCAACTACAATTATATCCTGCATCTGAGAAATTTCTTTAACACTCATTTCTGATCTTTTATCAAGCAACACATTATAAGTATTTGCAGCAGTTTGCGCATTTCTCTCCAGGTCTGCTAACTCCTTTTCCTGCGTTGGCACACTATGTATCTTTGCTTGATATTTTGCGATTAAATTTTCTAAATTTGCTTTTTTATCTTTAAGAGAATTGATAATAATATTATAAGAGGTTAAGGTATTCTGATTATAAGATTTTAATTTCTCTTTTAATTGAGCTATTTGATTATTTATGCTAATAATATCAGGATGGTTCTCACTTTTCTTTTGAAGTTCAACTATTTTTTTCACCTCCAGATCAGACAATTGATTCAAAATTTGTGAGAAAGGAGAACTTGATTGATTCGAATTATCCGGGGCCAAAAATGTCTGATCAAAATAACCCTTGCTTTTATAATCATTTTGAATTTGTTTTACTTTCGATTCATATTCATTAAGCTCAAGATCATTGCTTATCTTTTGAGTTTGCAAATTCGATAAAAAGTTAACAAGATCTTGAGACCCTTTATCGAGGTCGGTAATTCCAGATCTTGTTTTATATGCACTGACTTTATCTTCCGCATCCTTAAGTTGTTTGGCCATATCACTAAGCTGCTTATCAACATACTTGAAAGATTCCTGTATATTCTTTCTTGCAAGTTCGGTCCTGGTTTCCAGGAATTTTTTTGTCAGGGTTGTAGCAATCAGCTGAGCCATCACTGGCGATTTATCATCTACCTGAATTTTAATTACATTAGTTTTATCAACCTGTTGAATTGTAATTTTTTTATTGAGCATATCAGTCGAAAAAACTCTACCATAAACAGTAAAATATACTTTTGTCCCCGGAGGAGAATTGTGCCAATCAATTTTCACATTAAAAATATCAGATTTTATTTCTGTAGGATTCCCGGATCTTTTAGAATTTATTAATTCATTTGTATCTGCATTATATAATTCAATATATCCTGAATTATATATAACATAATAGCTGGCCAGGCGACCATCATAACCTGAATCCACTTGCGTTTCAAGAATTTGTGGATAATCATCTCTACTTGTCCCCTGATCATTTAACCACCAATTATAAGCTGTTAGAGATTCTTTAAATTGAATATTTTTTCTGTCTGGAAATTCAATTTTTTTAACATTAAAATTTAATTTTAATTCATTGACAACCTTTGATAAAACCGATCTGGTATTTATTAGTTGCATCTCTGTTTCAATATCGTCCAAGGACTGATTTGCAACTAATTTTAGATATTGATCCTGCGCATTTTGATCCTTAGGTTGATCTTGTTTTTTCAATAAAATTGTCGATTCATAAATTGGGCTTTTCGTAAGATAAAAAATACTGCCACAGACAATTATTAATATGAATGCAGTAATAAGAACCCACTTTCTTTTATTAAAAGCAAGAATCAATGCATCAATGTTTGTCTGACTGGTACCACTAGCTTTAACATCAACTAACTTTTTGTTGTGCTCTTCATTCATATAATAAATTTCCTATTTCACACTTACCTTTTCTTTTGATAAATTATTGCAATTAATATAGCCGTTAACGTACTAAGCGTTGCAATAACAATTGCTTGAGTCGACCCGCTAAACCATTTCTTAGGCACATAAATTTGATCGCCCGATTGCAAAGTAATATCGTTCTCTTTATTGCCGCTTTCAATTATTTGTTTACCATTGATATCTAGTTCCTTACCATTTCTTGTTAATGTAATGCCCCCTAAATCAGCCACATCAGTAGTCCCACCAGCCTTTGCAATTAAATCTGCTAATTTATCTGTCTGGGTAACGTAATAATAACCCGGCTTATTTACTTCGCCAAAGATGTTTACTCTGACTATTGGTAATATTGTTAATTCAGGATTCCTATAAAGATCACTGTACTTGTTATAAATTTCCTGCGTAAGACTATCGATATTCCGGCCGGAGGCCCTTATTATACCTAAATAAGGAAGGGAAATATTTCCATTTTCTTGTATATAGTATTGTCCAGAGAGTGAATCTGAAATATTATAAAATATCAATTTTAATCCATCTCCTGGATGTAGAGTTTGACCACTGCCTGAATAACAGAACAAAGCTACTAAAAAGGCTATAGCTAATAACATTTTCCTCATAATAACCCCGTTGAATTCCTAATCCCGAATGGTATGAAGTTTTGAACCATAAGATAATATCATTTTTGCTTATATAATAGGCATTTCTTTGATAGTATGTGCCGGCACTCCAGCCACAATTGTATTAGGCAAAACATCCTTAGTTACAACTGCACCAGCGCCTACAATTGCATTTTCTCCAATTGTAATGCCGCACAAAATGGTAGCAGAAGAGCCTATTGATACACCCTTTTTTATAAAGGTCTCAACAACGGCCCAGTCCTCTTCAGTTTGTAATTGACCTTGATTGTTGACTGAATGGGGATATTTATCATTAATAAAAGTTACATTATGACCCACGAAAACATTATCTTCGATGTGAACACCTTCACAAATGAAGGTATGCGAAGAAATTTTACAACTTTTCCCAATTGTCACATTTTTCTGGATTTCGACAAAAGAACCTATTTTTGTAAAATCATCTACTGAACATCCATATAGATTTACAAAGTTAAAAATCTTAACATCTTTACCCAGCTTAACATTATTTATTATTTGGTTATCCATTTATAACTCCAAAGGAAAACAATCTTATTACAATTTACAATTAGATTTTCTCTTGTGCATATACCTCAACTCCAACCTTACGCTTAATTGCAGGAGACTGATAACCATTAATATCCACATAAGCCCCTGTTTTCTTAATCGATATATCTGAAGCTTCGAGTATTTTTACTATTTCCAGACCATCATAGGCATTTGTCAAAGGGATTCTGTTATTAATTATGCTATTTGCAAACTCCGTAACAGCTGAACTTAATGCTTCGACCTGCTCTATTTTTGGCGAGCACATATCACCAGTTCTGTACTGTACCAAAGTATTATGCAGACTTTCTGCTGTT
>Ga0315535_1001109_pt1 | contig 18364 bp, 14 predicted proteins | sample SalMarSW160220MG_2_FD_203092 | JGI IMG/M metagenome (GOLD analysis project Ga0315535, IMG submission 203092) | Salt marsh sediment microbial communities from the Plum Island Ecosystem LTER, Massachusetts, United States - Salt Marsh Sediment SW1602-20 ... | reverse complement strand
AGGACGAAGAAGGCGAAATTTTTCCTGAAGGCCGCCGGGCCCGGGTGCGCGGCATCCAGGTGCATAACTCGGCGGCAGAGAGCGCCGTGGCCGGCCAGCGCACCGCCCTGAACCTGGCCGGAGTTGAGACCAGCGAAATTGCCCGCGGCATGGTGCTGGCCGCTCCCGGCCTCTACCAAGCGACTCAGCGCCTCGATTGCTCCCTGAGCCTGCTGCCTTCCGCGCGGCCGCTGAAGAATCGCTCCCGGGTGCATTTCCACTCCGGGACGGCGGAGACGGTGGCGGAAGTGGTTCTGCTGGATTCCAAAGAACTCGCGCCCGGCAGGCAGGGTTACGTGCAACTGCGGCTGGCCGAACCCGGGCTGTTCCTGCCGCAGGACCGCTACATTGTTCGGCAGTTTTCTCCCGTCATCACCATCGGCGGCGGCGTGGTGCTCGACAACTTGCCGGAGCGGCACCGTCTGCTCGATCCGGCCGTCGCCGAGTTCCTCTCGGTGCTCGAAAAGGGTAGCGACGAAGAGCGGCTGGAACTGCTGGTCCGCGAGGCGGGCGAGGCTGTCCTGCCCATGCTGACGGCGCGGATGGGCAGATCGGAGGCTGCCATCGAGCAGCTCGGGCGACGGTTGCAGGCAAAGAAACGGCTGGTGATGCTGGGCCAGCCCGCCAGCTTATTCATCCACGCCGAACACTTCCTGCAGCTGGCCGGGGAAGTGGTCAAACAGCTCGACAGCTTTCACAAAAGCAATCCCCTGGTGAGCGGCCTTGCCCGGGAAGATTTGCGGGGACGGGTCCGCGACCGGCGGAAGCAGGCGCCGTCGGCGGCGTTGTTTAACGCCGTGCTGCGCCAGTTGGAGAAGGCTGGCAAGGTCGAGATCAATGGAGAAACCGTCCGGCAGGCGGGGCGCACGGTGGAACTGGATCCGCAGGAAAGGGCGGCCCGTGACCAGATCGCCCAGGCGTTTGAGAGTGCCGGGCTGGCCGTCCCGGCCGCTGGCGCCGTGCTGGCGGGGCTGAAAATCGACCGCGCCAGGGCCGCGAAGATTCTGCAACTACTGCTGAAAGAGAAAGTTCTGGTCAAGGTGGCGGAAGACCTGATTTTCCACTCCGCGGCGCTGGCCGGGCTGCGGCAATTGATTGCGCGGCAGAAGGCCAAGAGCAATCGCATCAACGTCGGCGTCTTCAAGGAACTGACCGGGCTCACCCGCAAGTACGCCATTCCGCTGCTGGAATACCTTGACCGCGAGCGCGTCACCCGCCGCCAGGGCGACGAGCGGATTATTCTTTGAGAGGATGGCTTGCGTGTGTCGGCTGCGTTTTGTTTCGAGTCGTGCCCGGCAGGGCAAGTTCTAAAAGCTCTTAACACAGAGGACGCAGAGAGGAGTTGCCCAGATTGCAGATGAGAATATTCTGGGCTCCCTGTATGGACGGTGTTGAGTTACCTTACGCACAGAGAGCACAGAGAGAACAGACACAAGCGGGAGATCGCGGATTTTAGCCATGGGAGTACATTGGCGATGCTTGTGTTTGGTCAAAGGGATCCGTTGATAAATCTCCGGATGCCGTCTCTCAACACAAGGACGTTGAAGTTGATCAGCAGCGCCAGCTTGGAGCCGGAAAGTCTGAGATAGGATAGCGTCTGAGCCTCATGAATGGGCGCCAAGGCTTCCACCGATTTAACCTCCACGACGATCGAATGTTCCACCAGCAGGTCCATGCGGTAGCCACATTCCAGTTTGACCTCCTCGTAGACAAGCGGAACAGCCTTTTGCTGCTCGACGGTAAGCCCTCGCTTTCTGAGTTCGTAGGCCAGGCACGACTCATAAGCGGACTCAAGCAGGCCGGGACCCAGCGTCCGATGGACCTGGATGGCGCCGCCGATGACCATTTCTGTGATCCGATTTAGTTGTTCTCGATGGGCCATTTGAAGAATTTAACACAGAGGTCGCAGAGGGGACTGGCGAAGATTTGTCTTGGGGCTTTTCTCTGTGTCCTCTGTGGCCCAGGGACGGTAATGTGAACTCTCCAGAGACCCTCTGTGTCCTCTGTGTGAAACCTGACGTTGATGAAGGATCCCAACTCCCTTTCCTGGCTAAAGTTACGTATGAGGGCTGTTCAGTCCTTTATTAATTTCACCATTTCGTACACTCGCGGGATGGGCAGGCCGACCACGTTGAAGTAGCAGCCCTCGATGCGGGGGATGAAGCGGGAAGCGAGTCCCTGGATGGCGTAGCCACCGGCCTTGTCAAAAGGTTCACCACTTTCGATGTAACCGTCGATTTCTTCAGTGGTCAGATTTCTGAAGGTCACCAGGGTTGTTTCGTGCGTCCAGGCCAGAACGGTTTCCGGCGCTCGGACGAGGCACACTCCGGTCATCACGCGATGGGTGCGGCCGGAGAGGGTGCGCAGCATCCTTGCGGCGTCAGCGGCGTCGACGGGTTTCTCCAGGATTTCGCCGTTGATGGCCACCACGGTGTCGGCGCCCAGGACGAAGCTGCCGGTGCCTGACTGACGCGCAACGTCCAGCGCCTTGTCCCGGGCCAGGCGGCGGGCAAAGTCTTCCGGCGGTTCGCCCGGGATGCGGTTTTCTTCGATTCCGCTGGGCCGGACATCGAATTGAAAGCCCGCATTTTGCAGCAGCTCGCGGCGGCGGGGAGAGTTGGAAGCCAGAATCAGGCGGATCACGCGGACTATTATAAGGGCCGTTGGAGGAGGCCCACAAGTTGTTTGACTTGGCGGCGGGTTGTGGTACACTCGTTCACCTCAACACACAGACGAAGGGTAGTCCAGAGTTTTCGATGGAAGAAATCAGCAAGATTCTCCCTCTCCTTTTCAGGGGTCAGGTGCGGCGGAATAATCCCCGCGTGGTGGAAATCCTTTCGCCGTTGTGGCCGCTGGTGGCCGGCAAGCCCATGGCGCGCCACTCGCGGCCGGTGGCTTTTGATGATGGCTTGCTGACGCTTGAAAGCGACTGCATGGCCTGGTCTACTGAGATGCGCAGCATGTCGAATGACATCATGGCGCGAATCAATCGATACCTGGGCGCGACGGCGGTGCGAAGACTGAAGGTCCGCTACGTGTCAAACCTCATGACGGCCGCGCCTCTGCCAGACAAATCGCAGTTCAACTGATATCATGTTTAGTTGCGCCTTGCGGGCAAGCCTGCTTCCGTGAAAACAAAGCAGATGCTTCGCGGGGCTCAGCATGACGGGCGGGCCTTTTCAAAAAACCGTGAAGGTGCGCATGGACGGCCTGGCCAATCCATCCAGGCGGCAGGAAGACCATGGCTTTAACTGAAAAAGACGTTCTCTATGTGGCTGACCTCGCTCACCTGGAGCTGACGGACGAAGAGGTGAAGAAGTTCGGCCCGCAACTGGATGCGGTGCTGGAATACGTCCAGAAGCTGAACCAGCTGGACACGGCGGGCGTGGAGCCGATGGCCCAGGTGACCCATGGCACCGCTGTGAATCCGGCCCTGCGCGAAGACCATGCACGGCCCTGCTTTACCCAGGAAGAGGCGCTCCAAAACGCTCCGGAGCCGGGCGATGGCTGCTTCAAGGTGCCGCAGGTCATTGACCGGGAGGAGTAACCCGAACCGGCCCCTGTTGAATTCCACTGTTAAGAACCACTCATGGACAATCTGACCCACCTGACCATCGAAGAAATTCACGGCGTGCTGGCGCGCAGGGAAGCGTCCGCCGAGGAGATCGCACGGGCGCACATCGAGCGCATCCGGACGGACGACCCAAACGTTCGCTCCTATCTTTCAACCTGCGAGGAGAAGGCGCTGGAGCAGGCGCGCGCGGTTGACCGCCGGATTGCGGCCGGCGAGCCGCTGCTGCCGCTTTCAGGCGTGCCGGTGGCGGTGAAAGACGTCCTGCTGACGCGGGGGCTTAAAACGACCTGCGGTTCAAAGGTGCTGGAAGACTTTGTCGCTCCTTATGACGCGACGGCGGTGGAAAGGCTGGAGGCGGCGGGAGCCGTGATCCTGGGCAAGACCAACTGCGACGAGTTCGCCATGGGCTCCTCGACGGAAAATTCCGGCTTTTACCCCACCCACAATCCGCACGACCTGACGCGCGTGCCGGGCGGCTCCAGCGGCGGCTCTGCGGCGGCCGTGGCGGCCAACCTGGCAACCGTTTCGCTGGGATCGGATACGGGAGGCTCCATCCGGCAGCCGGCGGCCTTCTGCGGCACGGTGGGCATGATGGGCACCTACGGCCGGGTCTCGCGCTACGGCCTGGTGGCCTTTGCGTCGTCGCTCGACCATGTGGGTCCGTTCGGGCGCTCGGTGCGTGACGTGGCCCGGACGCTGAAGGTGATTGCGGGTCGAGATCCGATGGATTCCACCTCGGCCGATGTGGCCGTGGGCGATTACGAACAGTCCCTCGATGGCAACGTGCGCGGCGTGAGAGTCGGCATCCCCAATGAATACTTTGAAGGACTGAACTCCGAGATCCGCACCAACATCGAGAAGGGAATCAAGCTGCTGGAAAAATTGGGGTGCAAGATGGTGCCCATCCGCCTGCCGCACACCGAGTATGCCATCGCCTGCTACTACATCATCTGCACGGCGGAGGCGAGCTCCAACCTGGCGCGGTATGACGGTGTACGCTACGGCTACCGTGCAAAAGAATACTCGGGGCTGCGTGACATGTACCGCAAGACGCGCGACCAGGGATTCGGCTCGGAGGTGAAGCGCCGCATCATGCTGGGAACTTACGTGCTGAGTTCCGGCTACTATGACGCCTACTACCTGAAAGCCCAGCGGGTGCGGACGCTGATCACGCGGGATTTTGTTGAGGCCTTCGACGACGTGGACGTGATGGTTGCCCCCACTTCGCCTATCCCTCCCTTCAAACTGGGCGAGCGGGTGGACGACCCTCTGCAGATGTATCTTGCTGATATCTATACGGTTACTGCAAGCCTGGCGGGTATCCCGGGGATCTCCGTTCCCTGTGGTAAGCTACCAGGCGAGCCTCCGCTGCCGGTGGGCATGCAGATCTTTGCCAAACACTTTGGCGAAGCGCGGCTGCTGCAGGTGGCCGAGGCTTTTGAGAAGGCCGGCGGCTTCAACGTTTCCTGAGTTTCTCCCGCGCCGGGTACGCTCGCAAATTCCAGATTTCAGATTCCAAACCCGCCATCGCTTCCACGCATAGAACCTTCGGCCATCCTCGCGCGGGAGCCTTGGAGCCGCTCTTGATTTCAAATTTGAAATTTCAGATTCCAGATGTTTAAAGGCTCGTAGCCGCTCCGGCAGACTTGGCTTTTGAATGTGGAATTCGGAACCGTGAATCAGGAATCCTGAATCCACAATCCTATCAGGAATTCCTGAAGAGGGAATCGAAGCGCTTTTTGGCGTCGTCCTGTTTGCCGGGGCCGGAGCCGCTGGCCAGCAGGACGGGGTTGGGCTGGAAATAGCCGCAGTAGTTTGAAGCTTCCTTGTCGCGGACCCACTCGGCCTGGGTCTCGGCGCACTCGTTGTGTTTTCCGGGATCGTAGAAGCGGCAGTTGCGGCAGCAGTGCAGATCAGCGTCGCAGTTGGGGCAGGTATCGCGGGTCATGACGCGCTGCGGCGCGTCAATCTGCTTACCGCATTTGAAGCAGGAGAAGCGCATCAATCAGATGGCTGAGACCGGCCTCCGAAGGTGTTGGGTGGTCTTCAAAACAACACGCCCGGGAGGCCGGCCTCCGGTTCCTATTGGGTTGGCCGGGCTTCGTCGTCGTCCATCAGTTCAGCCGCAATGCCGGGTGAGGGCGGAATAGCGTCCTCGCCAGGCATTCCCTCGGTGATTTCGAGCTCGGTTTCCGGAATCTCGGTTTCGGTCAGCAGGCGGAAGTTGCGGTACCGTTCGAGTCCCGTTCCGGCCGGGATGAGGCGGCCCATGATGACGTTTTCCTTGAGGCCGCGCAGGTGGTCGACCGCGCCCCGGATGGAGGCTTCGGTCAGCACGCGCGTGGTCTCCTGGAACGAGGCCGCCGAGATAAACGAATCGGTGGCCAGCGACGCCTTGGTGATGCCCAGCAGCAGCGAGCGCCCAGTGGCGGGCTTGCCGTCCTGTGCCAGGACACGCTCGTTTTCGTCGCGGAAGCGGAACTTGTCCACCTGCTCGTCGAGCAGGAATTCCGTGTCGCCCGGATCTTCCACCTTGATCCAGCGCATCATCTGGCGGGCGATCACCTCGATGTGCTTGTCGTTGATGTTAACGCCCTGCAGCCGGTAGACTTCCTGGATTTCGTCGACCAGGTACTTCTGCAGTTCCTTTTCGCCGAGCACAGCCAGGATGTCGTGCGGGTTGCGCGGGCCGTCCATCAGCGGTTCACCGGCCTTGACGCGTTCGCCCTCCTGCACGGCGATGTGAACGCCGCGGGGCAGCAGGTATTCTTTGGTTTCTCCGCGGTCGGGAACCACAATGACCTTGCGCTGGCCCTTGAGAACGTCGCCGTAGTGGACCGTGCCGTCGATTTCGGTGATGACGGCCGGCTCATGCGGCTTGCGGGCTTCAAACAGTTCCTGCACGCGGGGCAGACCGCCGGTGATGTCTTTGGTCTTGGTGGTTTCGCGCGGGATCTTGGCCAGCACGTCGCCTGCCTGCACCGTGTCGCCATCCTGGACCATCAGATGGGCCCGGGAGGGCATCAGGTATTTCTTGGCGCCCTTCGAGGAACTCTTGCCTTCCGGCCGAATCACCAGTTGTGGCTGGTATTTCTCCTCAGCAGAATCCTTCACCACCAGCTGCGAGAGTCCGGTGACTTCGTCCACCTGCTCATGCAGAGTAAAGCCCGGCTCCAGGTCTTTGAAGTGGACCTCGCCCTTCACTTCGGTCAGGATGGAGAACGTGTAAGGGTCCCATTCCACGACAATGTTGCCCTGCTTGACGGGAGCGCCGTCCGCATAAATGATCTTGGCGCCGTAGACCACCGAGTAGCGTTCACGCTCGCGGCCCTTTTCGTCGGCAATCACGATGGAGCCGTTGCGGTTCATCACCACAAAGTGGCCCTCGCGGTTGGTCACGGTCTGGAGGTTCTGGAACTTGAGGAAACCGTTGTTCTTGGCCTCCAGCTTGGACTGCTCGGAAATCCGGCTTGCGGTGCCTCCGATGTGGAAGGTCCGCATGGTGAGCTGGGTTCCCGGCTCGCCGATGGACTGCGCGGCAACCACGCCCACCGCTTCGCCAATTTCAACCAGCCGTCCGGTGGCCAGGTTGCGGCCGTAGCAGCGGATGCAGACTCCGCGCCGCGACTCGCAGGTGAGGCCCGAGCGGATCTTGACGCGCTCGATGCCGGCGGCCTGGATGGAGGCGGCCAGGTCTTCGTTGATCTCCTGATTGAGATCGACGATCACGTTGCCCTCGTAATCCTTGATCTGCTCGAGAGAGACGCGGCCGACGATGCGGTCGCGGAGGGGTTCCACAACCTCGCCGGCTTCCACAATCGACTCCACGTAAAGGCCGTCCACCGTGCCGCAGTCGAATTCGGAGACGATGACGTCCTGCGCCACGTCGACCAGTCGGCGGGTGAGATAACCGGAGTCGGCTGTCTTGAGAGCGGTGTCCGCCAGTCCCTTGCGGGCGCCGTGGGTCGAGATGAAGTACTGCAACACGTTCAGCCCTTCGCGGAAGTTGGCGGTGATGGGGGTCTCGATGATTTCGCCGGAAGGCTTGGCCATCAATCCGCGCATGCCCGACAACTGGCGGATCTGCTGTTTGGAGCCGCGGGCGCCGGAGTCGGCCATGACGTAAACCGGGTTGAGGCCGCCGGTGGTATCCTGCGTTTCCATGGTCTGGAACATCTCATCGGCCACGCGGTCGGTGACGTTGGACCAGATGGCGATCACCTTGTTGTAGCGTTCGCCGTGGGTGATGGCGCCTTCCTGGTATTGCTTTTCAACCTCGATCACTTCCTTCTGGGCGGCGCGAACCAGATCGGCCTTGTTGGAAGGAACCACCAGATCGTCAATGCCCAGCGACATGCCGGACTTGGTGGCGTAGAGGAAGCCCAGCGATTTGACCTTGTCGAGCAGGCCGACAGCCGTCTCGATGCCAAAGCGCAGGTAGCAGTAGTTGACCACAGCGCCCAGTCCTTTCTTGCGGAGGGTTCCGTTGATGAAAGGCATCTCCGAGGGCAGGTGATCGTTGAAGATGACGCGTCCCACCGTGGTGTTGATGAACTGGTTCTTCAGCGTGATGGGTTCCGTGTGGATGACGTCCTGGTCGTCGTAGGCGGTGGTGAGGTCCACCACGCTCCCCGTGTAGCGCAGCCGGATGGGAGACCGGGTTTCAACCTCTCCGGCTTCCAGGGCCAGCAGGACTTCCTCAGGGTTGGCGAACGTGCGGCCTTCGCCCTTGGCGCCCTTCTGCTCCTTGGTGAGGTAATAGACGCCCAGCACGATGTCCTGGGTGGGAGTGGCCAGCGGCTGGCCGTTGGCCGGCGACAGAATGTTGTTGGAGGCCAGCATCAGCACGGAGGCCTCAATCTGGGCTTCCGGCGAAAGGGGAATGTGCACGGCCATCTGGTCGCCGTCAAAGTCGGCGTTGAACGCCGTGCAGACCAGGGGATGAATCTTGATGGCCTTGCCCTCCACCAGCACCGGCTCAAAGGCCTGGATGCCCAGGCGGTGCAGGGTGGGGGCGCGGTTGAGCAGAACCGGATGGTCCTGGATGACTTCTTCCAGAATGTCCCAAACCACCGGCTCCTGGCGTTCCACCATCTCCTTGGCGGCCTTGATGGTGGTGCAGTGGCCGGACTGTTCCAGCTTGTGGTAGATGAAGGGCTTGAACAGCTCCAGCGCCATCTTCTTGGGCAGGCCGCACTGGTGGAGCTTGAGATCGGGCCCGACCACGATGACGGAACGTCCGGAATAGTCAACGCGCTTGCCCAGCAGGTTCTGGCGGAAGCGTCCCTGCTTGCCTTTCAGCGTGTCAGAGAGCGACTTCAGCGGGCGGTTGTTGGCGCCGCGAAGCACGCGGCCCCGGCGGCCGTTGTCAAACAGCGCGTCCACGGCTTCCTGCAGCATGCGCTTTTCATTGCGCACAATCACGTCGGGCGCGTGGAGTTCCATCAGTTTCTTCAGCCGGTTGTTGCGGTTGATGACGCGGCGGTAAAGGTCATTCAGGTCGGAAGTGGCGAAACGTCCGCCATCCAGCGGCACCAGAGGCCGCAGCTCGGGGGGAATCACCGGAATCACGTCGAGAATCATCCACTCGGGCTTGTTGCCCGACTTGCGAAAGGCTTCCACCACTTTCAGGCGCTTGGAATACTTGATCCGCTTCTGCTGCGAGGTGTCGGTTTTCATCTTCTCGCGCAGTTCCACGGAAAGAGTTTCAATATCCAGCTGCTTCAGGAGGTCCTTGATGGCCTCGGCGCCCATTTGAGCGCGAAACTTGCCCAGAAATTCCTGCTGCAGTTCCCGGTAACGCTCTTCCGTCAAAACTTCCTTTTCCTTGACAGGAGCTTCGCCGGGATCGGTGACCACATAGGCTTCAAAGTAGAGGATCTTTTCCAGGTCGCGCAGCGAGAGGTCCAGCAGGTGGCCGATGCGGCTGGGAAGGCCTTTGAAGAACCAGACGTGAGAGCAGGGAGCGGCCAGCTCAATGTGTCCCAGGCGCTCGCGCCGCACCTTGGAAAGGGTAACTTCCACGCCGCACTTGTCGCAGATGACTCCGCGGTGCTTCATCCGCTTGTACTTGCCGCAAAGACACTCCCAGTCGGTGACAGGGCCGAAAATCCTGGCGCAGAACAGGCCGTCGCGCTCAGGCTTGAAAGTCCTGTAATTGATGGTTTCCGGCTTGGTGACTTCGCCGTGCGACCAGGACCGGATTTTTTCCGGGGATGCCAGGCTGATGCGGATGGCATCAAATTCTCCAATGAGACTAACTCGGTCATAAGGGCTGCTTCGAAACAATTTTGCCTCCTTCTCAGGCGAGAAGAGTTTGTTGCTGCTGATTGCTGCCGGCGCAGCCCACCCCTTGCGGGATCACTGCGCCGGATAAAACTATTCCGCAGTCAAAGGCACTGGCTGTACTTCCTTCGGCTTCTTGATGAGCTCAACGTCCAGGCAGAGGCTTTGCAGCTCACGCACCAGGACGTTGAAGGATTCCGGCACGCCGGGTTCGATGGCGGCCTCGCCCTTGACGATGGCTTCGTAGATCTTGGCGCGCCCGTAGACGTCGTCGGATTTCGCCGTCAGCAGTTCCTGGAGGATGCAGGCGGCGCCGTAGGCTTCGAGCGCCCAGACCTCCATTTCTCCGAACCGCTGGCCCCCGAACTGCGCCTTGCCGCCCAGCGGCTGCTGAGTGATGAGAGAGTAGGGCCCGATGGAACGCGCGTGAATTTTGTCGTCGACCAGGTGGGAGAGCTTCAGCATGTAGATGTATCCCACCGTGACCGGCTGCTCAAACTGCTCGCCCGTCATTCCATCTCGAAGCATGATTTTTCCAGAGGTGGAAAGGCCTGCTTTTTCCAGATAGGTCTTAATCTCCTTTTCGCTGGCTCCGTCAAAGACAGGCGTGGCAAAGCGCAAGCCGCTGTGGACGGAATTTGCGAAATCCAGGACATCTTCATCGGTTGCGTTGCTGAACTTCTGGGCAAGCGGAGTGCCGCTGAAGAGGGTTTTCAGTTCTTCACGGAGCGTCTCCCCCGGGCCGTTGGTGGAGACCAGTTCCTTGATTTTCACGCCCAGTTCTCTGGCCGCCCACCCGAGGTGGGTTTCCAGAATCTGTCCCACGTTCATGCGGGAAGGCACGCCGAGGGGATTCAAAACGATTTCAACGGGCGTGCCGTCGGGCGTGTAGGGCATGTCTTCTTCCGGCAGGATGCGGGCAATCACGCCCTTGTTACCGTGCCGACCCGCCATCTTGTCGCCCACCGACAGCTTGCGCTTCATGGCGATGTAAACCTTCACCAGCTTGATGACTCCCGGAGGAAGCTCATCGCCCTTCTTGAGTTTCTGTTCCTTCTCGGCAGTGATCTTGCGCAGGATGTCGATCTGGCGCGAGGTCATCTCTTCGATCTCGTCGATCTGCTCCATCAGGGTGGGATCTTTCTTTACGATCCGCATGCGCTTGAGGTTGCGCCCCGAAATGTGAACCAGGGCCTCGCGCGTGATGGCATCGCCTTTCGACAGCAGGCGCTTGTTGGTCTTTTCGTCATGCAGGTCGACCTGAAGCTTTTCTCCTTCGAGCAGGGTACAAAGGCGGTTCAGCCGCTCGTCGTTGAGGATCCGAATCTCGTCATTGAGGTTTTTCTCCATGCGAGACACTTCGCCTTCTTCGATAGATCGGGCGCGCGCGTCCTTTTCCGCGCCCTTGCGGGAGAAGATCTTGACGTCCACCACGATGCCTTCGATGCCCGGAGGGCAGGTGAGGGAAGCGTCACGGACGTCGCCGGCCTTTTCTCCAAAGATGGCCCGCAGCAGCTTTTCTTCCGGTGAGAGCTGGGTTTCGCCCTTGGGCGTCACCTTGCCGACCAGGATGTCACCCGGCTTGACGTAAGCGCCGATGCGGATGACGCCGCTTTCATCGAGGTCGCGCAGCAGAGATTCGGAGACGTTCGGAATGTCGCGGGTGACGTCTTCGGGTCCCAGCTTGGTATCGCGCGCCTCGGTTTCAAATTCTTCGATGTGGATGGAGGTGTAGGAATCCTCCTTGACCAGTTTTTCGCTGACCAGGATGGCGTCTTCAAAGTTGTATCCCCGCCAGGGCATGAAGGCCACCAGGATGTTGCGTCCCAGCGCCAGTTCGCCGTGGTCGGTGCAGGGGCCGTCGGCGAGCACGTGTCCCGCCCTGACGCGCGTCCCCTTGCGGACCACCGGCTTCTGGTTGACGCAGGTGTTCTGGTTGGAGCGCCGGAACTTGATGAGCTGATAGATGTCCGCGCCCACTTCGCGGGACATGTGCTGGCTCTGGCCATCGCTTTCCACGCGGACAATGATGCGTTCGCTGTCCACGCTGTCCACCACTCCATCGCGCTTGCAGATGACCACCGCACCGGAGTCGCGCGCCGTCACTTCTTCCATACCGGTGCCGACCAGTGGCGACTGGGCGCGCAGCAGGGGAACCGACTGCCGCTGCATGTTCGACCCCATCAGGGCGCGGTTGGCGTCGTCATTTTCAAGGAAGGGAATGAGAGAAGCCGCCACGCTGACCAGCTGCTTCGGGCTGACGTCAACGTAATCCACGTTCTCGCGGCGCAGCAGGACAAAGTTGCCGGTCTGGCGGGCGTTGATCAGTTCGTTGGCAATGCGGCCTTTTTCATCGATGGGTACATTGGCCTGGGCCACCACGTAGTGGTCTTCTTCCCAGGCTGACAGGTAGAACGAATAAGGCTCGTGTTCCACCGCCTTGCGCTTCTTGGACCGCAGCTCGGCGTTCAGCTTCTCCACTTCTTCTTGCTCAACGTGCTCGCCCACCTTCCAGGGGCCGTCGCCGCCGTGGGTGACGGTAACGTAGTCAATGACCCTTCCGTCGCGCACCTTGCGATAGGGGCTTTCAATGAAGCCGTATTCGTTGATGCGCGCGTAGCAGGAGAGGGATGAGATCAACCCGATGTTGGGACCTTCAGGGGTCTCAATGGGGCAGATGCGTCCGTAGTGCGTGGTGTGAACGTCGCGAACCTCAAATCCGGCGCGCTCACGCGAAAGTCCGCCAGGTCCCAGGGCTGACAGCCGGCGCTTGTGGGTGATTTCTGAAAGCGGGTTAGTCTGGTCCATGAACTGCGAAAGCTGCGAGGACCCGAAGAACTCGCGAATGGCCGCCATCACGGGCTTGGCGTTGATGAGGTCGTGCGGCATGGCCGTGGACATTTCCTGGTAGACGGACATCTTTTCCTTGATGGCCCGCTCCATGCGCACCAGGCCCAGCCGAAACTGGTTCTCAAGCAGCTCGCCCACCGCGCGGACGCGCCGGTTGCCCAGGTGATCGATGTCATCCACTTCGAACTTTCCGCCCGGATTTTTCAGCAGTTTCAGCAGGTAGCGGATGGTGGCGTAGAAATCTTCAGGATCGAGAGTGCGCTTGTCCAGCGGAAGCTGCACGGGTGCGGTTTCAGAATGTTCGGTGGCCAAGGTTCCTTCGCAGCCGCGCTCAACCTCCGTACAGATGTTGCCTTCGCGCTTCCGCGCGTAGATCTTCTCGTTATCCACGACCACGTAGAAGTTGGATTCCGGGAGGTTCCGGGCGTCTTCCAGCTCAAACTGGGTGCCTTTGTCGTCCATCCGGACCTTGAGCTTGCTGTAATAACCCAGCTTGATGTTGAACTTGAGGCGCCCCACTCTGGAAAAGTCGTACTTGCGCGGGTCAAAGAACATTCCGGTGAAGAGTGCCGTTGCCGTGTCCAGGGTGGGTGGATCGCCCGGGCGCAGTTTCCGGTACATTTCGATCAGGGCTTCCTGGACGGACTTGATGGAATCGCGCCGCAAGGTGTGGCTGATCACGGGGCCGATCTCGTCGCGTTCGGGGAAGAAAATGCGGATGGCTTCAATTCCGCCGTCAATGGCCGTATTCAGCACGGAAGGCGTGAGCTCATTGTTGGCTTCCAGAAGAATTTCGCCGGTCGAGGGGTCGATGATGTCCTCGGCGGCGCAGGCGCCTTCCAGATCGTGCTGGCCAATTTCCACCCGGCTGATGTGGGATTTCTGGAGTTCCTTCATCACCGAGGAGGTGATCCGCTTGCCGGAAGCGACAATGGTGTCATGCGACCGGGGATGCTCGATGGCCTTGGACAGCTTCATGCCGCGGAGCCCTTCAGAGACCGCCCAGTAAAGCTTGTGATCTTTCAGGGTGATGTCTTCAACCCGGTAGAAGGTCTTGATGATGTCGGAGTTGTCTTTCAGGCCCAGGGCGCGCAGAAAGATGGTTCCCAGTATCTTGCGCTTGCGGTCGATTCGAACATAGAGGATGTTCTTGGTGTCGTACTCAAACTCCACCCATGAGCCGCGGTAGGGGATGAGCTTGCCCAGGAAATAGCTGCGGGCGGCGTTGGATTCGAAGAAGACGCCGGGCGAACGGTGGAGCTGGCTGACAATCACGCGCTCCGTTCCGTTGATAATGAAGGTCCCGTTGTCCGTCATCAGCGGAATCTCGCCGAAATAGACTTCCTGCTCCTTGATGTCAAGGATGTTGCGGGGCCCCGATTCGCTCTCTTTGTCGTAGAGAGTGAGACGGATGGTGACCTTGAGGGGAGCGGCAAAAGTCATGCCGCGTTCCTGGCACTCGGTGACGTCGTATTTGAGCTGGAGCGTGACGGGGTCGCCGCACTTGTGGCAGAAATCGACCTCGTTCTTGTTGAAGGTCCCGCACTTATCGCACAGGACGTCGCCGGCCTTGAAGGGATCCGTCACCACGGTGTAACCGCACTGTTTACAGGTGCGGCGCAGGTGGTGAAGCCCCCGGAGGCTTCCGCATTTGCATTCCCAGTCGCCGATGGAATAGTCCACAAAATCGAGCTGGGCGACCCCGCGAAAGTCGGTGATGGGAAAAACCGAATTAAAGACCGCCTGCAATCCGAAATCGTCGCGTTCGGAGGGAAGTGCGTTCATTTGCAGAAAACGGTCATAAGAACGCTTCTGGACTTCAATCAGATTGGGAATCTGGATGACGGATGGAATCTTTGAGAAATCAATCCGACGCGGCAGAATACCGTTAACGCCGTTGGGCATTCGTTACGCTCCTTGCTTTGATTTTAAAGGGCTACGAATCAATGAAGACACATGCACTCTTTTTGTTTGATGCATGAGAGGGGCTGAAGGATGCCGAATCCCTATTGGGCGCACTTCGACACCCCCGCCATGGTTACTTTGAATTGGGTTCCTACTATTGCCAATACCAGTCTTTAGGGTTTTCAAATTGAAAACACCAGGCGACCGGGCTCGAATCAGCATGTTCCCCTGGCCCGGGAGAACTATTTCACTTCAACGGTCGCCCCTGCTTCAGTAAACTTTGTCTTAATGGTTTCTGCCTCTTCCTTGGAAACGCCTTCCTTGATCGGCTTAGGAGCACCATCGACCAGATCTTTGGCTTCCTTCAGGCCGAGGCTGGTCACTTCTCGGACCGCCTTGATGACGTTGATCTTGTTGGAGCCGACGGCGGTAAGAACCACGTCGAATTCGGTTTTCTCTTCCGCGGGCGCTGCTGCTCCGGCGCCGGCCGCTCCAGCCATGATCACCGGGGCCGCCGCGGCAGCAGAGACTCCCAGCGTTTCTTCCAGTTTCTTCACCAGATCTGCAGCTTCGAGCAGCGTCAGCCCTTTAATTTCTTCAACAATCTTGTCAATTGCTTCGGACATCGTATTGTTTCTCCTCCTGAAATATCCTGACTTTCCTATGATTCGGCGAAAGGGAAGCCCCTTTCATTGCCGGACCTAGTTGCCGCCGGATGCCTTGAATTTCTCTTCCTTGACTGCCTGTTGAATCACACGCGCCAAATCGCGGCCGACAGCCGAAACCACAGTAGCGAGCTGCTGACCCGGCGACTTGATGACGTACAGTGCCCTGGCGAACAGTTGTTCGCGAGAAGGCAGCGCCGCCAGCGCCTCCACCTCCTCCATGGATACCACTCGCCCTTCCACCATCCCGGCCTTAAACACCAGCGCGGGATTTTCCTTGGCATAGTTCACCAGAACCTTGGCCAGGGAAACGGGATCGTCGGCCGTATAGGCCAGCGAGGTGGTGCCGCGCAGCTTCTGAGCCGCCGGTTCGGCTTCGGTTCCGGCGGCGGCCCGCTCGATCAGGCTGTTCTTGACCACCTTGTACCGGGCGCCGGTCTGGGAAACCTGCCGGCGAAGCTCCGAATCCTGCGCTACCGTCAAACCTTCGAATCCCTGAAGAAAGACGGTGCGGACATTCTTCAGTTCTTCGTGAAGATCTTTGGCCTGTTGATGTTTTTCTTCCCGCTTCATTGCACTCCTCTTGGCAAAGTTAAAAGCCCGTCAGGCGGCGTCCACCGAGGCCAGGTCAACCGGAACGCCGGGTCCCATGGTCGATGAGATCACAATGTTTTTCACATAGCGGCCTTTGGCCGAAGCCGGTTTGGCGCGGACAACGCTTGCGATCAGAGCCTTGGCGTTGTCGGCAAGCTTTTCCGGGTCAAAGGACACTTTGCCGACCGCGCAGTGGATGATTCCGGTCTTGTCCACGCGGAACTCCACCTTGCCGGCCTTCAGTTCGGTGACGGCCTTCGCTACGTCCAGGGTCACCGTGCCGGTCTTGGGGTTGGGCATCAGGCCGCGGGGCCCCAGGATCTTTCCCAGCCGACCCACTGACTTCATCATGTCGGGTGTTGCTACCACGGCGTCAAATTCCAGCCATCCGCCCTGGATCTTCTGGACCATGTCTTCAGCACCCACTTCGTCGGCGCCGGCTTCGCGCGCCTCGCGGACCTTTTCGCCGGAGGCGATGACGATCACGCGGGTGGCTTTGCCGAGTCCGTGGGGCAGGACCACCGTGCCGCGCACCATCTGGTCGGCGTGCTTCGGGTCCACTCCGAGGCTCATCGAGACTTCAACCGACTCGTCAAACTTGGCGAATGCCGCCTTCTTGACCAGCGGCATGGCGTCCTGAAGTACATAGGCGGGCTTGTCCACCATTTTCTTGCTGGCTTCGTATTTTTTCCCCACCTTCGTCGTCCTCCTTGTGACTCCTGAGCTTTCCCGGCGCCTTGCCTTCAGCCGGCGATTTCCAGCCCCATGCTCCGTGCCGTTCCCTTGACGGTGGCGATGGCGGCGGCCAGGTCGCGCGCATTCAGGTCAGGCTGCTTCTGCCTGGCAATCTCTTCAACCTGTTTCTCGGTGACAGACCCCACTTTGTTTTTGTTGGGCTCACCGGACCCCTTGGCAATGCCGGCCGCGCGCTTGAGGAGAACGGAAGCGGGAGGGGTCTTGGTGATAAAGCTGAAAGTCCGGTCGTGATAGACCGTCAGCAGGATGGGGATAATCAATCCCTCCTGGTCCTTTGCGGAGGTCTTGGCGTTAAACGCCTTGCAGAAATCCATGATGTTAACCCCGTGCTGGCCCAGCGCCGGGCCGACCGGGGGCGCAGGGGTTGCTTTCCCTGCGGCGATCTGCAACTTCACCATTGCGATAGTTCTTTTGGCCATGGCCTTTTACACCTTCTCGACTTGATAGAAATCCAGTTCCACGGGCGTGGCGCGCCCGAAGATGGTTACCATTACGCGCAGCGTGGAGCGGTCCGCGTTGATTTCTTCCACAGAGCCCGTGAAGTCTTTAAAGGGCCCATCAGTGATCTTGATGTTTTCGCCCCGTTCGAACTCGAGCTTCGGCTTGGGATTTTCAGCCGCTACCTCGACCCTGTGAACAATCCTGTCCACTTCTTCCATGCTCAACGGAGTGGGCGTGGGGCCCGAACCGACAAACCCAGTCACCCGCGGCGTCGAGCGCACCACGTGCCAGGTCTCGTCGTTCATCTGCATCTCAACCAGTACATAACCGGGATAGAAAAGCTTCGGGGTGACAACCTTCTTGCCCTGCTTGATCTCAATGACGTCCTCGGTCGGCACCATGATTTCGCCAAATTTTTCGTCGAGCTTCTCAGCCTCAATCCGGCTCTTCAGCGCCTCGGCCACCTTCTTTTCAAAGCCCGAGTACGTGTGAATGATGTACCAGTTTTTTTCCATTTTAAGGGTTTTCACCATGGAGTCCCTACAGTGACTTTCCCCAGGTCAGAACATAGGCAACAAAACGGGAGAAAAGTTCGTCACAAATCATGAAGTAGAATCCGAACAGGAAGGTGGTGATAATCACCATCACGGTGGTGCCATAAACTTCCTGCTTGCCGGGCCAGGTGACCCGCTTCATTTCCGCCCGCACATCGCTGATGTACGAGCTGACCTTCCCGACCACCTGTTTGCCTGCTGACAGTTCGTTCGCCATGCGCTCTTTTTTCACTCCGCTTCCAGGCCTGCCACCGAAGGCCACAAGCTCTTTCGCCGTTCGTGGCAGGGGCGGAGGGATTCGAACCCCCATGACCGGTTTTGGAGACCGGCAGATTAGCCGTTGATCTGACGCCCCTTCATCAACCAGTGGCGAGCGGTGAACGACAGGTGGAAATCCGGCCTGGCGCCCAAAGCTTCTTGCTCGTCACTTGACTTCTCGATGGGCCTTGTGCTGCCGGCACTTCGGGCAAAACCTCTTCATCTCCAACCGGTCTGTATGCTTCTTCTTGTTCTTGGTCGTCGTGTAATTGCGATTCTTGCAGTCTTTGCACTGTAATGTAATGATATCACGCATCGCTTAACTCACCCGAATTCCCATTGGCTATTGAATAATTTCCGTAACGGTGCCGGCGCCGACGGTATGGCCGCCCTCGCGGATGGCGAACCGCAGGCCCTTTTCCATGGCGATCGGCGTAATCAGC
>Ga0315535_1001107_pt1 | contig 18370 bp, 9 predicted proteins | sample SalMarSW160220MG_2_FD_203092 | JGI IMG/M metagenome (GOLD analysis project Ga0315535, IMG submission 203092) | Salt marsh sediment microbial communities from the Plum Island Ecosystem LTER, Massachusetts, United States - Salt Marsh Sediment SW1602-20 ... | reverse complement strand
CCCCACCTCGCATATTTGTCGTTCTTGCTTGTCGCCTTTTACGCGCTCGGCTGCACCGACAGCGATATCTTCAGACTCAACCAGCCTCCCCCGCTGCCGCAAAACAAGATTGTCATCGAGGGCACCTACTGCGCATCAGAACCCGAGAACCTGGTCTTCCCCGTCAAGATCCTGTTCATCATGGACGACTCGGGATCGATGGCCGAATCCGATCCCGCTTTTCGGCGTCTGGTGGCCGCTCGCGATCTGATCGCGGCTCTAATTCCCCAACAAGAAATCTACTTCGGCGTTGAACATTTCCAGAATGGCCAGCCCTCGCTGCTGACATCAGAGCCTGTCTTCACCCGTGACCAACAGAGACTTGCTTCGGCGCTGGCCGACGGACAACACTCGCCCCAGGGGGCCACTCCCTACGTCGGAGCGCTTTCGACCGCCATCACCGCCATCAAGTCGGACATCAATGCCGACCCGATCATGGCCGGGCGCACGCGCTACGTCGTCATCTTCCTGTCGGACGGCGAGCCCACCGACGAGCAGGGCCCTCCATATCCGCAGATTAAAGACCGGGTCAACCAGCTCAAGCAGCTCGAACAGGGACGTCCAGCCGCCGGGGATGTCACGCTGCACACGGCCTACCTGGAGACGAACGGTGACGACTCCGGCGGGGCCCACGTCGTGCTGCTGCAAGAGATGGCCGAGATGACCGGGGGACAGTTCCGCAACTTCGAAAACGGCGACGCGATCGACTTCAGCCAGTTCGACGTAAGCGCAATCTCGCGCGACTACCGCGCCTATTTTCCGATATTAGCGACCAACCTCAACACCCGCCCCTCGCCCGAAGGTTACCTGGTGGACAGCGACGGCGACGGGCTGCCGGATTCCGAAGAACAGGCCCTCGGCACCGATCCCGCAAACGCCGACAGCGACGGCGACGGCTGCTCGGACATGATGGAAGTCGCCTATGCACGCTGGGATCCGCTGGTTCCCGGCTGGGAGACCGATCCGGTTCATTGCGATTGCAAGGATGAAGAACGAACCGCCGACAGCGACGGGGACGGCCTGACCGATTGCGAAGAGAAGTGGCTTTCGCTGGACGCCAGAGCCCCTGACAGTGATGTCGACTACGACGGCAAGCCCTCTCCGGATCACATGCTTGATCGCCTGGAGGTGCTCTGGCACCTGGGCCGCACTTCGTGGGATGCAAACAGCGACTACGACGTCGACGGGACAAGCAACCTGGTCGAACTTTCCACCCATATGGATCCTAACAGCAACGACAACGACTTTCGCGAAGAACTGGCATACAGATACGATTACGTGAACCAGCAGGCCGGCAACCAGAACTGTTATGACTTCAGGATCAGCAACGTGCGGGTCATGGAAACGCTGGCGGGTGCGGGGCACGCCAAGGGCGAAAACGAAATTCTGCTCTACTTCGTCGAGGCACCCCAGGACAATCCTTACCTCGAAAGTATCGTACGAGTGATGCACGCCAGGGTGCGCTTCGACGGATGGGAAGTCACCCCTTCCCTTCTGCAGGTTCAGCCTGAAGACTTTCAAATACTTGGCGAACAGGAGCAGCCCGGCGGTCAGGGCGGCTGCCAAGGCGAAAACTGCCCGCCTACCGCCGAGGCCGGGGAAGACATCAGTATTGTCGATGACGATGGAGACGGCCAGGTTCACGTCATCCTGGACGGCTCGACTTCGAACGACCCCGACGGCTCAATCGTCGGCTACCTCTGGCAAGAAAATAGTCAAACCATCGCCAGTGCCAGGGTGTCCGATGTGACGCTGGAGGTCGGGACGCACGAGATCCAGCTTACGGTTCTCGACGATGGTGGTTTGACCGGCAGCGATCACCTGACGGTAACCGTCCTGCCGTTGTCCGGGAAAAATTCAGGCAGCCTCGAGCCTGGCGGATCGGAGGCGGGCTGCAACACCAGCGGCCGGCGTGGCATCGGTCTTGCCCCGCTACTTTCGATCTTTGTGCTCTTGTTTCTGCGCCGCAGGATCTGGCCGCTGCTTTGCGCCCTGGTTATTATACTGCCCGCCTGCGGCCCCGGAAATGATGTCGAGCTCGGCGTCTACAATCTTCCGATCATCAACGGTGCTCCCGACAGCACCCACGAGGCCGTGGTCGCGATCACCTTCGGCAACTACATGTGTTCTGGAACGCTGATCTCCTCGGACGTCATCCTGACGGCCGGACACTGCGCTTCGGGTTACGGCGCCTCGGCCTTCAGGGTCTATTTCGGCAGCAACATCCAATCGGCCACGAGCCGGACCGTATCCGAGGTCAAGGTCCATCCCGGCTATGACTCGGTCAATATCGTAAACGACGTGGCCATGCTGCGATTGGCCAGCCCGCCGCCTGCCGGCATCAGGCCTATTCCTTACCTGCCGCATTCGATGGGCATCGTCCAGGCCGATATTGACAATCCAATCGAGTTCGTCGGCTTCGGACAAACCGAAACCTACAGCACCGGCGTGCGCATGAGCATAACCAGCGACCTCGACTGGATTTGCACTTCCTCCGGCGGATGCACCATCGGTCCGGGCTATCATGCCTCGCAGAACACGATCTGCGAGGACCAGGCGCCTGGCGGAACATGTCATGGTGACAGCGGTGGACCCGCCTTCGTGACTCGCGCCGGGCAGGAATATGTGGCGGGCATAACATCCTATGGCGATCAGAACTGCCTGTACTTCGGCTGTAGCACCAAGGTGGACGAGTTCGAGACCTTTATCGCCGATTTCGTAGGTGGCGTGTTGGGCTCGACATGTATCGATTCCAGCACGTGCCTTTCCGGCAACTGTATAGACGGCGTTTGCTGCGAATCGACCTGTGTCGGAACATGCATGTCTTGCAATGTTGCGGGCAACCTGGGTCGCTGTGTACCGGCACCCAACGGCACACCTTGCCCGGACGGAAACGCCTGCAATGGAGAAGAAGTCTGCCTGATGCAGGAGTGCGTATCCGGAGAGCCGTTAAACTGCGATGACGACAATCCGTGCACAATAGACAACTGCACACCGGCCAGCGGCTGCAGCAACGATGCGGTCGCAGACGGTGCGGCCTGCCCGGACGCCGACCTGTGCAACGGAGACGAAAGTTGTCAATCAGGCATCTGCCGTGCCGGGTCGGCACTCGATTGCGATGATCACAACCCCTGCACGCAGGACGCTTGCTCCGCGACGATTGGCTGTGAAAACTTGCCGCTGGAAGACGGGATATCGTGCGGCGGAGGCGTCTGCGGCCCTTCTACGTGCCGGGCGGGTGCTTGCGAACCGGACGACGCGAGCGTCTGCGACGACGGCGATCCGTGCACCAGCAACTCCTGCGATCCGGATTTCGGTTGCGTCTACGAACAATATCCCGACGGCCACGAGTGCGGCGGATGTCGCATGTGCCTGGCGGGTACGTGCGTCGAGGATGAAGCTTGCATCGTTAGCGGCGGCTGTTCGAGCAGCGGCGGTTTTCCCGGGGGCATGATTTTGCTATGGCTGGCCTTGCTCATGCCGGGCGTCAAAAGACGACACACAGCGCGACGAGCATGATATAGTCATGCTGCAATGAAAAACCTCAAGCTGGCATGCGCTTTTCTCGCTCTGGCGCTCTCGTCTTGCGCCGGAGATGATCCTTGTTACCCTTCCGGCCTGGTGGGTTCTTGCTGTAGGCTCGACTCTGATTGTGGCGATCTGAGCTGCATTACAGATTTCCCGGGCGGCTACTGCAGTCGCGACTGCGCTGCGGATCACGTCTGCCCCGATGGATCGGTGTGCGTCGAATACCAGGCAAGCTCGGAACAAGGCAGCCGGATAATCTGCCTGGCCGGCTGCGCCTCGGGACAGGCCCCCTGCCGCGGCGGTTACGGTTGCCTGCCCGGACCGGACCCTAAAATCCCGGTCTGCGTCCCGGGTGGATAGCGATAGATCCACCTCGAAGCGCCAGCAATAGTCCCAACAACAGCACGAGAGCGGCGGGCACTGAATGCCGCGCGCCGCCTGCGGACCGGCAGGAACAGCCCGAACTCGTCTCAACCAGATCGTAGGAAACAAGCAACTCGATGTTTTTTCCCGAGAGTGTCAGGTGCAGCTTCTCCTCTTGATGGCCGGGTAGCAGGCCGGGATCCGTGGGCAGGAAAACGCTGCCCCACGAGCCGGGCGGAATGATGGCCGGGCACTGCTCGTCGTACACCTGTCCGTCGATCATGCACTCGCCAAAAACGAAATCTTCAGCACGGAAATTTACGCTGCAGTTGTTTTCCAGAGACACCCAGCTTGTGCAATAGCACTCGTCTTTAGAAGTACGCAAGATGATACAAGGCTCGGGCGGATCGAGTGTGGCCGTAACATGGCCGGCAATCAGACAACCATCAGCGCCGGGACACGCGCCCCGCGAGGGCGGGGCCTGCAAAACTACGGCTGAGGCGGTAAAAACTAAAATACTAGCCACGAACCGCATCTTCCCATCTCCCTTTGCCGGTAGCGTACAAACATCGTACGAATCATTATCACTGCCGGGCACTTTTTTCACAAGAAGAGAAGATTGCCGTATATGAGCACGTTCTTTTATCGAAGCGACCAATCATCCACGCCGGTGGAGCTGGTGGCGACCATCTTCAACATGGGCATGCGGGGCCGACTTGACCTCCCATTTCCCACCATCTATTGACATGCAGCCGACACTGGTTTAGGCAGAGAGTACCTTTCGGAGAACCTAGCATTGAGCCAGCACCTGGAAATCCACATAGCGCATTTTGTACAAAAAAATCTGCTCATCATGGGAATTTTCCTCGCCTTGATTCTGTCCATACGCGTTCCCGGACCGGGAATAGCTCTCGATAAATTGAATTTGACCGGCCTTCTGGTGGCGCTGATTTTTGTCAGCCAGGGCACGGAGCTGGATTTGAAACACCTCATCCATTCCATGGGATTCCTGCGGGTGATCGTCTGGGCCGTCTTTCTTTCCCTCATTTTATTTCCCTTCGTGGCCTGGGTCGCCGCGAAGGTCTTCGCCATGCCCGAGGCGATAATGGTGGGGTTCATTTTGGTATGCGCCGCACCGTGCACCCTGGCGGCTGGACCGACCGTGGCGGCCAGAGCCGGCGGGGATGAGTTGACCGCCATTATTCTGATCGTTTTCCTGAATTTTCTCGGCCTGTTCACCTTTCCGGAGAACCTCAAGATCTGGCTCGGCGCCACTACCCATGTAGATGACGTGGACCTCATTCTGAAGCTTGTCTGCTATCTTTTCGTCCCGATCATCATAGGCCAGGTTCTCCGGTTTTTCAGCCCGAAGTTGATAAAAAAGAGCAAACCCCTCTTCCGCTATTTGCCCGTGGTATGCCTCTCCCTTATCGTGTATGCCTCATGCTCCACCGAATGGACGATCATGCGCGAGCTCAAGTTGTCGGAAGTTCTTTACATCCTTATTCCATGCCTGTGTGCTCATTATTTCATCTTCGGCCTGTCGTTTTTCGGGGGAAAATACATCCTGAAAATTCCCGACCGGGTCAACCGGGCAACCACCATCATCTGTTCGGAAAAACCGCTCACCTTGTCGGTGGCTGTCTGGTCCATGGCTTTTGCCCATAGTTATCCGAAGGCCATCTTTCCCATCATAATCTTTTACATTGCCGAACTCCTCACGGACAGTGCATGGGCATCCGTCGCCACCAGAAAAACGAGCGAACCCGCCTAGCGGATGAGGCGGATCCACTCCCAGGCGCTTTTTTCACAAGGAGAGAAGATGAGCGTATATGAGCCCGTTCCCCTATCGAGGCGACCAGTCGATCTTGTTATCTTGATTTTTTTCTGGGTGAACCTTTTGGTAGTAACTTACATGATCGATCTCGAACAACTGGTAATCGCCGATCCGGCCAACTTTTCTTATCCCTTCTGGCCCCCGTCTTTCATGGTTGACGCCGTCCACTGGTGGGGCGCCAACTTTGATCCGGTCTTGCTGGCCCGTCCACCCTGGTGGAAAGCCACCATCTGGATCGACGCCGTCTTCTTCGGACCTTTCTACGTCTTTGCCATCTATGCCTATACTCGCGGTCGCGAATGGATCCGCATGCCCAGCGTGCTCTATGCTGCGATGTTGTTCACCAACGTGGTCATCATTCTTTCAGAAGAATACTTCGGCCCGCATGCAACACCCGCGCCCGGCCTTGTCTTTCTGGCTAATCTGGCCTGGCTGGTGTTTCCTATTGTGATAGTCTGGCGTATGTGGCGCCCGCACCCGTTTACCAAAAAGAGCGCATCTCGATCAGACAGTTAGCGATCTTACTTGCCTGAGACCAGGCGCTCTTTGCCCTTGCGTGACAGTTTCTTCACCTGGCATTCGCGCGCCAAGGCCGCGGCCCGGTCGGCGCAGTCTTCCGTGTAACGAAGTTCGACCGGACGGCGGGTTCGAGTGTACTTGGAGGCCTTGCCGGCATTGTGCTCGCCCAACCGGCGCTCGATATCGTTGGTCACGCCGGTGTAGAACGTTCCGTCGCTGCACTCGATGATGTAGAGAGTGTAGGGTTTGCCGCCGCCGTAGGCCTTGCCTTTGGCCGTCTTGCGCTGCATGCCGGAAACCATGCGTTTGTACCGCGCTTCCACCGGAAATCTCCCTTGTTTGCATCCTATTTGCCATTCGTGTACGGATCAAGATGACTGGTGCAGCTGACAGAAGCCGCTCCGATCCCGGGAGGTAGGAAAGTGTTGGCCCAGCTCAATATTGAATCGCCGCCACTCGAACATCCAAGGCCGCCTGTGCTGGCCCGCTGGTTCACCCCGGCCGGACCTGCAGGCGTCACGCTTGTCGAAGCCGGCGGCGGAAGAGTTCTCTCGGTGCCCGGTCGTTACTGTGTCACCCACATAATAGAAGGCCCCACCAGCCTGGTGCTGGCAGACGTGGGGTCGATTTCAGACCTTCCGCGTATCGCGGCAGCGATCGAATGGTTGGGAAAGCCTGTCAGTCTTGTACTGCCCACTCATTTGCATTTTGATCACATCATGGGCATCGAGGCGGCCGCGAAAAGCTTCGGGGCGGGCATCGGCCTCGGCCAGGTGGCCCGCACGCATGTCGAGTCCGGCCGGCGCCTGAGGTTCATACGCAGGGTGCCTGCAAAGATGGGATTTCTGGTATGGCTCTGGCAAGGGCTTCCAGTGTTCGCCCGTGAGGACGTTCCCGGTGGCTTCAAATTCGGCTTTCCCTGGAGTCGCAATCCATTTACGGCGCCGATCGTCGCAACACTGCGCGACGGCCGGGAGATCCCCGGGTTGCCCGGATGGATAGCGCTCGAGACTCCCGGCCACTCCGACGACGCAATATGCCTGTACCACCTTGCTGGAGGCCTGCTGGTGGCCGGAGACACGGTACGCAACTTCTTGGGCGGCGAATGGAATACTCTCATGTCGGGCCCGGCCGCCTATCTCAATACCCAGGCCAGGCTTTCGGCGTTCGAAGTCCAGGCCGTCTTCCCCGGCCACGGCCCGGTTCTGATTGGTGACGGGATAATGACCAGGCTGCAAGCGTGACAATGGCGCCAGCCTGAGATATGCAAACAACGATCGTCGATTTTTTACAAGGAGCCTGTTATGCCCAGATTTTTCCTGATGTTCGTCTTTTCTGCTTTCTTTCTTTTCTCCTGTGCCATTTCGCAGCCGAATGCGGCGACTCCTGGGGCGGCCGCAAGCCAGACTGAGTTCGCCCCGAAGCCTGCCGAACCCGGTTTCGATGTCACGGCCATCGATCGCAAGGTTAACCCATGCGATGACTTCTATGCCTTCGCCTGCGGAGGCTGGATCGCTTCAAACGAGATCCCTGCCGATAAATCGCGCTGGGGGCGTTTCGACCAACTCGCCGAAAGCGATCTGAACAAACTGCACGATATCTTGACCGCCGCCGCTGCCGGCAAGTCTGAACCGCAGGATCGCTTCGGTGACAAGGTGGGCGACTTTTTCGCCGCCTGCATGGATCAGGAAGGTACTGAAAAGACCGGACTCGCCGATCTGAAGGCAGAGTGGACCAAGATCGAGGCGGTCAAGGATCCTGTCTCGTTGTCGCGTGCAGTCGGCCGGCTGCACGGCACGGGCATCGGCACTCTGTTCAATTTCTTCTCCGTGCAGGACTTCAAGGACTCGACCCAGGTAATAGCCGGAGTTTTCCAAGGTGGCCTGTCGCTGCCCGATCGCGACTATTACCTGAAGGATGACCCCAAGAGCGCCGAGATCCGTAAGAACTTCAAGACCCACCTCGAGCGCATGTTGACTTTGTCGGGTGTGCCAAAGGAACGAGCCAAGCATGAGGCCGAAGCCGATTTCGAGATCGAGAAAACAATGGCCGCCTCCCAGTGGACGCGAACCGAGATGCGCTCGCCTGAGAGAATCTACAATCCCTACGATCCGGCCGGACTGCAGAAGATCAGCGCCCCCTTCGACTGGCAGGCATACCTTGCGGAAATAGGCGCGCCGAAGGTTGTCAAGTTCTCAATCAGTACACCCAAGGCCATGACACAGCTCGGAGAACTGATCAAAAAGACTCCATACGAAACGTGGCGAGCTTACTTGCGCTGGAGGGCACTGGACGCCATGGCCCGGGCCCGGGCGTTGCCCAAGGCCTTCGTAGACGAGCGTTTTTCTTTCCAGTCAAAGAACTTCACCGGACAGAAGGTTATCGAGCCGCGCTGGAAACATTGTACACGGATGACCGATCGCCTGCTTGGCGAGGCTCTAGGACAGGCCTTCGTCCGGCGTTGGTTCGCGGGTGACGCCAAGGACAAGGCCTTGCAACTGATTCGCAACATCCAGCGGGCCCAGGAAAGAAACCTGACTACCCTGGCCTGGATGGACGAGCCTACCAGGCAGAAGGCGCTGCAAAAGCTTGCCAAGATCAACAACAAGATCGGCTATCCCTCGAAGTGGCGCGACTATGCCTCTCTCGAGGTCACGCGGACGTCGTTTCTGAAAAGCCTGCTGGCGGCAATTGCCTTCGAGACCCGGCGCGATTTAGCCAAGATCGGCAAGCCGGTAGACCGCGGTGAGTGGGAAATGACGCCGCCGACCGTGAACGCCTATTACAATCCGCTGCTCAACGAGATGGTATTTCCCGCCGGTATCCTGCAGCCGACATTTTACACCAGCGGAGCCAACGATGCCGTGAACTACGGCGCCATCGGATTCGTGATGGGCCACGAGTTGACCCACGGCTTCGACGACCAGGGACGCAAGTTCGACGACGCCGGCAACATGCGCGACTGGTGGAGCCCATCGGTGGGCAAGGAATTCGAAAAGCGCACCACCTGCGTAGAAGATCAGTTTTCAGGATACGTTGCGGTAGACGACGTCAAGCTGAACGGCAAGCTGACCCTGGGTGAAAATATCGCCGACCTCGGAGGTTTGAAACTCTCCTTCTCGGCCTACCAGGATTCGCGCAAGGGTCAGCCGCCCGAAGCCCCGGTTGAGGGCTTCAGCGCCGACCAGCAATTCTTCCTGGCCGCCGCCCAGGTGTGGTGTGCCAAGATGCGCCCCGAGGAGGCCCGCCGCCGGGTCGTGCTCGATCCGCATTCTCCGCCGAAGTGGCGGGTCGATGGTCCGCTGTCGAACCTGCCCGGCTTCGCCAAGGCCTTCAACTGCAAGGCAGACGACCAGATGGTGCGCGCCAAGCGTTGCGAAGTGTGGTAGTTCGGGTCGGGTATCTGGTTGGACAGCTATTCTTACAGCCTGATCTTCATGGGAGCGGCCATCTTTGCGGGCCTGGCCGCCCTGTTCATTGCGCGCCCGGACGCCAGCGCTTTAGCCGCAGGCATTCTAGCGGGCCTGTTGGCCTCGCTTGCCGACTTCGTCTGTGCCGCCTTCGCCGGACACGGCGGGCTGTGGCATCTGCATGGAGCATTCGAACTACAGGGTGTTCCCATATCGCTCAGCATTGCCTGGATTTTCGGAGGGCTGGTTTTTATTATCATCTTCGACAGGCTCGCATCTTCCTGGGCCCGGCTGATACTGTTGGCCGGAACCGCCCTTGGCGGCGCCGCGATCGACCATTTTCTCCTGCGCCGGCTCGGGATTCTCAACTGGGGAAGCATCGGGCCGCTTGCGATTGTTCCCTACTGGCTTGCCATGTTGTTGCTTGCCGTCGGTGTCTACCGTTTTGTCATGCGCCAGACATCGCCTGCCTCGGCCTCGCCGAGTAAGCTTGCTCCCGAAATCGAGGTCTGGAAACCCAGCGCCGCCGTATCGCTGGCTCGCTGCGCCGACTACGATCCTGAGATCGTTCTTGCGGCAATGGCAGGCCTGCTCGAGCCGCTTGGCGGAATGTCCGCATTCGTGCCGCCCGGCGCGAGCGTACTACTCAAGCCCAACTACCTCTCTTACAAATCCAATGAAAGGGCCGTTTGCACCCATCCGTCCGTGATCTGGGCCGCCGCGCGTTTGTGTCTCGAGGCCGGGGCGGGCCGGGTAATGGTGGGAGACAGCCCGGCGATCGGCAGGGCGCGTGGTATTTCCAAGAAACTGGGGTTGACCGCTCTGCTCGGGGAACTGCCGGTGGAAATTGTCGACTTTGTCGAACCCGTGGAGGTCAAGGCCGAGCATCCGGAAGCCGTCTTCAAAACCTACATGCTGGCCAGGCAGATCAAGGAAGCCGACGTAATCGTCAACCTGGCCAAGGTAAAGACCCACGCCCAAATGACGCTGACTTTGGCGGTCAAGAATTGCTTCGGGGCCGTGGTCGGTCTGCGCAAGAGTCAGTGGCATTTGATGGCCGGAAAAGATTACGACTACTTCGGCAGAATGCTCGTGGATCTTTACCGGCTGGTCTCCCCGACCGTCAACATCGTCGATGGAGTTCTGGCCATGGAGGGCAACGGGCCCAGCGCAGGCAAGGCCAGAAAACTGAATTTTCTGGCCGCCTCCGCAGACGGCCTGGCCCTGGACAGGGTGATTACCGGTATTCTGGGTTTCGATCCTTCCGATGTACCCACGCTCAGGGTTGCGGGCGCAACCGGCCCGCAGGATGCAATAGAAATCCATGGGGACCGGCCCGACTCTTTCGCAGTCGCTGACTTCAAATCCGCACGTCCTGCAAAGGCCGACATGGCGACGCTCGTTGGACGCCTCGGGCGAGGCGCGATCTCGCCAAGGCCGCTAATCGATCACTCCCGTTGCACTCGCTGCGGGCAATGTAAGATGCACTGCCCTCCGGAGGTGATGTCGCTGGTGCCGCGAGGCGCAAGAATACCGGCCGGCCCGGACAATAGCGACGAGATGATCAGCATCGACTTGGACGGCTGTATACGCTGCTTTTGCTGCCAGGAGGTCTGTCCGGACGAGGCAATCTCGGTCAAGGAAGGCTGGATGAGCAGGCTGGGATTGATCCGTCGCTAAGTCCGGTTGGTTGATCAAGGCGCTGTACAGACACCGCCGCCTCTGAGCACTATTATTCTGTCGCCCGACGAGTCGCTGACGATCAGATCGAGCCTGCCGTCCCAATCCAACTGATCGGCCACCACCGCCGACGGAGAGCCTCCGACCACTATCTGCTGGGCAGGCATGAAGGTCGTGTCTCCCATCCCGAACAGAAGGCTCAGGCTCCCGCCGCCGGAGTTGGCGCTGACGACGTCCAGCGCCCCGTCCGAGTTGAAATCGCCGGCTGCCAGCGCCACCGGCTGCGTTCCTACCGGGTAGTCCGTCCCGGCCCCGAAGCCGCCGCCAGTTCCAGGGCGAACGCTTACCGAATTCGACCCGCGATTGGCGACGACCAGGTCGAGCTTGCCGTCGCGGTCGAGATCGACGAGCAACGGCAATACCGGTTCTTGCCCGACACTGACGCTGACCGCCGCGGCAAAGGTTCCCGTACCTACGCCGTTGCTGCCGATACCAATTAATACCGCGACCGCCGAGCCCGAGCTGCTGCCCAAGACGGCGTCGATAATCGCATCGCCGTCGATATCGCCCAAAGCAAATGAAACCGGCGTGCCCACACCTGCGTAACTGGATAGCGCGCCAAATGTTCCGTCGGGAACGCCATCGCCCCCGCCCCCCGGTCGCACTCCCAGGCCGCTAGTCTCGTCGACCGTCAGCAGATCCCCTATCCCGTTTGCGTCTAGGTCGGCCAACGCAATCATGCCTGGGGCTCCGCCGGCCGGATAGGTCAGTTGTGCGGCAAAGGTCCCGTCACCCCGGGCATTTGTGCCGTTCGCCACGAAGATACCAGCGCTTCCGCCGCCCCGGTTGGCCACCAGCAGATCGCGGATTCGATCGCCGTCAGTGTCCGCGGCCGCGACCCAGGCCGGGGAGTTGCCGGTGGTGTCCGACCAGCCGGGTGTGAAGCCGGCCGTTCCGCGCCCCGAGCTTCCATTTCCTGTAAAAAATGCAATCTCCGCGCTTCCGCTACGCGCAACCGCCAGGTCGGAGATCCCGTCCGCGTTCATATCGCAAAGTACCTGCGAGCCGGGTGAGCCCGTGGAGTCGATAACACTCGATATCACGAACGTCCCGTCGGCCAGGCCGCTCGATCCGCCGGCAACGAGTAGCGAGACGGTGTCCGGACCATTGTTGCAGTCCGCGAGATCGGGTATACCGTCTCCGCTAGAATCGAGCGCGACCGCCGCTGTCGGCTGGCCGCCGACCGGGTATGACGTGCGCGCTGCAAAAGTTCCGTCACCCCTGCCGTTCGTTCCGTTACCGGGCAGCAGGCTAACGTTATCCGTGCCGTACTCGGCCACCAACAAATCCAGGATGCCATCGGCATCGAAATCGACAGGAAAGACGGATACCGGCGTGCTGCCGGTAGCATAGGCGGTGCGCGAAAGAAAAGTCCCGTCGCCGCGTCCGTCTGAGCCTCCGCCCCGCAAGATGTTGATCGCGTTATCGCTCATGGCAACCACCGCCAGGTCGAGGATCCCATCGGCGTTGAAATCGGCCGTCGAAATGTTTACCTGGCTGCTTCCCGCGTCGTAACGAACCGGCGATATGAAACTGCCGTCTCCCCGACCTCCTCCGCCGCCCCCGATAAGCACCGACAGCTTGCCCGAGTTCCACATTGCCACCGCCAGGTCGAGGATCCCGTCTGCATTGAAATCCCCCGCAACCAGCGCTCGCGGACTTACACCCGTTGCCCCGACCGGGTAAAACACCGGCCCCGAGAAATTTCGGTTGCCCACACCGTCCGAGCCTTGTCCCAGCAACACTGCCACGCTGTCATCGCCCCAGTTGGCGGTGGCCAAGTCGGGAATTGCATCGGCGTTGAAATCCCCGACTATGACCTGGACAGGGTTGGCTCCGACCGGAGCGAATGAGATGTCCTGCCTCTGGCCGAAAGTGCCGCCGCCCTGTCCCCAGTGAATGCTCAGCGAGTTGCCGCTGTTGTTGGCGCTGACGATGTCGAGAATGTGATCACCGTCGAGGTCGGCCGCCGCCAGTCCATATGGGTTACTACCGGTTGCGAATGTCGAGACGCTGAAACTAGCGTTGCCGTGTCCTCCCGAACCGTTTCCGAGCAGCACAGAGATTGTGTTGTCGCCGCGGTTGACAGTGGCCAGATCGGGGATGCCGTCCGCGTTGAGATCGGCCGTGATCATGAACCATGGATTGGGCCCTATCGCGCTTGGCGATACCGCCGTAAATGTCCCATCCGCCAGGCAACAACCATCGGCGATACCGTCGCAGTCCTGGTCGATGCCGTCTCCGCAGCCGTCGAGCAACTCGGGCCTCGCTGTCCATGTGTGCGTGCAGATCTGGCCGGCGTCATCGCAACCGTCGGCTGTGCAAGGATCGCTGTCTGCACAGTCACGTCCGGAACCCTGACATGTTCCGGCCAGGCATGAATCCGCCATGGTGCACCAGTGCCCATCATCGCAGGCCGTGCCGTCCGGCTTCTCGACCGCGATGCACGTATCCAGGCCGAGATCGCACACACCGTCATGGCAGGCATCTTCCTGGGCGAGACACTGTCGTAGGCTGCCGCCGCAGACGCCTCCGCTGCACTGGTCGCCCTCAGTACACCAGACGCCGTCGTCGCAGTTTGTGCCGTTGGCCAGAGCGTTGTTATGACAAACGTGTCCTGTGCAGTTATCTGCGGTGCAACTATTGCCGTCGTCGCAGTCGGGATCTACCGTGCAACTGAAGCAGTCGGGATCGTTGATGTCCGTCAAGCCGTCGCAGTCATCGTCCTGGCCGTTTACGCAGTCCGCGCCGGCCGGCGGCCCTTCGTTGCCTTGAGGGTTTAGAGTGTGTGAGCAAACAGTGTTGCCCTCGTCGCAGGCGTCAATTGTGCAATCATCCAGATCGTCGCAGTCCCTCTGTCCTCCAGAGCAAACGCCGCCTGAACACTGGTCGCCGGTCGTGCAGTACAGGCCGTCGGAGCAGCCCGTACCGTTAGTCTTCTCGATCGCAACGCATATATTGCTACCGTCGTCACAAGCGCCGTCGTGGCAGGCGTCCGAGAGCCCCGAGCAATCGCGCGGACTACCCGTGCAAAGGCCTGCGGCGCAGACGTCATCCAGTGTGCAATACAGTCCGTCGTCACAAGGAGTGTCGTCGGGCTTCTCGCTGCTGACACAGGCGTCGCCCTGTTCGTCGCAGGTTCCTGTATGACAGGCGTCGTCTAGTGAACTGCAGTCTCGCGGCGCACCGCCGCAAGTCGCAGCCTGACAGATGTCGCCCGTCGTGCACCATGCTCCGTCATCGCAACCGGTTCCATCCGATAAAATTGTGTGCGCGCAGACGCCCCAGTCGCAGTCATCAGTCGTGCACTGGTTGTTGTCATCGCACTCGGCGGCAACCTGGCAGTCATAGCACTCGGGATCCTCCAGATCGGTAAGCCCGTCGCAGTCGTCGTCGGCCGAGTTTTGACAGTTGCCCGAGCCGGGCGGGCCCTCGGCCCCGGGATTGGCTTGATTGACGTGCGTGCAAGCGCTTCCGCCCTCGTCGCAGTCGTCCAGGGTGCAGGCATCATCGTCGTCGCAATCGCGGGCCGAACCTGTACAGCTCCCTGCCTGACAGCGGTCGGACAGAGTACAGTAGAGGCCATCATCGCACACCGCGCCATCGACGAATTGCTGGGCAATACAGGCTGAAGCATCCTCATCGCATACTCCATCATGACATTCGTCCGCCATCTGGCTACAGTCACGCGACGTCCCCACGCATACGCCCGCGAGGCAGGCATCTGAAGTTGTGCAATACTGTCCGTCATCACAACCACTGCCGTCCGAAAGCGCTGCGCTGTTGCACTTGCCCGCGTCACAGCTATCGGCCGTGCAGGGATTTCCGTCATCGCACTGACCGTCAGCGCTGCACTCTATACAGTCGGGGTCGGCCGCGTCGGTCTGGCCGTCGCAATCGTCATCCAGAGAATTCGTACAGCTGTCGCCAACGGTCAGTCCCTCGGCGCCCGGGATCGCCTCGAGATCGTTCTGACAGCGGTTGTTGTCCTCGTTACAACTGTCTGCGGTACAGTTATTGCCGTCATCACAGTTTCGCTGTCCGCCGACACAGTTACCGCCCGAACACTGGTCGCCCTCGGTGCAATAGAGACCGTCTGTGCAAGGCGTCCCATCGGCCATGTCTCGCAGCTCGCAACGATCCTCGTCCTCGAGGCAAACACCCGCCTGGCAGGGAGCCGCTCCCTGGCTGCAGTCACGGGAAATCGCCTCGCACTTGCCCTGGTTACAGGCATCGGCGACGGTACAGAAAAGTCCGTCCGAGCAGGCCGTGCCGTCGGCGACGGGTGTGTTGAGGCATTCGAGCCCTTCACAGCTATCCGCTGTGCAGGCGTTGCCATCGTCGCAATCGGCGTCTGAAGTGCAGCCCGAGCAGTTGGGATCCGCGCCGTCGGTAAGACCATCGCAATCGTCGTCCGCCCCGTTGCCGCAGGTCGCATCCTCCGGAGGGCCCTCGGCGCCGGGGCGCGGCGTGAGAACGTGATCGCACAACAGGTTACCCTCGTTGCAGCTATCGAGCGTGCAGTCGTCGCCGTCGTCGCAGTCACGAAGCTGTCCGACGCAGGCGCCATCCTGGCATGAATCCGTATCGGTACACCATTGCCCGTCGTTGCACAAAGTTCCGTTTTCACGCGGCTGCGGACCGCATTCACCGCTGTCCGTGTCGCAAGCTCCCAGATTGCAAGGACCGTCGAAGGCAGAACAGTCTTTCTGCCGCCCGAGGCATAGACCCGTGTCGCAGGCGTCTCCGATCGTGCAAGGATCGTCGTCATTGCAGGGAGTGTCCTTGGGAAAATCAACCTGGTGGCACTCGTTATCGGTGCAAAAATCGATCGTACAAGGATTATGATCGTCGCAGTCCGAGTCTTGCTGGCATTCGAGGCAACCTTCGTCGGTATCGCCGTCGCAGTCGTTGTCGATATTGTCCGCGCAAATCTCGGCCACCGGTTTGCAAACCCAGCCGAGTTCCACGCGCACACCGACAGTGCCCGTTGAGGACACCTTTGCAGTGCTGCAACCGCGGACATAGATTTCCTCGCCCTGTCCGCGGCCCTCGATGAAGAAAGCGGCCGATCCTAACGGAACATTATCCAGCGCTCCGAGCGGCTCGGATGGAGGATAAGCCAGGCGCAGGTGGGCCAGGACCTCCAGCCCGGGGTCTCCGGGCGCCGCCGTCCCCTGGATCATGGCGTTGCAATCTTCGCCCGAACCGGGGACCACCCAGATCTCGAGCACACTCACCAAGGCACGCGCGTCGTCATCCGGAAAAGCAATCGTCAAGCGGCAGCTGCCAGTCGGAGCACAGCCGGCTGCAACCAGCACAAGCAGGCAAACTGCAAGAAGTCGCTTCAAGTCGCCCTCGCCCCTATTCAATCTGCAGCGTGAAATCACGCTGATTAGGAGAATCTCTGGTCAAGTAGATCGCCGCAGCCGTACCCCCGGCTGCCACGGCTGCTCCACCGATAATTGCCCACACCCACCAGCGCTTGTACCAAGCCGGCGACGGCTCGATCGGCGGGGCCGCTGTCCCAATCGGACCGGCGTTTGAGAGCTCGATTTTCTTTTTGGCCTCGACCGGCACGCGCAACGGGTGATCGGCCGTACCTTCCTCGAGCAACATCCCTCCGTGCCGATCTATGAGCTTTGCATACCACTCCAAAGGAGCCGTGCCTTTGACGACCCAGGTGCCGGGAGGCAGATAAAAACTTACAGGCTTACCAAGAGCAAGCCTAAGACGAACGGTCGAGAATTTCTTCGCACCCGCGCGCCTGTGGCGAAAGACTAGTTTGCCTGACAGGCCAAACGGGTCGGAAAGCAGCTTGACTTTTACAGGTACAGGATCACCGAAAACCACTCTGTCCGGCAGCGAGACATCCACGGAAAGCGGTTTGACGCCCGAAGTGAGTAGCTTGTCAAACGGCTCCTGGTAAACCGGCGAAAGATCTGGATCGAGCCTGAAGCCGGGATCGATCGATAAAGCGGCCCCAAAGGCCCGCCCGGCTTGCTGTTCGCGGCCGAGCGAGATCAGGCACAGGCCGCGCAGCGAAAATATACGCACGAGCCGAGCCCGCGAGTTGCCCGGCCGCTGCTCGGCAGCCTCTAGGTGGGTCAGCGCGCCTTCAAAATCCAACCCGGCAAAAGCCGACTCAGCCTGTCCGATCTCGTCCGGCTCGCCCTGCGCACCCAGCGTCGAAGAATGCAAGAATGCCGAGGCGACCAGAATTAGCGCTGCAAATCCAGGCAAAAAACCGACTCTCATTGTCCTCACTCTCGCCTCATTATGTCGCAAGCGCACCAAAAAGCGCAAGCAAACGTCCCCCAGAGCATTTTACGCAAGAGACATGCCGGATGCTCAACGGCAGTCAAGACATTGTTTATCCCGAGGAAAACTACAAGAGTGGTTTTTGATGCAAGCGAAAAATCTGAATTTTTTTCCACCTTTCAGTCCCGGAAAGTAGCCTCCAGGTTTCACCCCGGCCGAAAAGCGCAGGCATCTTGACAGTCAGACCGGTTGACTGGCATCTTTGGCTGACCATGGTCGGCAAGCCATCTCTCGAACGCTTCATGCTTCCAGAGCGGGTCAGGCGGTTGTCCGTTGCCGCTGCGCGACGGACACGCGAGCTGACCGTCGTCCTCGACGGTGTTCACGATCCGCACAACCTGAGCGCGGTAGTGCGCTCGGTGGAGGGCTTCGGACTGCTCGATCTGCACGTGATCGAAACACATGCCGCTTTCAAGATCTGCCCCAAGGTCACCCAGGGAGCGGAGAAGTGGCTCGATATACATCGCTATCCAACACCGAGCATATGCCTCACGGCATTGCAGGCTAAAAATTTCGCTCTTTGGCTTGCCGATCCCGATCCGGCCGCGACGCCGCTCATCGACCTGCCCTGGGAGAGGCGCCTGGCTCTGGTTTTCGGCAACGAGCACGAGGG
>Ga0315535_1001106_pt1 | contig 18377 bp, 15 predicted proteins | sample SalMarSW160220MG_2_FD_203092 | JGI IMG/M metagenome (GOLD analysis project Ga0315535, IMG submission 203092) | Salt marsh sediment microbial communities from the Plum Island Ecosystem LTER, Massachusetts, United States - Salt Marsh Sediment SW1602-20 ... | reverse complement strand
GGTCGACGTTACGCCGGAGCACCTGCAGCGCGGGCTTGCCACGCTCAACGAACACCACCGACGCCGCACCCCGACTCAGAGCTTCGAGACCGATCGATCCCGACCCTGCGTAAAGATCGAGAACGTCGGCTCGAAGAACGATGTCGCCCAAGGATGAGAACAGCGCCTCCCGAGCCCTGTCGGTCATGGGACGCGTGGCGGTCCCTTCGGGTCCGACGAGCCGACGCCCTTTCGCGAGACCGGCGATGATCCTCATGACCGAAACAGCCACTCCACTTCGTCACCGAGCAGTGCTCGGACCTCCTCACGGATCTCGCCATTGTGTCGAAGATGGGGATCCTTGTCGACGAGCGCGAATGCTTCTCTTCGCGCAGCGATCAGCTCATTCGTATCTCGGAGGATATCGGAGAGGTGAAGGTCGGTGAGCCCCGACTGGCGGGCGCCGAACACCGTCCCCTGTCCCCTGATGGCGAGATCGATCTCCGCGAGTTCGAAGCCGTCGTCGGTTCGAACCATCGCATCGATTCTTGCCTTTCCTTCATCCGTGGTCGGATCGGCAACCAGGTAGCACCAGTTGGGTCCGGCGTGCCGTGCGAGTCTCCCACGCAACTGGTGGAGCTGACTCAGCCCGAACCTGTCGGCATCTTCGATCATCATGACCGTCGAGTTGGGAATGTCGATGCCCACCTCGATCACCGTCGTGGACACCAGGATGTCCAGATCACCGTTTCGGAGCCGCTCCATCACCTCTCGCTTGTCCACTGAGCGCATCTGTCCATGCAGCAGACCTATCCGCAATTCGGAAAAGAGCTTCTGAAAACGCTCATACTCCGCGGTAGCGGACGCAGCCTCGATCTTTGGACTGTCCTCGACGAGTGGACATACCACGAATGTCTGATGGCCCGCAGCCGCCTCGTCACGGATCCTTTCATACACCCCTTCTAGGTCGCCCGGTGCCACCGCGAAGGTTCGCACCTCGGGACGGCCCGGTGGCATCTCGTCGAGCATGGACACGTCGAGGTCGCCATACAAGGTCATCGACAAGGTTCTCGGGATCGGGGTCGCCGTCATGATGAGCAGATCCGGGTCGGCCGCTTCTGCCTTCTCTTTGAGGCTGACCCGTTGATGAACACCGAAGCGGTGTTGCTCGTCGATCACGGCGATGCCCAACGCCGCGAACCGAACACCCTCTTGGATCAGCGCGTGGGTTCCGACCACGAGATCGACCTCGCCGGTGGACACGAGGCCCACCACATCGTCCCTCGTGGCCTCGGGACGGAAGTTCACCTCGGCGGAGGCCGACGTCAGCAGCGCGACTCTCACCCCGTCACCCCCGGACGAGAACAAGTTCAGGCGATCATCCGCCGGTGGAGACAATCCCGAACGCTCCAAGAGATCCGTGATCGAGAGGTAGTGCTGGTTCGCGAGGACCTCCGTCGGTGCCATGACAGCCCCTTGGTAGCCGCCCTCCACCCCGGCGAGGAGCGTCGCGACGGCGACAACGGTCTTGCCGGATCCCACCTCGCCCAGAAGGAGCCTGTGCATGGGGTGGGGCGATCGAAGGTCCCTCCCGATCTCATCGACAACCCTCAGCTGTGCGCCCGTCAGCTCGAAAGGGAGCCCTTCGACGAACGCCGGCACGAGGCTGTCATCCGGGGTGTGGGTGATACCGACCGATTCCTCGATCATCTTCCTCTTCGAGAGGGCGAGAGCGACTTCGAGACGGAACAACTCGTCGAAGACGAGCCGGCGTCGGGCAGGAACTGCCTGCTCAGGCGCGTCGGGGAAGTGAATGTCGGCGTATGCCGTGTCTCGATCCACCAGGTCGAGCCGCTCCACGACGTCCGCCGGAAGTGGATCGGTCACCGGCCGTGATCGAAGCAGCGCATTGTGCATTCCCCTTCGGATGTGTCCGGATGACACACCGCCAACGGTCGGGTAGACGGGCACGACCCGCCCTGTTGCAAGGCGCTCGCTCTTCGAACGAATGAGATCGACATCCGGGCTCTTCATCTGGAGCGACCCACGGAACGACTCCACCTTCCCAGATAGTGCCACCTCGGAACCTTCTGCGAGCTGCTGCTGTCTGAACCGCTGGTTGAACCACACGGCTTTGAGGGTGCCCTCACCGTCCGTGACGACGGCCTCGATGATCATCAGGTTGCGTCGAGGCCGTCGAACGTTCACCGAACGCACCTCTCCAATGATCGTCACCTCCACACCGACTGGTGTGCCGGACAGCGACTCGATGCGAGATCGGTCGATGTAGCGCCGCGGAACGTGTTGCAGGAGGTCGGCGACGGTCTCGATGCCGGCTGTGCGCAGTCTGCCGGCGCGGGCGCCGGCCAGATGCTTCACTCGATCGACGGGAATCGACGAGAGGTAGGTGAGGCTGCTCACGTGAGGACGTCCATGACCGGCGACGAGTATACGATTCCTCCTCATATGGCCATGGTGCTAGTCTCGCTCACCGGCCCAGGGAGGTCGCATGTCCTATCGCTGTGAAATCTGTGGAAAAGAGCCCTGGTATGGGAAGCAGGTGAGCTTCTCGCACAAGCGGTCCAGCCGACGCTGGCTTCCGAACATCCAGCGCGTGCGGGTTCGCCACGGGTCCAACACGCGGCGCGTCAGGGTGTGTACGTCCTGCCTGAAGGCCGGCAAGGTCGAGAAGGCATAGGGATCGGCCTTCGACTGATCAGCCGTCGGTCATCAGTCTCAGGCAAGCGCGAGACCTCGGTCACCCACCACCGCCTGGCAACCCGTCCACCGGTGACCGACAACCGAGAACCACGGGCGCCGGTGGTGAGCTATCGGCTGTCACCACTCCGCCACTACACTCATCGGCTATGCAGGGTGTCGTCAAGGTCTTCGATGCTTCGACAGGATTCGGAATCGTGGTGTCCGATGCGGATCGACGTGAGGTGTTCCTCGATGCAGAATCGCTCGAAGGCAGCATCTTCAGAACGCTCCGTCAGGGACAGCGCATCGTGTTCGACGTCGAAGAAGACGGCGAACCGGTGGCTCGTCGGCTGAGGATGGGGTCCGAAGGCACCTGATTCCCCGGCGACGTCAAGGTCCACTGGAGTATCATCCTCCTTGACGAAACCCCTCGAGGAGGTCCCGGTGGTGCAGGCGTACGTGTTGATCCAGACCGAGGTGGGCAAAGCCGCGCAAGTGGCAGAAGAGGCCCGCCGCATCCAGGGCGTGGAACACGCCGACGACGTCACAGGACCGTACGACGTCATCGTGAAGGCGTCTGCGGAGACCGTCGATCAACTCGGCAAGCTCGTCGTCGCCCGTATCCAGTCGATCGAAGGCATCACGAGAACGCTCACCTGCCCGATCGTCAACCTGTAGTCAGCCGAGCTTCGAAGCGATCGCACCCGCACTGCGGAGTGCCGTCCCGTCCGAACCTGCGGTCGTGAAACGTCGGATCGACTGCTGTTCCGCCTCGGCAATGATGTCGTCGATCAGCTCGCGGCGGCTCACCGGTGGATCGATCCACAGGTATGCCGCCAGGCTCCCAGGGATCGTGTTGACCTCGTTCACCCACACGTTCTCGCCGCGTACCAGAAAGTCGACTCTGGCGACGGACCGGACACCGACGAGACCCGCAACCGTTCTCGCTGCGTCGCGGATTCGCTGCTCGACGTGTGCGGGAAGTACCGCCGGAAGCTCTCGAGCCGATCCTTCGAGACCGCCTCCGCTCAGGTATTTCTGCTCGTAGCTGTAGATGGCGTCCGCGCTCGCTGCACGTACCGGAGCTTCGATGGCACTGAGCTGGAGTTCGGGGTACGTCCGGACCGCGATGTTGTAGTCCCTGCTGCCCTCGAGGAAGGGCTCGATGACAGCGCCGTCTTGGAGGTGTACGGACGACGCGCCCAGTGCCAGCGCGGTCGCCATTCCGTCGACCACCTCGATGCCGATCGACGATCCACCGAACCGGGGCTTGACGATGTACGGCGGGACAGAGTCCCACGCCAGGTCCACTGAGAGGAGTCGCCGGGGAACCGATGGAAGGCCGGCTTGTTCCACGACTGCGCCGAATGCGAGCTTGTCCATCCCGAGTGCGGAGCCGGCGGCCCCAGGACCCGAGTAGCGGATCCCCGCGAGGTCGAGTGAGCTCTGGAGCGTTCCGTCTTCACCGGGAGCCCCGTGACAACACACGACGACGGGCGAGACATCGAGGGGCTTCCTCTTCTCCATGAAACCGGCACCCGGCTCGGCGACCAGACGCAGCGGTGTCGCTTTGCGCGGCACACCGTCCGCAAAGTCCACCGCCTCGAGGGCAGGGTCGACGGAGAACCACGCGCCGCTCTTCGCCCAATACACGGCCACCACGTCCCTACCCGAATCGAGCAGTGTGCGGCATGCCTGGAGTCCGGTGAGAATGCTGATGTCGTGTTCCGGAGACGGACCTCCGAATACGACCGCCGGTCTGCTCATCGTTTCACTTCCTCACGGGTAGTGGTCAGGCAGGTCGTTCTCGTACACGACCGTGTCCCCGGCACCGAGCGTCGCGCGCACCCATCCAACCGCGTCGTCCCGGGAATCCATCACGTTAACGGAGACCCGACCTTTCGCAGCGCCTTCGAGTAGCGCGCGGCGGTTCGTCTTTCCCACAATCACCAGGTCGGTGGCGACCTCAGCGGCATTCGCTCCGAATGCCATGTTCTCCTCGTACTGGAGCGGACCGAGTTCAATCATGCCGGGGGTCACGACCACCCGCCGGCCCGAACCACGACGCGCCAGTGCCGCGAGAGCGGCTCTGGCCCCGGCAGGGTTGGCGTTGTATGTATCGTCGATGACCACCACGCCCGCATCGGTCGTACCCACCTCGAGCCGGTGAGGGGGCCGCGCCAGGGTGGCAAGATCGCTCTCGTCGGGCGTGATGCCCAGAGCCAGGGCTACACCAACCGCACATGCGACGTTTCCGGCGAACATGTCGACATCGGGCACCGAGCCGACCACCTCGCCATGAACGAACACCGTGCCTTCGGACCCCACGTACGCGTCGGCATCGTGATCGGTCGTCGAACAGCGGATCACCGTTCGTCGGGAACGCTCGGTTTCGGCAAGTGACTCGAGGCGCGGGTAGTCGACGTTGAGGACGAGTGCCTCTGCACCGTCGACGATCTCGGACTTGGCGGTCGCGACCGCGTCGAGACTGCCGAAGCGCTCGAGATGGACCGGACCGATCGCGGTGATGACCGACACCGTCGGAGAAATCCATGAGCACATGTCCCGGATCTCACCCGGACCGTATGTTCCCATCTCCGCAACGAACACCTGGGTTCCGCTGGTGACCTGCTCGTTGACCGATCTCGCGAGCCCGAGCCTGTTGTTGAAGCTCGCCGGGCTGACAACGACGTCGGCAGTGCGTCGCAGCAGATGGCCGACGTACCCCTTCGTCGTGGTCTTTCCGTACGACCCGGTGATTGCCACGATCTTCGGAGCTACGGCTCGCAGCCGACCGGCGGCCTGGTCCACGAATCGTCGGCTCAACCTTCGTTCGATCGGCTCCAGGACCCACAACGCGACATCGATGAGGACCGGCAGGGCAACGAGCTCGATCGTGACGAGCGGTACCGCCGCCCTTCCGAGAATGACCAACACGGCCTCGAGCACCACGACCATGCCGGCAACTCGACGGGCTCGCGGGGTCCACGCGAGCCGCGAAGTCCGACCTCGGAGGCCGAGCCCGATGGGTCCGAACGCGACCACCACCGCCGGAACCAGCGCCCACAACGGTTCCATGAACGCGGCGACGACACCGCCAAGTGCGATGATCACCCCGCCGGCATTCACCAACGAGCACGTCCACCAGCGGACCGCGAACCGACTGACGGCTCCCCCGAGGTAGTGCTCGCGTTGCGCGACTCGCGCCCAGCGAAGCGCTGAAGTGACCCAAGCGGCGGCCAGCACGGCCAAGGTAGCGAGGGTTTCAGACGTCACAGCATCTCCAAGAGCTCGGCCCGCACCACGTCGGGAGCTGTCGACGGAACATGGTGTCCAACCTCGGGAATCACCTCGAGTCGGCCGTTCGGCAAGAGATCAAGCGCCGCTTCCGCAATAGACGTGGGAACGTCGGTGTCGTTCGCACCCCAGAGCAGACGCGTTGGACACTCGATCGTCGGCAGGATCTCCTCGTAGGTCTCGTTGACGACCATCACGAGCACATCGCGCATGACACCGGTTGCCGCGCGGTAGTCCGCCGATCCGTAGCGTCTGCGTGCTCGCTCAAGGCGTTCTTCACCGAGCAGGAACCGAAATCGCTTCGCTATCCGGAAGCCCACCGGGGAACGGCGGCGCGGAACGACTCGCAGGAGAGGGGTGCCGATCAGGAGGAGCCCGGACACCGGCCTTCTCGAGGCGAGCGTGACAGCCACCCTTCCACCAAACGAGTGACCGACGATGATCGGCGGCCGAACAAAGCTCTCGACGACCGGGAGAATGGCCTCGGCATACCCCTCCGACCCTATTGGAGTCCGCGGGGCGGCTGAGGCGCCGAATCCCGGCAGGTCGACTGCGATCGACGGGATGCCCTCGAGCACGGCCGCGAAGTCCGTGTGGTCACGTCCCCATCCGTGCAGCGCCAGCACGTTCGGGACTCCTTCTCCGTAGCGTTCCCCGAACAGGCCGGCAAAGGTTGTCAACGCCACATATCCGTCCCGATCGCTCCGGGGAGATTACCGCTGCCCCTGCAATCACCGACCATACTTGGGATCGTGAAGCGCCCGATCACCCAACAGACCGCGCTGCTCGGCGTGCGCATCATGATCCTCCTGACCATCGGTATCCTCATCACGGCCTACTTCGATGGCGTGGTGGGAGATCTCCGAGTGTGGGGTACCGCGCTCGCGGCCGGCGCCACGTTGCTGCTCCTGATGCTCGTGCGCTGGACCTCACTGCTGGATCGGCCGATCGGTACGGTCATGCTGGCGCTCCTGTTCGCAGTATTCGTCTCGATGTTGACCGCGATGGGAACGATCCAGAAGCTCGAGCCGACGGTCCTTGCCACAGATCTCGCGATCGTCGCCCTCTCTGCGGCCATGGCAGGCCTTACTGTGCACGGTTTCGTAACGGTGGCCGTGGCTGCCTCCTATGTGACCATCGCGATCTCCAACGGTGAGCCTGTGCACAACCTCATCGTTCCCGTGCTCGCCGTTGCCGGCGTGTCGTTTGCGGTGGCCGCGCTCATACAGGGATTCAGACGGGAGCATGTCCTCGCGACGGAACGGCTCGACACCCTCACCGCGAGGGAGATGGACCTCGAACGCCTCTACGAGGTTTCGACGGCGACCTCGGTTGCCGAAACCGTTCAAGATGCCCTCCCGATGCTCGTCGGACGCATCGGCCAATACCTCCATGCCCAAGTCGGCGCGCTGCTGCTCAAGGATCCGAACAGACCGGTCCTGAACGTGATGAGTCCGATCTGGACGATTGGCCACCAGCTCGAGGTCGAGGGATACCGCCTGCCGCTTCGCACCACCGGCGACCTCGAGCGCGTCTACACCCTGGGCCGCCCGACGATCTTCAACGATCTCGACAAGAACCCCGACCACCACGGGCTCCTCGGAGAACTCGGAGTCCGCAATGCGATCGCCACTCCCGTTCGAGTGGAGGATCGCGCACTCGGCGTGATGGTCATAGCCGACAAGATCGAGGGCCCGTTCACCGACAAAGACCTCGACCGTCTTGTGTCGCTCTCGACGCCGACGGCACTGGCGATCGCACAACTTCGGCGTATCCAGGAGGCGGCGGAGACGAGCAGAAAGATGGAGGAGCTCGCTGCGATGAAGTCCGATTTCGTGTCGGTCGTGAGCCACGAGCTGCGAACACCGCTGACGTCGATCATCGGTTCGCTCGCGACCTTGGCGCGTCCTGAGCTGTCGCGCGACAGCGACATGGCCAAAGACCTCCTCGAGTCTGCGAGATCGCAGGCGAACCGGCTGAACTACCTCATCGAGGATCTGCTGATCGTCTCCCGAATCGAGGGCAAAGCGTTGCCGACGGTGGCGGAGACCGTCGATCTCATTCCGTTGCTCGAAGACACGATTCGCGAAGTGCCAGATTCGAGTCGTGTGACGGTGACCGGTCCAAGCATCAAGCTCATGTCCGATCCCGAGCACATCAGGCGCATCATGATCAACCTCGTCCAGAACGCCATCCGGTACGCGCCGGGATCGCCCGTGGAGGTCGCGGCCCAGGAGGATCAGGACGCCGCCACGGTATCGGTCATCGACCATGGGCCCGGCATTCCGACACAGGATCGGGAGCGGGTGTTCGACCGATTCACCCAGCTCGAGCCCTCCACAACGCGACGCCAGGGAGGAACCGGACTGGGGCTCGCCATCGTTCGTGGTCTCAGCTCGACCATCGGAGGAACGGTCAGGATCAAGGACACCCCCGGTGGAGGCGCAACGTTCGAAGTCTGGATCCCCAAGGTCCCACCATCCACGATGGCCCCTCGCCGCGCCTGGACCGATCAATCCTCGGGGGGTACCGCCACGGCGATCGAATGAAACCCTCCATCGACGTGAACCATCTCGCCCGTCGTCATGGGTGTCCAATCCGAGAGCAGAAGACACACCATCTTGGCGACGGGCACAGGGTCGGTGGCGTCCCACGAGAGTGGCGATCGTTCCGACCACGCGTCCTCGAAGCGACCGAACCCGGGAATCGACTTGGCGGCGACCGTTTGGAGTGGGCCGGCGGCGACAGCGTTCACCCTGATCGCTCGTGGCCCGAGATCACGCGCGAGGTATCTGGTGACCGACTCAAGCGCCGCCTTCGCCACACCCATCCAGTCGTACGCCGGCCATGCCTGTCGATTGTCGAAGTCGAGCGTGACCAGCGACCCTCCGTCAGGCATGAGTGGTGCGAGCGCGACCGCCAGCGTCTTGAACGAGAACGCTGAAGTCATGAACGCGGTCTGCGCGCTCTCCGGTGGTGTCGAGAGGAACGCACCACCGAGCGCGTCCTCCGGCGCGTAGGCAATCGCGTGAAGAGCGCCGTCGACGGTCCCCCAGCGCTCCGTCAGGTCGTCCACGACGGCCTGCACCTGCTGAGGATCGGTGATGTCCATCTCAAGCACGTCCGGGGGTTCCGGGAGACGTTTCGCAGAGCGTTCGGTGATTCGGACGCCTCGGCCGAACCCGGTGAGAATCAGCTCGGCTCCTTGCTCCTGCGCGATTCGGGCGACATGCCACGCAATCGAGTCATCGGTCAGAACCCCGGTGATCAGCAATCGCTTCTCGGCCAGCAACATCACGTGCTCCTCTCAACCTGCATAGGTCATGACCGCTCTCAGACCCAGCCCGGCGAGGAACAAGCAGAACAGTCCCCAGCGCAGTGCCGAGCGCCCCTCACGCATCTCGCCCCTGTACACGTAGACGACCGCGAGCGAGACAGCCGTCAACACGCCGTAGAACACGTGCATCCTGCCTGGTCGTTCACCGAGGCCGTACAGAACGACTCCGACAGTGACCTGAACGAGCGAAGCGACGATGGCTGCGCTCACAGCGGCCCTGAACGTCCTGCCCGGCAGGTGTGTGCGAATCGCCGACCCGATTCCGTATAGGCCGGCGACCGTATCGGCGCCGATCGATACCCATCCCCATATGGAGTGAAACGTTCCGAGCATTCGAGGACGCTACCGCCGCCGACCGTGCAGATCGACGATCTCTTCTTTCGTGAGGTCGACGAGGAATTCCCGACCGCTTCTGGAGTCACCTATCCACAGTGCGATTCGTCCGCCCTGCTCTCGCACGGTCCACCATGCATACTCGTGGCGATCGCCGTACGCCGCCCTTGCCGACCTCGCACTCGCGACGGCCTCCCGTTCACTCTCGAACACACCGAGCAGGGTCTCGACCGACGTGCCGGTCGGGATCCCGTCCAACTCCTCCTCGATGTACTCGATGGCCTCGTACATGCCCGCTCCTCACCTTTACGATACCGCCCCCTCCGGCTCATATCCAGAACTAGACGCGAAGAAGCCCCGGTTTCCCGGAGCCTCATCGCGGCAAGGGCCTTGGTCGAACCAGGTGGGCTGGATTTCCTGCGTCGACCTGCAAGACAAGTCCCCTCTCACGGCAAAGCGTTACAGGTGAACAACGAGGAAAACCCCGAGGGAGCTTCCGTCGAAACTTCTGCCCTCTCGGGGTTCCTACCCCACGAGAACTCCGGGACCCCCGAAAGGGCCGGTCTCCCCGGTGGGGAACCCAGGATGGTCTCTCGACCGTCTCAGGTACGTTCCGAAGTTGCCTTCGAAGCGCACCCCCTTTCTACCCCACCCCGCGAACCTCCGCAACTCCGTAGCACACACAGATTTCGCGGTCGATCACACAGATTTCGCGAGTTCCACACCCTATCCCGAACGAGAAAAACCCCGAGGGAGCTTCCGTCGAAACATCCACCCTCTCGGGGCTCTTCAATTCCGGTCGAGTCGGTGTCGAAACACCGACCGTCCGGTCCGAAACCGGAAACCGGCCTCGGATTCCGCAGCTCTGCGGCTCGACGGAAACCCGCCGAGTGCGAACTCCGGCGAACCGGAGCCCTTGCCCCACTCGGACTCGAGATCCGAGCAAAGCACCTTCCGTTTCCGGAAGTGCTCACCAGCCCGATCATGCGACCCGGAGGTCCCACGATACGCCTCCTCACGGAGGGCGGCTCCCATGGAGCATGGACGGTGAGCCGTCGCTCGCCAACCGGTTACCCGACCGCCGAGCGCCTACATCGAACGTCTCCAACGCAGGAATCACGAATGTACGGACTCGACTCCCGAGACGCAAACCGGCTCGCTTCCTGGTTTTCGCGACCGAGCCTCGGGTTTTCGCGATCTGTCACAGGGACTCGCTAACGTCCGCACCATGAGCCTCGAAACCCTCTCTCCGAGCCGGGCCGGCGACTTCAGAACCTGCCCCCAGCTCTTCAAGTTCAGGGCGATCGACAGACTTCCGGAACCAACGACGACCTACCAGGCGCGAGGGACCACGGCGCATCTGGCGCTCGAGCGCCTCTATGACCTTCCCGCCCCCGAACGCACCGCCGAACGCCTCTACCAGCTCTTCCGAGACGCGTGGACGGAGTTGCGGGGAACCGACGAATACTCGCTCTTGTTCGACGACAACGAGACCGAGCGGCAGTGGGGGCTCGAGAGCCTCTCACTCCTCGCCAACTACTTCGCGCTCGAGGATCCAACGGAAATCGCTCCTCTCCACCGGGAACTCGACATGCTCGAGGAGTTGGACGGAATGACGATCCGGGGGATTCTCGACCGCATCGACGAGACGGACGACGGGAAGCTGGTGATCCTCGACTACAAGACCGGCAAGGCACCACCCGAGCGCTACGCGATGTCTGCGTTCTTCGCGCTCAAGATCTACGCACTGCTCATCCGCTCCCGGATGGGACGAACAGCGTCGGAAGTTCGCCTCCTCTATCTGAACGGCCCCGTGCTGTACAGGCTCCCGATCGACGACGCGACCCTCGACGCCACCGAACGTACGCTGCGCGCCCTGTGGAACCGCATCAACGAGGCGATCGACTCGAACCACTTCCCCACCAAGCCGGGCGCCCTGTGCGATTGGTGCTCGTTCAAGGGTGTGTGTCCTGCGTGGAACGACTGATTCCTACGGGTAGACCCCCCGCACGAGCTTCGCATCCGCGACTCGGCGCACGCCCTTGACAAGGGCCGCAGTACGCATGTCGACCTTCTCTCTGATACTGATGGAGAGCACCTCGTCGAACGCCTTGTTCATGATCTCGCGCAGACGAGCCACCGTCTCGTTTTCGGACCAGAAGTAGTTCTGGAGGTCCTGTACCCATTCGAAGTAGGAGACGGTCACGCCACCCGAGTTGGCGAGGATATCCGGGATCATGAACACCCCCTTGTCCGCCAGGATCGCGTCGGCCTCCATCGTGGTCGGCCCGTTCGCGCCCTCGGCAACGATGCGGGCCTGGACTCTGTCGGCGTTGGCTCCGTCGATGACCCCCGCGATCGCTGCCGGGATGAGGATCTCGCAGGGAAGTTCCAGCATGTCCGAATTGCCGAGGTGCTGGGCATCCGGGTACTCGTCGAGGAAGCCGTGCTCATCGATCCACGCAACGACCTTGCCCAGTTCGAGTCCGTTCGGGTCGTAGATGGCCCCATGGACGTCCGACACGGCGACAACGGAGCAGCCGAGTTCTGCCGCAGCGATCGCCGCATACCTGCCCACGTTTCCGAATCCTTGGACGATGACCCTCGCTCCGGCGAGGTTGAGTCCTACGTGAGATGCGGCGCTTGGCAGGAGGCTCACCAGGCCTCTGCCCGTTGCCTCGCGTCGTGCAACCGACCCGCCCAGGGCCGGCGGCTTCCCGGTGACGACGGCCGGCTCCGAGTGCCCCACCTGCTGACTGTACGTATCCATGATCCACGCCATGGTCTGTTCGTTGGTACCCATGTCGGGAGCAGGAATGTCCTTGTTCGGACCAATGAAGTTGATGATCTCTGCGGTGAATCTCCTCGTCACCCGCTGGAGTTCCGGAAGGCTCAGCTCCATCGGGTTCACCCGTACGCCGCCTTTTGCGCCGCCAAACGGCAGACCGACGATCGACGTCTTCCAGGTCATGAGCATCGCAAGCGCCGCGACTTCCCCGAGGTTCACATCGGGGGCATACCGAATACCCCCCTTTGTCGGACCCATGGTCAACACGTGCTGCACTCGGTATCCGAACAGGGTCGCCACGTCCGAGTACTTGTCCTTGCGGTACGGGAACGTCACGACGAGCGATCGTTGCGGATATCGGAGACGGTCCCAGATGTTGTGGTCGAGGTCCATGAGTGCCGCAACCCGGTCGAACTGGGCAACCGCCTCCTGGTACATCTTGGATTGCCACTCGCGGGCCTCTACGCCCCCTGCAATGCTTTCCATACGCCTCCTACTCAACCACAATCTACACGGAGCACATGTCCGACAGATTTCCCGTCTTCACGATAGGCCACGGGGCACAAGACTTCCGCAAGATCGCCGATGTGCTCGGCCGTTTCGGCATCGCGACGGTGATCGACGTTCGATCGCGCCCGTACTCGCGTCACGCGCCGGAATTCAACAAGGACTCGCTCGCGGAGCTCGCAACGACGATGGGATTCGGCTACCGATGGATGGGAGACACGCTCGGCGGCCTCGGAGACACACCCGACCCGGCATCGTTCCTCGCATCGCTCCATCACGTCCTGTCACTCGCTCGCAGCGCACCCGTGGTGTTGCTCTGCGCGGAGGGCGAGCCTTCTCGGTGCCACCGGTCCACGGTGCTCGCACCTGCCCTCGAAGACATGGGAGCGCGAATCACGCACATTCTGCCGGACGGGTCGACGCAGCTCCACCAGCCCTCCTTCGACTGGTGATGTCACAGCTCGCCTCTACGCTGTCGGTGTGATCGAGCGACGGGTCGACCCATCCGAGTGGTCTCCGGTGATCGAGGACACCGACGGCCGGCAGCTGGTCGTCGGAGGACCGGGCACCGGCAAGACGGAGTTCCTCGTTCGGCGTGCCGAATGGCTCGTCGAACACGGTGCCGGGCCCAGTGATCTGCTCCTCCTCTCGTTCTCGAGGCGGGGTGTCGCCGACCTGAGGAGCCGACTTCGGCAGCGGATGGACCGCACGAGCGTTTCCATACCTGCGATGACGTTTCATGCGCTGGCAGCGCGCATCCTCGAGGCCACCGAGACAGTGCCGGCGTTGTTGACCGGTCCGGAACAGGTCGCGCTCGTTCACCACCTCCTCCTCCAAGAGGACCCACGGGAGTGGCCGCTGCCGTTTCGATCGTTGCTGACGACCGACTCGTTCGCAACCGAGGTGACCGACTTCCTGCTCCGGTGCAGCGAACAGCTCATCGACCCAGCCGAGCTTGCGGCGTTCGGCAGGGCCGACTGGGCCGCGCTGCCGGGGCTCCTCCAGCGGTATCGAGCACATCTGGGCGAGGTCGGCCGAATCGACTACGGAACGCTGCTCGTCGAAGCCATCCGCTCGATCGACGCCGGCGCGATGGTCCCATGCCGCTATGTCCTCGTCGACGAGTACCAAGACACGACTGCGGCACAGGCTGGTCTCCTCGACCGGCTCACAACGGGAAACATCACGGTGGCCGCAGACCCCTACCAGTCCATCTACAGCTTCCGAGGCACCGACCTGAACAATGTCGCTCGCTTTTCGCGTTCCGCCCGCCGTCTGGTATTGACCACGTCCTTCAGGGTTCCGGCCGAGATTCTGTCTGCGGCGGAGCGGATCGTCGCCGGAGGGTCCCTTCCGGGTGCGGCAGGTCCGATAGAGCCGTCGCCGGGCACAGGAAGTGTCGAGACCTACCGCTTCACTCAGCAGAGCGAGGAGGCCGAGTGGCTCGCCAGGGAAGTGCAGCGCCTCCATCTCGAACAGGGATACCCCTACTCGTCGATTGCTGTCTTCGTCCGATCGAAGCGACGCTTCCTCCCTGAGCTCTCCAGAGCGCTGGAGCGACGTGGTATCCCGCACGATGAGCCGGACGCACGACTCGTCGACCATCCAGCCGTAAGAGCGGTGTTCGATTGCGCACTAGCCGCAACGTCCACGGGACCTGAACGAGATAGGGCGGTGAGACGGGTCCTTCTCGGGAAGTTGTTCGAAGTCTCCCTCGGAGGCATGCGAGAGATGGAACAACTCCACGCCACATCGACATGGCCGGAGACGATTCGCGCACGTGTCGACAACGGAGGACCCCTCGCCAGGCTCCTCGAAGACCCGGCCTGGGCAACGGAGACATCGGCGATTCAAGGGCTCTGGGAGGTATGGACCGGACTCCCCCAGATGGCCCCCGTCGCCACGGATCCCGGCCGAGCCGGGGAACGGGTGGCACTCACCTCACTCGCGCAAGTCCTCGGACGGCTCGCAGAGCGCGACCCGACGATGTCACTCGACGCGTACAGGAAGATGGCTGGCGAGGAGGACTTCGAGGCGACCCCCCTTCTGTCGTACCAGGCCCCCGACGAGGACCGGTTGACCCTCACGACGCTGCATCAGTCGAAGGGACTCCAATTCGACTTCGTGTTCATCGCCGACGCGGTCGAAGGCACGTTTCCCGACCTGCGACCGAGAGAATCCCTGCTGGGCTCGCGCCACCTGAACGCATCCCTCCCTGAGGACACACCCGGCTACCTGCGGTTTCGCCTCCAGGAGGAGATGCGCCTGGCGTACACGGCGATGAGCAGGGCGCGTCGGCGGGTGGTGTGGACGTGCACCGCTCGGGGCTTCGACGAAGGGAGAGGGATGCCGAGCCGCTTCCTCGCATCGGTCGCCGGTGTCGACACGGTGGAATCGGCGCTCGACCGACCGGCCGTCGACACCACGCCGGTGACCCCACTGGAGAGCGAGGCTTGGCTTCGACGCATCGCAGGTGATCCCGGAGAGCCCGCCGCCCGAAGAGCCGCGGCCGTCTCTCTGCTCATCGAAGGGCCAACTTGGGGGATGCGATCATGGCGCGAATTCGCCGGGACGGCGCCTCGCGGGACTGACACCGGCCTGGTCGGCAGCCGCCTGACCATGTCTCCGTCACGGGCGGAAGCATATGTCGCGTGCCCCCGGCGGTTCGCGTTCGAGCGCCTCCTGCACATCGGCGGTGAACCCAGTGCCTACGCAATCCTTGGTCTCACGATCCACCATGTGCTCGATCATGTCGAGCGAGCAGCAATGCAGCGTGGTGACGTACATGGAACGCTCGGTGAGGCGCTTGGGTATCTCGGCGACCACTGGGACCCCGAGCAGTTCGGTGGCCCGCCGTGGGCCGACTCGTGGAAACGGAGGGCCGAGTTCATCCTGGAACGCCTCTATACGCAGTGGCCGGGTTCCGGTATCCCGATCGCGCTCGAACGGGAGCTGACGCTCGTACGCGACGGAGTCGAATGGAGGGGTAGAGCTGACAGGATCGAGCAGCGAGATGGGCGGCTCGCTGTCATCGACTACAAGACGGGCGCCACCCCGCTCACGTTCGAGGAGGCCGCAGCGTCGCTCCAACTCGGTTTCTACGCGATCGCAACGTCCGATGCCTTTCAACAACACGACGTCGTGGCGGAGATGTGGTACCCGGCCAAGAAGGGTCAGAAGTCGATTCCGGTCAGGAGTCTCGACACCGGGCGGCTCGGAGAGGTAGAGGGTGCGATGCGGGTCGCTGCGGCAGGCATCATGAACGAAGCATGGGTTCCGATCCCCAGCGGTTCCTGCGATCGCTGTGCCGTTCGACTCCTGTGCCCCGAATGGCCGGAGGGCCAGGAGGCGTTCATCCAATGATCCCGACTCCCGAGCAGCAGAGGATCATCGACCATCCCCTCACCCCGCTTCGAGTCGCCGCTGGAGCCGGCACGGGCAAGACGACGACGATCGCCATGCGGCTTGCATCGCTGGTGGTGCGGGATCAAATCGAACCCGAGGCTGCGCTTGGCATCACGTTCACGAACAAGGCCGCTGCGGAGCTGGCGGACCGACTGCGGCACCACTTGCCTGGACTCGCCAAGGAAGGTCGCGAAGTCGAGGTGACCACCTACCACGGCTTCGCACACCACCTCCTCTCCGAGTTCGGTCCGACCATCGGGCTTCCACGGGACGTCACAGTCATCGGGCCCGGCTACCAGCGCCAGCTCCTGTTGGACGCGCTCTCGACGACCCAGACCTCGACATTGGATCTGACGTTTCCCCCGCGGCGCGTCGACGAACTCGCGACGCTCGCCTCACGCCTCGGAGATCACCTGCGCTCCCCCGCCGATGTCCTACAGCTCGACGACACCGATGAGGTGTCGGAGGCCCGACACGACATGGCGAAGGTTCTCGTCACCTACGACATGCTGAAGTCACGGCTCGGTGTGGTCGACTATGCGGATCTCATCCGCATCGCCCATGGAATCGTCTCTGACCCCGCAACAGCCGGTCGCGTTCGCGACCGCTACCGCCTCGTGCTTCTCGACGAGTACCAGGACACGAATCCGGCCCAGAGGGAGCTCCTTCTCTCCCTGTTCAGCGACGGTTTCCCCGTCACGGCCGTCGGAGACCCTGACCAGACGATCTACGAGTGGCGGGGGGCGTCGTTGGAGAACTTCTCGAGTTTCCCGGCCCACTTCGCGATAGGCACCACCCCCGCGCCAACCCTTCATCTTGGTCTGAACCGTCGCTCCGACCGTGCCATCATCGCGGCTGCGAACCTCGTGAAGAGCAGAATCGACGCAGCCGGCTCGATCGAACGACTTGAAGCGAGGGGCGACGCCGACGAGGGACGTGTCAAGCTGGGATGGTTCCATTCGGCGTCGGAAGAGGCCCGCTGGATTGCTGGAGCAGTTCGACGACTCCACGACGAGAACGGGTACCCCTGGAGGGAGATCGCGTTGCTCTTCCGCAAGAACAGCTCGATTCCCCTCGTGCGTCAGGCGCTAGAGGCGCTCGACATCCCCGTCGAGGTGGCAGCCCTGGGCGGACTGCTCCAGGTTCCCGAGGTCGTAGACCTCCACGCGTGGATGCGCATGCTCGCCCGGCCAGACGACACCCCGGCGCTTGCCCGGATCCTCATGGGATCGACCTACCGTCTCGGGCTCGGAGACCTCGCCACCCTCCGCGACGGCGATCGGCCGATGCTGGAAGTGATCGACGATCCCCCGCAGAATCTCTCTGCCGAGATAAACGCTCGCCTATCGGAGTTCCGACGTCGCTATCGCACACTGCTCGCGCTGGCGCAAGGCGTCACGCTCGTGGAACTTGCCAGGCGCATCCTGGACATGACGGGCGCGTGGGCGGAGGTGGAGACGCTGGAGGGGGCACGCCGGCTCTCGACCCGGCTGAACCTGTACCGATTCCTCGACCTGGCCGAGGAGTGGAGCCCGCTCGAAGGACGCCCGTCGCTGGAGGCATTCCTCGGGTATCTCGAGCTCCTCCAGGAGGATCGCGCATCGGAAGAGCTCGACACGGCAACGCTCAGCGGTGAGGATGCCGTCTCGCTGTTGACCGTACATCGTTCGAAGGGCCTGGAGTGGTCGGCCGTGTTCCTCCCTGCCGTCTGCAGAGGCACGTTCCCCTCCTCGCCGCACGGTGGACTCGACGATCCCGAACGGTACCCGAAGTCGATTCCGTTCGACCTTCGCCTCGATGAGGAGCGAGGCGAGCTACGTGCGCGCCACGATGGCCAGGAGTGGAGAACCGCGTACGTCGCCGTCACCAGAGCGAAGCACCTCCTGACCATCACAGGCGCGTACTGGTACACGCTCGGCCAGGCCAAGAAGCGAAGCTCCCTGTTCGAGCTGCTGGCAACCCTGAACGGGGTGGACGTGGTGGCGGAATGCGACGACCCCGGCGACCCACCGGCAACACTGCGCGCCACGC
>Ga0315535_1001105_pt1 | contig 18385 bp, 17 predicted proteins | sample SalMarSW160220MG_2_FD_203092 | JGI IMG/M metagenome (GOLD analysis project Ga0315535, IMG submission 203092) | Salt marsh sediment microbial communities from the Plum Island Ecosystem LTER, Massachusetts, United States - Salt Marsh Sediment SW1602-20 ... | reverse complement strand
AATTATTAGTTATTAGCCTTTCTTGCCGCACGGCGGGTATTATCTTCCATGTCCATCAGGATCAGCAGGGCTTTCGAGACGGCTTGCAAGACCACAAAATAGACAATCCCGCGAAATGGCCGTTCGATTATATACAGAAAATTCTGTATGTAATCCGTAAAGCCCATGCCGCCCATAAATCCGCGCATGATTTGCAGCACGAAGACGCCCAGCGCCACGACGAGATCCAGCCCGTAAACCACCGCCACAACCCAGGCCGCGATATCGATCCAGCGCACCAGGCGCAGTACTTTCTCGGGATCAAAATAGGTTCCCAGAAAACCGGTATGTTTTTGGCTCATGGCTTACTCCTTTCCTGCCAGATCTTCCAACACCTGAATTGCGTTCTGAATTCGGGCCAGCACCTTTTCCCGCCCGACAATCTCCATGCTCTCAAACAACGGCGGGCTGACACGCTGACCCGTAACCGCAACACGTAAAATTCCAAAAACCTGCCCGGCGCTCAGTCCCAATTGCTCGACCAAAGCGCGCATCGGTTCTTCAGCCACGGCCGGTGTGATGGCTTCCAAACCGCTCAGTACCAGGTAGGACTTGCGCGCCACCTCAGCCGACTGCGCAGCCGTAAGCCCTTTGGCTACCAGTTCCTCCGCAACGGGTTGGACAGCCTCCCTGAAGAAGAATCCGGCCAGCGAGACGGCGTCCTCGAGGGTTACGATACGCTCCTGAATGATCGGTGTCAATTTCAGCAGCACACCCTCGTCCACATCGAAGCCAGCCTTGATAAAGAAAGGTTTGATGCGGGCGGCCAGGTCGTCGATCGACAGACGGCGGATGTGCGTCCCGTTGAAGTGATCAAGCTTGCTGAAGTTAATCGCAGCCGGTGAAGGCGTGAGTCGCTCGATATCGAAGCGGTCGACCATCTCTTCCAGGGTCATGACGTCGTCTTCCGCCACGCCCCAGCCCATCAGCACGATCCAGTTCAGCACACCTTCGGGGATGTAGCCCAGTTCGCGCAGATCGGTGACGAAGATCGAGTGGCCGTCCTTAGCCACCTCGGCCGCTTCGCGCTTGCTCATCTTGCCCTTGCCACTCGGCTTGAGGAAGACCGACGGGTGGACAAAAATCGGTTCTGGCCAACCCAGGGCGCGCAGGATGTGCACGTGCAGCGGGAAGGTCGGCAACCACTCCACCGTACGGATGACGTGGGTGATCTTCATCAGGTAATCATCGACCATTGCCGCCAGGTGGTACAAAGCCCAGCCATCGGATTTGACGATGATGAAATCGTCCAGGGTGCGGTTTTCAACGGTAATATCGCCGCGGATGGCATCGTGGACGGTGATGCTGCCGTCCTTGGGCGTCTTGAAACGAATCACATATTTCTCGCCATCAGCGATGCGACCGGCCGCCTGCGCGGGGTCGAGGCGCCGGCAAAGTCCATCGTAATGCGGTGGTTCCTTGCGCTTCTGCTGTTCCTGGCGCACTTTTGCAAGGCGTTCAGGCGTACAAAAACACGGATAAGCATGATCAGTATCGACCAATTGTTGTGCGAATTTCTGGTAAATTTCCTTGCGTTCGGACTGGCGATAGGGTCCGTACGGACCTCCAACATCAGGTCCTTCATCCCAATGGATACCCAGCCAGTGCAGGCCGTCCATCAACTCTTCTTCGGCGCCGGGCACGTAACGCTTTCGGTCGGTATCCTCGATGCGTAAAATGAACTGCCCACCCGTGCCGTGTGCCAGCAGGTAATCGTAAAGCGCCGTACGGGCGCTGCCAAGATGCATTCTGCCCGTCGGAGAGGGTGCAAAGCGCACCCGGGCAGGTTGATTGGGTTTCGTCATGTGCCTCCGTCAGAAATCGATTTCTTTATGCCGCATGGCAACGCTCTCCACCAGCCCGATGCCCAACATCAAGGACACCAGACCACTGCCCCCGTAACTTATGAAGGGCAGTGGCAAGCCCGAAACCGGGATCAGGTTTAGATTCACGCCGATGTTGACCGCGCCCTGGAAAAAGATCAGGATGGCTACGCCATAAGCAATCATCGCACCCGAAACGTCGCGCGCACTCCGCGCCGCCTGCAGGCAGCGCCAGATAATGAATGCCAGGATTGCAATTACGAGCAGGGCGCCGATCAGCCCAAACTCTTCAGCCGTAGCAGAAAAAATAAAATCGGTATGGCGCACCTTGAGATAGCGCAGCTGCGTCTGCGTTCCGTGACCGTAGCCTTTCCCAAACAAACCACCTGAGCCAATGGCGATCAACGCCTGTTGAACGTTATAAGTTGCGCCGTGGCGCGCAGTTGGGTCAGGAAATAAAAAGGTAAAAACACGTTGCCGTTGGTAATCCTGCAATGGCGAGAAGGGTGCCAGCATCAGGACAACCGCGCCGACCAATCCAACCGCACCAAAGATGGCCATATATTTGACCGGTAGGCCATTAATCCATAACATCGCCAGCCAGATCACCATGATTACGATCACGTTGCTGAGGTTCGGCTGGAGGAAAATCCACATTGCCAGGCCAGTGGTCCATAAAAAACTGGTTATGATCCAGCGCAGATCGCGCGGCTGATTTTGGGTCTGTTCGAAGAACCTGGCCAGGATCAAAATCAGGACAATTTTTGCCAATTCGGTCGGCTGGATGAAAAGGGTCCCAAGTTGAAACCAGCGGGCTGCACCGAATACTGCACGGGCGCTTAAGAACAAGAAAATGAGCAATACAGCCATGACGATATACATCGGCCGGTATAGCGCTGCCCAGTAATGGTAATCGATTGCCCCGACGATCAAGATAACCAAAAACCCGATCCCGCCAAAAATGATCTGCCGTTGAACAGAGACCAGAATTTCTTCATTCCCGGCTACTGCCGAGCGAATCATGGCAACCCCAAAGGCGGTTGCCAGAATCACCGCCCCGAGCAACCAAAAATCGAAGAAGCGCCACGGAATACCGCGCAGCATGAGAACTTATCCCGTCCGGCGGCGGGAGATACTCCTCAATGGAATGTCTGCGATCAAACGCTGCGATCGGCCATCGCGTTCCACATCAATGATAATTGTCGAGGGATCGATATCGATATGCCGGGATATCGCCTGAATCAAATCGTCCTTCAGGGCATCCAAAACAGCCGGCGTGATGTCGGTGCGATCATGGATCAAGACCAGCTGCAGGCGCTCCTTGGCACTGTTCGCACTTCGGGATTTGCGTCTAAACAGACCCATGGGCTTATTTCCTCCCCGTCAAACGCGAAATCCGGTTCCACAAATTGCCCTGACTGTCTAAATCCATAAAGGGGATCTGTTCGCCCTTCATACGGCGAGCAATATTGTGAAACGCCTGTCCGGCTAAGCTTTTAGGCTCCAAAGCGATCGGCATGCCGCGATTGGTCGCAACCACAACATCCTCATCTTCCGGAACAATACCAATCAAATCAATCGATAGCAAATCGAGGACGTCTTCGGCAGAAAGCATATCGTGACGCTTAACCATAGCCAGGTTCACGCGATTGATGATCAGGGCGGGCGTGCCCTTCTCTTCAGCCTCGAGGATGCCAACCACCCGGTCGGCATCGCGCACGGCAGAAATTTCCGGGTTAGTCACGATCAAGACACGATCCGCAGCAGCAATCGCATTCTTAAAGCCGCGTTCGATCCCAGCCGGGGAGTCGATCAAAATCCAATCAACTTCGGAACGCAATTCGTCACACAAGCGGATCATGTCACTGGGCGAGACCGCGCTTTTATCACGAGTCTGCGCAGCTGGAATCAGATAGAGCTCCGGCATGCGTTTGTCGCGGATCATTGCCTGACGCAAGCGGCAACGACCTTCGATCACATCGACCAGATCATAGACAATGCGATTTTCCAATCCCATTACCACATCCAGGTTACGCAGACCGATGTCGCCGTCGATACAGGCAACCTTCTGGCCGTTATCTGCCAATGCGACGGCCAAATTAGCGACGGTGGTCGTCTTACCAACTCCGCCTTTTCCCGAGGTAATGGTCACAATTTGAGCGGGCATAAATCCATTCCCTGAATCAAGATTACCCTGACTTCCACGGTTCAGCCAGGATGTGTCCGTCTTTATAATAAACAACTTCAGCCTGGTTACTTTTTTTCTTTTTGTCTGGTTGGATAGCAACCTCACCAGCGATACGCAACTGTGTGGGTGTCAATTCCAGGGCGCATACTTTAGCAGACTGATCGCCATCGGCCCCCGCGTGGACAACGCCGCGCAGCCGTCCCCAAATAATCACACTACCCCCGGCGACGATCTCCGCCCCGGGATTCACATCGCCAACCACGACCACATTTCCGGGAAACTCAATCCGTGTCCCTGAACGCAAGGTCCGATTGATCCACATTGCGGATTCATCGTCGACCTCAACCGCTGGCTTTGCGGAAACCGGTTGGGGCTTGGATAGCCGCGTCGCCATTCCCAATAACTGGGTAGTTTTTTCTGTGGTAGGCGATTCGCTTAAAACCGCCCACAAATTAATACCACGTTCCGAAAGGTGGTCGCGCAGCGAAACCAGATCGTTGACATGCAATACCTGCGCGCCGACATCCAGAACCAAGCGTGCCCCCTGAAAAAAGGCCTGGCGATCCTCGATTTGCTCAACCAATGCAGAGCGAACATCGTCCCAAGAACCATCGTCCAAGGTAACCATCAGGCTGTCACGTAAGCCCTTGATTTGAATTCCAGGGGTTTTATTGCTCATTAATGCTTCCAGGTACGCTTTTTGGCGGACGACTGCTGAATTATAGCATGAAGTCCCTGAAGCCAATTACACCCAGGCCGTGCTATTGACCGCCTTCAATTCCCTGGGCAATATCAATCGACTTAATCTCGAAGTATGCCTGCATGATCTTGGCAACAATTGGAGCCGCAACACTGGCACCTTCACCAGCGTTGTAGGCAAAAGCCATGATCACAATTTCAGGATCATCATAAGGTGCAAAAGCGATCGTCCAGGAATGGGTTGGCCACTGTCCAAATGCGCAGCGATTGGCTTTGAGCGCTACATCGTCACAGTATTCCGCCGTACCTGTCTTGCCTGCCACAGCAATTGGAAAGCCGTCAAAAACCTTGTGCAAAGTCCCAAAAGTTCCATCGGTGACTGCCAAACGCATCCCCTCCCGCACCTTCTGAACCACAAATGGGTCAATGGTTTTTGTCTTTCCAGTTACCTCAGTACAATACCCTCCGGAACAGGTGTAATCCTGAATGATGGGATCGGTGGTTACGTCCCATTTCATATTCGGCACAAAGGGGGAAATTTGGTAAGCGTTAGGCGCATCAGCAGGTTTCTGGTCCGTGATGGTGAAATCGTCCGGATTGAACCATTTCTCCACCACCTTACCTTCACTGTCGGTCACATCGCGGACAATAGTCGGCTGCATTAACTTGCCATTGTTGGCCATGGTCGCGCCGGACATCAGCACCTGCAGTGGCGTAGCCAGCACGTATCCCTGGCCCACCGTGGCGATGTAGGTGTCACCGGTTGACCAGTTCTCGCCCTTGTTGATACGTTTCCACTGCGGGGTTGGCAATAAACCAGATTGTTCGCCAAGCAATTCGATACCTGACGGCTTACCATAACCGAGTGCCTGGGCATATTGAACCAGCCGCTCGATATCCAATCCTTCGGGAATCTCAGTCTTGTAACCGCCGCCCAGTTTATAAAAACAAACATTACTGGAATAAGCGATGCAGTGTAGAAAATCGATTTTCCCAAACCCGGCGGGATTTTGATCAAAAATCCAGTCAACGAACGGGCGCTGGCGACCAGGATCATTAGGCGAGAATTTCTCTGTCAGGATCAACTCGCCGGGGGCATCGATGATCTGATTGAGTGTCACAACGCCTTCATTGAGAGCGCCGTTTGCCGCTGATAGTTTAAAAGTTGAGCCAGGCGGATATTCAGCCTGGATGGCATTATTTAAAAGTGGGTGGCGTGGGTCTTGTTCCAACTGTTGGTAATAATAAGCCGGAATAAAACGCGCCATACGATTGTTCTCGTAAGTCGGATAAGAGACCATCGCCAGGATCTCACCCGTCTTGGGGTTCATAGCAACTGCCACACCACTGGAAATGCGATTATAGCCCCAATACTTATTCCATGAATCGATCTCGCCCACCAGGGCTCCTTCAGCGGCTGCCTGGAAGCGTGTGTCAATTGTCAGGGTCAGGTTGCTTCCCGGAATGGGGGCGATCGGCGGCTCAAGGTTGCGCAACTCCTTCCCAGCCACGTCCACCTCGACGACACGTTTTCCGTTCTTGCCGGTCAAGATATCCTGTAGCGAGGCCTCGACGCCGGCATAGCCGATCTTGTCGCGGTTGGGAACGAAACCTTGATCGCGGAATTCCTGTTCGAGGGCTGCCGGAATCGGGCCGAGAAATCCAATCACGTCGGCTGTCAGCGATCCGGTTGGATAATCCCGAATTGGGTCGATCTGGACGCTGACGCCAGGCCAGTCCACTTCCTTTTCATTCACAATTCGTGCCAAATCCTCACTGACATTGCACTGGATCGGAACCGGACTATATGGCGCCAACGAATCACCCAATTCAACCAGCTGCGTAATGCCTGGGCCCGGAATACAGGGGGAAACGTTCTTGGCGTCTTCAACCGTCCCCTGGTTGACTGGAACACCGGTGATTTGAGACAACTCGCGATATATTCGCTGGATATCGGCATCAGCATCCGGCAGGTCAGCCGGGGTAATGACGATATTGTAAGAGGCAACATTCCGCGCCAGCACATAACCGTTACGGTCATAAATAATCCCGCGCGCAGCTTGCAGGCTGACCGATCTGGTGTAATTATTGACCGCATCGGCCAACCATACTTGCCCCTGAAATATTTGCAATCCAAGAAGACGGTACAACAACATACCGAAAGCGATCACGATCACAACATAAACGACTATTAGTCGCCAAATTTCGAAACGTGCATGATGTACAGATGTTGAACTCACGCCTCTTCCTCCATTGGGTAGATCCAGCGGGCCAGATCACGAATCAGCAGATAGACCGGTACTGCCAGCAACAGGTTCAAAAACAAGCTGGGCAATATGATCAAGCTGAACGAATCCGCGATCGGCAAAGGATCTCCCAGTAAACGCAAAGTCATTAAAGATAGCAGATTTACCAACAGGGTTCCCAGTAGCGTGATGGCAAACATTGCCAGGATCGGTGCTTGCCAGACTCGACGTTGAAGCAGTCGGGCGATTGCTACCATGAGAAGATAGCCGATTAAAGGAACGCCCCAGGGGATGCCGGATACAAAGCCTACCAACAAACCTCCAAGGATCGCCCAATGCCAGGCTGTGGCCACATTCTTTTGCAAAGCCCAGGCAGCTAGCGTGACCAGCATAATATCCCCATAGCCAGAAAGCAGTGTAATGTGACCGACCACCGCCGTCTGCAGGATCAGCACCAGTGCTAAGACGGGGAACGCAATTAGATCTTTCATTTTTCAGGGAGCTTGGGTTGGCAGCAGGGGTGAAATATCAACCGGCCGGAAATTAGTAATTACCAATACGATCTGCAATTGCGTAAAGTCAACCACCGGCTGGACGCTGGCCTGTTGAAATAATTCGTAATCTCGTTTACGGACATTGAGCACCTGGCCGACCAACAAGTCGGGCGGATAACCACCGCCCAAACCCGAAGTCAAGACAACATCTCCGGACTCAATCGTAACATCCTGCGACACCATGTCAAGGGATAAATTACCCGTCACAGACCCGGACAGCATGGCCTCGATCTTGGAATTCTGCAAGCGGACATTCACCTGCGAGGCGGGGTCGGTTATCAACATCACGCGTGCGCCATTGGATATCACGGCATCGACGCGACCGATCAAGCCCTGGTTGGTTACGACCGGCATCCCACGGCGAATACCATCATTTGAGCCTCGATTGATAATGATGTAATGTAAAAATGGACTTGGGTCTCTTCCAATGACTGCCGCAGCCTTGTAAGTGTTCTCGGGATTGGCACGTGAAAAATCTACCAGGGCCGACAAAATTTGCGTTTCAGTGACCTGCTGCTGTAACTCAATCACCTGCGTCTGCAGGCGAGCTAGCTCGGATTCAAGTTCGGCATTACGGTTGCGTAAAGTTGCAACGTCCTGAGGAGCTGTCAGAAAACTCTGAATAGCCTGATAACGAGTGGCCACCCAGCTCTGAACCGAGACAACCGAGCCGCCAAACCAGTCTGAAGCTGAACTGAAATACCCGCCTAAAGCCAGTGCTAAAATCCCACCCACCACTAAAAATATGATGGTTGTCTGTAGTGAGCGGGAGAAGAAATCTTTCATGTTAGCGTTCTACCAGCAAAACAAGCCGCCCGAAGCGGCCAGATAGGTTTTTAATTTCAAGAGACGTGGTGCCGAGTGCTGCCACGCTCCAGACCAACCAAATAGCGACTGTAATTATCAAAATCTTCAAATATCATACCAGCGCCGCGAGCTACGCATGTTAGCGGATCTTCGGCAACCCAGACACGCAAGTTCAATTCATCCGTCAATCTCTCCGGCAAGCCTTGCAACAAAGCGCCGCCGCCTGCCAGGCAAATACCGATGTCCATCAAGTCAGAGATGATTTCAGGAGGAATCTCATCCAGAGTATCACGAACGGTATCCACAATTACTTGCACCGAGCCAGCCAGCGCTTCGCGAATTTCGACCGAAGAAATTTCAATTGTCTCAGGCAAACCGGTCACCAGGTTGCGGCCGCGCACTTCGGTAGTTTTTTCAGTCGGCAATGGAAATGCAGAACCAATATTAATTTTAATGTTTTCAGCGATGCTTTCGCCGACCAATAAATTGTACTTATTGCGCAGATACTGGACGATATCCTGGTCCATTTCATCGCCGGCAACGCGCAGGGAACGGGAAGCGACGATGCCGCTCATGGACATGACCGCCACCTCAGTCGTACCACCGCCGATATCGACCACCATGCTACCACGAACCTCACCAATCGGTAAGCCCGCGCCCATGGCAGCTGCAATCGGCTCTTCGATTAAGAATGCCTGTCGAGCTCCGGCAGCCATAGCCGCGTCGTATACGGCCCGCTTTTCCACTTCCGTCACGCCAGCTGGAATGCCAATCACAACGCGTGGCTTGGGAAGCGGAACAACACTCTGTTCATGCACACGGCCGATAAAGTATTGCAACATGATTTGCGTGACGTCGAATTCGGAAATTACGCCGTCACGCAAGGGTCGAACTACAATGACGTTGCCGGGGGTCCGGCCCACCATTTCTTTTGCCGCCAGGCCAATTGCCAAAGGCTCGCGGGATCGTTTGTCAATCGTCACCCAGGAGGGTTCGTTGATTACGATCCCTTTTCCACGAACATTGACCAGCGTATTAGCCGTCCCCAGGTCAATGCCAATGTCGAGCGAGAAAAGGCCTAGAAGCCAGTTGATGGGATTTAAAGCCAATTGGGGCTCCTCGACGAAGATATGCTCGGCAAAGCTAACTTACCCGCAAAATTATACCACGGGCGTAATTTTTACAATGCGCAACTTGCATGAAAGCAAAGGGTTGTAGTTGAATACGGATTATTTTTTTCAAATCCCGGGAGGACACATGCCGAAAGTCGCACTTGTTACGGATAGCACTGCTTATATTCCTGGAGACCTGGTCAAACAGCTTAAGATCACGGTCGCACCGCAGATATTGATCTGGGGGGAGGAGATATTTCAAGACGGTGTCGATATCCAGCCACAGGAATTCTACACCCGCCTTAAGACAGCCAAGGTCATGCCATCTACTTCACAGGTTGCAATTGTCACCATGCAAAATATCTTCACTGATTTACTCGATCAGGGGCATGAAATATTAGGCGTATTCCTCTCGGCTAAACTTTCCGGAACAATCCAATCCGCACTTCAAGCATTGGAAGCCATCGCTAAAGGCAAGGACAGGATCTCGATTGTTGACTCTGACACAACTGCCATGGCCATGGGATTTCAAGTTCTCAGCGCCGCCCGCGCAGCAGCAGACGGTGCCAGCCGGGCAGACTGCAAAGCCCTGGTGGAGGCGGCCCGCGATCATACCGGCGTTTATTTTGCCGTAGATACGCTGGAATTCCTTCACCGCGGCGGCCGGATTGGTGGCGCCCAACGCTTTCTCGGTTCAGCCTTGAATCTTAAGCCAATCCTGGCGGTGCAGGCAGGACGGGTCGAGGCAATTGATCGGGTCCGTACCAAAAGCAAGGCACTTGATCGCGTTCTTGAACTCGTGATTGAACAAACGCAAGGTAGGACGCCGGTCCGATTGGCAACTTTGCATGCCAATGCGTCCCAGGAAGCAAGGGAGCTTCTCGAAAAAGCCAGCCAGCAACTACAACCTGTTGAAACCATCTTCTCAGAGGTCAGCCCAGTCATCGGCACGCATGCCGGGCCGGGAACAGTAGGCCTGGCGTATATGGCCGGGATGTAGCAGCCAAATTAATTGTTTGAATCAAAGCGGGGCGGAGTCTGATCCGCCCCGCTTTGATTCCTGGGGAAGGTATCCAAGGGTATAATTCATACATGGTATTTGAGACTCCCTTGGTTATTGGTATTGCGGGTGGTTCCGGTTCCGGAAAAACGACTGTTGCTCAAGAAATCCTCAACCGCGTCGGTCCAGCACGAATTTCCTTTCTCCAACACGATTCGTATTACAAAGACCTGAGTGGCCTGCCACCTACACAACGCATTGAGGTCAATTTTGATCATCCCAATTCACTCGAAACAGAATTATTGATCCAGCATATTACGCAATTAAAAAACGAGCAGGCGGTCGAGGTCCCGATTTACGATTTTTCCACTCACAGCCGTACTGACAAAACCTTTACGGTCAAACCGCATCGCGTGATCCTGGTCGAGGGAATCCTGATATTTGCGGAGGCAATCCTGCGCGATCTGTTCGATATCAAGATATTTGTCGACACAGATGCAGACATTCGCTTCATACGACGCCTGGAGCGGGACCTTGCCGAACGCGGACGCACGACCGCATCGGTCATCCACCAGTACATAAAAACAGTTCGGCCGATGCACCTTGAATTCGTTGAACCCTCCAAGCGCTATGCAGATATCATCATCCCTGAAGGCGGTTTTAATACGGCCGCCCTGGATATGGTTGTGGCGCGCGTGGAAACACTCCTGCACAAAAACCTCACTTAACTCGAAAGGAATTCCTATGGCAAACCCAAAGCAATGGTCGAAAGCACCTGCAATGGTGATCGATCCTAAAAAGAAATATTCAGCAACCATCCACACCGACAAAGGCGATATGGCGATCGAACTCTTCGCGGACCGCGTTCCAAAGACTGTGAACAATTTTGTGTTTTTAGCTCGCGAAGGTTTCTATGATGACACAATCTTTCATCGCGTCATTGCTGATTTTATGACCCAGGGCGGTGACCCAACCGGCACCGGCCGGGGAGGTCCGGGTTATCGATTCGATGACGAGTTCGACCCATCCCTGAAACACGACCGGCCGGGCATGCTCTCGATGGCAAATGCCGGACCAGGCACGAATGGATCGCAGTTTTTCATCACGCACCTGCCCACACCCTGGCTGGATGGCAAGCACAGCGTCTTCGGCAGGCTGACAGCAGGGATGGATGTGCTGTTGTCCATCCCTCCACGCGACCCGTCTCGCCCAGAATACCCGGGCGTGAAGATCACCAGCATCGAGATTGTTGAAGAGTAAATCCGACAACCGAGCACGGGCATGAAGAAACACCGTCTGACCTTGCTGCGCATCTTGAGTTTAATTGTCGTCATAGCGATCAGCATATTTGTCTACAGCATCCGCGACCGGGCCAAGGATTTGGCGGTTTACGGTTATCCAGGCATCTTCATGATTGCCCTGCTCTCCAACGCGACCGTGCTGCTGCCGGCCCCTGGGGTCGCCGTCGTCTTTGCCATGGGCAGTATCTTTCCTCCAGCTGGCATCGCTTTAGCCGCCGGGACGGGTGGGGCGATCGGCGAATTATCCGGCTATTTAGCCGGATTCAGCGGACAAGCAGTGGTAGAGCGTTCGGACATCTACAACCGCATCCTGCCCTGGGTCCAAAAATACGGTCCTTTTGCCATTGCAGCCCTGGCTGCAATTCCAAACCCATTCTTCGACCTGGCTGGCATCGCTGCCGGTATGACCAAAATGTCGTTCCCGCGTTTTTTCGTTGCCTGCTGGATTGGACAAACAATTAAAATGCTGGCTTTTGCTCTGGCTGGGGCATACTCGCTTAAATGGTTAATGTAGTTTTAGAGGAGAAAAGCATGCCTGACTTCAAGAAAATTGATTCCTACCTCGAAACCAATCTGGATCAGAGTATTGAGGAACTCTCCAAACTGGTTTCCCAACCCAGCGTTGCCGCTCAAAACTGGGGTTTGCAGGAATGTGCTGCGCTGGTCGCGGAAATGCTGCAAAAACGGGGATTCAAAGCCACAATCATGCCCACTGGCGGCGCACCTGTTATCTACGCCGAACGGAAAGGCAAGAGCAATAAAACACTCTTGATCTACAATCACTACGATGTGCAACCACCAGAACCGCTTGAGCTTTGGGAAACCCCGGCTTTCGAACCCAGCCTGCGTGACGGGAAATTATTCGGGCGCGGTGTCAGCGACGACAAGGGACACATCACCTCGCGCCTATTTGCGATCGATGCACTGTTGAACGCGGAAGGCGATCTGCCCTGCAATATTAAATTCATCATCGAAGGCGAGGAGGAAACCAGCAGCCTACATCTGCACGATTTCATCCGCCAGAACAAAGAACTGCTCGCAGCAGATGCCTGTCTATGGGAATTCGGCGGTGTAGATCACCGGGATGTTCCCATGCAGTACCTTGGACTGCGTGGGATTTGCTATGTAGAACTTTCCGTGGAGACCGCCTCAACCGATCTACATTCGGGATTGGGTGGTTCGATCATGCCGAACGCTGCCTGGCGCCTGGTCTGGGCTTTGAACTCGCTCAAAGGTCCGGATGAACGGATCCGCATCCCGGGTTTTTACGAGGAGGTCAAGCCTCCGTCCGAACGTGATCGCAAATTGATGGCAGCCCTGCCTGATGTCTCCGAAGAATATAAAACGCGTTATGGTGTCAAGGAATTCATCAAGGGACTTCAAGGGGGCCCGGACCTTCGCATGGCTGAAGTATTCGAACCGACCTGCACAATTTGTGGCCTGACCAGCGGTTATCAAGGTGCGGGGGCAAAGACTGTCCAACCCGCCAAGGCCTCGGCAAAAGTGGATTTCCGTCTGGTACCCGATCAACACCCAGAAGACATTCTCAGAAAATTGCGCCTGCACCTGGATTCCGAAGGCTTCCAGGACATCCAAATAAATTATCTCGGCGGTGAGCCAGCCGCCCGCACCGATCCAGACGATCCTTTTGTAAAATTGATGGTCGAAACTGCCAGGGATGTCTATGGTGTTCCAATGCAAATCATGCCGCTAACCGGAGGCTCCGGCCCGAATTATCCTTTCGTCCACGACCTGGGACTGCCTGTCGTCACCGGAGGGATCGGTCATCCGGATACACGGGCACATGCTCCCAACGAAAATGTCCGCCTGGATCTGTATCTGAAACACGCCAAACACGTGGCTCGTTTGATCAACGCGTTTGGAGAATAAACTCACCAGAATCACCCTCCTGGCTGCGAAATAGCAGGCAGGGTATAAATAATCCGATGAACCGACTGCTTTCCATTCGCCGCGACCTTGGCCTGCAATTGCTCAGCCTGTACCTGCTGCTGATCGTTCCGTTCATTATTGCATTGCTCGTGTTCGATCAGTTCGTCGGCGAACGAATCCGCCTGGATGTCCAGGCCAATGATCTTTCCCTGGCGCGGGCAATTGCCCAAGAAACAGACTTGTCCATCCAGAATTCGTTGCAGGCAGTACAAGAATTAGCAGTCTATCCAAGTGTGATCGCTTCAAATCCGGACGGCATGCGGGAGTTGTTCAGCGTTATTCTGAATACGCGTCCCGATGTTAATCTGGTCTACCGACTGGATGCCAACGGCATCATGCTGTATCACTATCCCGAAGGTCCGGGTACCACGGTTGGGATAGATTTTTCATTCCGCGATTATTATCAACGCGCCCGTCAGACAAAAGAACCGCTTGTCTCGGAAGGGCGTATCTCCCCCACTACAAACCAGCCGGTTGCAACAGCTGTCATGCCGCTTTGGTCACAGGACAATCGATTTATTGGACTGGTCGCCACGAATATAAAGCTTGAAAGCCTCAGCCAGACTTTGAGCGAAATCATCGCCAGCCATCGCAGCGAAGAAGGCTTTCAAGTCGTGATCATGGATTCCAGCTCACATGTCATCGCCTATCCCGACTCATCATTATTACTACACGAAAGCAAGGAGATCTTACCCGATTTTTCCTTATCCACGCTCGCGGGAACTGCCAGTTCAAAAATCGCCAACGATCCGACCAGCGAACAAAGGCTCTTTACATACGCCCCAATCCCAAGTGCGGGCTGGACAGTGATTGTCAGCCGTCCCACAAGCGCAGCCTTTGCAACCCAGATTACTATCCACAGGGTCACCCTGGTAACTTCCATAATATTTTTATTGATTGGCTTGGTATTCTGGATTGCCTTATCGCGCCGGGTTATTGCTCCAATTGAACAGCTTGCACCAATCAGCCAGGCGATCGGTCTCAATCAAGAAATCAGTCTGGATGAACGGAAACAACTGACAGGGATGTCCAACCGACCCGACCAAATCGGACGACTGATCCGTAGCATTCTGCGCATGGAGCAATCCATCGCTGCGCGGATGGAAGAGCAAGCCATACTACTGGAAACCAGCACTGCGGTTGTTTCCACCCTCGACCCGCAAACGGTTCTGGACCGGATCCTTGAACAAGTGGAAAAACTGCTGGACGTAAAAATGTGCGTCATCATCGCCCTGGATGAGCAACATGGGTATTTTCGGGCCAGAGCCAGTCGAGGCTTGTCAAAACGTTACACCGAACAACTTGCCATCCAACCAAGCGAGCCCCTATCTGTCACGATGCGCGCCTTGCGAACCAAGGAACCGATTCAAATCAGCGATACCGAAATGGACGCTTCTTTTTCGGCTATGCGCCCCCGCGCTCGTTCCGAAGGTTATCGCTCAGTTCTGGCAGTTCCACTGAATACACAACACGCTCCGCCTTCAGCCTTGCTGGTATATCGACCAGAACCACATGTGTTTACGGATACAGAAATTCAATTAGTTGTCAGCTTTGCCAATCACGCCACCATGGCGATTGAAAATGCGGCTTTATTTGCCCGCAGTGACATGCGCCTGCAGGCGCAGACACGCCGCCTTGAAGCCCTGGTTCAATCGCTGCACGATGGGCTGATCCTGGGAGATCTTAATGGGGATATCGTTTATGCCAATCGCCGGATCAGTGATCTGGCCGGCTTACCCGCGGAAGATATCACTGGGACACCCATAGACCGCGTACTCTCACGCATTATCATTAGAACAAATGAACCGGAGGTTGTTCGTAAAGAGGTAAACGACGCGCTCAAGGGGAAATTTCCTCGAATAGCAGAAATCCCGATTAATATTTCGGGGCGGATGACCTTCTTACGAATGCAGGTCTTTGACGTAACCGATTCGCAAGGAGTCTCAATCGGCCACGGATTAATTTTGCGTGATGTTACAACAGACCGCGAGATCGACCGCATGAAATCCAGCCTGGTGGCGACAGTATCGCACGAACTGCGCACGCCCCTGGCTTCCATCAAGGGGTATGCAACCACCCTGCTGGCCGAGGATGTCGAATGGGACCGGGACTCGCAGCACGAATTCCTCGGCATCATTTCAGAAGAGTCGGATCGCCTGACAAACCTGGTCAATAACCTGTTGGACCTGTCTCGCATCGAGGCTGGCAGCTTGCGATTATCACGGGTGGAATGTCCGATTGAAGAAACCATCGACCGGGTGGCCAAACGCACTCCCTTGAGTTCAGAAAATCGGCTCGAGATCGAAATTGCCCCCGAGCTTCCTCCACTTTTCGCAGATCCTCCACGTCTGGAAACCATCCTTCGCAATTTGATTGAGAACGCAGTGAAATACGCGGGGGAAGATGCCCGAATCCGTATACAGGTTGATCGGAATAGGGATGCGATCATTTTTCACATTATCGATAATGGTCCGGGAATTCCGATTGAGGAGAGCGGGCATGTCTTTGAGAGTTTTTACCGCCTGGACGACAGCCTATCACGCATAACAAGTGGTGCGGGATTGGGACTGGCAATTTGTCAGGGTTTGGTACGGGCACACGGTGGCGATATCTGGGTCGAACCATGGGAAAACGGGGCATGTATCGCATTTTCCATCCCAATTATCGAAAATCCTCTAGCTGAATTTGAGAAAGAAGTAGAGTCATGAAAAACCCAACCGTCTTGGTTGTTGACGACGAGAAACCTCTGCGCGATTTTGTTCGCCGCAATCTGGAGGTCCGTGGTTTCAGTGTAACAACCGCGAGTAACGGTTTGGAGGCTATGGCAATCTTCCAGACCGAGGCGATTGACCTGGTCATCCTGGATATCATGATGCCCCACCTGGATGGATTGGAAACCACCCGCAGGATCAGGCAGAGTTCCCTGGTGCCGATTATCATTCTGACTGCCCTGGGAGAGGAATCGGACAAGGTGAAGGCGTTCGATCTCGGGGCGGACGATTACCTGACCAAACCTTTTGGCATAGGTGAGCTGCTCGGACGGATCAAAGCCGTCCTGCGACGTGCACGCTGGTCCGAGTCGAATGTCACCGACGAACGCATCGTCCGCGGTGAAATCTGCGCTGACCTAAGCCGCCACCAAATTACCGTCGGTGAGCAAGATATCGATTTAACACCCACTGAGTTCAATTTACTGGTATACCTGATGCGCAATACCGGAAAGGTTTTACCTCACCGCTCCATATTACAAAACGTTTGGGGGCCAGAATATGGTGAAGAAGCTGAATATTTGCGGGTTTATATTGGCCGTTTACGGCAAAAACTCGAAAAGGATCCGCTGCACCCCAAATACCTTTTAACGGAACGTGGTGTTGGGTATCGCTTTGAAGGTTAAACGGTTTTTATACGATATTTACAGCCGACCTCCCCGTTTTTAGTCAATTTTTGCAATAAAACCCTAAAATTCAATTAGACGCAGAATCGAATTCCGGTTCTTGCTATTTATTTTGCGTTCGAGGAGGCGCTAAATAAGATCAAACCAAATAAGCACAAATCTGGAACTATTACCTATTCAAAATTCAAATCCTTAAGGAGGAGACTTTTATGAAACGCTCAATGTTCGTCCTTTTCTCCCTGCTGGTCCTTGCTAGCCTGATGCTCGTAGCCTGTGGACCGCAAGCCACCCCTACGCCTGCTCCGGTTCAAACGCAGGCGCCGACCTCCGAAGAACCCGTAGCGACCCAACCCCCGGCACCTGTTGAAAAAACCGCCGTGATCGGATTCACAGCTTCGCTGACCGGTAAATACAACGTTGAATCCAGCCGGCAAACCAATGGTTTAAAATTGTGGATGGATCAAGTCAACGCAGCAGGTGGCATCACGCTGACTGACGGCACAGTCGTTAAATTCGACTCGAAGTTTTATGACGATGAGTCAAACAAAGACCGCGTACAGGAGCTGTATACCAAGCTGGCTACCGAGGATAACGCTGACTTCCTGATCAGCCCGTATTCATCCGGTCTGACTGCTGCAGCTGCCGTGATTGCTCAGCAATATAACAAGATCATGATCACTACGGGTGCCGCCTCGGACAGTACCTACCAGCAAGGCTACACCCTGGTTTATCAGGCCTACACCCCGGCCAGCCATTACCTGACCGGTGCGCTCGATCTACTGGCCAAAACGGACCCTGAAGCAAAAACCATCGCCATCGCCTACTCCAATGACAGTTTTTCGACCAGCGTGGTCGAAGCGCTAAAGTCCTATGCAGAGGGCAAGGGCTACACTGTGGCCGTGTACGAGGGCTATGACCCTGCCACGACCGACTTCTCGGCGCTTATTAACAAAATCCAGGCATCTGCGCCCGATGCAATCATGGGCGGCGGTCACTTCCAGGATGGCAGCACCTTCGCCAAACAGGTCTACGAAAAGAACGTTACTGCAAAGATGATTGCACTGCTGGTCGCTCCGCCTGAGCCATCTTTTGCTGAACTGGGCGATGCCGCCTTAGGTGTTGTCGGACCCAGTCAATGGGAACCTGAAGCTGCCTTCCAACCCGACTTCGGCCCCACCGGGGAAGATTTCGTGAACTCCTATAAAGCCGCTTATGGTGAAGATCCATCCTACCACTCAGCAGGTGGTTATGTGGCTGGACTGATTCTACAAA
>Ga0315535_1001102_pt1 | contig 18401 bp, 16 predicted proteins | sample SalMarSW160220MG_2_FD_203092 | JGI IMG/M metagenome (GOLD analysis project Ga0315535, IMG submission 203092) | Salt marsh sediment microbial communities from the Plum Island Ecosystem LTER, Massachusetts, United States - Salt Marsh Sediment SW1602-20 ... | reverse complement strand
CTCCGTCATCCTCCTGAGCGATCTCCCTGAAGCGGAGGTTCATGAGAAAGCAGAAGGATGTGGCATTCTCGGGCATGTCCCCAGGAGCGTACCGTCTGAGGACCTGAATCACCTTTTGTATCGCTTCAAGCAAATAACAGGTCTGCTCTAAAACATGGAACCCTTTTCCGAGCCGATCCCATGAGCCGCCTCGATTGCATCAGCAACCGGAATATCAAGATAATCGCAGCATATGTTAAAAGCAAAACAGGGAGTCATGAAGAACTGTTTCATGATCTCTGCTATCCGTTTGAGGAGTGCTCCTCGGCTGATGAGTTCTTTCTCGATGAAGATGAATGGACCACCTATGAAAATTTCGAGAAGATCTTCCGGCGTGCGAAACAGCTGGTCAACGACCAACGCTTCTACTTCGCTTGCGGTTTTTCCTCCGCAGATCTCAAGTCCTGGGGGCGCTTCCACGTGTTTGCAAGACTCTTCAGCACCCCGGGAGATGGATTCAAGCGTCTCCCCTTCTTCAATAAGAACCTGAACGATACCAAAGAGATCGATATTATTGTCTCCCCTTGCTTCGACAGGCGGGCGCAGAGATTCCGAACGATCCTCAAGGTCGAATTTCACAGGGACGTGGACCCCAACAGCGATTACATAGGAGACCCGTTCCTGCGGGGAATGATTTCCGCCATTCCAACCATATGGGGCCTTAAACCGGCTCTGGTAGAACAACACCTGAATCCCTATGATCCCGAAATTCTCTTCCAACGAGAACCGGAATTCACCTCCTACGATCTTCAGCCGAAAAGAGAGGGTGATCTCCTGACTATCCGGCATCCCGGACACGGGGGAAGAAGTATCGTGGGTGAAAAGGTCTTCCTGCAGCCCGATCGGATTCACGACTGCAATTATTTTCTGGGAAGATATGCGAAAAAGGCAGCAAATACCCTGAATCCCCAGGAACACGAGGCGATTCTCATAACGGAGACAGTCACCGTAGACGGCAGGACGCTTATGAGGGAGGGAGAAATTTTCCTCGCTCCCTACTTCATTTTGGATGTGATGTACGATCGGGTGTGCCTGACCAGTCGAGTCGCCACCGTCTTTTCCGGAAGAAAGGACATAAGAAACCCGGGGAAAGAACTGATCGATACCCTCAATCAACTGCGGAAGAGCATCAGCGCCAAGAACGAAGCGTATGCTGCCCTGGAAAAGGCGCACCAGGAACTCCAGGAGGCGAAAGAGCAGATTGACGAATACGCAGGGAGCCTCGAAGAAAAGGTCAGGGAAAGAACCGCCGCACTTCGTAAGACCCAGGACGAACTCGTGGAGATGAACCGCGGCCTTGAATCCAGAGTTCAGGAGCAGGTCCGGCAACTGGAGAAATACAACCAACTCCGGCGGTACCTCTCCCCCAAATTTACTGAAAAGATCCTCTCAGGAAACGGGCATACTGCGCCGGAATCACAGAGAAAGATGATGACCGTTGTCTTTTCGGATATCCGCGGGTTTTCGACCCTGACCGATGACCTCGAGCCCGAGGAAATATTCCAGCTTCTTGACCGGTATCTCTCGGCAATGATAGAGATCGTGCATCGCTTTGACGGCACCCTCAACAAGATTATCGGAGACGGGCTCCTCATCTTCTTCGGCGATCCCATTTCCCTGGAAGACCATGCTGAAAGGGCTGTACGCATGGCCGTAGAGATGCAGGAGAAGGTGTCTGAATTGCGCGGGGAGTGGAGAGGATACAATCATGACCTTGGCGTGGGAATCGGCGTCAATACCGGATATATGACTGTGGGAAATATAGGCTCGGAAACTCACAGAGACTATACCGTCATCGGCAACCAGGTGAACGTGGCGGCCCGTCTTGAATCCATGGCCACAGCCGGCCAGATACTGATCAGCCAGAGGACTTACAGCAAGGTGGAATCGCTGGTGGAAGTTCAATTTGTGGGGGAAATCCAGGTGAAGGGAATCCACACCCCCGTCAGGACATTCAACATCACCGGCCTCAGGAAAATTGATCCCCCTGCCCCGGCTGCACATTGATTTTTCCCGGACAGCACTTAATTTTTCTATGAAGGTTGAAAGACAAGGATTTTGGAATGTGAAAGGGGGACGGAGTTATGGCTGACAGACAATGCAGCTTTAAAAAAGTCCTGAAGATAACCATGGGATCGTTCCTGCTGGCAATGGGGCTTTTCTTCTTTTTACTCGGATTCGGCATCTTTCCGGTGCTCGGATTCTTTTTCGCGCTGCCTCTTATCGGGCTGGCGGTATTCGTCTTACGCGCTCCCCGGGACAGTGCATGCGTTTATTCCGGGTAAATCGCTCTCCCCTTCGTTCCGGACCGGGGGAGAGCCCGCAGATGGCGAGAAGGGGTCAGCCTTCGATCTGACCCCCGTTTAGAGGAAAATCATCTGGAGAAGATTTCCTCGAAAAAGTCCCTCATGTACTTCCATGAGCGAAGATCGGCCCTGCGATTGTAGCTCAATTGCGGCATGCCGTATTTATCCGCGCCGGGATTGGTGAAGCTGTGTTTTGCATGGCCGAAAATCACCATCTGCCAGTCTATCTGTGAAGCATTCATGGCGGTGATGTATGTCGGGATGAATTCCGGCTTGGTAAAGGGATCCGCTGCTCCGTGGCATATGAGGATTTTTGCCTTTGTCTGCGAGGCCGCCGATGCCGTAGGAGGTATCAGAGAACCGTGAAAGCTGACGATTCCTTTGATATCTGCGCCGCTGTATGCCAATTGTTGAACAGTGGAACCACCGAAGCAATAGCCGATGGCGGCGATTCGCCCCGGATCCGTGTTGGGCTGTTTTTTCAGAATTTCCAGGCCGGCAAGAGCGCGTTTCTGCCAGGACTCCGCATTTTCGGTAATCCGTGTCATAAATTCCTGCGCCTGTTTAGGGTGCTCGGTTATCTTACCCTTGCCGTACATGTCTAAGGCAAAAGCCACGTAACCCAAGGATGCAAGTTGTTCCGCTCTCTTGCGGGCATAGTCGTTGAGGCCCCACCATTCGTGGACCACAAGAATACCGGGACGTTTTCCCTGCAGTGCACTGTCATAGGCCAGATGCCCTTGAAGATCCACGCCGCCTTGCCGGTAAGGGATGGTTTGAGTCACGACGGCGCCCTGGGCGACAGACCCCCAGAGCAGAAAGGATGCCACAATGATCCATATGCGCTTATGAGTCATAATAATATCCTCCATTCGGGCTTTTCAGCCATAGGCAGAATTGGAAACCGGCTAACGCCCGAATACTCTCGCGGCTGGACACCGGGTCAACATACTATCACATCACTTATTAAAGGATTCGTTCCAGGTTGATTGTTTTGGATGGGCTGAATTTGTTCGCGCTAAAAAAATGTATCAGTTTGGAATCGTTCCAGTCGACCAGGGTGCTTATCTTTCGAACGCCGAGTTTTCTCAAATGACCCATAAATTCACTAATCAACTGCTCACCGACACCCCTGTGCTGGTAGTTTGGATCAACGCCGATGGTATCCAGGGTGGCTTCTTCCTGGAAGATGCCGTATTCGCCCATATAGATTTCTCCCATGACAAACCCCACCACCGTTCCATCTTCTTCCGCCACAAGCGACGCGGGCAAATAATCCTTGGATCGAAAGAGCTTTTCAAACTTCAGTTCGTAGTACTCTGTCCGGGAAGCCTTGAGCACTTTCTCGTCAATCGCGACCACAGCGTCAAAATCCTCAGCCTTCATGAGCCTAATTTTGATGGCGCTCTCGTTCATGGTGTCTCCTTATGAGGATATCTTATGGTTTATGCACTCTTTCTGACCAGGGTTCTTTCTTCTTCAGGGACGGGAGGCGGAGCGGGCTCGCCCGAAATCTGCGTCACCGCACCAAAACGAGGAGGACAGGCCTCATAGCAGGTTCCGCATTTTATGCATTTCTCCTGGTCGATAACATGGATCCGGTTTTTGCCTCCGGTAATCGCCTCCACAGGGCATTTCCTCTGGCAGATCATACAGGCCTGGCATTTCTCGGGATCGATATAGTAGGAAACGACTTCATTGAATAACTTGTCTATCTCGTCGCTGGTGAAGAATCCGTCGTATTCTGCTTTGTTTTCAAGTCGCGCCTCCAGCTTCTCCCTTTTTGCCATCTTAATGTAGGGGACAAGTTTCGCGACTTCCTGAATCTTGGACTTCAATGCATCTTCGTCTATTCCTTCGCTTGAACCGAGAGGTCCCAGATCTTTCACCTTCCTGCCGAAGTCATTGATAACTTCGGCAAAGAGGATTCCTTCACCGGCAGACATGAATTCGATCCTTAACCTCTCCGGGTTCACTCCTGCGTATTCCAATATTTTTCTACAGAGCAGCACCGTGCTTAGTGCATGGTAATTTCCATGAGTAATATAATTACATTCGTTCAGGCGGCAAGCGCCGATAAACACCCCGTCCATTCCGTTTGAGAAGGCCCTCAGTATAAAGGCCAGGTCGATTCTTCCGGAACACATGACGCGGATAAGCCTGCTGTCAGTCGCATATTGCAGTCTGGAAACTCCAGCCAGGTCAGCAGCCCCGTATGCTCACCAGTGGCATACAAAGCCCAATATTCTGGGTTTAAATTTGAGTCCTGCGTTCATTTATTTTCACCCTTTTGTAAATTTGGTTATCGACTCCTTCGTCGGAAAGCCATTTGGCTATAGCTGAAATCAGGCGTAAGGCCTAGGGCGCAAGGCCCAGGGTATTTTAATGCAAGGGTGAATTTGACTTTTCCTGCACCTTAAGTCCTTCGCCTTGAGCCTCTCACTCACGCATCTCCGATTGCGGCGTCAAATTCCTGGATGGTCTCTTCCGCCGGAACCGCCGCATCAATCTGGCTCAGAAGCTCTTGGTCGGTGAAGTGCTTCAGCACAATAGCCCCGGTCGGACACTTTGCATTGCAGAGGCCGTCCCCTTTGCAGATAACGGGATTGACCACGGCCTTTTTCCCCTGTCGCGTCTCACGAAACTCTATGGCGCCATACGTGCAGGCCGAGATACAGGCTCCGCACCCCATACACTTTTTCTCATTCACCTCGCAGACAGAACCCGAGACGGTGACTATGTCATGTGACAGAAGGGTTATAGCCCTGCCTGCAGCTCCGTATGCCTGGTTGATCGCTTCAGGTATGTGCTTGGGATAGTGCGCTGTTCCGCAGAGATAGACACCGTCAGCCCCAAACTCAACGGGTCTTAGTTTGACATGGGCTTCTTTGAAAAAATCATCCGGCCCTAAAGAGACCTTGAATAACTGAGATATCTCCTTGTTTCCTGCGGGGGGAATGACGGCAGCAGCCAGAGCGATTACATCAGCATCTATAGCAAGCTGCTTCCCGAGAATTTCATCCGGCAAAGTAACCCTCAAAACAGGCTTGCCTTCCTCCTCAACCGCTTCCACCCGGGGTTTATCATCCGGTTCCCAGCGGATGAACTTCACCTCTTTTTCCGACGCTTCCCGGTAATAGTTCTCCCTCAGCCCATAAGTTCTCATATCCCGAAAGAGAATGTAGATATCCATCTCGGAGTTTACTTCTTTCAGTTTCAACGCGTTCTTTACAGCTTGGCTGCAGCATACCCGGGCGCAGTAATTCCGGTCCTCGTTTCTGCAGCCTACGCATTGGATCATGACGAGGTTCTTTGCGTTGAGTATCTTTTCATCTCCCCCGGCGATGCGCTCCTCCAACTCAAGGTGGGTCATTACCCTGTCATCTTGCCCGTAGAGGTATTCGGTAGGTTTGTATTCATCAGCCCCAATGGCGATGACGGCCGCTCCATGCTTTATCTCTGAGACCCCTCTTTCAGACTTCACTTTGGTTACGAAATTCCCAACATAACCGGTAGCCTCTGTAATGGTCGCATCGGTATATACATGTATCGAGGGGTGCTGATACACCTTGCGCACAAGGTCGCGCAAGTAGGCCTGAACATCCATCCCTTCCAGCGTGTAATGTATTCTCCTCGCCGTTCCCCCCAGGTCCGTATCCTTTTCGAGCAGGTAAACCTCATGTCCCTGGTTTGCTATGGAGAGGGCACAGGTCATGCCGGCTATGCCTCCGCCGACCACTAACGCCGTCTTGTTGACCGGCAGATCAATTTCCTGCAGCGGCTCCAAGTGGCAGGCCCGTGCCGCCGACATGCGGATGATATCCTGTGCCTTTTCGGTGGCCTCCTCCTTTTCTTTAGAGTGAACCCAGGAGTTATGCTCCCTGATATTGGCCATTTCATAGTAATATTGATTAATTCCCGCCTCCCGGAGGGTGTCCCGGAACAACGGTTCAAGGGTCCTGGGGCTGCAGGCAGCGACGACCACGCGATTGAGCCCCTTTTCCTTTATCATGTCTGTTATTTCTTTGGCAGAATTGGTAGCGCATGAAAACAGCTGTTCCTGGGCATAGGCCACATTGGGCAAGGTCAGGGCATACTCAACCGTGGAAGGGACGTCCACGACGCTTCCGATATTCGCCCCACAATGGCACACAAAGACTCCTATCTTCGGTTCCTCCTTGGAGACATCTCTCTCCTCCGGATATATCCTTTCTTTGGTCAGCTTGTCCCGCCTGTAGTCAAGGAGTTCACCGCATTGGGCGCCGGCGCCGCTGGCGGTAAAGACCGACTCGGGTATGTCCGTAGGGCCCTGGAACCCGCCGCTGACAAAGATTCCGGCCCTGGTGGTCTCCATGGGATTGGAGGAAACAGCTTTGCAGAATCCGTGGGGATTGAGCTCGATTCCGAACTTACCTGCCACAGCCTCATAACCCGCAGGAGGATTCAATCCAACGGATAAGACCACCATATCGAATTCTTCCTCTTTCACTCCCTCGTTCGGGGTAGCATATCTCACGACCACATTCTTGCTTTCCGGCATTTCTCCGACTATCGATACGTAGCTCCTGATAAACCGGACCCCGGGGAGTTTCTCGGTTCTCTGGTAGTATGCTTCAAAGTCCTTGCCGTAAGACCGAATATCGTTATGGAATATCGTGCACTCCGCATCCGCCTCATGATCTTTCGTCAAAATCACCTGTTTCTGGGTGTAGGTGCAGCACACGGCCGAACAATAGCTGTTGTCGCCCGGGGTAACCCGTCTCGAACCGACGCATTGAATCCAGGCTATCTTACGGGGATGCTCTTTGTCCGAAGCACGCAGTATCTCACCTTCGTATGGCCCGGTGGCGCATAACAGCCGTTCGTAGTCCATGCTGGTGACCACGTTCTCAAACTTTCCGTAGCCATATTCATCCCGCACCTTCGGATCAAACGGCTCGAGGCCGGGGGACAGAATTATCGCCCCCACTCCTATTTCTATCTTCTCTGGTTTTTGCTCAAGGTCTATGGCGTCATTCTTACAGACTCCTTCGCAAATACGACATTTCTTGTCTTTCAGGTAGAGGCAGCTTTCATCAATATAGGTTATAAGGGGAACCGCTTGAGAGAAGTATATGTGCACGGCTTTATTTGTCGATATTTCCTGATTGAATTGATCAGGGTATACGGCCGGACAGTATTCCACACAGGTCGTGCAGCCCGTGCATTTGTCTTCTCTGATGTATCTTGGCTTTTTAGTAAGCGTTACCTTGAAGTCTCCTGCCTGCCCCTCCACGCCGTCAACTTCAGATAAGGTGAGGACCTCTATATTCGGATGCCGGCCGACCTCGACCAGTTTCGGTGAGAGTATTCACATGGAGCAGTCATTGGTCGGGAAGGTCTTGTCAAGCTGGGCCATATGGCCCCCGATGGCCGGTGACTTCTCAACAAGGTAGACCTTAAAACCGGCAGCAGCCAGATCAAGGGAGGCCTGAATGCCGCTGATCCCTCCACCGACAACCATTACGTCTCCAAAATTCCTGTCGTTGAGAATTCCAGAAAATTGCTGAATTACTTCTCTCGGCAATACTTCGTTTTCCACTTTCCAACACCCCACTAGATCGCTAAATAACTTCCTGTATTATCTCCGTAATATCTCTAATCTCTATGTTCTCGGTGACGTCCAGGGTTAAGCGGCTGTCCTCAAAATTGGAGATACAGTATGGACAGGACGTCGCCAACACCTCGGCCCCGACACCAATAGCCTGTTCCAGCCTGAGGTCGGAAAATCTTTCACCCTTCGGCGTCTCCATCCAGATCCTGCCACCCCCCCCTCCGCAGCAGAGGCTGTCTATGCGCGCCTCGGGCAGTTCATTGAACTCAAGGCCGGGAACCTTCTTCAGCGTCTCCCGCGGCTCGTCAAATATGCCGTTATGGCGACCAAGGTAGCACGGATCATGATACGTGACTCTTTTTCCATACTCCTTTTTCAGCTCAAGCCTTCCCTCGTTGATAAGCTCGAACAAATACTGGGAGATATGGACCACCTCAAAATTGACCCTGAATTCCGGATACTCGTTTTTGAAGGTGTGGTAGCAATGAGGGGAAGAAACAAGGATTTTCTTCACCCCGTTATCGATAAAAGCCTTGATGTTTTCCCTGGCCAGGCGCTTGAATAACTCCTCATCCCCCGTCTTGCGGATGCTTTCCCCACAGCAGTTCTCCTTGGCACCCAGTATTCCGAAATCCACCCCTGCGTGTTTCAGGATGCCGGCTGTGGCTCTCGCCACCTTCTTCAGTCGTGGGTCATAGCAGAGGTAGCAGCCGGGGAAATAGAGAATTTCCATCCCCTCGGTGAAGGTTTTTACGGACAGGCCTTCCGCCCAATTCGCCCTGTTCTTCCGCTCTTCACTCAAGGGGTTCCCTTCGGCAACGAGGCTTGCGCTTGCGGTGCGGACAGGCTTGACGGAAGTTGGAAAGACGCCGTATTCCGTGGCAATCCTCCGTAATGCGACCCCGGAATCTATCTGCCTGACGTCCCTGGGACACTGCTGAGGGCATCTTCCGCAGGTCGTGCAGCGCCAGATATCTTCACTTTCTATCTCAGTCAGACCGAACGTAGCCTCCCGGACTATCTTGCGCATGCTGAAGGTCCTGACCCTGTTCCACGGGCAGACCGCATCGCATAGTCCGCATTGAAAGCACCTTTTGAAGGCTTCTCCACCGCTCTCTTTTATGACATCGACGATCTCTTTATAGTCGGCAACATTTTCCACGTTCGTGATCAATCCTCTTCCTTCTCAACGTCTCAGTTTTAGCTAAACCGCCCCTTCTGGGTCCAAAAGAACCTCCTGCTCAGGGAGGAAGCCTTTTCTGGAGTGACTGGTGAGAGGGCACTGTCTTTTCGTGACTTATCAATGGGGGAACCCGCAGCTCGACGTAGTCGAGAATGCGGAGGGGGTAGCTATCCCACGCTGATAAGTCACTGAAAAGACCAGCCCGGAGCCTCGGAACGGAAGAAATGGCTTCCTCCCTGAGCCCCCCGCTCTGCGGGAGAAGACTCAGTCCTTCATGGACATTCGGGCGACGGCGTCCATTATCTTTTCCAATCCATATTTGTGTGCCAGCGATTCCAATCCAATCTCCAACTCCTCCTGCGCCACTTCTTCTTCCACTTCCTCTTCCCTTTCTTCGTAGGTCAGGGCATCAGCCAAGCACCACTGAACGCATAAGGGCTCTTCTAAATCCGGATCGCTTTCACACATATCGCATTTTAAAGGCAAACCGGAATCGGGTTCCTTGAAGAGATCCCTGGAGGGGCAGGAAGCCCTGCAGAAGGCGCACTCTTCATATTCCTTTCCGTCAATCACATACTTGTCTCTTCCCATGCATTCGGCAGAGGTATACTCGCCCGCGAATACCGGAATATATATGTCTTTCAAGGGGTGGCGAATCACCTGAATGCGAGATCTCGCCGGATTATTGCCGCTGTATTTCGGCGTGGAGTGAAAGGCGGAGCAGGCTACCTCGCATGCCCGGCAACCATTGCATTTGTCAGCGTCCACTTTTACTGTCTTGATGATTTTCTTCTTTTTCTCACCCATGATGGTTACCACCTCTTCGCACTATTCTTTCTCTTTTTCCGCCGAGGTCTCTTCCGAAGGCGTATCTCCATTATCGGAATAGATCCCGCGCTTTTCGAAGTCCTCGAATACGTAATCCAAACCCAATTCGTGCAGGGACTCTTTGGTGGGGATGCCCTGGTTATTCCACCCCTTGAATTTGTAATACGTATCCAGGAGCTTCTCTTCAAGCTCAGGAAATCTTTTCCTCCAATGGTCCTCCGGGGGCTTCTCGTCTTTTCTCCTCATGCCCCTTCTTGTGTTATTTGCTCTCACCAGGGTTCGGTATCTCTTGATTGCCTGCGTCAGTTTTTCTTCATCCATATCGATCCCGGCTGCTGCCGAGATGAACTTTGGATAGTTGTGTATATGGTACGGAGGTTTCAGAGGGAAGGACGATAAACCGGCGCACATGCCGAGGGCATCATCGATGTAGTGCATCCTCTCCTGCCAGTCCACAATATCGCAACACATTTCAGGCGTCGGGTAATAGGGAATCGATTTTTCTCCGCGCAGTTCCCAGTCCAGAAAGTATTGCTTGAATTTTTCATCGGGAATCTGGAACCAATCCTTTACAAACGCTTCTCTCTCCTCCCTTGTAGGGAAAGGTGCCTGAGGGAATTGCCCTTCAATTTGGGTAATATTTATCTTCTCGCCGGTAGCATACATCAGGAAGTAAATGGGATTCAGCATTCCCAGCTTCAGGGGCAGCTGCTCATGTTTCTTAATATTGTTATGAGCATACTCTTCCGCACCCTTGCCGATCTCTTTAGCCGCCCAATAGGTGCCGTTGGCCAGAACATCTCCTATCCCTTCCCGCCGAACAATTCTGTCAAGCAGCCAGTAGAATCTCCCCTCGTTATCGGACGGCATTCCAGGGAAATCCTCGTCGGTTAATATGCCGTTTTCATAAAGCTCAAGGGCGAAAGCCATAACCTGCGGGGCCGAGAATGCATCCACCCCATACTCAGTGGCACTTTGGGCGATGCCCAAACCAAACTGCAAGTCTGAAAAAGCCGCCATTGTATAGGTGAGTTTCGAGAAACATTTCATCATGTACGTCGGAAGTCCCGGGGGAGACATGGTTGCCCCGCATGTCATCGGACAGTTGTAGCAGCTGATCAGCCGCGTCCGCATGGTTTCCATGGTCTCCATCCAGTCTTTTGCGATTTCTTCGTTCCAGAACTCTTTTCTGCGGACCCGTGAATTTCCCCAGGCGAAATTTTCAGTGTGCCACTTTTCATCGTGCACTTTCATCTCTTGCGGTGACCCAAGCCCGGCTAAAATGGGCATTACCCCTGGAATCGGATTTTCATTTCGGAACTTTATGTATTTCAGCACTTCGTTGCAGAGCCCGATAAATTCAGCCGGCCGGGCAATATTAATGTCCTTTGTCCCGCGAACGACGATTGCCTTTAGTCCTTTGTCTCCCATGACGGCGCCTATTCCGGCCCGGCTGGCACTGGACCTGCCCTGTTCGATGGAGGCAAAATAGACCCTGTTTTCACCGGCCAGACCGATAGCCGCCACCTGGGCTTTCGGCTCGTTCAACTCCTGTCGAATAAGTTCTGCAGTTTCAACAGCGCCTTTACCGCGCAGATGGGAGGCATCACGTATTTCCACTTTGTCATTGTTTATCCACAAATAAACCAGATCCGGGGACTTCCCCCGAAGGATGACTTTGTCATAACCGGCATACTTCAATTCCGGCGCCCAAAACCCCCCCATCATGGAAAATGCCATCAGCCTGGTCTGAGGAGAAAGGGTGGAAACAATGGTGCGATTGCATCCCGTAGCCGGTGTGCCGCACAAGAGACCGGTGCTGAATATGAGGAGATTATCAGGAGAAAAAGGCTCCACTTCAGGAGGAACCCTGTCCCACAATATTTTGGCGTTCGTGCCCAGTCCCCCCAGATAGAGTTCGGTGTCTCTTGGGTCGGTTTCTACCCTCTCGATGTTTCCCCGGGATAGATCAATTTCCAAGTTGAACCCAGTCTCTGCATACCTCATGTTGTTCCCCTTCCAGATTACCTGGGCCCATGACACATTCTTCGATTCATCGTGGGCTGCAGGTGCGTAACTTAAAACAACCTTCACCCATTGGATGAAGGTCGATATCGTTCAAGCTATTTTTCCAGTAGAATTTCCGTCATGAACTCAGGAGCCAGTAAGTCTTCAATATTGATTCAACAAATTGCTCTTGGCGATGTGAAAAGACTATCTGCAATGTCTCATTCGGTGTGGTTACAATATAGCTATATCGTAACTATATGTCAAGAAGAAAGTGGATGTTGAATGGGACGTCAGTGACAGCAGCAATCCCATGGAAGAGCTGGAAGTACCTGCTGACAATCTCTCATGGGTCAAGCTGTTTTCGCAAATTTATGAAATCACTCCTGTCAAAACCCAATGTCTTGAAAAAAGACAGCAAATCAGCAGAATCCCAGCGGACGGAGGTAAAGATGTTCCGAATACCTTTCTTCTGATAGACTTTGAATATCTCCTGCGCCAGCATCTTTCCTATCCCCTGCCCCATGAATTTGGGATCCACCCCCAGAGACGCGATCCAGGCGCTTTTCTCGAACCCGAAGCCGCTGAGTACGATGTAACTGATCATAAACCCAACGACTTTTCCGTCTTTCTCCGCCACAAAGCTGGCATCCTCCCCGTCAGCATCATGTTCCTGAAGAATCCTTGCGAACTCCATCGGTTCGGAAGACTTCGTAATAACAGCCTGTATTTTGCTGATCTCATCAGCGTCTTCCAGCCTTGCGCTTCTGATGACCAATCCTTCCACGATCCTGTTATCCTCCCTGTCCCCTCTGGAGTCTTCAGTCAATTCTTATGATTTTCACCCAGGAGCCCACCCAATCCGGCGGCAGATAGACGCGTCCGCTGTTTCCGCTCAGCTTCACCTGTTTCTCCACCATTTCCTCACCGTAGACCTCGAATTTTACCCTGCCCCTGGTCCTTTCGGCGCTTTCTTCCTTGCTCGGATCCTGGCTTTTCTCCCTGTTTTTCTCGTTAGCCATGAAAATGACCCCATAAAGGGCTAATAGTGAGGTTAATTGTTTGAGATTATTCCATGAAGTTTCATATCCGCTGAACGCTGCAAGCAGACAATTTAACTACATTTTAGCTACATCGTAACTATACGGAAAACAGCCTCGGCATGTCAAGGAAAAATTTGGCCAGGAAAGAGTCCGATTCAAAGGCCCAGCCTTGGATTGCGCATGGTAGGCGCTATGCCCACCGATAGGTGGCAATACTGAGAATTCAGAATTCTGACTCCTGGATTCCTCGCGGGAGTATCACGGCGTAGCCTTTGACTCCTGACGTTGCTCTCAGGGCCAGGCTTTCCGATGAACAATAAAGCTTTGACGAGTATCCTGCGGTTTGTTATTCATACGTAGTTTGACTTGCTACTGCAAGCAGTGGAAAAAACGGAGAGCGACCGAATGGAGAGTAAGTACCTCGAACCCACGAACATTATCGACAGCGATCACCCGGAGGTCCGGGACTATGCCCACAGAATCGCAGGAAAGTGCAGGGACGCCCGCGGGAAGGCCGTGAAGCTTTTCTATGCCGTCCGTGACGATATCTGGTATGACCCTTACTGCCCCTTCTACCTTCCTGAACACTACCGTGCCAGCAACGTACTCAGGGCCGGGAGAGGCTACTGCGTGTGCAAGGCAGCGCTCCTCTGTGCGCTTGCCAGGGTATTCAGGATACCATCCCGCGTGGGCTTCGCCGATGTCCGCAACCACCTGAGCACCCGGCAGCTCATGGACTTCATGGGGGGAACCGACCTGTTTGTCTATCACGGGTATACCGATTTATTCCTGGACGGAAAATGGGTCAAAGCGACCCCCGCCTTCAACAAGGAACTCTGCGAAAAACACAAGGTGGCGCCCCTAGAGTTCGACGGCCGGGAAGATGCCCTGCTCCAGCCCTACAACCGGGAAAAGAGGCAGTTCATGGAATATGTGGCCTATCACAGGACCTATGCGGATATCCCGGTAGAGATGATAGTCGCGGCGTGGAAAGACGCTTACGGCAAGGATCGTGTCGAGGGATGGATCGAGGCACTGGAAAGAACAGGAGGCAAATCCCCGAAGGATTTTTACCGGGAAGACGTCGTGAAAAGGTAATCAGGATTGTTTCCGAATTTTCATTACCCTTTCAGGCCCTCAAATGGATAACTCAGAAAACTGTCTCTCCGAAGCTGAAGGAGAGAAAGCCAAGCATTTTCTTTTTGCAGTAAGAGTCCGAGTGCCTTACCAATTGTCATTCACGCAATGTTCCCCCGTGGGGACCACCAAACCGAGCCTCTGAAGAGATACCAGGCTGGAAAGACCGGCAGGCTCCCCCAGGAAGAGGCCCTGGCCATTATGTTGGGTACATTCTGGGCAGTGAAGGCCCTCTCCTTCTTCGTGGTTTTTCTCTGACTGTTCAGGATTTCAGCTATTTCTCTAAAACTCCTCGCCCTGTCAATGCCTTCAGGCTTCCTTCGGAGACGCCTAATTTCCCTGATCAGGTCGGGATCAACTTCCTTTCCCGACAGTCATACTTTATTTGGGCTATCCTTGACATTTGCATGACAAAAGAATTATGCAAGGGGCTTGGAATCGAAAAGTTACGATCAACAAGGAGTTATCGAAAAAGGAGCGGAAAGCAGTGAAGTACGATTTTGACGAGATTATTGACCGCGAAGGCACAAACGCGATGAATACAGATGGCTTTAGGGGATATTTATTTCAGGCAGCTGACGATATGGTTTTTCCCTATGCGGATGATGAATTTATTCGCATGTGGGTAGCTGACATGGAGTTTGCTACTCCTCCTGAAATCATCCAAGCCGTCAAAGATCGGCTGAACAAGAGAATCTTTGGCTATACCAAAGTGTTTGACCCAAACTATTACCTATCTGTTACCAATTGGGCGCAACAGCATTACCAATGGACGTTTGAAAAAGAGCATTTAGTAACGTCGCCCGGCATTATTCCCGCTTTATATGAGTTGGTTGAATATATCTGCAAACCAGATGAAAAGGTGTTAATCTTCACTCCGTCTTATGCTCACTTCAAACATGCGGTGGACTATAATCACCTTGAATTGGCATGCTCTGATCTTATTAACCAACAGGGCTACTACACGATGAACTTTGATAATCTAGACGCGAAGACAAAAGATGAAAAAATATCCTTATGTATCTTTTGCAACCCGCATAATCCATCTGGGAGGGTATGGACGCCGGAAGAATTAAAACAATTTGGGCAAATTTGCCTTGAAAACGATGTGTGGATTATTTCTGATGAGATTCATTGTGATTTGCTTAGAGATGGAAAAGTTCATACGCCTTTGGCTAAACTTTTTCCCCACTCAGACAGGATCATCACTTGCATGGGGGCAAGTAAAACTTTTAATATGGCCGGACTAATGTTCTCGAACATAATCATTCCATCTAATGAAATCAGAGACATATGGAAGGCTCGTCACTATAGTTTAGAAAATCCGCTAAGTATTGCGGCAACTCAAGCTGCTTACCAGTACGGTGATGAGTGGCTTGAACAATTAAAATGCTATTTAGATGGTAATTTTGCTTTTACCAAGCAATATCTTGAAACCTACCTGCCCAAAGCAGTATTTCGTATTCCCGAGGCTACTTATCTTGCATGGGTTAATATAGGCGCCTATCTCCCAAGAGAAGAAAACCTGTCCTTATATTTTGCCAGCAACGCTGGAGTGTTATTGGAAGGTGGGAACATGTTCGTTGCCAATTCGGATGGTTATATTCGCCTCAATCTGGCATGTCCGAGATCAGTCTTAGAAGAGGGCTTAAAAAGAATCTGTAAAGCACTCGGATAGGATAGTAATGTGAACAGAGCTATGCGGTTTGTACCATTAGGTTTGTGGTGAAGTAATCAGATTTATGACGTGAGCATCTGCAGGCGCCCTTTTGAATACAGGGAGGGGGGCCGGCCGGAAACATTTGAAAGAGGGCCGGGGAAAGGCTTAGGCCACACACAGTCATTGTGAAGGAGGAATCGATCTTCTCCCTTCCTGAGGAAGAGCCTTCTGGAAGAACACGGCCGCATCCGCACTCAGCCTTTTCAATGACGGAGGATTGGTGTACATCTGGTGTCCCGCATCATAATATCCGAGCGTGATATTCTCTCTCAGACGGGGATCAAGGTTCAGGTGATTTACCGTATACTTGGTCGCAAAATACGATGTATCCAGGTCGTAGTAGCCGCTCGCTATAAACACCTTCAGGTGCCTGTTTTCATTCATCGCCTGCTGCAGGGTCTCCGCCACATTCAGATATCCCAACCCACCCGTGGCAGATTCCCAATTCCACGACTCATTGACCTTTGTGGATAGAACCACGTAGGGGATATCCGTCTGATACTTCAATTCGTTCCTCACATAATCATTCCAGGTGGCCGCCAACGGGCCCGTCACCACAAACACGCTCGGATCTTCCATAAAGTGTTCAACTCGATACCTCGCCGTAATCCTCGAATCGAGGACACCGAGTCGTAGATTCTCATTCCTAAGGAGTTCCTTGGTGAAACCTTCCCTGCTGACTCGTAGATTGGAATTCTTGATGTAGGTGACCGGAAGTCCGGTGTACTCCGCCAACCTCTCGATGATTCTCTCCCGTTCTCCATCCGAGAGCCCATCGCCTTTGGCCAAAGCCAGCACGTACTCATTGAGTGCAAATTGTCCCACTTCTTTGCGAGTCTTTACTAGATCGGCCTGTAAGGCAGGAGTCAGTTTTTGATGATACCAGGCCGCCTCGGTGTAAGCGGGCAAGTAAAGGACGTACGGTAGATCATTCCCTGCAGTGAAAATAATCGTCTGAAAATTCAGGACCTCTGAAATGAGAAATATCCCATTGAGGCTCATACAGAGCTTGTTCTGAAGATAGCCGGAGAGGCCGGCGGCTCTCGTTGTGCCGTAGCTTTCTCCGGCGATGAATTTCGGCGATAACCACCGGTCGTATCGCGTGCAATAGAGGCGGACGAAATCCCCCACCGATTGGATATCTCCCTTCACTCCGTAGAATCCCTTGGGATCAACTCCTGGAGCCGGACGACTGTATCCGGTCCCTACGGGATCAACAAAAACGAGATCTGTAAAATCAAGCCATGTGTATTCATTCGTCACCAGTTGGTATGGGGGCGGGAGAGCCTTCATATCTCCTAAAACCGCCCGTTTGGGGCCAAGGGCCCCGAGATGCAAAAAAATGGAGGAAGCCCCCGGGCCTCCATTAAAAGCAAAGGTAACGGGACGTTCAGATCTGTTCTCCAGACCGTCTTTCACATAGGCGGTGAAAAAAATGTAAGCCCGGGGTTTACCCGCCTCGTCTTTGAGGAGCATCAATCCTGTCGTGGCCGTATAATTCAGACTCCTGCCATTGACCTTTATGGTGTGTTGTGTAGTCGAGGGTTTCTCCTCTGGAACGATTCCGTGTTCCGATGGAGCGGAGGTCTCGGACTTTTTTTTCGGAGTCTCCTGAGCCATGGCGGGTTTTGTGGGTGCCTGGTAGGCCGCTCCGAAGACCGCGAAGATGAAAAATGCGAATAATAAGCGAACATGCTTAGTCATCTATGCCTATCTCCAATGGGAACTTGCTTCTCCCTCCTTCATCCCCTGAATACTTGCCGGGGTCAATGAGGTCATCTACCTATTTTTGCACCCCTTTCACGGTAGGCGAACAGAGGAAGGATCACAGATTGTAGGAGACACGCTTCGAAGGTCCTTAAGGCGAGTGTTTTCCCTTGAAGCAGCAGGTCTGTGGAGACTCATTTTCGCGAGAAGGGCTTGCGGCGGGGTACAACCGTCAAACGGAGGCCGTTCACTGCCTTGATGAGGACCTCTTCGTGCGGATGCAGAGGCACGGTGGAGACGGCTCGCCAGATCTCGCCCTGGTACTCAACCAATACCTCGCCCTTCCGGGCTTCGATGACGACGGCGCCAGCGCCGACCATGGCTTCTTCAGCAGTCGTCCTCGGCTGACGTTGCGCGTGAAGGACTTTCAGAAAGACCGCAACGCTCCCGAGCAAGATCGGCAGGTAAAGGATCAGCGCGATCTGCCATCTAAAGACGAAGAAAAGACCCAGGGTCAAGATGGGCAACAAGAGGATCAAATGGTGCAAGGGACGGACCTCCGAGAATTCCAGGAAATGCCTGCCACAAGTCAAGCTGATTCCCCTTCCCTCCTCCGGTCTATAGGGTGAATGCTGTATTTCTCATTCAATAAAAAGGCAGATACCGTAAAGCTGAACGTTGAACGCCTGAAATGGCACTGCCGCAGCAAAAGGAGATTAGGATGCAGGAAGGTGTGAGCTCCAGGATCTGCTCAAGGCGGGAAGGCAACCGGAATACCGGAGGAAAGGGTTAAGGAGATTTATGCTTACACAGGCGTGCCCACCGATTATTATGTTGC
>Ga0315535_1001101_pt1 | contig 18401 bp, 17 predicted proteins | sample SalMarSW160220MG_2_FD_203092 | JGI IMG/M metagenome (GOLD analysis project Ga0315535, IMG submission 203092) | Salt marsh sediment microbial communities from the Plum Island Ecosystem LTER, Massachusetts, United States - Salt Marsh Sediment SW1602-20 ... | reverse complement strand
GTCGGCCTGCGTTGGGGTGCAGCACGCGCCGGTGCAGCCGGATATTTGACTGCTCTGGCAATTGCGATTGCATTCTTCGGCGCAGGTGCAAATCTGCTGGCTTTCGCGCATGCCAAGGCCCTGGTCCTGACTTTTGACGTCCTCTACATTATCTGGGCCGCCTTCTTACTCTACCGCGTCGCGGATGAAGCCGGTGCGATCAAGACGATTGGCGAGGCGCTCCCCTCGCTGACACGGGATAAAGGCATGCAAGCCATCCTGATTGGCTGGGTGTTCGCTTCGTTCTTACAAGGTGCGGGCGGATTTGGTGTGCCCGTAGCGGTCACATCTCCATTGCTGGTCGGGCTCGGCTTCAGCCCACTGGCCGCGGTTGTGATCCCCTCGGTTGGTCATGGCTGGGCGGTAACCTTCGGCTCACTTGGTTCGTCCTTCAATGCCTTGATGTCTGCGACCGGGTTGGACAGCGCCACGTTAGCACCAGGCGCTGCGCTTTTCCTGGGGATCGCTGCGCTGGTGACCGGTCCAATGGTTGTGCACGCCGCAGATGGCTGGGGGGGAGTCCGCCGGTTGTTTGTCAAGGCCATCCTTATTGGTCTGGTGATGGGAAGCGTGCAATATCTGGTCGCTGTCGTAGCTGGTTTATGGAATATCGGCGCTTTTATGGGCGGTTTGGCAGGCCTGATCGTCAGCGTGCCACTGGCTCAATGGGGCCACCCCAAGCCGACGACTGAGGAGCGACCCGCATTAAAACCGCTGCTGACAGCGCTTTCCGCATATTTCGTACTGGTGATCCTGACGGTTGTGATCCTGCTCATCCCATTCATCAAGGACACCCTCGGGCAAATTATGATCAAAATCTCCTTTCCGGAGACCTCCACCTCCCTTGGCTATATTACGCCAGCCGGTACGAATCGACCCATCCGGTTATTAACACACGCCGGAGCAATTCTTCTTTATGCTTCAGGGATTGCATTTCTTATTTACAAGCGCGCCGGTCTGTATGCCAACGGCGCTGGTAAACGCATCCTTTCGAGTACTGTTCAAAAGGTGATGTCATCCAGCCTGAGCATCCTTGAGATGGTGGCCATGGCCGTGGTGATGGAGCAATCCGGGATGACAGAAGCGATAGCCCAGGGACTGGCCAATGCAGTTGGAGGCGCCTTCCCAGCCATCGCACCCTGGATCGGCGCGATCGGAGCCTTTATGACCGGTTCGAACACCAATTCCAACGTCGTTTTCGCCGCCCTGCAGATGCGTACAGCGCAATTGCTGGCGCTCAGTGTACCGATCATCCTGGCAGCCCAGACCGCCGGGGCCGCCCTGGCATCCGTCGCCGCACCAACCAAAATTGTGGTGGGCGCCAGCACCGCAGGTATGGCTGGTAAGGAAGGCGATGTACTGCGCGCTTTGATCCGTTACACGATCATCCTGATATTATTGATCAGCTTGCTGACAACGCTGGCGATTCTGGTCTGGAAATGATGTGGTATGTTTAAGAATAAATTTGCACTCTACACGATTGCGTTTTTGACCATCAGCACGGCTTCGGCTTTGCTATATCCAGCCGCTCAATCCGGTTTGACCTCCATTATTTGGGTATTGATGGGATTGGTGGTCGCCGGGACTATCCTGACATTGACGATAAAATAAACCATGCAAACAACCCCTGTAGATGTACTGATCACTCTTCCAATCCCACCTGCCTTGGTGGACGCTATCCAGAATGTCTCCCCGCGCCTGCGTGTGACGGTCCATACTGCCAACAAACCAGAAGAAATACCCGAAGAACTGTGGTCGCGTTGCGAGGTGCTGTACACCGACCAGGTCTTGCCGGACCCGGAAAAAGCCCTCAGGTTACGCTGGGTGCAATTCCACTATGCCGGGATCGATAAGCTGCTCGGTGCGCCAATCCTGGGCAAAGTCGATCTGATGGTCACAACCTTGAGCGGGGCGGCTGTTTCGCAAATGGCCGAATATGTGCTGACCATGCTGCTGGGGCTGGGGCACCACCTTCCCGATCTGGCTGCGGCCCAGAAAAAAGCCGAGTGGCCCAGGGAGCGCTGGGAACGCTTCTCACCCCGCGAATTACGCGACAGCACGGTTGGGATTGTTGGGTATGGCAGCATCGGTCGGCAAATTGCCCGCCTGCTCCAAACTTTCGGTACAACAGTCCTGGCAACCAAGCGCGATGCCATGCACCCGGCCGATAGCGGTTACACACCCGAAGGCCTGGGGGATCCGGAAGGAAACTTCGTGAACCGGTTGTATCCGGCGCAAGCATTGCGTTCGATGGTCAAGGATTGCGATTTTGTGGTGGTTACCGTCCCGCTGACCGATGAAACACGTGGCATGCTCAACGCACAGGTACTCGCTGCGTTCAAGCCAAGGGCCTTCTTGATAGATATCTCTCGCGGAGGCATCGTTGATAACACCGCGCTGATCAAGGCCTTACAGGAAAAGAAAATCGCCGGGGCTGCGCTGGATGTCTTCCCTGAAGAACCTTTACCCAGCAGTAGTCCGCTGTGGGCTATGCCAAACGTGATCATCACCCCACATATCTCCGGCAACAGTCCCAAATACGACGAACGCGCTATGACCCTTTTTATCGAAAACCTGGGGCGCTACCTGACAAACCTTCCACTATTCAACTTGTTCGATTCGAAACGCGGGTACTAATTTCCCCTTTACACGTGGCATATAATTATTTTAAGTACCCATATGATGGATAACCGTCGCAATATCCGGGGAGTCTTGTTTGACCTGGGCGGCACATTGATGTACGCCAGGCAGCCCTGGCCGCCTATCCTGGCCCAGGCCAACCAGGCTCTGGCGGATGAGTTGTGCGCGCAGGGATTGACCCTGGATTGCGATCAACTCCGTGATGCCTTTCGACAACGCCTGGATCTGTACTATGAGCAACGCGACGAAAATTTGCATGAAACCACCTACATGTCCCTGCTCAACGAACTGCTCACTGAGCAAGGCCATCCCGATGTAACCGAAGCCGTAATTCGCAGAGCCCTGGACGCAATGTACGCCATCACCCAGTCCAACTGGGCGCTGGAAGAAGATACAATTACTTTACTTAAAACCTTGTATTCTCAAGAATATCACCTGGGTATCGTCTCCAACGCTGGCGATAACAAGGATGTCTTTCAACTGATCGAACGCTTTGGAATCGAACATTATTTCGATTTCATTCTCACCTCAGCGGCCTGTTCCTACCGAAAACCCCACCGCCGGATATTTGAAGTCGCGCTGGCTCATTGGAAATTTCAATCCAGCGAGACAGCCATGGTTGGGGATACGCCTGAGGCAGATATTCTGGGTGCCAATCAAATGGGGATCTACAGCATCCTGGTTACACGGCGGGTCAATGGCCCCGCCGCTCATCAGGCTCAAATCCAGCCTGATTGCGCCGTAAAAACCTTAGCCGAAATCCCGGCTTTACTCAATTCCTTACACGAGCGCTAGGCACCCAAACGATCTTGCATAGCCTGCAAGGCATCGTGTTCTCCCAGGATCGTCACGCGATCCCCCAGGGACAGGCGCGTCGTGCCGTGCGGAACGATCAACTCGTCCCCGCGCCGGATCGCCAGCACCAATAACCCGGGGGGGAATTGCAAATCGATCAGCCGCTTCCCATCCACATCGCGATTAAGCATCGCCAATTCGCGTAAATCACGCTCATCTTCCGTGGAAGTTAGCAGCGAAAAGATGGCGGGATTACGCGCCATCAATGCCAGTAACGAACTCCGGTGTAACGAAGGCGTTAAGGTCTGAACACCCAAAACGCGAAAGTCGGATAGGCGGATCGGGTCTGAGACAAAAGCCAAAACGTGCTGGATATCGCGCGCACGCGCCGCACGGCAAGCTTCCAGATTGGGCTCGGGATTATCATTCAACGCAAGAAATGCATTGACCTGCATGGCAGGCAACCCATTCAGGCAATCCACCAAACCGCCCGAGGCGTGGGAGACAGAAAATCCCATTTCCCGAATGCGCTGCGCCTCCCCTAAATCTGTTTCAATAAAGCAGACTTTCTCACCATGCGCATTCAAATCGCGCGCGACCTGAAAAGCCAGGTCGGTTGTGCCATACACAAGCATCTGGGCTTGTTGCTTGACCGGCATTTCCGAGAGCAGGAGATTGAAAAACAAAGGTGCAAATGTAGCCGTCAGCGCTGCAATCAGGATAATATCAGCGTTGACCGCCTCGCTGATCACACCCATTCGCAGGCCAATGGCTGATGCTGCAATGATCAGCGAGAGCCGTGCTGACAGCAAGGTTCCGCCCGCCAACGTTTCGCGCCATGAATACGACAGCTTGAATACGAGGCTCGCAATCAATTTAACTGCAAAGGCTGCCACAAAAAGCACTGGCAGCAGCAACCAGGCCGAAGGATTAGTCAGAACCGCTGTCAGATCGAACTGAATGCCAACAAAAACAAAAAACAATGGCACGAAAAAGCCGAATCCGATCGCATCCAGTTTATGGCGCAGACTTTCGTCTTCCGGGCCGCTGAGCATGGAAGCCACCACACCCGCCAGAAAAGCGCCCAGAATAAGTTCTGCTCCGAGAAGTTCCGCCAATACGACAAAAGCGACCATCAATGCAAAGGCACCGCGGACCTTGATCTGCGAGGTCGCCCCGGCCAACTCTTCAACCAGGCGCCTGATCGACGGGCGGCGCAGGTGCCTGATGCCCAATTGATAGAGCAGCACGACCGGGATAAAAAGCACCCCGATCAATAAGATTTCGAACGACAGGCCTGTTGACCGAATAGCTACATAAACCGTGATCATGAACATGGTCAGGAAGTCAGCCAAAAGCGAGGTCAGCAACAATATCTGGCCGTAGCCAGTCGTGGAAATCTGGCGCTCCTTCAAGACCGGGACGACAATTCCCAGCGAGGTGGTGGACAGGATCAGAGTCATCATCCAGGGATCGCGCACAAAGTCAAGGCCGACCAATCCAAAACCAATCAACGCCGATAAAACAAGCGTGATCGCAAACGATCCCATAGCCAACCAGAGCGGATTGGCGCCATTCTTTTTCCCACGTGGCGTTGTAGCGAAGAATAATGTAAAATCGATTTCCAAACCGGAAAGGAACATTAAAAAGGCAAAGCCGATCTCAGACAACAGCTGCAGAGTCGCCTCATCCCCGTGCAGCCAACCCAACACAGACGGCCCAATGATGATGCCGGCTGCAATTTCCCCCACAACGACCGGGATGCGTCGAAAACGTGCCAGGACGAACGGCACGATCATAGCCAGAAATACGACCAGCAGTAGAGGCAAAAACCGTGTTTCCATATTGTCTCCCATAATTTCGATGTGCCGGCTTGATAAGCGCCATGATTTGGGCTTAATTTTCTCCGCGAAAGTGTAACACAACTGCTTCATCCGAGACAGAAGCGGTCGGTCATGTTAGAATGTGAGCACCCTCTTCAATGCTGCACCTGTGCTTGTTTTTCGATACTTTCTCTTATATACTTGACGTACAATCTCGATCAAGGAGGAAACCATGAATCTGGATGCGATTCTAGAAGTTGCCATCGGTCTAGTTTTCGCCTGGCTGGTTTTGAGTGTCGCCACGATGCAAACTCAGGAATGGATCAGCTCTGCCCTGTCGTGGAGATCGGCTTTTCTGGAAAAATCGATTCGCAGCTTATTGAAAGACGATGAACTGACAAAAAGATTTTACGAACATCCACTGATCAAATCACTTTCCCAATTGGATAAAAATGACGAGGTAAAGCATAAGCCCTCCTATATCCCATCGACCACTTTTTCACGGGCTTTGTTCGATGTCATCGTAAACGCCGGAAAATCGCCCGAGGCAGCGATCAGTACCGACAGTCTCTCAATCGCCGAGATACGGGAAAGCGTCAAAGCCTTCAAGGAACAGAATCCAAAATTAGCAGTTTCAATCGATCATATCTTCCCAAATTTTGATAAAAGCACCAGGTCGGTCGAGGAGGCGATCGCAACCTCCCGCACCAACATCGAAGGTTGGTTCAACGGCGCCATGGACCGGCTCTCGGGTGCCTACAAGCGCTACGCAACCTGGTGGGCCCTGATCCTGGGCTTGATCTTCGCTTTTACCTTCAACGTGGATACCATACAAATTGCCGATCAGCTCTGGCGCGAACCGACCATCCGTGAAGTCCTGATCGCGCAGGCGCAGTCCGCCCAACCCCAACTCGACCAGACAGGGGCTCAATCTCCACTTCAGCTCGAAAAATATTACACCAGCATGAGCCTGCCGGTCGGTTGGTCTACCAGTGCGCCATCGGAAGGGCAATCCTGCGGCTGGATACCGGGTAGAAACCTGCGCCCGGGCATCTGGTCCAACAATCAATGCAAGATACTGGCCAATTTGCCCGCCATGAATGACGGCTGGGGCTGGCTGCTTAAAGTGCTGGGCGTGCTGATCAGCGGCGCAGCTGCAGCCCAAGGCGCACCGTTCTGGTTTGACATGCTCAAGCGTTTGATCAATATCCGCGGTTCGGGCCCGGCTCCTCAACCCACACCGCCAGCACCCCAACCGCCGTCCCAACCACAACCGGTCGGCTAGACAAAGCAAGGGCTGCAAATTGCAGCCCTTATAATTTAATCCACCAAACCCCGGAATCGCTCGAATATCCGAATTATAATCTACCCATGACGGATCTTTTCGACCATGCCATGCAACAACGGATGAGGGATGAAGCGCCGCTGGCAGCCCGAATGCGTCCACGCACGCTGGACGAGTTCATCGGCCAGGAGCATATCGTCGGCCAGGGCAAATTATTACGCCGCGCCATCGAAGCTGACCGGTTATTTTCATCGATCATTCTCTGGGGGCCGCCCGGCACCGGTAAAACCACCCTGGCACAGATCATCGCCAATACCACCCAATCCCATTTCGAGACCATTTCTGCCGTACTGGCTGGTGTGGCTGAGTTGCGGCGCGTGATCCGTGAAGCCCAAGAGCGCCGCAAGCTTTACAATCGCCGCACCACCCTGTTTATCGACGAAGTCCACCGCTGGAATAAAGCTCAGCAAGACGCATTGCTGCCACACGTCGAGAATGGCGCCATTACCTTGATTGGTGCCACAACGGAGAATCCCTACTTTGAGGTCATTCGCGCGCTGGTCTCGCGCTCGCGCGTCTTCCAGCTATATCCGCTTTCGGAAGAAGCGATCGGTCAGATTCTGGACAATGTCCTGACCGACAAGGAGCGCGGGTACGGTAACAAGCACATCAGACTGGACCCCGAGGCCCGCTCCCATTTAATCGATGTGGCCGGCGGGGACGCGCGTAATGCCCTCAACGCGCTCGAACTGGCGGTCGAAACCACGCCTCCCGGCCAGAAGGACCGCATTCATGTCACCCTGGATGTCGCGCAGGAATCAATCCAGCGCCGCGCTGTGTTGTACGACAAGGACGGGGATGCCCACTATGACACCATCTCAGCCTTCATAAAGTCTGTCCGCGGATCAGACCCGGATGCAGCACTTTACTGGTTGGCCAAGATGCTCTACGCCGGGGAAGATCCCCGCTTCATCTTGCGCCGCCTGTTGATCCTGGCCGGAGAAGACATCGGACTGGCTGATCCTTTGGGACTGGTCGTGGCGGCTTCGGCTGCGCAGGCGTTCGATTACGTCGGCCTGCCCGAAGGGGTTTACCCGATCGTCGAGGCGACGCTCTACCTGGCGACCGCACCCAAATCCAACTCAGCCGGCGCGTACTTCAAAGCCATGCAGCGCATCGAACAGCAAGGCGTTGGCGAGGTGCCCGATCATCTGAAAGACACCAATCGGGATGCCGCCGCGTTGGGACACGGCAAGGGCTACGTCTATCCGCATGAAAAAGAAGGGCATTTTTCAGCACAACAATATCTACCCGGGTCGCTGCTGGGAACATATTTTTACGCTCCATCCAACGAAGGCCAGGAAGCCCAGGTTGCGGAACGCCTGGAGCGCTGGCGCGCAGCACAACGTCAGGCGCTGGGGATTGACCACCACCAGGAACTGCCCGACCTGCCGCAAGATCAGATCAATATTTTGAAGAGGAATCTAAAATAGATGCCATTCTTATTATTAATTCGTCACGGGGAAAACGACTTTGTCAAGACCGCCAAGATGGCCGGGCGGTTGCCCGGCGTGCATCTAAATGACCGCGGGAATGGTCAGGCACAGGATTTGGCCAAGGGATTGGCTGAGACCCCTCTCAAAGCCGTTTACGCCAGCCCACTCGAGCGAGCCGTGGAAACAGCCGAACCGATTGCCAAAATCCACAAATTGGAGATCCGTCTGGTGCCCGGCTTGATGGACACCGATATCGGCAAGTGGCAGGGCCGCTCCTGGAAGGTACTCAGCCGCACCAAAGCCTGGAAGGTGGTCCAGGGTGCGCCATCCCGCTTTACTTTTCCCGGAGGCGAGAGCTTCCTGCAAGCACAGATGCGCATCATCACGGCCCTTGACGGGATCGTAGCCAATCACAAATCCAAGGATCTGATCGCTGTCGTCTTCCATGCTGATCCGATCAAACTGGCACTCGCTTATTATTTAGGGATGCCACTCGACAATTTCCAGCGCATTAGCATCGACACCGGCTCAGTCACTGCCCTGATGGTTGGTCAAATGGGAGCACATCTCTTGTGGATGAACCAAAAACCACCCTTTAATATCCCACACCCCTCAAAAAAGAAAAAATAGGGGCGCTCTGCAGCGCCCCCGCTCGAATTTACTGGTTGAACTCCGGGTCCATACTGGTGTAGAGCGCAAGCATATTGCCAGTCGGGTCTTTGAAGACCGCGTACCAGCCTATATTGGGAATATCGCTCTTTTGTGTGAGGACTTTACCGCCCAACTGCTCAACCTTTTTCAAGTCGGCTTCAATATCGTCACTGTTGACGTAGAGCAGCACATCGCCAACCTTGACGTTATCGTCGAGTTGACTGAAGCCGCCGCCGGGGCCTTCGTGCGGATCCCACATGGTGTAATCCATTTGCTCGTCGTGCACGATATGCCAGCCAAAAAGTTTCTCGTAAAACTCGCCTGAGCGCTTGGCATCCTCGGTGGGAATTTCGATATGGACGATATTTCGTTTGGTCATGAGATTCTCCTCTAGAAAAGTGGGTAAAAGTTGTCCTAATTATAGAACATTTATTCTATTAAAGCAAGCCCCTCTCCAGAGGGGTTTTACCATTCGGGGCATCGATTTTCTTGGGAACAATTTGCCCCCGCAGAGTCTTAATTTTTGCCGATAGATCCTGCGCTTCTCTCAGGGTGATTTCTTATAATAGGTTCGTATCAAGACATTCCTGCAAACAGATCATTCGCCACCTTGGTACTGCCATTTACCGGCGGATAAGCCTGCATGAAGTTCTCGCGTTTGCCCCACATGCTCGAAACAAAGCCCATCAGGCCCTTGCGCATCTGCATTCCGCCCTGGGAAGCGTGACAAGCACCGGCATTTTCCTTGACCTTGGCAACCGGGCGAATGTCGATCCGGGCATGTGTGGGGAAATCGACCTCGGCCAGTTCGAGCAGGTTGATATCGTTATTGCGGCCCCATTTGGTTGGGTCTTTTCCGAAAAGCGGTAACAGCCGGACGGCGACCTTAAACAATCCGCGCGAAATGGTGTGGAAGTAAAGTTTGCCTGGCTTAAATGGAGACCCGGCCTCGGGGTGGAATGAAGCATCATCAGCCTTTTCAAAGGCCAGCACCGTCGCCTTGTGAATGTGAATGTGATCCGGATGACGATATCCACCAATAGGGTCAAAGGTAAGCACCACGTCTGGTTTGAGTTCGCGGATGTATTTGACCACCTTGCCAGCTACTTCGTCGACCGAATGCTGGATTTGCGCATTAGGATGTTCGTTCTCGGGTGTACCGGGCATGCCGGAATCACGATATCCGAGAAAGAAAACGTCCTTGAGCCCTAATTTTTCTACTGCACAGCGCAGTTCAGCTTCACGTAGATCCGCCACCGAATCAAAACCGCGCAAGTATTCCTCGTCGAGCGTACCAGCTTCACCGCGCGTTGCACAGACCAGATAAACGTCTACACCGCGCGAGGCATACAACGCCAGTGTGCCGCCCATTCCAAATGATTCGTCATCCGGGTGTGCCAGTACAGCAAGGATTACGCTTTTTTTAGTCATATCGATCCATCCTTCATTTTTGATTAAAGGAATCGTACCATAAATCCCACTATTATTGTCCAATTGTATTGTAAGGTAACCGAGAGGTAGAAAATGCCACTCAACACTTATAATCGTAGCAAGGAATAAAACATTATGGGCTGGGAATTATCGCTACCGGCGGTTATCTTATTGATTACCGCTTGCATCGCAGTCACGGTCGCTTGGATTAGCTGGCAACGTCGAACAATTCTTGAAGCCAGAACGCTCTTCTGGTTGATGGCCGCCATCACAATCTGGTCTTTAACTGCAGCAATTGAATCTGGTGCAATCGCACTTGACACTAAGATATTTTGGTCAAAGGTCGAATATTTAGGGGCGACGTACGCTCCGCCGCTTTTCTTGCTTTTTTGCCTTGAATTCACACACCATACAGAAAATCTATCACGACTGAGGCAATATTTACTGTGGGGCATCCCGGCAGCGATCACGCTCCTGGCAGCTACGAATGAATGGCACCATCTGATCTGGACCGGTTTTTCACCCAGCTCGATTCCAGGTAGCAATCTATACATTTACCATCACGGTCCAGCATTCTGGATCTTTATGATATTTACGTATCTCTGCGTCGGGATGGCCACCTGGGTTATCATCAAAACATACTTCTCTTCCTCCCATCTATATCACAAACAACTCGGGGTAATCCTAATCGGAAGTTTCCTTCCCTGGCTTGGCAGTTTGCTTTACATCAGCGGGTTAAACCCAGTACCCGGTCTGGACCTGACTCCAATTTCATTTGCCTTCACAGGCGCAATCGTCTCTGGAGGTTTTTATTATTACCGCCTATTGGACCTGATGCCGATTGCCCGGGATACCGTCATTGAAAACTTACAAGACGGTGTACTGGTTTTGGATATGCAAAACCGCATCCTTGACGCCAATCCGGCCGCCTTGCAGATATTCGATTTACCAGCCACGCCGATCGGAGAAAGCATTGTAGTGGCCCTCAGCCGCTGGCCAGCCCTGGTTGGCATCCTGCTGCAACAACCACAATCTCCGGTTGAATTATTAATGGATGAGGCAACCTTCCGCTATATAGACCTGCGTCTGATGCCAATTATCGGCCACAGCGGCGAACCGACCGGCTACCTGGCAACCATCCACGACGTCACCGAGCGCAAACAAATTGAGGCAGCGCTGGAAGCCAAAACTCGCGAACTTCAAATCCTGGCGACTACAGATGATCTGACCGGCTTGTCTAATCGGCGCTTTGCCAACCAGGCACTTAAATTTGAAATCAGGCGCGCCAAACAATTCCAGACACCGCTGTCAGTATTTTTCTTTGATGTGGACAATTTCAAACATATCAACGACACCGCCGGCCACGACTGCGGGGACAAGGTCTTACACCATATCGCAGAGGAGATTCGAAGGAACATCCGTGCCAGTGACACCGCTGCGCGAATGGGCGGAGACGAATTCCTGTTGATCTTTCCCGACACAGACCTCAACAAAGCCAAACTGGTGGTTGAGCGCCTACAAAACGCTTTGAACAATCAGCGCCTGGACTGCGCCAACATATCTTTAACCATCAGCGGCGGAGCAACCCACATGGTCCGGGGAGATACTCCCGATTCGATCTTCAAACGCATCGATCAATTGTTGAACCAGGCCAAGGATCAAGGTAAGAATCGTATCTTGCAAGACAACTAGAATGCTTGCATAAAGCCCCTCGAGAGACTATACTCGGATATACCCGCCGCAGAGACGCGGAGGACGCAGAGCTTCGCTGGACACTTTGCGCTCTCGGCGTCTCTGCATTATCAACAGGAGGACAGATGAAATTCGAAACACTTGCCATCCACGCCGGGCAGCAGCCCGATCCAAATAATGGCGCGGTGATGACCCCGATCTACCAGACCTCGACCTATAAACAGGATGGAGTCGGAAAACCACGCCAGGGCTACGAATATTCGCGCACAAAGAATCCCACCCGGCTGGCGCTCGAGGAATGCCTGGCTGCACTCGAAGGTGGGTCGCATGCTCTGGCTTTTGCGTCCGGTTTAGCTGCCACCACCACAGTGCTGCAAATGCTGCAATCCGGCGATCACGTGCTGGCCGGAAATGATGTCTACGGCGGGACATATAGACTTTTCGATAAGGTTTTCCGTCCCTTCGGATTGGACTTCAACTTCGTCGACACAACCGATCCGGAGAATGTGGCAGAAGCACTTACCCCGCAAACGCGCCTGGTCTGGCTCGAGACGCCAACCAACCCTCTGCTGAGTGTCACCGACCTGCGGGCAGTAGCCGAAGCCGTGCACGCGCATCCCGCTCATCCGCTGCTGGCGGTGGATAATACCTTTGCCACGCCTTACAATCAACGTCCGTTAGACCTGGGCGCAGACCTGGTCGTGCACTCAACTACCAAATACCTGGGCGGACATTCGGATGTGGTTGGCGGCGCGGTCATTGTCAAGGAGCCGGCACTTTTCGAAAAACTGGCTTACCTGCAAAACGCAGCTGGGGCTGTGCCGGGACCCATGGACTGCTTCCTGGTCCTGCGCGGGATCAAGACCCTGCCGGTGCGCATGGAACGGCATGCCCAGAACGCCGTCCGCATCGCGGATTACCTGGTTGCACATCCCAAAGTGGCTTCGGTATTGTATCCTTTTCATGCCTCCCACCCACAATACGGGATCGCCCGCAATCAAATGAAAAGCGGAGGAGGGATGGTATCGTTCGTGATGCAGGCCGGAGCGGCAGCAGCGGTCAAAGTGGCTGAGCATACCCAGCTCTTCACGCTGGCCGAGTCGCTGGGCGGCGTCGAATCGCTGATCGAAGTCCCGGCCGCCATGACGCATTTGTCCACCCAGGGTTCACCGATGGAAGTCGATCCCGGCCTGGTACGCCTGTCAGTCGGCCTCGAAAACATTGAGGACCTGCTGGAAGACCTTGAAGGGGCACTGGCGCAGGCTTAACCCAAAAGAAAGGAAATCGGGATGAGAAAGTGGCTGTGCCATGACAAATTGAGCGTGCGTTTTGCAACCTTGTTTGGCCTGAGCCTGGCACTGTTTTTCCTGCTGTGGGCATTCAGTTATGCTTTCCTGCCCGAAGGGATCATGCGCGGACGCAGCGGTGCAGCCCTCCTGGCCGGGGATACGTCCGCCGGGAGCTTTCTGGGTGAGTTCCTGCGCATCTTTGCCATCAACCTGATCGTTGGAGCCGGGTTGGTCGTGCTGGCGAACCGCGTCTTACTGGTCAACGGATATCCTCTGGGTTACCTGCCGGTGCTGATCCAAGCCGGGATGTATGCCATCATCCTGGGAACGAATTCGTTTTCGATCCCCCTGCCTGCACGCATGGGGCCATCCCTGACTGTGTTTAAGCGCTCAGGGTTATACGAAATTGCTGCCTACGCCTTGCTTGCAACAGCCACATCCAGGATCGCGACCTCCAAAGCCAGGAATCTCTTCACACGGCGATCAGAACCGGTCGAACCGAAGCCAAATTTCTGGCGCGAGACGAATTTGAGCGGAGTCGTCATTTCATTGCTTATCCTGGCAGCTGCCAATGCCTGGGAAGCCTATATGATCGTGAATCTGCCGTAGATGGCTGATTGGGTTTGGTGATAACTGCCGGGGTCTAGAATCAGGAGTTTTGTCGCTTGATTCGAAGCCAAATCCCCCTTTACAGTAAAGTTATTATTGTTCTACTTTTTTTGTTGGCGCTCGGTGGACTCATCGGCGCGATCAACTTCCTGAGCGATCCAAGTGGGGCAGCAATGGGTATGAGCAGTGAACTGGCAAGGCTGCCTGTCGCGGATTACAGGCTGCCGGGGCTGTTCTTATTGATCGTCATGTGCATCTGTCCGCTGTTTTTAAGGTATGGAATGTTGCGACAACCACGCTGGGACTTAGGCGCGCGCCTGACCGCCTGGAGCAAATCCTACTGGGCCTGGGCCGGGAGGCTGATCCTGGGGATCGTATTAGCCTTGTGGCCCGGCTTACAAGCAGTGTATATCGGCTTCGGCACGCCGAGCCAGTGGTTTACAGCCTTCCTGGATGTCATGATCCTGCTGTTGAGCCTGCTTCCGCCAGTGCGCAGATTCTTCGCCGAACCGTGCTAAATAAGTCCCCTTACCTGTTGACGGCCCCTATTCCTCCCGTTCTGCTGAATCAGGGAGGAATAAATATATTTAAGCAAAGAGCACTGAAGTGTGGTGCTTAGAGCTTCCCGGCCACGTAATCCAGCACGTCGATTTTGGTCAGGATGCCCACTGGGCGATCATCGTCGACCACCAACAGGGCAAATCCTTCGGTCAGGGATGGCATGGCCCCTTCCAGTGTGGTATCCGGCGCAAAGACCGCCTGGGCTGGCTGCACCAACCCGTCGATGACCTCGTCCTGGGAGTGCTGATGCTCGTTAAGCAGGTGGTTGAGCAGGTCGACTTCCTCGATCAGACCGACCAGCTTTCCAGCCTGATCTGTGACCGGCATTTGGGAGATAGCATGCCGACGCATGGTCGCCATGACGTCGCGCATGTGGTCGCCCAGAGCCGCAGCGTAGAGGGTTTTATCAGCCTTGGCGGTCAGCAGGTCACCCAGCGTCACTTCACCGAATTCCAGCTGCATAAAGGCGTTTTCGCGCATCCACTTGTTGTCGTAAAACTTGGAAAGATAGCGCGAGCCGGAATCGGGAAAGATGATCACCACCAGCCGCCCAGCCGGCAGGTCCCGCGCGTACTTGAGTGCCCCGGCCAGGGCTGCGCCCGAGGAGCCTCCCGCGAAGATACCTTCCTGATGCACCAGCTGACGCGCCATCAGGAACCCTTCGCGATCATCCACCCGCACGATCTCGTCCACCACGGAAAGGTCCGTGGTCGAGGGCAGGAAATCCTCGCCGATGCCCTCCAATTTATAGGTGGTAGCCTCCACTCCCGGCGGGACCTGGCCGTCGTTCTCCCAGATCTCCTTCAGGATCGAACCGGCAATATCCACGCCGACGATGCGAACTTCAGGATTCTTGCTTTTTAAATATCGTCCGACCCCGCTGATCGTCCCGCCCGTGCCCATGCCGATGATCACGTCGGTCACCTGTCCGCCGGTTTGCTCCCACAACTCCGGGCCGGTGGTCAGCTCGTGGGTTTTAGGATTATCCGGGTTGTGGTACTGGTTGGCCAGGATGGCATTAGGCGTCTCGCGCGCAAAGCGTTTGGCGACTTCGTAATACGAACGCGGGTCATCCGGCGCGACGGCAGTCGGGGTAATAACCACCTTGGCCCCGAAGGCGCGCAGCAGCTTGATCTTTTCTTCGCTCATCTTGTCCGGCATGACGAAGATCGTCTTGTAGCCCTTGATGGCAGACGCAATCGCCAACCCGACCCCGGTGTTGCCGGAGGTGGCTTCGACCACCGTCCCGCCCGGTTTGAGCTGGCCGCGTTTTTCAGCTTGCTCGATGATGTACAAACCGACCCGGTCCTTGACGGATCCGCCGGGATTGAGATATTCCAATTTGGCATACAGCGGGCAGGGTGCTTCCTGGGCGATGCGTCCCAGGCGTACCAGCGGCGTCCAACCGATCGCGCCCAGGATATTGTCGTACACGTGCAAATCTGCCGAAGGGGATAAAGCGGGCATTCTAGCTCCTTATTAGATCTCTGGCGAATTGTACCGCAATCGTCAAAAGCAGGTGGCAGTCATTTTATTCATGACCGCCACCTGATAAACCAATGTTCGACCATCTTTAATTTGTGACCTGCACTCCTAATACACCGGCAGATCGCGGTCCACTTCACGCGCCCAGGCGTTGATGCCGCCCTTCAGGTTCCTGACCTTTTTGAACCCGGCGCTGACCAGCAATTCCAGCGCGCGCGTCGAGCGCGTCCCGGCCTTGCAGAAGACGACCATCTCTTCGGCCGAATCCAGCTCGGACAATCTCGCCGCCAGCTGCCCCAGCGGGATATTGTCTGCATGCGGTAGGGCGGAAATCTGCAATTCGTGCGGCTCGCGCACATCGATCAGGCGCAGATGATCCCCTTGCAGGCGTTCGGCCAGTTCGGGGGCGCTGATGTCCCACTGCGCGCCGGCTGAACCTTCCTCATGGTCGTGACCGGGCACACCGCAGAATTCCTCGTAGTCGATCAGTTCGGTCACTTCCGGATTGGGACCGCAGACCTTGCAGTTGGGGTTCTTCTTAAGCTTGACGTACTCGAACGACATATCCAGCGCATTGTAGAGCAGCAGCCGCCCGGACAGGCTGGTCCCGATGCCCAGCAGGACCTTGAGCGCTTCGGTGGCCTGGATCGTGCCGATCGTGCCGGGCAACACGCCCAGCACGCCGCCTTCGGCACAGGAGGGCACCAGACCCGGCGGCGGCGGTTCGGGGAAGATGCAGCGATAGCAGGGTCCGTCCTGGTAGTTGAACAGGCTGGCCTGCCCGTCGAAGCGGAAGATCGAGCCGTAGACGTTGGGCTTGCCTAACATGACAGCCACATCGTTGGTCAGGTAGCGCGTCGGGAAATTGTCAGTGCCGTCGATCAACACGTCGTAATCCGCGGCGATCCCCATGGCGTTTTCGGAGGTGAAGGGCTGGTTGTAGACCGTCACCTCGATGTCGGGATTCAGGTCCAACATGCGCTCGCGGGCCGACTCGACCTTGAGCTTGCCAACCGTGGCGGTGCCGTGGATCACCTGGCGCTGCAGGTTGGAATCGTCGACCACGTCGTAATCGACCAGCCCGATGTGCCCAACCCCGGCCGCAGCCAGGTAGAGCGCCACCGGGGAGCCAAGGCCGCCCGTGCCGATCACCAGGGCGGACGAACCTTTGAGCTTGCGCTGGCCATCCAAGCCCACCTCCGGGATCAACAGGTGGCGCGAATAGCGCAGGATCTCCTCGCGTGTCAGCGGCGGCAGGGCCGGCGGTTTAGGAAATTCCATCTTTCAGCAACCTCCTGCAATCGACGGCAGGATCATCAAGCGGTCACCGTCCCTGAGCGGGGTTTGCACCCCGTCCAGGTTGCGGATATCGTCGTCATTGACGAACAGGTTGACGAAACTGCGCAGTTGCTCCTGGTCGTTGTACAGGTGCGGCTTGAGCGCCGGATAGCGTTTCAGCAGTTCGTCGATGGCTTCGGCGACATTATTCACCGAAACCTGGACTTCGCTCTGGCCCTCGGTATACGGGCGCAGGGGTGTTGGGATTCGCAAAGTTGTCATCATTACCTCTATTTTACAACCACCGGGATTATCCTGCCGCGGGAACCGGCTCGCAGCCCCCGCGCGCGACGACCGCCTCGCAGCTCGAGGACGGGACGATCTCGACCGTACCCGCCTGAGCGAAAGGCTGCATGAAGTTTTCAATATAAGCCTGCTCCTCGGCTTCGATAATCAGTACAAAAGTATGCTGACCATCGAGCACAGCCTCACCCTGCAGATCCAGGCCAAACTTGCGCGCGTTGGCTTTACTGATGTGCTGGAGCAGCATCTGACCCATCCGGGGATCTTTGGCGGGGCAGGTCTCCGCCGAATGCTGGTGACGTACGAAATAAAGTGCCATGGTAATTCTCCGTTATTCTGTGATTTGAATGATTTCTTCCACAAACTGCGAACGATCCTCTTCCAGGCGCCAGGAGCGCGATTCGACTGCTTTTCCGGCCTCGACGCTGGTAATAATGTACGAAAAGAACGGCTGCGCCCACTGGCGGTCGAACTCGGACGGCTGGTCCGGGTGGTCCGGATGCGAATGGAAGACGCCGATCAGACTCAACCCGAGCCGCTCCGCTTCCAATTCAGCCTTGAGATATTCCTCAGGCTGGATCAGGTAGCGGTTGTGACGGGCTGCATCTTCGCGCGCATTAGGCAGCGGAAAGAGCGCGCTCACCCGGCGGCCTTCGCCGTCCGCGCCAAGCAGGAAACCTGCCCCTTCCTCGGGGTAAGCGCCTTCGCCGTGGGCATGGATTTTTTGCAGGATATGCTCTGATAGATTCAATGCCATGTTCTAAACCTCAATTGTTTTGAGTTCTGAGTTGAAATATTCGCGATCGTCTGCCTCGGCGATCCGGCTGCCGGCTTGTTCCGCCTGGGTGTAATAATCCCTTGCGCTGACACGATCGCCAGCCACCACTGAAGCACGGGCCAGGGCTTCGTAGGCAAAAGCCAGGTCGAAATCCGCGATGTGATTCTCCCGGCAGATCTCCAGCGAGCGGAGGGCGTGGTAAAGCGCGGGCTCGCCCCGTCCCACTACGGAATAGACGCGCGAGAT
>Ga0315535_1001100_pt1 | contig 18412 bp, 16 predicted proteins | sample SalMarSW160220MG_2_FD_203092 | JGI IMG/M metagenome (GOLD analysis project Ga0315535, IMG submission 203092) | Salt marsh sediment microbial communities from the Plum Island Ecosystem LTER, Massachusetts, United States - Salt Marsh Sediment SW1602-20 ... | reverse complement strand
AAAGGCGATATTGATTCGATCGCCGAACTGATCAAAGATATGCAATCTCTTTCATGGGAGCTCGGGTATGACGGGCAGATCAATAGAGACGTGATCATTAGTACGATCGAAAGAGAACCGGAACTCAATACCAGCCAGGGGTTCGGTATGATTCTAAACTGGCTCTCATCCGGGGGGAAAACCGCCTTTTTGCAGGACGGCAACAGCCTAATGATGCCGAGTGACAAACTGGTGGATGTGCTCAAGTATCTTCACAGCACCTTCCCATCCCTGGAACGGTGCACCACCTATGCCCGTTCAAAGACCTTATCGAGAAAACCCCAGGAGGAATTGACCGGTATTCGGAAAGCCGGTCTGGATCGGCTGCACGTGGGTTTAGAAACCGGGGACGATGCCCTGTTGAAAAAAATAAAAAAAGGAGTCACCGGGGAGGAACATGTTGCCGGTGGCCGAAAGGCCATCAAAGCCGGTTTCCAGTTGTCTGAATACTGGATGCCCGGCTTGGGGGGGAAGGAAGACTGGGAGAATCATGCAAAGAACACTGCATTGGTATTGAACGGCATCAATCCGCATTATATCCGTTCCCGACCCTTTTCACCGTGGGCCGGTACACCGATCCATGATGATTATGAAAAGGGGGCGCTTACACTCTTGTCACCCAGGGAAATGTTAATCGAACTGAAACTTCTGATAGAATCGCTGAATGTCACTTCCAAGGTTTGTTTTGATCACGCCGGCAACTGCTGGGTCAATCGAAACGGTCGGCTCTTGTTTACCCAGAGCTATGAAGGATACAAATTTCCCGAAGAAAAACCCCATCTGTTGGAACTAATAGAAGAGGGTATCGAAGCCTGTCCTCGTCCCCGATCGGGGAGCGGAAATCCGGATTCCGGATAAGCCCTTCGGGCTTTCCGGAATGACAACAGAGCGATAGCCCGCTGTTTGCGGCGGGGCGGTTCATTTTGACATCTCCGGCGTCAAACCGGATAAGATGGGATACTGAGTATAAGGAAATTCATGCGCAGGTAATTCCCGGGATTTCGCATGGCAAGGATGCACTCTGAATACACTTCCTCTGACCGGCTGGATCTCAAAAAGTTATTCACTTACCTTCTGAGCCCCAGGTTAATATTGACAAACCGATTTTAAGTGTGTGTTAATACACATTGTGGATAGCCGAAAAATTATCAAAATACTTAAGCAAAATGGCTGGTATGAGGTTGCCAAGATTGGTTCTCATACACAATTCCGGCATCCGGAACGAAAAGGGCGTGTTACAGTACCGCACCCGAAAAAGGAAATTCCGTTTGGCACAGTAAAAAGTATCGAGCGCCAGTCAGGTATCAAATTCAGTTGAGGTGCAACCATGGCGAACTATATTGCTATCGTGTACAAAGAAGCCGGAACCGATTTCGGCGTATCGTTTCCGGATTTTCCAGGGTGTATCACCGCCGGGGGAAATATCGATGAAGCCAAGGATCTGGCCCAGGAAGCTCTCACTCTTCATATCCAAGGTATGCTCGAAGATGGCGAACAATTGCCCGACCCCTCCAGGCTCGAAGAGATCATGAGCGATCCCGATTACGCCAATGCGGTTGCTTATTTGGTCGTTTCGGTACCTGATGCCAAACCCCGCACGGTCAGGGTGAATGTCACCGTGCCTGAAATGACCCTTAAAAAAATCGATGCCGCCGCGAAAAAACGCGGTATGTCAAGATCATCGTTCTTAGTACATGCAGCACAAAACGCTATACAATCTACCCAGTCCGATGCATCTGCTTAGATTTTTTCTCACTGGATAACGTTCTGCCCTAACCTCGGCTGTGGAGTACAGCGGAACCGGCGTAGTGTTGGACGCGGTTATTCCTGAAAATGGGCGGAAATGGGGTCGGATGCTTCATTTCTACACCGGGTTGAATACCCCCGTCGCTTGCGACGTTGCGGTCATTTCCGCGAGGCCTGTCCTCGACTCCGACCGGGGAGCGGGATTATGGATTCCGGATAAGCCCTGCGGGCTTTCCGGAATGACGACGGGGGGATACATCGCTGCCGACTGCGGGGTGGTTCATTGTTGATGCCATGCCGAGAAAAGCAAGACAGGCCGCAAAAATGCTGACAGAAAGTGGATAGTTTTCAGAACGTAGCGATTGTCGAGACAGCGGCTCTCCTGCCGGGGTTCCTTCTTTTTTTTGAAAAAGGGAAGAAAGAGCCGGCCTTTTCCGTGGGGTTGTTGAAGCAAGACAGGATGAGCTTTCGGGATCGATAATTCCAATTCGCATTCAAGCGCTACCGGCGTTGGCTGCGTCGCGGACTCCTCGACGTACTGTTCATGTACGCCTCCGTCGCCCGCTTCTTGCCGCTAGGTATCATCTTGAATGCAAAATGGAATAAAATCTTATCACCGCAAAGGCGCAAAGCACGCAAAGGATTTGATTTTTCTTTACTTCTCGAAATACCAGGCGCTATTCAACTTGCAGTCTTGACGCATGGAACAATGGAAGAGCGGTCCATCAAGCAAAAGGCGAAAGGGTTTTTCATGAGAGTGCCGATCATCCTCGTGATTGTCCTTTACGGGGCGATCTCATATGCCTCCGGGATCGAAATGGTTATCGAGCCTCCCAGGGAGAATCTGCGGGCGGGAGAGGTCACGGAATTTGCCGTTTACTTCTGCAATTCGGGGCACGCCTCCTCGGAACTGCGCGTGCCTGCCCGTATCTCCTGCCGGCTGCGCGCCGGTGCTGAATCCCTGGAAGTGACAGCATACCGGGTGCGCTCGACGGTCGAGGACACCGTGACTATATGCGGAGGCTGCTTTCGGAAAATTCGGTACAAGCTATCCCTCCCGCCAGCCATGACCGGAACAGTCACCATGGGCATACCATGTTTCGAGGGGACCTCTGCGGTGTTTGCGGTCGGGCCGGGGCCTTCGCAGCAAGCGTCGCGACGTGGAGACGTCGAACCGAAGAAATTGGAAACCATGGATTCACTCTACGAACTGTATCAGCCGTATATGCGGAACATCATGCCGTATGAGCCCATGTATTTTCTCGTGGGAACCGATCCGAAAAAGAGCAAGTTTCAGATCAGCTTAAAATACCGCCTCTTCGATCCGGAAAAGACGCTGACTCAGGAGCATCCCTGGATGAAGGGTTTTCATTTCGCATATACCCAGACATCCTTCTGGGACCTGAAGTCGGCTTCGAAACCATTCGAAGATACCAGTTATAAGCCGGAATTCTTTTTCCTGTCGCCCAACATCAGAAACCCCTGGACAACCGGATTGTTTGTGAAAGGCGGCTTTCAGCACGAATCAAACGGACGGGGCGGTGACGCTTCACGGAGCACCAATTACCTGTACGTTACGCCCATCTCTATCGCATACAGCGGAAACAGCGGGCTGGGCGTGATGGTCGCGCCCAAGATATGGGCGTACATCGATAACGATGACCACACGAATCCTGATTTGAAGGACTACAGGGGATATTTCGACCTGGAGACGAAAATCGGGAAGGCGGACGGTCTTGTGCTGGGTTCTCATTTCCGCTGGGCCGAGAAAGGCGCTTCCGTTGAGCTTGATTTGACCTATCCGCTGGGCCGGTACGTATTCAAGGACCTCAACTTGTATTTCCAGGCCCAGTATGTCAACGCCCTGGGGGAGAGCCTGCTCAATTTCAGAGATCGGACCCGGGCACTGCGCCTCGGGGTTGCCATCGTTCGCTGATCCGCTCCCGTACCCTGAACGGAAGATCAAGGAGCGGAGTGACAGGGCGAAAGATGAAAGCGGGGTCGGACCTTTCATTTTGACATCTCCGGCGTCAGACCGCAGATCCTTAGATACGGCTTCCAAGAAGCGGGGGCAGAAAGTACATGCCCAGCCGTAAGATCTCGTAGATGCGCCCTTTTGCGGGGGATCATCCTGAACAAGCCGGCGTACTGAGATTGTAACTCAGGAAGACATTTCCTTCCAAAATTGCTTAGGGTCGATGGGTAAAATCAGGTAAATCTCCCTGAATAGCCTTAGAGACAAGAAGACTCCTCCTACCGTGTCCCGACGCCGTTTCTCCGAAATCGTGCAAGAACCTGGGCCAAGTGGTCCCCAAAGGGGGGGAAACCGGTGAAATCGACCGCCTCGACCTTCCCTGCAACGACCTGGTGGGCCGTGATCATCCGGGTCTGTTCTTCCGACAGGCCGCACAGGACAACCCCCATGTGCAGGGCATAGTATTCGTGGGTCGTCTCCAGGGTTTCAGGAACGACAACCGGGCTGAAACGGACTTCTGTATCCCTGTTTTCATACACTGCGCTGAAGCCGGCCGGGATAGCTTCGACAGACACAGGCACCAGGATATGGCTGAGCAGCAGCCCGGGATTCTCCGTTTCCACGCCCGGGTTGCCGGCCGTCACCATGCGGTAGTGAAAGGACGATGCCAGGTACCGCAGCACATCGTTTGCCGTTATGGTGAACGAGGACGGATCGTCCCTGGCCCACGCGCAGAAATCGAAGAGGTTGTGGATCGGGGTCCGCTCGGGATTCGCGTCCGCAATGGAGACAAGGGCATCATAGTCTGCGTGGGATTGGTTTTCCGATGCCCGAAAGGCCTCGAACAGGCGCTGCTCCGTTTCCGGGGTCACCGGGCATTTGCAGCTCAGTATCCCGTACAGGAAGGTCCGCAGGGCCTCGGATTCAATCGCTCTGCTCATCCGTTCTCTCCCTGTCGCCGAGAAAGGGTTCGACCTCCACCAGGCTGCAGTGGAAAGCGCAGGTTTGGCCCGCGTCGGTGAGCCGCTGGCTGGTGAGCTGATTGACGCCCCTGCCGTCCGGGTGAAGGGCGGGAGACCTGATTCCCTCGGCCACCAGGAGTCCGGGCCGGGTGTCTTCGGTCACCCTGGCCATGAGGCGGCACTCCCCACGGCCGTTGAAGACCCGGACCTGAGTGTTGTCGGCTATCCCTCTTTGGGCGGCTGTTTCGGGATGGATCAGGACGCTGGGAGGGCCCGCCTCGTCACGGAGTTCCCGGATCTCGTTAAAGGCGGAATTGAGAAACAGCCTGTGGGGCGGGGTGATGAGTTCCAGGGGAAACCGGGCGCCCCCTTCGGGGTCCCGGATCACCCGGCCGTTGGGGAGAGGGTCGAGCCCCTGGTCCGCCCAGGCCGTGGAGATGAATTCGACCTTGCCGGACGGAGTGTTGAATCCGTGTTTGTAGGGGTTGTCCGGGATGGCGAGGCGAACGGCCTTCCCGGCGAGGAGGCTGCCTGTATCAACATCCTTCATGAACGGGGACGGATCTTTCAGCATCTCGGCAACGCATTGGTCCTCGGTGAGGGAGAAGACATCCTCCCGGAACCCCATTTTTTCGGCCAGGGCCTGAAAGATCGCCAGGGTCGAACGGCTTTGACCGACCGGAGGGATGACCGGCTCGGCGATCCGGATGTAGTTATGGCCGTAGGACCGGTAGAGGTCCTTCATCTCGAGGAAACTGGCGCCGGGGAGGATGATGTCGGCCATGCGGGCCGTGTCTGTCATAAACATCTCCTGAACCGAGACAAAGAGGTCTTCCCGGGCCAGCCCGGCCATGACCTGCCTCGACTGGGGAGCGACCGCCGCCGGGTTGGATAGATAGACATGGAGATACTTGATGGGCGGGTCGTCCAATTCGGTCAGGGCCTTGCCCAGTTGTACCATGTTGACCCACCGGGTGCCGGGGGGGCAGAGATCGGGCCGGGCCAGGAAGGAGAGATCCGAGGGAGCGCCGCCCAGAGAACGGGTGATTCCCGCCCCCGGACGTGAGAAGGCTCCCACCAGTCCGGGCAGGAGGGCGATGGCGCGAAGGGCCATCGCCCCTCCGAGCTGCCTGCCGGGTCCCCAGCCTGTTCGGATGAAAGGCGCCCGGGCCCGGCCGTACCCCACGGCCAGGTTCTCGATCTCCCCGGATGTGATTCCGCAGATCCGGGCCGTCTCTTCCGGGGGATACTGGGCGGCCCGTTCCTTCAACTCCTCGAAGCCCCTGGTCCGCTTTTTGATAAAGGCATGATCCAGAAGGTCGCTGGCGATCAGAACGTTCATCATTCCCAGGGCCAGGGCCGCATCGGTCCCCGGCCTGATCATGAGGTGTACATCCGCCTTTTTGGCCGTTTCGGTCCGGTACGGGTCGATGACCGCCAGGCGGGCACCGTTCTTCCTGGCCTTTTGAAAGAAGGGCCAGGCGTGAAGGTTGGTGGTCAGCGTATTGGAGCCCCAGATGATGATGAAATCGGAATCGACCGAGGATTCGATGCTGGTGGAAGGTCCCCTGCCCAGGCTTGCCTCAAATCCCGCGGATGCGGCCGGGCCGCAGATGGTGGGAAGCATGCGGCTGGCACCGATCCTGTGGAAAAAGGCATGGCCCGCATGCCTTTGAATCAGCCCCATGTGGCCTGCGTAATAGTAAGGCAGGATGGCCTCCGGACCGAACCCGGCCGAGACCGTTGACATCCGGTCGGCTATCCGGTCCAATGCCTCGTCCCAGGAGATGGAAGAAAACAGGCCCGAACCCTTGGGCCCGGTTCGCTTCAGCGGGGTGAGAATACGTTCGTCGCTGTGGACATGCTCCGGGAAGTACCCGGCTTTCTTACAGATAAACCCCTGAGTAAAGGGGTGTTCGGGATCGCCCTTGACCGTCTTGATCCTGCCGTCCTCGACATCGACCAGAAGGCCGCAGGTATCGGGACAGTCCTTGGGGCAGACCGAATGTTTCAACATGGCAATTCCTCCGGAATGGACAGCGTCCGCCGCATGAGCCCAGTGCTGAAAAAAAACCAGCAAGGTCCGATGGCTGGTTTCGGAACCCGCATGTGAACAGGGTCATTCCACTGTTTCCTGGTACTTTTTTACCGCCTGCAAAAGAGTCTTTCTTGCATCCGCAATGGCTTTTGACCGCCAGGGTGTGCTGGAAGGGTAGTATCCTTCCAGGAATCTATGCTTAATAATCCTTTCGTCTTCTTTTGATTTATACCCAAAGTGTACACCCTGGTTTTCCAGGATGACATTATGCAGGGATTTGATAGCGCCCATGGTCGTCTGGCTGTCCATCGTCCCGAATTCAAACGTCATGTTCAGATAGTATTTTTCCGGTATGATCTGTCCGATATATGAGGTAAACTCTCCTGTAACCGTATAGAAGTCGGCTTCATCTCCCCAGTCTATCGGGATCCCTGCAAAGATGTTTTCAATTTTAGCCTTCTTTTTCTTATCCTTCATGGGGTTGGGAAAAAGATGCATGGTTCCTCTTTTGCCGTACCCTGTATGCAGGTCAATACAGAATACCATCTTGTAATTCCGGGCCATGTACTGAATAAGCGGGGTGACGGCTTTTATTGAGGGTTCGAGTTCCCTGCCTCCGAAATAGACCCCCTTTGGATACTGGTACTGCCCCTGCAGTATGGCCTGCCGTAATGTTGCCATTCCATATCGTATAATTTTTCCGATAGCATCCAGCTGGAAGAAAATATTTCCAATGCTTTTTGGGTTTGCTTTTCCGGTTGGATTCAGCAGCCCATTCAAATCCGAATATCCGGAATTTACAGATTCATACAGCTTCTTATCAGTTGAACAGTTACGGTTCAGATCCACATTGTTTTCTGTAACCCTTCTCTTATATTTAAACCCATAGGGATTAATGGCATGAATCAAAAGCAGCCCCATATTATCCAGGCTGATTTTTTTCAGCAGCTCTTTCAAGAACATCTGCTGGACCGCACTGCCGACATATCCTTCTACTCCGTGTAAACCTGAGGTTACTATGAAAAGCCGCTCAGATGTCTTTTGCGCCGGGATATAACAATAGTCGATGGTTAAATCCGGATCTGCTTTACTCTCAATTTTCAGGTTTGAGATGCGTACATCATTATATATCCCCTTTATTTTCTCGGCTTGTGCAAGGAAACTCTTGCGGCAGTCATTATAGGAGTCCTGAAAATACTTCAAATCAGCCGGGTTTGCTTTCCGGGCAACCGGCTTCGGCTTGTACGTGTTGAACTGATAGGTAGTGACTCCAATAATACCCGCAATAACGACGATAAGCCCGACAAGTATTACTTTGAAGATCTTTTTCATTTCATCCTCGCTGCTCGCTTTAAGTTAGAGGTATAGTCATCAGGCCGGATTCCCTTTTCCGGATTCAAGACTTACTAGTACCTAAAATCTGTGATCTTTTCAAGCAATATGGAAGGGTGCGGTCCCCTGGATTCCGGATAAGCTTTGAGGGCTTTCCGGAATGACAACAGAAAGATGCCTCGCTAACGGCTGCGGGGTGGTCCATTTCGACAAGTTCGGCGTCGGATCCGGTTTTATCAAGAAGGCCGGAAAGAGATATGGCGGTACGGGCTTCAGGAAGGGTTGCCGGGGTTGCCCGGATGTTCAAAAGCATTGCAGCGCGTGGAGTATTTCGATATAAGCTGTCAATAAACTACTCTGCCGCAGCAAGCGGCGGGTCAGCAGATGCATTACACCCTTTTCTTCCCAGGTCTCGGGTGCACTTTTGGATCGCTTAATCGGGGTATTCCTGGTCGCGCTGTCGGCCGCATGCTTTGGAGTTAATCCTATCTTTGCGCGCATAGCCTTTGGGGCCGGCTCAAATCCCGCAACATTTCTCTTCATTCGCTACGCGCTTGCTTCGGCGGTAATGGTGGGAATATTGGCGGCGAAGCAGTTGAAATACCCCAAAGGGCGACTCCTTGTAATATTGATTCTGGTGGGGACAGTGGGATTAGGGGGAAGTACGTTTTGCTACTTTACTGCGTTGACGCTGGCTCCGGTGAGCCTGGTGGTTGTGATCACGTATATGTATCCTGCCCTGGTTTCGCTTTTTCCAGTTGTCTTTCTCAAAGAGTGCATGAGCTATGAGAAGATTACAGGGCTTTTTCTGACGCTCCTGGGCATCACCTTCACTGCTGCACCTTTCAGCAGGGGAGAGTATTCGGGCATTGTTCTTTCGATGATCACGGCCGTCGTTTACGCGCTCTTTTTGATATTTGGGAGTGCTGCTATTCACGAAGCGGGCCTTTTACCCGCTTCAACCGTGATTATCGTTTCAGCAACATTTGCTTACGGGGCGATGGTGGCAATACAGGGAGCCCAGTGGCCGACGGGACCAATAGGCTGGGGAGCAACAGTGGCAAGTGCTTTGATTTCAACTGTTTCCGGCCTTGTTTGCCTCCTTGCTGGTCTCAGGCGCATTGATACGGCCAATGCCGCCATGATTTCCACGTTTGAAGTCGTGGTTTCGATTACGCTGGCGGTGGTTGTTCTGAAAGAGGCAATATCCTGGTCCAAAACCGTTGGAGCTGTTTTGATTATTTTTGTCGTCCTTTTCCTGGCAAAGAGCGAATACAAGAGGGCACGTATCGAGTTGTTCAACAGGGATCTGCAATGAAGATGCCAGGGATACTGTTATCGTGAAAATCGTGGATAACCCGCCATTGCTTCAGAATGATTGTTTGTCATCAAGGCCCTGTCGGAAATCGTCAGCGGGAAGCCGGCTTATTTTTTCAGCGATTATGCCGATATAGTAAGCAGTATTAAAACAAATCGTTCCAGAGAGAAATGGATTTGAAGATTTCTGGCGGCATCCGGGTCTTTTCTTCTTTGATGCCCTTTGGTGAGAGGAAGGATAGTTATGCAGCAGAACACTATGCCTGGGAAATTGAGTGCGGTTGAAGGAGATCTGCACGAGGGGAAATCATGGGTTCTGGAGGGGGCGGTCCAGGCCCTTCTCAACGCTTCTACAGAGACCGCTCTGCTCATAGACTCGAGAGGGAAAATCATGGCCGCCAATCGAGTCGCAGCCCGAAGAATGGGCAAGCGTGTGGATGAAATTGTCGGGTTGTCCCTGGAGGATATTCTTTCTCCTGATATTGCGGAATCAAGAACCGCCCGGATTGACAAAGTTCTTCATTCCGGCAAGCCTGTCCGTTTCCAGGATGGACGGGAAGGAAGACAGTACGATAACTATATCGCCCCTGTCCTTGATCAGGATGGGAAAATAACCGGGATCGCTCTTTTTGCAAAAGATACAACGGAAGCGAGGGAGGCCAGAGAGGCCGTACAGGAGCGGGAACGATACTTCAGGTCGTTGCTCGATAATATGCATGAGGACATCCTGGTCATTGACAGGAATTATCTCATAACGGATGTGAACAAGAGTTTTGTGACCAGCACGGGGCATAAGCGCCGAGAAGTCATCGGACGGCATTGTTTCGAAATATCCCACGGCCATAACGAACCGTGCAAAAAACATGGAGAAGACTGCGGGCTTCATGAGGTATTCAATACTGGGAACCCCTGTAATCTGCTCCATAAGCATCTGAATGCCGACGGCTCGATTTCCTGGCTTGACTGCCTGCTCTCCCCCCTGTTGACCGAGGAGGGAGAGATAACGCATGTGATCGAGGCTATGAGGGATGTATCCGACGTGATGGAAACGAGGCAACGGCTGGAGGAATCGGAACGACATTATAAGACTCTCTTTAACAGTGCCAGTGAAGCCATCTGCATACATGATGCCGCCGGGCGGTTCCTTGAAGTAAACCAGGCAGCCTGTGATTGTCTGGGGTACGTCCCTGAAGAGTTCCTGAAAATGAAGATGTCGGATCTGGAGGCCCCCGGGTATGGGGTTGATGAATCGGAGAGAATGGATCAGCTGTTTCAATCGAAACAAGTGAGGTTCGAAACGGTGCACGTGGCCAAGGATGGCGCGCTGATCCCAATGGAGGTGAGCAGCCGGCTGATTGACTATTCCGGCAAGCCGGCAGTCCTCAGCATAGCTCTCAATATATCGGACCGCAAGCAGGCGGAGAAGGAAAAGGAGGAACTGGAGGTCTCATTGCGGCAGGCCCAGAAGATGGAGGCCATCGGCACCCTTGCAGGAGGGATCGCACACGACTTCAATAATATCCTGGGCGCCGTCATGGGCATTTCGGAGCTTGCCCTGCTTGATGTAGAAGAAGGGACCACTCTTTCCCGGCACCTCAAGCAAGTGCTGAAAGCCTGCGAGCGTGCACGGGATCTGACAAACCAGATCCTGGCCTTCAGCAGACAGCAGGAGGAGAAGGTTATCCTCTTCTCCATGAAGCCTATTGTCAAAGAGGCGCTGAAACTGCTGGGAAGTTCTCTGCCCAGCACCATTGTGATCAGGCACAGCATAGAAGCAGACCCGGGGCTCATCAAGGGAGACCCTACCCAGATCCACCAGGTCCTGATGAATCTCTGCACCAATGCGGCACACGCCATGCAGGAGAAGGGCGGCATCCTGGAGGTAAAGCTCCGTAAGGTGGAATTGCAGAGCGGGGAACTGCTGACGACGAGGCCGGACCTTCATGAAGGGCCCTATGTCTGCCTGAGCGTCAGTGATACGGGATACGGTATCACTCCTGAAGTCATAGACCGTATCTTTGATCCTTACTTCACCACGAAGGGAGTGGGTGAAGGTACGGGCCTGGGTCTTGCCGTGGTGCAGGGGATCGTGCGCAAGCATAAAGGCACGATTACGGTAGAGAGTGAGCCGGACAGGGGGGCGACATTCAGCATATACATTCCGAGAGTGGAAGAAGAGGATCAAGAGATCCGAGCGGAGAGTCCTGCCTCACTTCCCATGGGAAATGAACGGATTCTTTTTGTGGATGATGAGGAGCTACTGACACACGTGGGCAAAGGTATCCTGGAAGGCCTGGGGTATGAGGTGACCGCCAGAACCAGCAGTCGGGAGGCTCTGGAGCTTTTCAAGACAAAACCGGAATATTTTGACCTGGTGATCACTGACATGAACATGCCCAACCTGACGGGAGAGCGGCTCGCCGGAGAACTCATGAAGATCCGGCCTGGTATGCCCATCATCCTCTGCACAGGGTTCAGCCACGTCATGGGGCAAGAAAATGCCCGTCGGATGGGCATCCGTGCCTTTGTTATGAAGCCTGTGGTCCGGATGGACCTGGCAAAAACGGTCAGGCGTGTGCTGGATGGCAAGGAAAAATAGATCTGCCTCAGCGCTCCGGATCCTGGGTGAACTGGTCCACTATGAGAACGAAGAGGCTGAATACTACGACCTGGTCTACCTCGTCGCCGTGGATCACATCCGTCCGACCGAGGCCAAGAAGGATGCACTCATACCGCTCGTCTACGTGGCCATGACCCGAGCCAGGTACCGCCTAGTCATCCCCTACGTGGAGGAGATGGAACTCATATCCCGCCTGAAACGCTGCATCGCAAAGCAACCCTGAGATCGAGGAAATGATTCATGGAAAAATGTGAGACGATACATTGTCGAAGATCGTACTCCCTTGGGGAAGAATACGAGAGCATCAAGGGCCGTGCGGAAGAGTCCAAGTTCTTGGGGAAATACCTGAAGAAAGATCCGGATTATTCCGACGTGATAGCATTCGACGATGCCGACAGGAGTGTCAGATTTACTACCGAGCGGCTTATCCCGAAAAGGTCCACACATCGGCCTCATGTCATGCTCCCTTTTTCAAACCCCCATCTCGATTCCATCAAACAGGGCATGTTTCTTTCTGCAAGTACAAAAGGGCAAGAAAGCAGTTTCTGGCCTACCATGAGAGACGCGGGCTGGTTTGAGTTGCCGGAACCGAAATCCGGCCCGGAGGTACTGTGGGATTTTTTCCTTCATGTAAAATATCATTCTCCATTTGAACTCTCTTTCTATTGTTACTACGCCTTCCCTATGTTAAAGAGAAGATCGATTCCCACCGGAATGAGAGCGGGCAGTATCTGTTGACGGGCTCACAGAACCTCTTGCTGATGGAGAAAGCGACCGAGTCTCTGGCAGGTCGGGCCGACAGCTCACATGGGCCGCTTTTGGGCTTATTTGAGTCAAGGATACTTCACCATCCTCGCTGAAATACCTTCTTCACCCCATATACCTGTTCAAACGAGGCTGGTACCTTCCGGGCTAGGCAAGAATTTCTCCAGGAGGTGGGAAAAGGGTCATACCTATTTTATTCCTAACACCGGGTCGAATGCCCCGTGGCTTGCGGCGGGGTGGTTCATTACGTCCATCTCTTGATCCTTGTGAACTACCAGGCAAGTTGCGGTGCAAAGTTAGAAAAGTGAGCCATGCGCGACCGAACCACAGACTCAAGTAATCCCAAAGAAGCCCCCCGGCAGTGGCGACGGTTGCTTTTCAACCGCTGGGTGCTGACCGGAGTTGCAGCAATAGTCCTGTATGCTCTTCTTGGTTTCTTACTGACCCCCTGGCTGGTTAAGCGCTATGTGGAAGACTACGCGGTGGAAAGACTCAAGCGAAAGGTGTCGATTGCCGATGTGCGCGTCAATCCTTTCCTGTTCACCTTCGAGGTGAAGGGCTTTGCATTCCGCGAGGCGGATAATCGGCCCATTGTGGACCTCGGCCGCCTGTTTGTGGACTTCGAACTTTCGAGCCTTTTCCACTGGGCCTGGACATTTGCCGACATTCGAATCGAACGACCTTCGCTGTACATTGAAGTCCAGCCCAACGGTCGCCTCAATTTCGCAGATCTAGTGGACAGCCTTCCAAAGTCCGAGGGTTCTTCAAATGCAGCCCAACGGCCGCTGCGGCTGTTACTGCAACACGCTGCGATCGTTGACGGAAGCTTCACCTTCAGCGATCGTTCCGTTCGGACTCCCGCCACCGAGACCTTCTCACCTCTTAACCTCGAGCTCAAAGAAATATCAACCCTTCCGGATCGCAAAGCCCCATACAGCTTCAAAGCCAAACTACTCGAGGGCGGCACGGTCGGCTGGAGCGGCAAAGTGTCTTTGCGTCCGTTCTTTTCCGAAGGCGAGTTAAGCGTGGCCGGCTTCAGGCTGGCCACAGCATGGAAATTCGCTCAGGATAAGGTGCATCTTTCCGTTCCGGAGGGCGAGGCGGGTTTCAGCGCCCATTATCGATTCGGTTATCAGAAGCATGCTGCTTCTTTGGTTTTGCAGGATACCGATCTGGCGATAAAGGGACTTTCGCTTGCAGAAAAGGGCAAGAACACGCCTATTCTTGCCTTGGAAGCCATCAAAGCCGCAGGTATCCGTTTCGATCTTCAACAACGCGAGATTACGGTGCCGAACATCATTGTGCGTAACGGCAAAATCGCCGCATCAATGGATGAGAAAGGGATATTGAGCTGGCAAAAACTCATCGCACATCAGGAATCCGTAAGGGAGGCTCCGCCAGTTCCTGTGGCTTCAATCCCTGATCGACAACCATGGCGCTTGAAGACACAAGAGGTGAAAATGGAGAATGTGGCGGTGGATTATATTGATCACAGTCGCGCCAACTCTTTGGAAATGAGCATTGCCGCACTCAATATTCTGTTGAACGCATCAGCGGAAATCGGCAACGGTCCGGTTAAAGTCGACATAAACGGTTTGAGGGTAAATTTGAACGGTGCAGCGCTTTCTGAGACAGGACAAGGCACTCCCCTTTTTACCTTGGACAGACTTGCATTGGAGGACGGCCGTATTGATACCGGCAGTCGTGCGATTACTTTCACGGGCATGAAGGTCACCGGCGGCAAGGCAAGCGTCGTTCGCGGCAAAAACGGCCGGCTCCGGCTCGTCCAATTGCTGGCCCCCCGCGATCGAGGTATGAAAAAACGCGAAATCGCCGAGACCGGAGCGAAGGCACAGGCCGAAGAACACCCCTGGTCGTTTCGACTTAATGATTTTGAGTTAAACGGTTTCAGAATGGCGCTGAAGGACAGTACCTTTGTCCCGGATGTCGTTTATGATCTGAAAGATATCCGCGTATCGTTGAAAAATATCACCAACGATAAAAAGACGCCGATTGATTTTGATGCCGCACTGAAGGTAGTGCAGGGTGGAAGCGCCAGTATGCGCGGTCAGGTCAGTCAAAGCGGGGACCATGTCGATGCACGCGGAAAAATAAGCGGCATAAACCTCAAACCGCTGGCTCCGGCCGTAGGCCGGTTCACGTACCTCGCACTCGAGTCAGGGAACTTCTCAGCAGCGACCCATGTGGCCTATCATTCTACAAAATCCGGTCCACAGTTACGCGTCGACGGTTCCATGAGTCTGAAGAAGCTCAAGCTCAACGAAGCCGGCACCGGCGAAAGATTCCTCGATTGGAAAGCGATGTCCGGGAAAGGTATGAAATTCAGCCTGTCACCCCAACGGCTGCAGATCGAGGAAGTAAAGCTGCTGGAACCCGGCGTCAAGGTAGTGGTTTTCAAAGACCGCAGTATAAATCTCGCCAAGGTGCTTAAGGGGCCGGATACTGGTGGCCCAGAGACCAAAGCGCATCCGGAAAAAGCCCCGGCCGCAGCATCGAAAGAGCATCAGAAATTTTTTCCGATAGAGATCGCGCGAGTTCGAGTGGATAACGGGGCCGTTGATTTTGCCGATCTCAGCCTTGTACTGCCTTTTGCCGCACACGTGACAGACTTTAACGGGGGGGTTGCCGACATCTCCTCCAACGCCGCGAGGCTCGCATCGCTCAAATTCAGGGGAAAGGTCGACAAATACGGACTCAGCACAGTGGAGGGCCGCTTGAAACCGTTTTTGCCTAAAACGTTCACCGATATCACCGTATCGTTCCGTAACGTTCGAATGGAGCCCTTCAGCCCATACAGCGCCACGTTTGCAGGGCGTAAAATCTCATCCGGTACGCTCAACCTGAACCTGGAATACAAGATTCAGAACAGCGAACTTCTTGGAAACAACAGCGTCGTGCTGGACAAGTTTACACTCGGCGAACGCGTCAAAGCGCCCAACGCGATCAACCTTCCGCTGGATCTGGCTGTCGCACTCCTTACCGACGCCGAAGGCAAAATCGATGTTGCAGTACCGGTACACGGCAACGTGGACGATCCGAAATTCGCATATGGAAGTGTGATCTGGAAGGCGGTTGTCAACCTGATCACAAAGATTGCAACCGCACCGTTCCGAGCGCTGGCGAGTCTTTTCGGCGGTAAGGGCGAGCAGCTGGATGCCATCGCTTTCGATCCCGGGAGCGCTCATTTGCTGCCGCCGGAGATGGAAAAAATAAAAAAGGTATCGGAAGCCCTCAAAAAACGGCCCAAACTGAGGCTGGTGGTGGAAGGCCGTTTCGATCCTGAAATGGACGGAGAGGCGTTGCGTACCGAGCGTGTACGGCGTGCGCTCGCGCTGCAGATGGGTCAGAAGCCCGCTCCGGACGAGGAACCGGGCCCCCTTTCTTTTGACACTGCAAAAATGCAGGGCGCTCTGGAAAAACTGCTGGAAAAACGTAAGGGTGACCATGCAATCGCCGATTTTGAAGCTCGGTATGAAAAAGAAACGGGTAAAAAAGTCAAGCGGATGAATTTTGCCATGGCGCTTGTCGGGTGGGGGAGCTCAGATATCGCCTTTTACCAGGCAATGTTCAAGGAACTGGTGAAACTGGAGCCGCTCACCGATACCGACCTCATGGAACTCGCTAAGAGGCGCGCACAAGGGATCGTGGATGCAGTCAAAGCGGCGGGCGGGCTGGACAATTCCCGTGTCTCTACCGGAAGCCCGGGGCCGGTGAAAAAAGCCTCAAAAAAAACCGTCAATACCGACCTTTCCCTGGCTATTGTCAAGCCTAATAGCTAAATTCCATTTTTCACCCCCAAATGGGGAAAAGGAATCACCCCTATTTTATTTGCTTCATGAAAGGGCATGACAAATTTGGCCGAGATTCCAGTCGGAGCAAGGCATCCGGCAGATGGGGTTTCTCCTCCTGGGAGGTCCCGGTGAAACGAAAGAAACCGTCGAAGAAAGCCTGTCTTTTGTCGATTCACTCCCCCTCGATGCCCTCAAGATCACCATCGGGATCCGCATTTACCCGTACACCGAGCTTGCCTCTGTGGCCGTCCGGGAGGGGTTGATCTCTCCTGACGACAGTCTCCTGTTCCCGAAATTTTACCTGACCAGCGATCTCGAGCCCTGGCTGCAAGAGACCGTGGATGCGTGGGCGGCGGAGCGGCCCAACTGGATCTGCTGAGCGCGGGACCGTGAAGGCGGGGACTGATCGGCTGTGTTATTGAGGGTTGAAGTGCGGGTGAGTTCGGCGCAGCAGAACAGGACCCAGTGCGGCGGCAATCCCCATTGAGGCGAAGGTCATTCCCCAGGACAGTGACGTGGACCCTCCGCCGGTAAGTTCTAAAATCATGCCCGCAACCACCGACCCCAGAGAAGCCGCGGCGAACCCTCCCAGAGACTGGAGGGCCATGGTAGCCCCCTGGCGTTCCGGTTTCGCGGCAGTGATGACCCCGGCATGAATGGCAGCGGAATCACCCTGAAAGAACAGCGTGTAGACCGCGCACAGGATCACGACGACGTTGTAAGGCAGCCGGGCCGAAAACCCGACGGTCAACGCCAACAGGCAGGAAACACCCATGATGGCAGTTACCACCCGGCGCCGTCCCAGCCAAACGGCCAGCTCGCCGCCTGCAATGCTTGCGAGCATGCCTCCGATTCCGGCCACGGCCATTACCGTTGTGGGTGCCATCAAACCTGCCGGCGCTTCCTGGAGGGTGATACTGAAGGTCAGAAAAGCGACCAGCCAGGACCGGGCCGCAAACATTTCCCACATATGGCACATGTAGGTAAGGATGTACGCGCGTGCCGGGCGGTTTGCCCAAACCTGCCGGAAATCGAAAATGCTGAGTTTAGGTGTTTCATGAGACACCAATGGAATTGATCTGGGTTCCAATACCAGAAAAGACAGAAAAAGAGAAAACGCCGATCCCACGGCGGCAATGCCAAATACCTGCTCCCAGCCGAACCATTTGAATATCTGGCCTGCGAAATAGAATGAGACACTCACGCCCAGCCCGAAAAAGGCCGTGTAAAAAGAGATGGCCCGGGGCTGGGTACTTGATTTCAGGCGATCGATGAGCGCTTTCAGACCGGGTATGAATGTACCGGCAAGTCCAAGACCGCTCAGGCCCCTGAAAATAAGGGCCGACCAGAATCCGGAAGCAAGAAAAGCAAACCCCAGGTTGGCCAGTCCACCCAGTGCGCCTGACATCAGGTATATCCGGCGGGCATCGACCCGATCGGTGAGACCGGTGAGCAGCGGCACGGCTGCCGTATAGCCTGCGAAATAGATACCGTTTATCCATCCGGCCTGGATGTGTGACAGATTCCACGACTTCAGAAAGTACGGCAGCAGGGCTGGAAAAGCGAAAACTCCGAGCATACCGAGAACCTCGGCTCCGCACATGGCGGCGATGAGAATAAAGGCTTCGAGGCTTGATTTATCCGTGTCAGGGGGCAAACGTGTCGTCATTTCTCTATTCAGGGAAGTAATATCGGCTGTCAAAAGCTGATGGTGAAGTCTAGGGGCGTTCAGGCTCCAAAATCAAGCAAATTTACAAATTTAGTGGAAATGCTGAGCTGCCGACCCCGGGCAGGTCGTCAAATTCT
>Ga0315535_1001099_pt1 | contig 18416 bp, 14 predicted proteins | sample SalMarSW160220MG_2_FD_203092 | JGI IMG/M metagenome (GOLD analysis project Ga0315535, IMG submission 203092) | Salt marsh sediment microbial communities from the Plum Island Ecosystem LTER, Massachusetts, United States - Salt Marsh Sediment SW1602-20 ... | reverse complement strand
GACGGCTCTTCAGCGCTCTCGGGAATGAGAGAATCAACGTGCTGGCAATCGCCCAGGGTTCCTCGGAGCGCAACATTTCCTTCGTCGTCGCGAAATCCGAGAGCCGCCGGGCCCTCAACACCGTCCATCGGGCATTCCTCGAGGAGAAGGCATGAGGTTCGCGAGCACCCGCAATCCTTCCCTCGACGTCGGCTTCGAGGAGGCGGTCTTCCGAGGGCTCGCACCCGACGGCGGGCTCTACCATCCGAAGAGTCATCCCGACCTGCGTCCTCTCTTCGAGCAACTCGAACCGGCCGCCTTCGACGAGACCGCCGCGCGCTTGATCGAGGCGCTCTTCCCGGAGCTGCCCCAGCCTGAAGAGCTCGCCCGCCAAGCCTTCGAGTTCGCACCCGCACTGACCGAGCCCGTGAAGAGTCCTGACGGGGAGATTTCCATTCTCGAGCTCTTCCACGGCCCCTCCTGCGCCTTCAAGGACTTCGGCGCCTCGTTCCTCGCGACCGTCATGGAGCGGTTTCTCCATGCTCGAAACGAGCGCGCAGTCATTCTCACCGCAACCTCGGGCGATACCGGGAGCGCGGTCGCTCAGGCCTTCCATCGCAAGGAAAACATCGATGTCGTGGTGCTCTATCCGGCGGGACGGGTGAGCCCTCTGCAGGAAAAACAGCTCACCACCCTCGGCGACAACATCGTCGCGCTCGAGGTAGACGGATCGTTCGACGACTGCCAGCGCATGGTCAAAGAGGCCTTCGTCGACCCGGAGCTCACCTCCCGCATCACGCTCTCCTCGGCGAACAGCATCAATCTCGGCCGGCTCTTGCCACAGTCCTTCTACTACGTGTGGGCGTGGGCCCAGGTCCGTGCCCGGAGCGGGGAGCGTGCGGCGGCGCCCGATCGGCTCCACTTCTGCGTTCCGAGCGGCAACTTCGGAAATCTCACCGCGGGCGTTCTCGCGTGGAAGTGGGGTCTGCCGGTCGACGGCTTCATCGCGGCTACCAACCGGAACGACGTCGTGCCCGAGTACTTGAAATCCGGGCTCTTCTCGCCTCGCCCCTCGGTCGCCACCTACTCAAACGCGATGGATGTGGGCAACCCGAGCAACTTCGAGCGACTCGAGGCGATCTTCGACCGAGATTGGCGGAAGATGAGCTCGGTGATCTCGGAGGAGGTCGTCAGCGACGAGCAGACCCTCGAGACAATCCGGAGGGTATACGAGAAAACCGGTGCAATTCTCGATCCCCACACGGCAGTCGGCTACCTCGCGTCGGAACGCTTCCTTGCGGCCCACCGCGGCGCTCGAATCATCTCCTTGGCCACCGCCCATCCGGGAAAGTTCGTCGAGGTCGTCGAGCGGACGATCGGCGTCCGCCCGGAGCTTCCTCCTGCCCTGTCACGGCTCCTCGAGCTTCCCAAGCACTCGATCCCCGTCGCGAACACCCTGGCGGCACTCTCGACCTTTCTGCTCGATCGCTACGGTTGACGCCCCACGTCCTGCCATCGGGGCCGTCGTTGAGGGTGCGTCGTCGGTTGGTGCACGACGTCGGTCGGAAGGCGTCGTCGGCAAGTGGGCGTAGTCGGCCCACGGGAGGCGGCGGTCGACCGGCGGCGCAACTGAGACGTTCGCGAATGCCCTACTCTACGTAGAGCCGGAGGAGCTTCTTGCCGTTCAGCTTCTTGCCGTCGGCACTGCGAAAGGGATTCTTCTGATTCTTGAGAAATCGTCGATAGACCTTGCACGCCTCGTAGTAGCCGTCCGGCCCCCGGTAGGTGGCGGAGACGTCGCAGCGGTAAAGCTCCAGCAGCAGCGGGAAGAGCGGGTTCGACATGACACCCTCGGTGCGGTAGGTCGCAAGCTTCGCAATGTAGGGCGGCAGCATGTGCTGCCGAATCAGGAACGAGACATCCGTGATGATCGACTCCGGGAAGCCGAGACGCCGCAGAAACTTCCGCGCGATCCCGGTTCCGATCTCCGCGTGACCGTCGAACATCCGGTTCTCGCGACGGCGCGCAAAGGGCTTCCCCGAATCGTGAAAGAGGAGGCCGAGCGAGAGGGAGAGATCCTGGGTCTTGCGGTAGGAGAAGGTCTCCAGTGTGTGCTCCCAGACGTTGCCCTCCGGATGGTGCGCCTTGCTGTGGTTGGTGCCGTTGAGATGGTGAAGCTCCGGCCAGTGTTGTTCGACAAAGCCCCATTTCTCCAGGAACTCCAGACCCTGCTTGCTGTACTTGCCGGTAAGCAGAAGCTCGAGGAGCAGCCGCTGCCCCTCGGCGCTCATCTCGACCGCCCGCGGCGGCCGCGCGAGCTCGATCTCTCCCGGTTCGAAGTTATAGCGAGCCATCAGGATGGCCGCGTCTATGATCTGCTGCCAATCGCTCGACTGCGCCACGCCGGTCTCCGACGAGAGGGGACGCAGCTCGCCCGATCGCAGGTCGTAGTAGACGGAATAGGGGTCGAGAAACTTCCGGTTACGGTAGTCGTAGAGAAGGTTGAGAGCCGCGAAATACTGCGCAGGAGGCCGCGTCCCGGGATCGTGGCAGCTGAAGTAGATCTCGCCCTCCTCGAGCGAAAGACGCGCGTCGAATGACTCGATCCCCGGGTACTCGAGGTCGTCGAAGACCTTTGCCAGCTCGATCAGGTTGCCCTCGACGGCGACAATGAGACGCTCGGAAGAAGGGTCGCCGTAGTATGCGTCGAGGGCGGAGCTGCCTGCGAGGTAAACCGGAACCGGCAGCTCGTCGAGGTAGGCCGTCAGAGGGTTCACGTTCACACCTCAAAGATAGCGCAATCGGACCCTCCGGTCTATTATGGTGGAATGGATTCTGCTATCCTGGCCGCACGGAGGATGGTATGGTACCCAAGAATACGCAAGACTCTGCCTTCGCGGTTCTCGGCGGCGGTTGCTTCTGGTGCATGGAGGCCGTCTACCTGAAGCTCCCCGGTATCAAGTCGGTGGTCTCGGGCTACGCCGGCGGCACAGTCCCCAATCCCTCCTACGAGGAGGTGTGCACAGGGAGAACCGGGCACGCCGAGGTCGTTCTGGTTGAATACGATCCCTCTCGCCTCGACTACGACACGATTCTCGAATACTTCTGGAAGTCCCACGATCCGACGACCCTCAATCGCCAGGGACCGGACACAGGGACTCAATATCGCTCGATAATCCTCTGGTTCGACGAGAAGCAGCGCTCAGTCGCGGAGGCTTCGCGTGAGCGGGCCGGGGCCTCCGGCGGCTTTTCGGGAAAAGTCGTAACCGAGATCGCGGAGCTCGTGGAGTTCTACCCGGCTGAGGACTATCACCAGGACTACTTCGCAAAACATCCGGAGGCCGCCTACTGCCGGCTGGTCATTCAACCCAAAATGAAGAAGCTCGCCGACCGTCTGCCCTTCGTCGAGCGGTAGGCAGCGGACATGAAACCGGACGCCGTGGGCCGAATGCGCACGGCCTACCTCTCGCCCGTTTGGGGAGACCGGCCGGCCGTACCGTTCGACGCTCGTCGCCTCGAGGCGGCCGCCCGGCGGCGGCTGCCAGCGCGCGCCTTCACCTACCTCGCCGGGGGAGCGGGGATGGAGCGCACGATGCGCTCCAACCGGGAAGGCTTCGACCGCCTGCGAATCCGCCCTCGCGTGCTGCGCGACATCTCGGCGCGCTCGCTGGAGACCGAGCTCCTCGGGCGCACCTACCCCACGCCGCTGCTGCTCGCCCCCATCGGCGTGCTCGAGCTTGCCCGCCGGGAGGCCGACCTTGCCGTCGGGCGAGCGGCTGCAGAGCTCGGTCTCCCCTTCATCTTCTCGAACCAGGCCTCCGTCCCGATGGAACAGACGGCTGCCGCGATGGGAAACGCGCCTCATTGGTTTCAGCTCTACTACAGCAAGTCCGACGAGCTCGTGCGGAGCCTCGTCGAACGGGCCGAGCGCGCGGGATGTGAGGCGATCGTCGTCACCGTCGACACGACTATGCTCGGGTACCGGGCCGGCGACCTCGATCTCGCCTACCTTCCCTTCCTCGAGGGAAAGGGGATCGCGCAGTATACCTCCGACCCGGTTTTCACCCGATTGCTCGCCGAAGGGACGGGAGAGACCGGTATCGAGAGTGACGGACGCTCGGCCATCCCGCAGCGGACGCCTCGTCTGATTCCGGCGCTCCGCCTCCTCTTTACGCTCGCCCGCGCCTATCCCGGCCCGTGGCCGAAGAACCTCCTCTCGCCGCTCCCGCGGCGGGCGGTGCAGACCTTCATCGACAGCTATTCGCGGCCGTCGCTTACCTGGGAGGACGTCGAGGCCCTTCGGGGCTACACCCGGCTACCGATCCTGCTCAAGGGGATTCTGAGCGTCGCGGACGCCGAGGAGGCCGTCCGCCGCGGGGTGGACGGGATCGTCGTCTCGAACCACGGAGGAAGACAGATCGACGGCGAGGTTGCCGCGATCGACGCCCTCCCTGCCGTCGCCCGAGCCGTCGGGCAGCGGTTGCCGGTTCTTTTCGACAGCGGGATACGCGGTGGTGCCGACATCTTCAAAGCGCTCGCGCTCGGGGCGAAGGCGGTCTGCGTCGGCAGGCCATACGCCTACGGCCTGGCCCTCGCAGGAGAGCGGGGAGTACGCGAGGTGGTCGAGAACCTCCTCGCGGAGCTCGAGCTCACGATGGCGCTCGCGGGCTGCAGCAGCACCTCCGAGATCGGAAGCGAGTCCCTCGTCGAGGGCTGACACTCCCTGCGGCGCAAGCCGGGCTAAGCGAGAGCGCGGATCTTGGGAGCGAGAAACCGAATCGTGACGGCGGCGAGCAGGCAGACCCCCGCGCTGATCTCGAGGGCACGCGGGGCCGACAGCCCCGAAGCGAGCGTGCCCGCGATCAGGGCGCCGATCGGCATGAACCCGAAGAAGGTCAGAGAGTAGAGACTCATCACCCGCCCGCGAACCACGTCCGCGGTCTGCGTTTGCACGAGCGCGTTTGCGAGGTTGAGAACGAGAATCTGCGCCGCTCCGGCGACGACCAGAACCACGAGCGCCGGAGCCAGGCCTCTCAGGAACGAAAAAGCGAGGAGGCTGAGCGGAAATGCGAGGGTGCCGATCGACAGCAGCCTCCCTTTGAACTGAAACCGTCCGAGCGAGGCGATGAAGAGCGCCCCGATCAATGCGCCGACTCCCCGACCGGACTGCAGGAGCCCGTTCGTCGTCGCGTCGCCTCCGAGCACCCGCACGGCCCATACCGGAAAGAGTGTCGCATAGGAAACCCCGAAGGTGGCAGTTATGCCCACGATGACAATGATCCAGAGTATCGCAGAATGAGAACGAACGTAACGAATGCCTTCGAACACCGAGCCGACCGCCGAAAGCTTGCGGGCCGCTCTCGGCTGCGGCTTCAACCGCATCAGGAGAAGGGCGACGATGACGGCAAGGAAGGTGATTCCGTTGATCGTGAAGCACCAGCTCGGACCGAAGAAGGCGTACGCCAATCCGCTCGCGGCCGGGCCGAGCGCGGTGGCAGTGTTGAATAGCGTCGAGTTGAGAGCGATCGCGTTCGTAAGATCGTCCCGGTCGACGAGCTCCAGCACGAACGCCTGTCTGGCGGGGGCGTCGAAGGCGTTCGCAACGCCGAGCAGGAAGGAGAGAGCTATGATATGCCAGGGCTGGACGACGCCGAGGAAGGTCAGCGCCGCAAGAAGGAAGGCAAGCAGCATCATCGTCGACTGCGTCAGGATCAGGACGGTTCGCCGCGGAAAGCGATCGGCGATGACGCCTCCGTAGAGCATCAACAACCAGATCGAAACCCCCGAGGCGAAGCCGACGTAGCCGAGGTAGGCAGCGGAATGGGTCAGCTCGAAGATGAGAAAGCCCTGTGCGGTCTGCTGCATCCAGGTCCCGAACAGGGAGACCATCTGCCCCCAGAACCAGAGCCGGTAGTTGGGGTGCCTGAGGGCGGCAAAGGCATTTACGCGGCGTCGGTGCGGCGGCTGGGCTCCGGGACGAGACGTAGGTTCCATCGACTACGTCGCATCGACCACCATGTCGACAAACGAGACCCCTTCGTGTTCTCGGTATTGCTCGTAGTGATCGCGGTGACAGGTGAACAGGATGAACTGGACTCCGTGCTCCTCGTTCGCCATCATCTCGAAGAGCCGCTTCCGTCGAACCTCGTCGGTGTTGACGAAGGTGTCATCGAGCATCATGACCTGCGGCTCGCTGCCCGAGAGATACTGCGCGAGCAGCAGGCGAAAGAGGAAAGAGAGCTGCTCACGAGTCCCATAGCTGAGCATGCGCGGAACGATCTCCACCCGGTCGCGGAGTGCCGGCGCCTCGATCTCGCCGATCTTCAGACGATCGGTGACGGCGATCCTCGCGTAACGCTCTCCGACGACCTCACGGAAGGCCGTGCTCAATCGTTCTTGGAGCGGTGCGACGATGTTCCGGTCGAGAGAGGCCCTCTCCTCCTTCATCAAATTGATCAGAAGCTCGATCCCGCCTACCCGTTGACGCTCGTCGGCGAGATTGCGCCTCACCGTCTCGAGCTCACCCTCGATTGATTCGCGTCGCTCGACCACTCCCTCGGACTGCGATTGAAGTGCGATGAGGGCCGACCTTCGACGCTCCCTCGCGCCGAGCTCCTCTTTGAGCCGGTCGATCCGATCCCGCTGCTCCTTGAGATCCGCGAGGCTCACAGCCGGCCGGTCCTTCGGCTCCATCTCGGCTACCTTCGCCTCTTCGTGCCCGAGCTCGTCGCGCATCGACAGGAACCTTGTCGTGAGCTCCTCGCGGGAACGTGCCCCAAGTATATCCGAGTGTTCCCGACGGCTCTCCTCGAGATCGCGCAGCGCAACCGAGATGAGGTTCGAGAGGCGACGGATCCGTTCCGCCGCACTCGCCTTCTCATCCCCGCTCCCATCCGTTGATCCTGTGTCGGGCTCGAGCTTCACGCCGAGCTCTGCCAGCCGTTTCTCCTCCCGCGCGACCTCCTCGCGGGCGCCCTTCGCCTCCGAGAGCTCCCGCTCGAACCCCTCACCACCGAGGAGGAGGGCCCGCTCGGTCTCCAGACGCCGCTTCTCCTCGGCAAGATGCTCGTAGGCCTCGAGCGCCTCCCTCGCGTCCTCGATATCCTCGCACTCGAGCTCCTCGAGGCGCCCCTGCAGGAGCTCCTCTTCCCCGGCAATCTCGCCGGTAAGTGCCTCCCACGCCTCCCTCGAGAGCGGGCCGAAAGCCTCGATCTCGAGCCCGTCCTCCAGGGAGAGCCTTACCGAGCGCATCGCCGCCCACTCGGCCGCACCGTCCACCGTAACCGACTCCTCGGGTGCCTCGTCGCGGGATATCCGAAGTGCGGCCGCCCCTCCCGGGGGTGATTTCACCTCGACAGTGAGCTTCGAGGCCTCAAGCCGCACCCGCGACTCCCTGAGCTTCGCCCCACGCTCTTCGAGCTCTTCGAGGGACTGCCGGTCGCGCAGGCGAGCGCCCTCGATCTTGCCTCTTATCGCGTCGAGCCGTTCCTCGAGCTCCTCGGCCTGTTGCCTTCGCTCTTCGATCGCACCGATCCACTCCTCGACCGCTTGCCGCTTCTTCCTCATCGGTCCGGGAAGCTGCTCGGCCGCTCGCCGGGAGCGCTCCTCCGAGCCGACGAGGCGGGTGTGCTCCTCTTCGAGCTTCGCGAACGCAGAGCGCTTCGGCTCGATCTCCCTCTCCGCTTCGTGCTTCGCCTCGAGGAGCGCGCGAAGCTTCGACTCCCTTTCCCTGCTCCCGACAAGTGCGGCCGCCTCCCGGTCGAGCTGCGCGAGCTCCTCCCCCCGCTCCCCCGCCGCCTCTATCTCCTCGTCGAGCGACGCGAGGGATCGAGCCAGCTCGGCCTCTCGCTCTTCGAGCCCGGCGAGGAGGGAGTGCTTTTTCGGCCTGCCGCTCTTCTGAAAGATCTCCTCGTACTCCCCTTCGAGCTCTCTGAGGAGCTCCTCGACCTTCCCTGAGAGGAGGTTCTCCTTGATAATCGATTTGACGAAGGTCTGCGCCGCGCCGGTGAGAGGGCTATCGTCGCCCTTCTTCCCGAAGAGCTCGAGCCCCTCGCCCTGTCCGATCCAGAGGAGGGTGAGAAGGTCGGCCGCCTCCGCCGGAATCCCGATGAGCTCGAAGATCTTCTCCTGGACCGCACGTCCCTCCGCGAGCAGCGCCTCCCCTGCCGCCGAATCGAGGTAGAGACGCGCCTCTCCTTTCGGAAAGCTCTTCTCGATGCGTATCCGCTCTCCTGCCCCGCTCGTGAAGATGAGCTCGACGTGGGCCTTCGCCGAGCTTCCCCATGCGACGAGCTCCTTGAGCTCGCTCGCCCCGGAGGATGCCTCGACCAGGAATGCGTGCCGGATAGCCTCCTGGACGCTCGATTTGCCGGCTTCGTTCGGACCGACGAGGATGGTCAGGGGCGCGGCGAGGTCCAGCGAGAGCCGGCGGATGTTTCGCCAGTTTTCGATAGCAACCGACTCGATCCTCATCGTGACTTCCCCTGTCGCTTCGCGCTCGACGCGCCGCCTTTTCGCCCGCTCGATGCGGCCGAGAAGTAGCTGTAGACACGCAGCAGCGCCTCGTCCGCCTTCCTGTCGCCGTCTTCAGCGAGGAGCAGCAGCTTGTCGACCACCTGCTTCATGTAGCCTTCGGAGGCGATCGCACGAAGCTCGTCGGCGCTCGGGCGGATGTCCGGCATTCGTTCGACGAACCGTGCGAAGTCGATCCCCTCGGTAATGGTGAGCTGCTCCTCGAGGCGTTTGTAGCCCTCGAGACTGACAAAGCCGTCGTAGACGAGACGGATCACCGAGCTCCCCCCGTCGGCGGACTGACCGAGCTCCGCGAGTGCTTCCTCGAGGTTCTCATCGCGCAGGGTGCGATTGAGCTCCTCCCAACGGTAGATGGGGCTCCCGATCCGCTTCACCGTCGGTATCGTCCCGCGTTCTTCGATCCCGACGTGCAGGCTTCCCGCGTCGTCGCCAAAGGCCAGCGGCTCGTGCGTGCCCGGGTAGTAGGTGCGCTCGCCGAGTGAAAGGTGGGAGTGCCAGTCGCCGAGTGCAAGGTAGTCGAGACCCGCCTCGACTGCGAGCCGGGGGGGAATCGGGAAGGCGTCGCTGTCGCCCCCGAGGCGCTCGCTCACTGCAGCGCTCCCGTGCGCGAGCCCGATGATCACCGCGGTGTCCTCCCCTCCCTCAGACGCCCCGCGGTCACCATCGCCGGTCCCGAGCCCCGCGCAGAGATCGACGATCGGGTTGACCCTCCCGTGGCGCTCTGTGAGTGGTGCCGCCAGGATTCGCACCCCGTGGTCGGGAAGCTCGACAACCTGCGGTCGCTCGACGAACATGAGGTTCTTCGGATAGGAGCCCGCCGCCACCCGGGCGTAGACGCTGCTCGGCGTGTACGGATCGTGGTTGCCGGCGATCATCACGACCTGGATCTCGGGAAAGGAGGAGATGACTCCGAAAGCCCGCAGCAGCACCTTCGTGTCGCGAAGCTCGCCGTTGTCGATCTGATCGCCGGCGCAGAGCACGAGCCGGACCCCCTGCTCCCGGGCGTAGGTGAAGAGTCGCTCGATTGCCTCGAAGCGGGCCGCAGAAAGGGCCTCCCGCTGTGAGCCGCCGAATGCGCTGAAGGGGTTGCCGAGATGCCAGTCTGAGGTGTGGATGAGCTCAACCATGTGTGGCGAGTATACGCCCGTGTGCCGACTCAAGCAACGACCCTCGTTTACGGAATCGCTCTACCGCCACGCCGATTCGTTCGCTACGGCTTCTTCCAGGGGCACCGATGTTGGGTAAGGTGGCGCTCGAAATCGTCTCGGAACATCGCCAATCCGGTGCGTAGGGACTCCATGGCACCCGGCGCCAGCTCGCAGAACGTGGTCTTCGGCTCTATCCGTTCAGCATTCCAGTGCAGCTGCTCCAGATCCTCACTATTTGCCTCCCCGCGCTCTATCGCGGTGAGCAGCCTCACGGCCAGGGGAAGTCCCTCCCGGCACGGAGTGCACCACCCGCAGGATTCCCGGGCAAAGAACCTGACGACGTGCAATATCATCCCGACCGGACAGGTCCGGTCGTCGAGGGCGATGATATTTCCCGTGCCAAAGCGCGTCCCGATCTTCGCCACGGTGCTCCATCCGAGCGGAACGTCGAGGTTCTCTTCCCCAAGAAAGCCGCTCGACGCCCCTCCGGGCAGTGCGCCCCGGAACCTCAAACCCTCCCGCATACCGCCGGCGTGTTCATCGAGTATTTCTCGCAGGGTCGTGCCCATCGGTAGCTCCCACAAACCGGGAGAGCTCACCTTCCCGCTCAACCCGAAGAGCTTGGTACCACCCTCCTCCTGGATGCGACTCAGGCCCCGAAACCATTCAGGGCCGTTCGCGACGATGTGAGGCACGTTGGCGATCGTTTCGACATTATTGACGACCGTCGGCTTGCCCCAGAGACCGAGAGTTGCCATATGCGGAGGTCGGAAACGGGGCACCGCACGCTTGCCCTCAATGGCATTGAGCATCGCCGACGCCTCCCCCGCAACATAGCGCCCGGCGCTCACGTGTAGGTGCATGTTCATGCCGAAATCCGTGCCGCAGACATGATCTCCGAGATAGCCCGCCTCGTAGCATTCGGCGAGTGCGGTCTTTATGGCCCGATGCGCCTCATGGTAGGCCCACCGAACGAAGATGTAACCGGTATCCGCCTGGACCGCGTATGCCGCCAGCAGGGCTCCTTCTATGACCATGTGGGGATTGCGTTCGAGAAGCAGTCTATCCTTGAAGCTGCCCGGCTCCATCTCGTCCCCATTGATCGCGATGTAGCGCGGAGGTGGAGACTCGGACACCGGAGGCATGAAGCTCCACTTGAGGCCCGCCGGGAAACCGGCTCCTCCGCGTCCGTTGAGGTTCGCGTCCCTGACGGTTTGCGTAACCTCGGCGGGTGTCATTTCGCTGAGGGCCTTGCGCAATGCGCGATACCCACCGGCACGTTCATACGATTTCAGGTCGATCGGCTTCGCGTCGGCACGAACGTTCTCGGTAAGCGGTTTTTCCATCAGCTTTCCTCGTCTTCCTGTGAATCGAGAATCCGTTCGATTCGGTCGGGGTCCAGATCGCCGTAGAACCGTTCGTCGACCAGCATTGCAGGGGCGTGGTCGCACGCGCCGAGGCAGCTTGTCGGGAGCAGCGTATAGGAACCGTCGGACGTCGTTTCGCCCTGGTCGACTTGCAGACGCTCCCGAAGGCGCGAGAGGAGCTGGTCGTGTCCCGTAATCCAACAGCTCACGCTGTCGCACAACAAAATAACGTGCCGACCTACCGGCTTGCGGAAGATGCGACTGTAGAACGTCACGATTCCGTCGAGCTCGGCCGGTGTCATCTTGAGAACCGCCGCGACGTCGGCCAAGTGATCATCAGACACCCAGCCATGATGTCTCTGAACGACCATTAGCGCCTCCACGCATGAGTCTTTCCAATGAAGACTTTCCTCAACGACTTTTTCAACTTCATGTCTTTCCTCGTCCGTCAGCATTGAGTCTTTCCTCGTCTGTTCGCTCTCAGAGCAAATCCGTTGCCGGTTTCATAGGTTGTCCCGCCGGGGTCAGCTTTTCCAAGGGCAGGATTTTTGTCGTATGTGACTGACAAAGTCGTCACGAAAGTACTTCAACGCACTTTGAAGCGGTTCCATCGCGCCCGGCGCAAGGGCGCAGAAGGTATGGCCTGGTCCAAGCGCCTTCGTCTGGTCCTCGAGAACGTCGAGATCACTCATCTCACCTCGTCCCGCCTCGATTTCCCGTACGACTCGCATGAGCCACGGCAACCCCTCGCGACATGGGGTGCACCATCCACAGGATTCATGGGCAAAGAACTTCATGAGGTTTAGGACGAAGCCTACCGGGCAGGTCTTGTCGTCGAGAACCACCATCGTGCCCGTTCCGAGACGACTTCCTACTGCCGGAACAGATTCGAAGTCGAGCTTGACGTCCAAGTGCTCGGCCACCAGAAAGTCGGTCGAAGCGCCGCCCGGAAGCACTCCCCGGAACGAGTGCCCCGGCCGCATACCGCCGGCGTGCTCCTCGAGAACCTCGCGGAGTGTCGTGCCGAGAGGCAACTCCCACCATCCGGGACGCGCAACCTTGCCGCTCATCCCGTAGATCTTCGTTCCACCGTGACTCGACTTGCTCAGGTTCTTGTACCACTCCGCGCCATGGTCGATGATGTGCGGAATGTTGCACACCGTTTCGACGTTGTTGACCACCGTCGGCCTGCCGAAAAGACCCGAAAGCTGCGGGAAGGGCGGTTTCGCTCGCGGGACCGCCCGCCCGCCCTCGAGGCTGTTGAGAAGAGCGGTCTCCTCACCGCAGATATACCGGCCGGCGCTGAGGTGTAGATGAAGCTCGAGGTTGTAGCCGCTGCCGAGGATATTCTTGCCGAGGTAACCTGCGCTGTACGCCTCGGCGATGGCCCGTCGCAGGCGCTCCTCGGCAAGACTGTAGTGAGCGCGCAGGAAGATGTAGGCAACCTCCGCCTCGATCGCGTACGCGCCGATAATGATTCCCTCGATAAGCTGATGCTGGTCGCCTTCGAGAAGCATTCTATCCTTGAACGCTCCCGGTTCCATCTCGTCCGCATTGACGATGAAGTACTTGGGCCTCGGTGCATCGAGTCCCATCGGCACGAAGCTCCATTTCAGCCCGGTGGGGAAGCCCGCGCCGCCTCGGCCGGCGAGCGTGGAATCCTTGACAAGATTCGTCACCTCACCGGATGTGAGCTCCTTGAGGGCCTTCTTCACGGCGCTGTATCCACCCTGCTTCTCGTATTCCTTCAATCCGAGAGAGGTTTCCTCCGGTCGAACGAAGCGTGTGAGCGGCCGAAGCAGCTCGGTGACCGGCTTACCAGAAAGAGCCGAGGGAAAGACCTCAGCCTCGATCTCTTCTATCGAAAACCGAGCGCCTTCGGTCACGGGCGTAACGCAGGACAGCACCGTCCGGCCTTCGGTGTCGTTCGCGTCCTCGAAGACCCTCACGCCGCACTGTCGGCAGGCGGCCTCCTCCTCTCTCGACGGATCCCAGCATTGGCGGGGAAAGCGGAAGCCGGACGATCGGCTTGCCTGCAGCAGGGTCTGATTCTCCTCGACCTCGTAGGGTTTGTCGTTGATGTAGATTGTTACCATGTCAGCTTCTCCGTAAACTTCATCGCATTGTATGATTAGCTCGCGAAGTCTAACCGGAAGCTTCGGCACTGAAATGCTCCCTCATTCGGGAGCGTGGGGCAGTACGTCCGTCCTGCGGAGGACCGGCTCTCCATTTTGCGTGAGTGGCCCAGCGTTGTACACGTCAGGTGCAAACATCTGACGTGCGCAGTAGGAACGGAGGTATTGTCCAGGGAATTGCTCGCGTTGCTTCGAGACTTTCCTGTAGCGTCGTCGCCCTTCCCCGACGAATCCCCATTCGGATCGACCGGGGCGCATTCCGGGATACTCCGTTTACCTCGTTATTATCGTATCCACGCCATTTTGCAATGTCAACAAAAACACTCAAACATGAGCGATTCTCATCGGCTGTGTGCTTGCCTTGCCCGCGAGCATGGCATTGATCGCGGCCGCCGCCCGACGTCCCTCTCCCATGGCCAGGATGACCGTGGCCGATCCGAGAACGATGTCGCCTCCGGCGAAGACGCGATCCATGGATGTCTTGCCGGTGTCATCGGTTTTGATGTTCCCTCGTTCGTTCGTCTCCAGCTCCGGAGTCGTGCGGCTCAATAGGGGATTGGAGTCGTTGCCGATGGCCATTATGACGGTGTCGAATGTCATCCCGAGCTTGCTTCCCTCTATCGCCACCGGACGGCGCCTGCCCGAATCATCCGGTTCTCCGAGGCTATAACGCTGCACGATGATGCCGCACACCCGTCCCTTGTCGTTGCCGAGAATCTGAATGGGGCTTGCCAGCAGAAAGAGGTGAATTCCCTCCTCTTTGGCGTGGGTCACCTCTTCGACCCGGGCCGGCATCTGCTCTTCGGTTCGTCGATATACGATCGTTACCTCCGCGGCACCCAATCGTCTTGCCATTCGAGCGGCATCTATCGCCACGTTTCCCCCGCCGATAACCGCCACCTTCCTGGATGGGTAGATTGGAGTCGCGGCGTGAACCGAATCGTACGCCTTCATGAGATTCGCCCGTGTGAGGTATTCATTGGCCGAGAAGACTCCAACAAGATTCTCGCCAGGTATGTTCATGAACCGCGGAAGGCCGGCCCCGCTTCCGAGGAACACCGCGTCGTAGTGGTCTTCATCGAGCAGCTCTCGCAGCGTACGCGTGCGACCGATGAGGAAGTTCGTCTCTATGTGAACTCCCATGCTTTGGAGTTGCCCGATTTCCTCATCGACGATTGCCTTCGGAAGTCGAAACTCGGGAATTCCATAGGTCATCACCCCTCCGGCTTTGTGAAAAGCCTCGAAAATCGTGACTCCATGCCCGGCTCTGCGGAGGTCCGCTGCAGCGGTGATGCCCGCCGGTCCACTCCCGACAATCGCAACCCGTTTGCCGGTGCTCGAGGCGACCCGAGGTGCGCGCGGTGCCCCGTGTGCTCGTCCCCAATCGGCAACAAACCGCTCGATACGTCCGATGGAGACCGCTTTCGCGATATCCTTGAGCGACTGACCCGTCGTACACTCCGCCTGGCACTGGCTCTCCTGTGGACATACGCGACCGCAAATCGCGGGCAGCAAGCTCACTTCGTTGATTGTGTCGAGCGCTTCTTGATACGCACCGCGCGCGGCAGCCGCTATGAAGCGTGGAATGTCGATAACGACCGGACATCCTTCTATGCACCTGGCGTTCGTGCACTGTAGACAACGCGCGGCCTCGACGCGCACCTGAGCCTCGGAATAGCCGAGGGCAACCTCATACATGTTGTCGCAACGTTCGTCCGGATCCTGCGATGGCATCTCCTGGAGGGGAATCGCGAGGCGTTCTTTCTTCCGAAGCTCTCGCCCCTCAATCTCGTTGAGCAGCGTTTCGGCTCGTTCGTTGAGTGCCACCTGGTTCATGTTGTTCATTTTGTCGCCCCCTGAATCTGCAGATCGAGGTGGCACTTGTGATGCGCAGTCTCTTCGTGACTGCGGTAGGCACCGAGGCGGAGCATCAAATTGTCGAAATCGACGTGGTGCCCGTCGAACTCCGGCCCATCGACGCACACGAATTTCGTCCGCCCTCCGACGGAAACGCGACAGCCCCCACACATGCCCGTTCCGTCGACCATGATCGTGTTGAGCGACACTACGGTCGGTATTCGGAACGGACGCGTCGTCTCGCAGCAGTTCTTCATCATCACCGGTGGTCCAATCGCCACCATCAGATCCGGTCTTGGATCTCGGTTGCACAGTTCACCGAGGGGCTCGGTGACCAGCGCCTTACGTCCATAAGAACCGTCGTCGGTGCACACCACGAGGTCTTCGGAGAGGTCTCGCATCTCCTTCTCGAGAATCAAGAGCTCTTTGGTCTTTGCTCCAATGATCACGCTCATTAGGTTCCCGGCTCTCTGCATTGCCTGAGCGATGGGAAAGAGTGGGGCCGACCCGATTCCGCCGCCGACGCAGAGGACCCAACCGAAGCGCTCGACACGCGTTGGTTTTCCGAGAGGACCGAGCACATTGGCAATCGTGTCTCCGACCTCCAGTGCGGCGAGACGATGGGTCGTGTTCCCGACCGTCTGGAAGATTACGGCGACCGAGCCCTCCTGCCGATTGGCGTCGGCGATGGTTAGGGGTATTCGCTCGCCGAAGTCCGTGTCGAGCTGCAGTATGAGAAACTGCCCGGCTTGCCGCTCCTCGGCGATGCTCGGGGCGAGGAACTTCAGCTTGTAGATCTCTTTTGAAAGCTGAACCTTTTCGATAATTCTGTTCATGGTACGCCTCCTGTCGGCAAGGACGGGTGTCACTCTCAGGAGCGTGGCGCTCGCTTTCTTGCGGCTGTAGAGAAAGGGTTTGTGACTCGGATTGTCTTAGGTCACCTCCAACGACCCTACATGTCGTTATAAGACTCTTTTGTGTTAATTTCTGTAATTTTTGGACTTTTAAAGTACTCTATAAGACAATATATCCTAACAATGCCCATCTGGCAACCGCTATCGGGCATCAAACCGGGCGTCGGTCCTGGTATTGAGCATCCGCGGCGATTTCGTTCAGCTTGACCGCAGGCAATCTCGCTCGTATGATAAATCTGAGCAAAGCGATCATATCGAAGGCGCCTCTCAGCCGCGTCCGTTGGTTGCACGATCATTCCTCGCGCCACGGGAGCTCGATGCAGGTGAACAGGTCGAGATGAGCTCGAATAGGTAGGGTAGAAATGCATGCGAACAATCAAAGACAGGTAGTGAGCCTGCGCCCGCTGACTCCTTGGCTCGACGCGATGCGCCCGCGGACGCTTCCGCTTGCGCTGTCGAGTGTGGTCGTGGGCTCCTGTTTGGCCGCCGCGCAGGGACGGTGCGAATGGACGGTCATAGTCCTCACGTTGTTGACCAGTGTATCCCTGCAGGTTCTCTCCAACCTCGCCAACGACTACGGTGACGGGGTGAAGGGGTCGGACAATGAGCAGCGCGTTGGCCCCCGGAGAGCCGTGCAGAGCCGTGCTATTCGTCCGGCCGACATGAAGTCGGCCGTCATAGTCTTTGCCGCGCTTTCGGTTCTCCTGGGGATAGCTCTTTTGGTCGTTGCATTCGGTGACACTCCGCGGCCACTCAGCCTGACGTTCCTTGCCGTGGGGGTCGCCGCCGTCGCCTCCGCGATCCTGTACTCGAACGGATCCACACCCTACGGCTACAAGGGCCTGGGAGACCTCTTTGTCTTCCTCTTCTTCGGGCTAATCGGGGTTGCCGGCAGCTGTTTTCTTAACACGCTTCACTGGCGTTGGGACGATCTGCTCCCAGCCGCCGCGGTCGGCTTCTTGAGTGTCGGTGTGCTGAACGTGAACAACATGCGCGACATGGATAGTGATCTGGCAACCGGGAAAACTACGACGGCCGCGCTTCTCCGATACGGCGGAGCTCGGGTCTACCACGCTTTGTTGATACTCGGAGCGTTCGTCGCGGCGGTGTTGTTCCTCCAGATCCGCGTCCATCGAGTGTGGAGCTACTTGTTCCTGCTTTCGCTGCCTTTTTTCGTTCGCGACGTGGTTTCGATATTCAAGACAGCCGATTACCGAAAGTTGGATCCGTTTCTGAAACGATTGACGCTTACCAGCCTGCTCTTCTCCGCACTCTTCGGGGTGGGTGTGTTGCTTTGACCTTTGACCTGCCTCCTCACGGCCGCCGAGCAGCACGGTGTCTCGTATCGTCTGTGGCTCCGGCTGAACGGACGAAAGAGGGTCGACACGAGGAGCAACAGGATTGAGCATCCCCATCACCGCGGTTACACTCATATCCAGCATAAACGAAAATCAGAAGGAAGAGATTGATGCATGAAAAACGTTTTGCCGGCGACGCCGACCGGCTGCGCTCGCCGGAGCGTATCAAGCGATTGGAGATGGAACGCGTCGTCGAGATTTGTCTCGCGGGAGGGGTGTCGAGCGTCCTCGACGTCGGTACCGGAACCGGTCTGTTCGCGGAGGCCTTCTCGCACCGCGGCCTCACGATTGCCGGAGTAGATGCAAGCGAGGCGATGGTCGAAGCGGCGCGCAAGCATGTGCCGGACGCCGACCTTCGGGTGGCCACCGCCGAAGAGCTGCCCTTCGGGGACGCGTCCTTCGATCTGGTATTCCTCGGACTGGTGTTTCACGAAACCGACTCGCCGGCGCACGCCGTGGCCGAGGCCCTAAGGGTTGCACGACGCAGGATCGCGATTCTCGAATGGCCGTTCCGGGTTCAGGAAATGGGTCCGCCGATCGAGCACCGCGTCAGCATGAGACAGGTCAAGCAGCTCCTCGACACCGTTTTCGCCGAGCCGGGGCGAGCCTTCGAAACCCACACCTTCCCCGACGTCGTGCTCTACCGAATCGACCTTCCGAATCCCTCAGCATGAGATTTCGCAAACGCTCCGACGCCGCCGAGCATCACATGACCTTCCATCACCTCCTCGAGAGCTTCGAGGAGGCCAAGCACTGCGGGTTGTGCGCGCTCGAAGAGAGGGCGATGAAGCGTTACTTCGACTCGGTCCTCTACGAGTCGGTTACCGATCCCGAGGTGCGCGCCCACCTCCGCCGCGCCCACGGCTACTGCTCGGCCCACGCACACTACCTCGTCGGGCTGCGCAGCGCCTTCGACACCGCCGTTCTCTATCAGGATGAAATCGAGGATCTCTCGAGCCTCCTCGCCGGGATCGACGAATCTCCGCGGCGATCAGGAAAGCTCGGCGGCCTCGTGGGGGCCAACAGAAACCCTCCTGAAGAGATCCCCGCCGACTGGATCCGACACAGCGGCTGTCCCGCCTGCCGGATTCAACGGGAAACGCGAACCCACTACCTGAAGGCATTT
>Ga0315535_1001095_pt1 | contig 18434 bp, 16 predicted proteins | sample SalMarSW160220MG_2_FD_203092 | JGI IMG/M metagenome (GOLD analysis project Ga0315535, IMG submission 203092) | Salt marsh sediment microbial communities from the Plum Island Ecosystem LTER, Massachusetts, United States - Salt Marsh Sediment SW1602-20 ... | reverse complement strand
GTCGTCACCAGCACAAACGACAGCGGGCCGGGATCCCTGAGGGACGCCATCGACCAGGCGAACGCGAACCCCGGCTCGACGATCACGTTCAGCCTGGCCTACCCCACCACGATCACATTGACCAGCGGACAGCTCGACATCGAGAGCAACATGACCATCACCGGCCCGGGCGCCGGCAAGCTCACGATTGATGGCGACGGGGAAAACCGCATCTTCGAGATCGGAGAAGCGATCGTCTCCATCAGCGGTCTCACCATCGCGAACGGCTACTCGAGCTATGACGAGGAAGCGGACTGGTCCGGCGGCGGCGGTATCGAGAACTGGGGCATTCTCACGCTCACCAACAGCCAGGTCGTGGACTGCTACACCGAGGGCTACGGCGGTGGGATCTTGAACCTCTATCAGCTAACGGTTAATAACTGCAGCGTCACCAACAACGAATCGGAAAACTACGCCGGCGGCATCGAGGACGCCAGCTATCTCGGTGGCGAAAGCGCCCCGGTGGGCGTTTCTCAGGAAGAGCTTTATTCCATGGTCCTCGTCAACACCAGCCTCCTTAACAACAACGCGTGGAGCGACGGCGGCGCCATGTCCCTGGACGGATACGTGGTCAGCATGACGAACGTGACCATCTCGGACAACTCCAGCGGAGGATGCGGCGGCGGCTGCTGGGGCCACGGTGACGAAGCGGAACTCCTCAACACGGTCGTCGCCTACAACGAGGCGGAAGGCGGTCAGGACTGGTGCGGCGGCTTTTATTCCTACGGCCACAACCTGATCGACTACACAGACGACATCGACTACATCGACGGTCCGGCGACGGGCGACATCTACAACGTCGAGGCTATGCTCTCCTACCCGCCCGCCCTTAACGGCGGGCCCACGCTGAACGAGTTCCCGTGGCCGGGCAGTCCCCTCGTCGACGCCGGCGACGACTCGGTTCTCGCGCCACCGCTCAGCCTCGTTTACGACCAGCGGGGGCCAGGTTTCCCGCGGAAGACCGCCAATCACGTGGATATAGGGGCCATCGAGTCCGAGGTCTTTTTGAGCCTCTTCGACGACTACGCAAACTCGATGACCTGCCTCGGTCACACGACCGGGACTTTCGCGTGGATGGTCCTCAGCGGCCCCTATGCGGGCAACATTTACTCCGGCACGCTCAAGGTCTACAACGCCGGCTACATGTTCTGGAGCCAGCCGGGGGCCCCACAGTACGTCTACATCTACATCGACCCCAACAACCACACGGCCTGGGGCTACCTCTATGACTACGCAACCCACGTCTACTCAAGCCTCTACGATTCGAACACGCTGGACGATCCACCCGTGTGCGAGTATTTCCAGGGTGGCGGAGAGAACTGATAGTCACCATCTATGAGAGGGACTGAAGGGGTCGGTTTCTGGCAATGATGACGGACCCGTATGAAGTACATTGGATAATGCGTTACCTGGCTCACAGCCGTATTGGCAAAAGTCTGCAGTGCAGGCATGGGCACGCATTTCACCCGGAAGGAGCAGGAGATGAAGAGATCAGGGAACCTCATCGTCGCAATCGCGGCCGCGGCGCTGGTGTCACTCTGCGCATGGGCGGCTGCACCCGTCACCGCGGTCCATTTGCCCGGTCAGAACGGACAGGGAAGGATCGGTGTGAAAGGCATCCCGAGCAGCGCAGCGGCCACCCCGCGACCTCGGGTGCCCTCGCCCTCCTTCGAGACCCACAAGGCCTCCGCCCCGCAGGCCCTTGCGGCCGCTTCCATGTCGGTACTGATCGTCCAGAATGAGTGGCCCTGGGGAAAGACTGCCGACACGGACGTGCTCAGCTCCATCGGCTACTCCTACACGATCGTGGACACAGCGACCTTCGACGGGATGAGCGCGTCCGCCGTCCAGGCGTACGACATCGTCTTGATCGCCAGCGACCAGTTCGATGCCTTCAATACGTGGTTCAACGCGAATCTGGCGAGGTTTTCCCAGTACGCCCAGGCGGGCGGAGCACTCATCGTCTTCGCGGGTACCAACTCGTCCGTCAGCACCACCCTGCCCGGCGGCCTTCAGTACCTGAGCCCCTACACCAGCGGCTATTCCAACCACGACTACATAGTCGACGCCACGGATCCCATCGTCACCGACGTCCTGTCTCAGGGCGTTCCCCTTACCGATGCGGACCTCTACGGAAACGCATGCAGCCACGGGTGGTTCGTGGAGAACACCCTGCCGGCCGGAGCCGACGTCGTCCTCCGCGAAGCCGACTACGGCGGTCACCCGACGCTGATCCGTTACAGCCTCGGCGCGGGCTCGGTCATCGCCTCGTGCCAGACCTGGGAGTGGGCCTACTCCCATTGCGGCGAGTTCAACTTCTCATGCAAAGCCCTGGACGACGTCTTCCTGAGCGCGGCAGGATTCAACCTGGCTTTTCTCGACGACGCGGGCGCCTCGGAAGCTTGCGCGAACTCGCATACGGGCCGCTTCCAGTGGGCGGTCCTTAGCGGGCCCTATACGGGCACGACCTTCAACGGCGCCCTCAACGTCTACAACGGCGGGACCATGTTCTGGAGCCAGGCCGGCGCTTCGCAGTACGTCTATATCTACTACGACCCCAACAACCACACGGCCTGGGGCTACCTCTACGACTACACGACCGGCCTTTACTCGAGCCTGTTCGACAGCAACACGCTGAACGACCCGGCCACCTGCGGAACAAGCCAGCCGCCGGTGTGACGGCCGTTCAATATCTGCACTTCCCAGCGCGGGGCTTTGGCCCCGCGCTCTTTTTGTGTGCAACTAGCCGTTGCGCAACAACCTGTGCGAAGAGGGTGTGACCGATACCGCCCGCCGCCTCCCCGCCCATGATCGCCGGCGCGTCACCGCGAGAACCTGAAGATCTCCGGCTCGATCAGCTTCGTGTAATCCTCCCGCTCCATGACGATGGAAACGGTCAGCAGTCCGGCGTTGAAGGCGATGCGGTCGTTCTCGAAGATGGATTCGTCGAGGTAGAGGTCGAAGGGGAGGATGGGCCGGCCGAAGGGTGGCACGCAGCCAGGTACCAGTCCCGTCAGTTCGAGAAGTTCTTCGGGCGTGGCGAAGCGGGAGTAGTTGACGTGAAAGCGATCCTTTAAGCGCCTCGAATCGAGCTTGCGCGCCGCACTCATGACGAAGAGGCGAAAGGCCCCGTCAATAAGAATGACGAGGGCCTTACCGCCGATGGCGATATCTTCGCCCCTGGCTTTCGCCGACTCCTCGGACGTGCGCGTGGGGGCGTGGCGGACCTCCCGGTAGTCTATTCCGTTCTCATCCAGCAACGACTTGATGGCCCGGTAGACCCGTTCGTCCGGCATGGCGGCCTACTGCCCGAGGTTCTCGAGGAAGCCGATGACCGACTCGATCCCCTTGTGAAAATTCGGGATGTTGAACTTCTCGTTGGGGCCGTGGGCGCCGTCGTCGGGTAGCCCGAAGCCCATCAGGATGCTCGGCGTCTTTAGGTGTGTCCCGAAGGCGGCCACGATCGGGATGGAGCCGCCCGCCCGGATCATCACCGTGTCCTTGCCGTACACGCCGCGCATGGCGTCCGCGGCGGCCCTCACGAAGCGGTTGTCCGTCCCCACGACAACAGGCGGGGCCGCGTGAATTTTCCGCACTTCCATCCGGATGCCTTTCGGAACGATGGACAGGACGTAGTTTCTGAAGAACCGGAAGATCTCGTCGGGGTCCTGGTCGGGCACGAGGCGCATGGAGATCTTCGCCCTGCCCCGCGCCGGAATGACCGTCTTGGCACCGTCGCCCGTGAAGCCCCCGGGCATACCGTGTACTTCCAACGTAGGCCTGGCCCACGTCCTGTAGAGGACGGAGTAGCCGGGTTCACCCGTGAGTTCGACGGAGCCGACCTCCTCTTTTCTGTATTCCTCTTCGTCGAAGGGAAGGGTCTTCCACGAGGCGAGTTCGGCGTCGGAGGGCGCCTTCACGCTGTCGTAGAAGCCCGGGATCATGACCCTGCCCTCCTCGTTCTTGAGCCGGGCGATCACCTGGCAGAGCGCGAAGATGGGGTTGGGCGAAGCGCCCCCGTAGCTGCCGGAGTGCCTATCGACACGGGGGCCGCGGGCTTCCAGTTCGGCATAGAGGATGCCCCGGAGGCCGATCGTCAGGCTGGGCGTTTCCGGCGCGAACATGTGCGTGTCGGAAACAAGCGCCGCGTCGCACGCCAGGCGATGGGCGTTCTCCTTGAGGAACTTCTCGATGCCCTCGCCGCCGATTTCCTCCTCGCCCTCCACGATGACCCGGACGTTCACGGGGAGCCCTCCGCCCCCGGTCTTCATCAGCGCCTCGAGGGCCTTCATGTGCATGAAGACCTGCCCTTTGTCGTCCGAAGAGCCCCGCGCGTAGATATTCTCGTTACGGATATGGGGCTCGAAGGGCGGGGTCTCCCACTCGTCTACCGGATCGACGGGCTGTACGTCGTAGTGGCCGTAGCACAAAACCGTCGGCTTGCCTTCGGCGTGAAGCCAGTCGGCGTAGACCATCGGGTGGCCATCCGTGGGGATGATTTCCACGTTCTCAAGGCCCGTGCGCTTCAGGTCTTCGGCCACGAACCGGGCCGCGCGCTCGATGTCGGCCTTGTGTTCGGGCAGGGTCGAGATGCTGGGTATGCGGAGCATGTCGAGCAGTTCGTCCAGAAAGCGCCGGCTGTTCTGACGCGCGAATTCAACGGCTGGGGAAAGGTCGCTCATGGTCACCTCCTCGTACGCTCTCTTGTGTGAGGGCTCCGGCTATCCGGAGGACGTTCCCGTCTTCCCCCTCTTATACTACGCCGGCGGCAAGATGGCGACCTTCGCCGGCACGCTCACCGCCTGCAACGGAGGCACCATGTTCCGGAGCCAGTCCGGCTCTTCGCAGTACGCCTACCTCTACTACGACCCCAACGACCACACGGCCTGAGGCTACCTCTACGACTACACGACCTACGTTTACACCAGCCTGTTCGACACGAACACGATCAACAATCCGCCTCTCTGCACAGGAGGGCCATGATCACAAGCCATCGCAGATCCGGGCACATGGAAGCGGGGCTTCGGCCCCGCTCCTTTTCGCCCCACTGGAGAGACGAGGCCCCTGTCCCTGCGTGCCTCCGTTTCACCCGTATGGCATGGCGAACTTGATTTTCATGCGCCGGTTCCTTATATATTTCAACAAGTAAGAGGCGATTCAACGAGTTGCGGCCACCAGGGAGGAGGGGAAGGTGTTCTGGTGTGTGGGAGGTGAGTGTACCCTGCGTCCCGCCGCAACGGACAATCCCCCCACAATTCGGCAGGCGTTGGCGCGAGGGAGACTCCCAACCCCGCATTGGAGGTGACGGCGGAGGATCGTGGTCTCTTTTGCCGCAGGGTGGTTTCGTTTTGCTTTCGGCCCGCGGGAGGGCCGGGGAGGGGCTAAGATGAAGAGAAGGTCGATCATTTACTGTGTTCTGGGAGCGCTTCTGGGGGTGGCTCTAGCCGTGCCCATTCTTGGCGCCGCTCCGGCTGAAAACCCGCCGGCGGCGGAAATCGTGGGGAGTGTGCTGTTACCCTGCCCGGGACCACCGACACAGGCCCTTGCGCCTACAACCAAAATGCCCCAGGTCAGTTCTGGAGTCGAAACGGTCAAACCGCCGATCGGTATCGGTGGCCTGGCGGCCTCGCCGCCCCAGTACCTGCCGACCGTCTTCTTCGACCAGCCTCTCAGCGCGGCAAATCAGAACGCATACGTGGACCAGAACTTCGCCGATATGCCCACCTACACCACCTATATCGCGGACGACTTCTCAAATGCAGTCCCGTGGAGGGTCGGTCGAATCTACGTGCCAGGCGATTTTTGGAACGGCGGAAGCACCTTCATGAACGCGTCGAGTCTCACCTTCGCCATCTACGCCGATGCGGGCGGGGTCCCCGCGGGCTACCCCAACGACGGCGTCACCACCCCCCTCTGGACGATCACGCTGGCGCCCTACGACCACCAGGTGACTTACTCAACCGGAGTGCCCGGCGGGTACCAGAGCAACACCGTCCTGTCGTTGGACACCCCCGTGGTGATCCCACCCGGGACGTGGTGGATGATCTTCGCTCCCAACATGACGTTCTCCGGAGGTGGACAGTTCGGCCGACAGCCTTCGGATACGACGAACGGCGCCGTGGCCAAGCTCATCAACCCGGGCGGCGGATTCGGCCTCGGCACGACCTGGCAGGACTGGACCGTCCTCGGCGTAGCTCAGCACGACATCGCGTTCAGGCTCGAGGAGCCCGTATGTCCGGTCTTCGACAACGGTCCCCTGGTGACCCACCCAGGCGGCGGGGCCGGCGGGGCCGACGCGAGCGCGCTCCAGACGGCCCTCTCCATGAGCACCTACGGTTTCGGCATGCAGCAGACCTACGGGTACAGGCTCGCCGACGACTACACGGTCACCAACCCGGCCGGCATGTACGTGGACAAGCTCGTGTTGTTCGCCTACCAGACCGGCTCGGGGACCGATTCCACCATCAACCACGTGAACCTGAGAATCTGGAACGGCGTCCCCGGCGTGGGAAGCGTCATCTGGGGCGACACGGTCACCAACGTCTTGGAGAGCATGGCTTTCCACAACGTCTACCGGGTCGCCGACTACAGCCTGACCGCTTCGAACCGCCCCATCATGGCCTGCGTCGTCAACGTGGGAACGACCCTGCCGCCGGGCACCTATTGGTTCGACTGGCAGATGGGCGGGAACCTGTCCTCGGGTCCCTATTCCCCGCCCGTCTCTATCCTCGGCCAGACCTCCACGGGCAATGCCATGCAGTATACGACGGGCTGGGCGAACGCCCTGGACACGGGAACCGGCACGCCCCAGGGCATGCCGTTCATCGTTCTCGGCGACTGCTGTCCGGCCATTACCGTCTCGCCCGCCACCATTCCCTCCGTCGTCGCCGGAACCCCCTACAGCCAGACCTTCTCGGCAACGGGCGGCACTCCGCCCTACACCTACTACGTCACAGGTCTTCTGCCCGCCGGTCTGGCGCTCGTCGGGGACACGCTCTCCGGCACCCCCACCGGGACGGGCGCCTTCAATATCGAGATCTGGGCGGTGGACGCCAACGGCTGTGCAGGAATGCAAACCTACAATTTCACAGTGGACTACACCAATTTCTACGACGACATGGGCAACGCGGTGATGTGCGTCAACAAGATCACGGGCGATTACAAGTGGACCATCCTAACCGGACCTTACACGGGATTGACCCTGGCGGGGACGGCCAGAGTCTACCACGGCGGGAATATGTTCTGGAGCCAGCCGGGCGCGCCCCATTACGTGTACCTGTACTACGACCCCAACAACCACAGGGCGTGGGGCTACATCTACGACTACAGCGCATACATCTACAGTTACTTGAACGACACAGACACGACCAACAACCCGCCGCTCTGCATCGGAGGACCATAGTCGACAAGGAAAAGTGAAATCCAGTTGCATTTGATGCGGGGCTTCGGCCCCGCTTTTTTTTGCAGTTGCTCGCTGATGTGCAGGAGTGCGAACCTTGGACCTCCATCAGACTGTTCGTCCCGATCTTCGTGTAATCTCATCGCGCGGCGCTGATCAGCGCCGCGCTTCGATTGAAAGGGCGCGTACGGAGTCTCCGTTAGGGCCGGTTCCCGCAGGTGTGCGTGCCCTCTTTCTCTCTCCGCCTAGGCCGCGGCACGCACTCCAAGAGTCCCGTCCGTCGGCATTCATCCCACAGGACGCGCCATCAAGATCTATGGCCGTCGCAAGATACGGGAAGATTCCGTCGACATTTCGGCGAAAGAAGAAGGGCTTTCATGGGTCCTCTGTGAAGTCAACCTTCGTTTTGTTCCGGCGGCGGCGGCGGGCCTTCCTCGGGATTATCATCCAGCTTCTCGACGACGATCCGCAGCCGCGCCACCAGTGCCGCGATGGCCCCGAGCGCCGCCCAGACGGGCAATAGGACGGCGCCCACCACGCCGAGCGTGAGCGGCACCTCGATGAGGGTATCGCCCTCCGCGTTCTTTATGGTGATCCGGCGGACGTTGCCTCCGTGGATGATCTCCTTGATCTTCGCGACGAGCTGGTCGCCGCTGATCGTGAACTCCTCTGTTCGCACACGCTTGCCTGCCATCGAATCCTCCTGCGAGTCCATGCTCCATGGGAAAAGTCCCTTTGGTGCAGAATACGCGGGGGCGGCCTCGTTTGTTTCCCCTGCCCGCTCCGGCGAGCTCTTTCAGATAGTCTTCCACGCCCAACCCCGTCGCCGTTTCGACGGAGAACCTGGACTGCGCCTACTGCTACCAGAACGGACGGCGCGTGCGCGACGCCCTCCCTTGGGACGCCGCGCGCGCCGCCCTCGACCTGCTTCTGGAGCGAGGTACGCCCCCGCTCCTGCTTGAATTCAGCGGGGGCGAACCGCTCCTGGAACCGGACCTCCTCGCGCGCTACCTGGAATACGCCGAGTCGCCCCGGCCCGGCGTTGCCGAGGTCCGGACCATCCTGACCACCAACGGCACCCTCCTCTCACCTTCGATCCAGGACTTCCTGGAAGCGCACGGAGTCCTCCTGCGGTTGAGCTGCGACGGGCCGCCACCATCCCAGCAGCTCAGGGGACGCGGCACTTTCCAGCGGTTGGCCGGCAGGCTGGACGAGCTCGAATCGAACCACCCCGGCTACCTGCAGCGGTCGGTCCGTATCCAGGCCGTGTCGACGCCCGGCACGCTGCCCCACCTCGCCGCCGGCGCACGGTTCTTTCTGAACCGGGGCATCGCGGACATCGCCTTTCAACCGGTCATCGGCCGGAACGGAGATTGGAACGATGCAGCGTTCAGCGTCCTGGAGGAACAGGTCGGGGAAATCGTCGCGGAGGCCGCGCGTCACTGGGCGGCCCGCAGGGCCGTTCCGGTGGCATTCCTCCGCGGGCCCGGTCCCGAGGCCGGACACGGACCGGGCGGCGGCTTCATCTGCGGGGCGGGGGTGGGCAAGGGTCTCTGCGTGGACCCCGACGGACGCGGGTGGACCTATCCGCTCTTCGCCTCCTCCCTCCAGGACCTATCTCCGCTGGCGCGGCAGGTCTCGGCGGCCGTGGATCTGGGGGACGTCCGCTCGGGCGGCCTCTGGAAGCGGCTGTCGACCACGCGGCAAAGGACCGGACCGCTGACGGTGATGACGAACAGGCACGGCAGGTACTCGCCCTACGGCGCCTGCAGGGACCGCGCTTGCATCGACGAGTGTTCACTCTGCCCCGCAGCGGTCGCACACGCCCCGGACAACGGGGACCCTGACCGTGTGCCAGCTTTTATCTGCGCTTTCAACCGCGTCACCGCGCGAGCACGGCGCGAATTCCGCGCGCTGCTCGTCGGAATGCAACGCGGAGGGTGACCCGGCGCTCAGGAGCGCCCGGCACCCTGTATGGCCCCGGTCTGGTCCATGTGTATCTTGATCATGCCCTCGCCCTCGCCGACCGTGATCTGGATGTTGTTGATCCCCTCGGAGGCCGGGTAGGTCCATGTTTTGGTCTCACCGCTCTTGAGGGTGAAGGCCAGCTTCTCGGCCTGGCCGGCGCCCTCTCTTTTGAGCAGAATCCGGCCGGTAGAGTCGCCGCCGTCCTGGTCGGCGCCCGTGATGGTTATGGCCAGCGGTTTGCCCGGCCTGGCCTTAACCCAGGTCGTGTATCCGCCACCGTTGAACAGGTCCCGGGTTCCCTTGCCCTCCTGTTCCACCCGGGCGAGAACCAGGCCCTTCTCGGCCCGGACCACCACCTCGTCGACCCGGAAGGAGGCGGACATCTTCAAGGTGGACGGACTGTTGAAGTCCCGGTCCCAGGTGGCGTAGAGGTTCTTGAGGGTAGTGGGGTTGACGCCTATGGACTCCACCTGCTTGCCGTCCCTGAACGGAAGGACGAGGACGGCGGATTCACCCTTCGCGAGGTTCTTCAGGGAGACCTTCACCGCGCGGTTGCCGGCCACGGTCACCCTCATTTCGCCGCCCGGGCCGAGGCGCCTGCCCATCGGCACCGTGCCCTTGACCGGCGACGTCAACGCGGACTGCGGCGCGGCGGCCTTCTTGCTGCCCGCGCTCGTCTTGTCGACCTTCTTATAGTCCGCCGGCACCATGAAGAGATCGGGGGAAACGTCTCCCCGCTTTATGTTCTTCAACTCCATCGTCCACGCTTCCTTGCCGTGGGTCACGACCTTGACGGGGTACCCGAGGTCCCTGGCGACCCATCCGGTCATGAGCTTTTTCCCCTGCGAACTCACGACGATCTTATCGCACGAGTATCCGCCCACGGTCTCCGTCCCCTCCTTCGCGGCCGTGTAGCGCCGGGATGCCGTCATGAAGGCCTGGATCGGATCGTTGGCCAGGCTACGCATGCTGTCCGAGGCCATCTTGACGAACTTCTTCTCGGACGGCATGAAGACGCGCGTCACACCCTTCGCCAGGTCCACGGTGACCTTCCCGCGTTGTCCCTCTTCTTCGAACTCGATGGCGTAGTTGTGGCCCATGACGCTGAGCTTCGACGTCCGCGTCGTCTTGCCCCGCACCTCTACCATGTCCGCCGTGAATTCCGCCGAGAACGCCGGCACGACCCACAGGGCCGCCGCCAGCACGATCAGGGCCGCCCGCAGCGGCCATCCGCCTCCTCGCTTGCCCATGGTCCCCTCCTGAAACCGGCCCGTGCGCACACGAATATCCGCGCCGCGCGCGTCCGGTCGCACAAACTTCGAGACGACAATGCGCCGCCATCGTGATTGCTTTGATCCGCGCGGTTTATGACCTCGGTGTTTTTTTAGTATGACACATGACGAGGGCAAATTCATCGAAGCCGTCCCGCACGGCCCCGTTGACGGACGCTCACACCGGTGCTACGTTTGTCTGGTAAGGCTTTGCGTCATCTTTCCAGAGGAACAAGGGGGATCTGGATTCACGGTCGTCGGAGATGCGCGGGGGTGCGCGTCTCGAAGGGTATCTGTTCACACGTGGAGGTGAAGGATGACTGAAGGTGTGGTGACTCCCCCAAGACCGGACGGCGGGCAGGACCCCGTCGAACGCATTGAGTGCCAGTGGTGCCAGGGGCAGAACGAGAAGACGGCCACGAGCTGCCGCTTTTGCGGCGCGCCCCTGGACGTGCGGAACCTCGTGAGCGAGTCGGGATGGCGGGAAGCGCCCCGCCTCAGAGACATGACCGAGATTCACTTCGGCGAGAGCACCTGCCAGGTCGAGGGCGAGATCGTGCCCGTTGCCGAAATACACCTGGGGCAAGGCGATTCCGTCTACTTCGAGCACCACGTCATGCTTTGGAAGGAGGAGGCGGTGCCCCTCACCACGCTGCAGCTCCCCGGCGGCTTCAAGCGTGTGCTGGCGGGCATGCCCTTCGTCATCAGCGTGGCCCAGGGCGCGGGCCGCATCGCCTTCTCCCGCGACGCCACCGGAGAGTTAGTGGTCCTCCCGCTACACCCCGGTATGGAGCTGGACGTCCGGGAGCACGCCTTTCTTCTGGCCTCCCATCACATCCAATATTCCTACGTTCGTATCAAGGGCCTCACCAACATCCTCTTCGGCGGCCAGGGCATGTTCATGGACCGTTTCGTGACGGGGAACGCGCCGGGGCTGCTCGTCCTTCACGGCTACGGCAACGTCTTCGAGCGAATCCTGAAAGCCGGCGAGAGCATCATCGTGGAACCGGGCGCCTTCCTGTATAAGGACTCCTCCGTCACCATGGAGGTGCAGCGGCAGAAACTCACGTCGGGGCTCTTCGGGGGGTTCGGCATGAGTCTGGCCAAGATGACCGGTCCCGGACGCGTGGGCATCCAGTCCATGTACGTCCACCACGACACGAAGTGAGGAGGGCGTCATGGAAGACAAGTCTCACGATGCCTCCAGTGTCGACCGCCGGCGTTACACGTGCCCCTACTGCGGCGCGGAAAGCGACGGCACACAGGGAGCCTGCACGCGCTGCGGCGCGCCGATAGACGTCCGCGCCATCGTCTCTCCGGAGCGCTGGACCGAAGTGCCGGGCCAGAAAGACATGGCGAGGCTCCAGTTCGGCGGCTCCGACTGCCAGATCGAGGGCACCTACGTACCCGTAGCCGACTTCCGGCTGTCTTCGACGGACGGCGTCTATTTCGCCCACCACGTGCTGCTCTGGATGGAGCCGACCGTGCAGGTGGGCGCCATGTCCTTGAAGGGCGCATTCAAGCGCGTACTGGCGGGCATGCCCGTTGTCATGACCGAGGCCAGAGGACCCGGCCGCATCGCATTCTCCCGCGACGCGCCCGGCGAACTGCTGGCCCTGCCCCTCCAGAAGGGTGAAACGGTGGACGTGCGGGAGCACCTCTTCGTCGCCGCCACCCACGCCGTGGCCTACGACTGGTTCGGCACCAAGGTGTGGTACAAGATCCGGGTTCAGAGGGGCGACAAGACCGAGACGGAGACCATCTATCCCCTGGGTATGTTCATGGACCGGTTCACGGCCGCCCAGGGCCCCGGGCTGCTGCTCGTGCACGCCTCGGGCAACGTCTTCGTCCGCACCTTGCAGCCGGGGCAGACCATCCTGATCAAGCCGACCGCCTTGCTCTTCAAGGACCCGGGCGTCCAGATGCAACTCCACTTCGAGCACCCGAACCAGACCTTCAGCCTCTTCGGCGGCTACGGTCAGCGCTACACATGGCTGAGGCTTCAGGGCCCGGGCCGGGTTGCGGTCATGTCGGCCTTCGAGCACGTCGAAGGCGAACAGGCCCGTCTTGTAAGCTGCTCCCCGGCGACCGAGAAGCGCTGGTGACATCCCGCGGCGGATGGGCCATTCGCCCCGCCGCTGCCACCCGGCTTCGATTGGCTGCCATTCCGGGAACGACTGCGCATAAGATATTAGTGAAGGAAAGGAAAAGAAAGGAGGAGAATTATGCCGGAGTTCGGATCCCCATTTTCAGGTTTGGCCCACGACCGCAAGCTCACCGATCAGGAACTCGTCCGCGCGATCCGCTTCATGGTGGCCGCCGAGTACGAAGCCATCCAGATGTACATGCAGCTCGCCGAGTCCACGGACAACAAGCTCGCCATCGAGGTCCTTACGGACATCGCCGACGAGGAGCGCGTCCACGCGGGCGAATTCCTCCGCCTGCTCCACGAGCTGGCGCCCGATGAAGCCAAGTACTATAAGGAAGGCGCCGAAGAGGTCGAAGAAGAGATCGAGAAGAAGGGCTGACGTCCAAATCGGTATCGCTATCGGTATCGGGTCTCGTGTCCCGCCGTCTAAGAGTGTGCCGCTTTTTTGCCGTTTAGCTCACGCCCTATGTTGAGCGTCGGCAAACCAGGAGGCCGATGTCGTTTCGGGTGCGGTTTCCGATTTCGATACCGATTTCGATTATTTGATCCCGGATGCTGAGCGGGAGAAGATCGGCTATAGGCTGCAGTTCTCCCCTTCGGCCAGAGGAACGACTTTCGCCTCAGGCCCGGCCTCGGCCAGACGCCGCGTGAAACCTTCCACGCTCTGGCCCGTCCGGAGCGGAGGCAGTCGGGGCGCAATGCCCAGGTGGATGGGGATCACTACCGACGGTCCCAAGGCGCGCACGGCTTGGACGGCCCCCTTCTCTCCCATGGTCATGGGTGCCCTGAAGGTCGTCACCGGCATCAGCGCCGCGTCCAGCGAAAAGCGCCGCCCGATTTCCTTCATGAAGGGCCGGTGATAGGTATCCCCCGCAAAATAGACCCTCTTCCCCTCGGCCTCGATCACGTAGCCCACGGTGGCGGCGACGTGAACGGCCGGCACCGCTGTGATGGTAGCGTCCCCGAAGCGCCGTACCTCCCACGGCCTCACCCCCTCGGCGTGCCTCGCCCCCCGCAGCCGGGTCAACCAGGCGGCCCGCGCCGGCGCCAGAACCCGTACGTCTTTTCCCAGCCCGTGCAGGAACGGTCCGTCCGTGTGGTCCCAGTGGTTGTGCGAGACGAGCACCAGCGTCACGTCGCCCACGTCCTCCCGCTTCATCGCGGGGGGCGCGAGCCGCTTGAAGGCCGGATTACCCAGCGTTCCGAAGTACGGATCCGTGAGTATTTTCTGCCCGTCCGTCTCGATAAGAACCGTGCTGTGTCCGATCATGGTGATCCGCATTTTCGCTCACCCTTCTTCGTAATGGGCGGCCCTCGCCCGGTCAGGTATTTCCCCTCAGCAGCACCAGCGGAGGGAAGCAGGCCAGCAGGGTCGAAACGCCGAGAATCACCAGGGCGACCACGGCAGGCAGGTGAGACCCTTTGGCGCAGACGTAGCCGAGGCCAGCGAGGGCCATCATGGGAAGATTCATCATGGCGAACAGGGCCAGTCCGCTCGTGTAGTAAAGCGCGCGCTTCCCGGCGGCGGCTGAGACAATGAAGCCCGCAACCGCGGGGATCAGGAGCAGAGAGGGCCATAGGAAGAGGTTCACGTCGCCCTCCCTCGCAACCTGCCAGAGGGGCTGGCCCGTCCTCACGTAGACCCCGAGGGCGACCAGGAGGACGGCCCCGATCCAGATGGTTCCCCCCGCGGCCAGCGTGTACAGATAGATGCCGCGCAGGATCGTCTCCCGCCTCAAGGGCAGGACGGACAGTGCGCGGTACAGATCTCCCGGCCGGACGCCTCGTCGCCCCTTCAGACCCCACCCCAGCAGATTGCTGCCAAACGGCTTGAACAGCATGAAAACGGCCACAAAAGCCAGGACCATGCCGACCAGGAACGATAGGTGGGCCAGGCTACCCGCGAGCAGCAGCACCGCCACGAGCCCGCCCGCCAGGAGGTAAAGCAGGCCGTACCGGCGCAGGGGGAGGACCGCCAGGTCCCGCCGATAACGGGCTTCGGGCGTAATGGCCGGGCGTACTCGGGACGAGGCTTTCGCCATTAGGGTCGACGCACGGCGCAATCCGAGCACATACCTGCCGTCGAACAACAGGACGGCGGCCGAGAGCACAATGGCCACCGGCACCAGCGAAATAAAGCCGGCCAGCAGGCCGAGCTTCTGCGCGCCGAGTTCGAGCAGCGCCACCACCAGTCCCATGACCGACTGCATCTCGAACGAGCCCGTTTTCTTGGCCCAGCACAGAAGGATGGGCAGCATGATCAGCGCACCGGAGAACGTCGCGCTGAAGAAAGGCGCGCGCTCGGCGGCTGCAAGAAAAGGAAGCACGAACACACGCGCCGCGAGAACGAAAGCGAGGACGACCGTCACCTCTCCGGCCATGCGGGCCTTCGGGCCGATGGGCAGGGCGGGCAGGGCCAGCGTGACGTTGTCGTCGCCCGACGAGAAGAAGCCCGTCGCCCGCCCGGCTGCTCGCATCGCCGCGATCATCGGCCAGATGTAGAGATACATCATGGCGATGAGAAGGGCCTGGAGGGGCGTATCGGCGCTCGAGAGCCCTTTGAATCCGAACCACGGCCCGGAGGGACCCGCAAGCCCCGGCCAGAGTAGAACGGACGTTCCCGCCACGAACAGCAGCATCATCATGAAGGACACCGGCCGCGTGCAGACCGCAACCAGGCGGATCCGGGCGTGCCTGAAAACGGCGCCTGCAGTCGTGGTCATCCCGCCGCCCCCCACGCCACGAGGGCCTCTTCGAGCGTCCGGCTCTCACCGACCAGCTCGTCGGTGGGCCCCTCCTTGACCACCTCGCCCCGGTCCAGCACCAGCAGCCGGTCCGCGATCCTCTCGATGTCGGCCAGCATGTGCGAGCTGATGATCACGCTTCGGGAGGGGTCCCGCACCACGTCCAGCACGCTCTCCAGGAGGGACCGCCGGCCTGCCACGTCCAATCCGGTCGCGGGCTCGTCGAGCAGGAGCACCCTGGGACGAAAAGCCAGGGCCGTCACCAGCCGGATTCTCGTCCCCTGCCCCTTCGAGAGGGTGTGCACCTTCTGCTTCGGGTCCAGCTTGAACCGCTCGAGAAGCACCTCGACGAGGGCGGGATCCCAGCTCTTGTAATAGCCCGAGAGCGTTCGGAGGAGATTGCCGATCCGCATGTCCAGAACGGGCATGTCGTCGCTCATGAAACCGAGGGACGACCGGACGGTCACCGGATCGCGGCAGGGATCGAGGCCGAAGACCTCGACCTTGCCCCCGCCGACCCGCCGGAGCCCGGCGACCGCCTCGAGCAGCGTCGTCTTGCCGGCCCCGTTGGGGCCCACCAGCCCGACCACTTCGCCGGGGGCCACGGACCACTCCGGCACGTCCAGCGTGAAGCCGTCGCGTTTTATTTTCAGGTCGCGGATCCGGACCAGTTCACTGCCTGCCATCGTTCTGCTCCTCTCCCGCCAGGGCCTGCTCGAAGATGGCCCGAATCTTCTTGCCGTCCAGTCCCATCTGCCTGCTCTGGAGTATGATCCGCTCGAACCCTTCCATGATTTCGGCGGCCGCCTTGTCCTTCGATGCCATCGTGACCTCCTTGGCGACGAACGTGCCCGAGCCCTGGCGCCGGACGATCAGTCCCGCGCCCTCCAGGTCCGCGTAGGACCGCCTCACCGTGATCAGCGACACGAGGAGGTCCTTGGCCAGGTCCCGCACGGAGGGGAGCATGGCGTCGGGCTTCAACTGGCCGGACCGGATCAACTGGGCGACCTGGTCCACGATCTGCCTGTAGTAAGGCACTCCCGTCGCGTCGCTCAGACTGAGCGGGAGTCTCTCCGGTGTCATACCTCCGCCACCTCCCTCCTGCAAATCAGTACAGTCCTGTCGTCCGACGCGTGGGCGCCGCCCGAGAAGGTCTCCGCCGCCTCGACCAGCGACCGCGCGACCTCTCTCGCAGCGGCCTCGCGACGCGATTCGAGGTGCTTCACCAGCCTGCCCGTCCCGAATTCCTCACCCCATGGGCTCCGGGTCTCTGTGATCCCGTCCGTGAAGGCCGCGAACATGTCCCCCGGTTCGAGACGACTCACTTCGACCTCGTACTCGAAGTCCGGGAAGAGCCCCACGAGCACCCCGCCCTTCCTCAGGACGCGGACGTCGCCGCTGCCGCACACGATGACCGGCGGGTCCTGCCCCGCGTTGACCGACTCCAGCGTCCCGGACGCCGGGTCGAGGCGCGCCACGAAGAGCCCCGCAAAGCGGTTCTCGGGCGTGGACAGGTGGAACTGCCGGTTAGCCCGCCCCATCACCTCGTTCAGCGGAAGGTTCTCGCACAGGAGCAGGTGCAGCGCCGTGTGCAGCGTGGACACAAGCAGGGCCGCCGGGACGCCCTTGCCCGTCACGTCGGCGATGGCCAGCGCGATCCGCCCGTCGGGGCAGGGCACGTAGTCGAAGAGGTCCCCGCCGATCTCCCGGCACGGGATGGTCAGGCCCGACACGTCCCAGCCGGCCAGCTCCGGGTCCCTTTCGGGCAGGAGCCTGCTCTGCACGCCCGAGGCCAGTTCGACCTCGCGCGCCAGCCTCTCCAGGTCTGCCGATTCCACGAGGTGCTCCGCATCCGGCCCCTCCAGCAGCGCCTCGGTGGCTCTCAGGCTCCTCGCCCGGGCCACGGCCTCGGCCAGCACGGCGCAGGTCTCGTCCATGGCCTTCTCGCGCGAGGCCCGGTCCGCGTGATCCGCGACGACCAGCGCACCGCCCGGCCCCTTCGCGGCAATCCCCAGTGCCTCGAGCACCGAATAGGCCTGCCGGACGGTGGCCAGCGACACGATCAAGTCGGCCGCCAGGTCCCTCGTGTCCGGAAGGGGTGCGTCGGGCTGCAGCTCGCCCGCGCGCACCCGGCGGGCCACCTCTTCGACGATCTGACGGTGAAAGGGAACCCCGGACGCGCTGTTCAAGTCGATCATCAGTCCGTTCATCTCCGGCGCCTCCTCCGCGCCACTGTGCTACTGTGCATATATTAATGCACAGCATCACACCTGTCAAGTACCCCCGCCGAACGGCGCGAAACGTCCGTTCGGCGGCGTGAGGAGGTGAGCAGGCGATGAGGAGAGTCCGGGTGCAGGCAGGCCTTTGTGGACGGCAGACCGCAAGGAAAAGCTGCGGGTTGCGGGTTAGAAGGTTGAAGGTTCCAGGTTAGAGAAAAAGCGGCAATCCCCTGGCCTTCGAAGGCCTCCCGCCTGTCGGTCCTTCGTAGCGGCCGATGGGAATCGGCCGCTCGGCCGGCTTCCGCCGGTCGCTACATCGTCCCTCTGTCTGCCGCAGTTCGAATCCCAAATCAAAACTCCCAATTCCCAAATCATTTCCCTCCCTTCCTCCCATCCTCCCTGTTCAAACCCTCGCCTTAAAGATCTCTGCGGGCTCTGTGATCTCTGTGGTTCAAACCAAGGCCCACAAAAAAAGAGGAGCGCATGCGCGCTCCTCCTTCGTTGCACTGCACTGTTTTAATAGTCACTCCACAAAGGTATGCCCGATTAAATCCAAAGGGCGACTTCGTAGTGGGGATGGGTGAGCAGCGAGGCCAGAGCCGCGGCTTATCAAACAAATAATCCCAGCCGCGGTCGGCTTCGCCG
>Ga0315535_1001094_pt1 | contig 18443 bp, 18 predicted proteins | sample SalMarSW160220MG_2_FD_203092 | JGI IMG/M metagenome (GOLD analysis project Ga0315535, IMG submission 203092) | Salt marsh sediment microbial communities from the Plum Island Ecosystem LTER, Massachusetts, United States - Salt Marsh Sediment SW1602-20 ... | reverse complement strand
CCTCCGAGCTCGATCGCTCAAGCGTCAGGACGCCGGCGACACCCAGCGGCCCGAGCAGCGGAACGACGATCAGGCTGCCGCCGATCCCGTCCGTGATGCGAGGGTGGTCGATCCGATCGTCCTGCCGCTCGTCGGCGATCAGGACCGGCTCGTTGTTCCGGACGACCCAGGCCGCCATTCGAGCTGCGCCCGGCCCCCACGGCCGGTCCTGATCGGCGGCGTGGGAACCGCGGGCCGTGACCGGGATCAGGCGACCCGCCGACCCGTCCACGACCCGAATCGCGACGTGGTCGCAGTGGACCAGCGCTTCCAGTCGATCGGTGATCTGCTCGAGCACCGCTCGCTGGTCGAGCGTCGTGAGGATGGACTCGGTCGTGCGCAGCAGCTCGCGCTGGGCCAGGAGCTGGCGCTGGAGAGCCTTCGATTGATCCTGCAGGCGCTCAGTGGCATCGGCGTTGGCCATGGCCTGGGCGGCGAACGATGCGTAGATCACGAGCAGGCGCAGGTCATCCTCGGTGAACCGCCGAAGACCGGTGCTGACCAGCACCAGCACGCCCAGGCACACCCCCTCGTGCACCATCGGTGCTGCGAGCATCGACTCATCGATGTCGGGCTCCGACCCGGGGACCGTGATCGCGCGCGGGTCGTTGGCCGTGTCGTCGACGAGCTGCGGCACCCGGAACCGCGCAACCCAGCCGGTGATCCCCTCGCCCACGGGAACCCTGAGGCTCTCGACGCTCTCCTCGGAGTAGTGCTCGCCCTCGCCAAGGTTCGCGACCGGCACGAGCTCGTTGTCCCGAACGCGGTATACGCGGACGTTCTGGTAATCGATCAGCTGTCGCAGCTCGGTTGCGATCGCCCGCCCGATCTCCGGGACACCAGCGAGCCCGGACAACCGTGCTCCAAGGCGCTGGATCGACTGCAGCTGGGCCGCCCATGCGGCCATCCGCCCGAACGTGCGGGCCGACCGGATGGCGATTGTGGCGTCGCTGGCCAGCGCTTCCGCGCCGTCGAGGTCGGCCTCATGCCAGGGGTGGGGTCGATCGTGGCCCAGATAGAGCATGCCGATCAGGTCGTGGGCATCCCCGAGCGGGGCAGCGAGCAGCACGCTGACCCCTTCCTGGACCGCCGCGGCCCGCACCGGGTTGACCGAGCGCGGGGCGTCGCGCCCCAGTACCAGGGTCGCTCGGCGGGGTGGCAGCTCGCGGTGACTCCGGCCGGTCTCCTCGGCAGCACGGGCCGCGGCCATGAAAGCGTCCGAGAATCCACTGCCACCCGGTGAGGAGACCCGTCCGTCGGCATCCCGGAGCACCACCCCGACGCGGTCCGCACCGAACAGCACCCGCGCGTGATCGCCGAGATCGCGGACCACGTCGCCCACGTCGAGCCGTGAGGCCAGGTCAGTCGCGACGCGCCGCAGCGCCTCCGATCGACGAAGGCGGCCGGTCGCCTGCTCGGTGGCGTTCGAGCCGCGGATCAGCACGCCCAGCGCTCGGGCGATCGCGGCCGACAGCCGATGGCCGTCGTCCGGCCCCAGCTGGACCGCGCCCGCGATCACGAGGACGCCCCACGCCATCTCGCCGCCGGGGATCCGAACGATCAGCTCGTCGGTGCCCGTGCCGAGCAGCGGGTTGCGCGTGCCGGCGCCGGGTCGGACGTGGATCGGGTCGAGGGAATCGAGTGCCTCGGCGAACAGGTTGTGCGCGCTCGGCAGTGCGCGCCCGGCGCCGATGCCGGGGCCCTCCACCTCGACCGCCCTGGGGACGAGACCGCCCGGTCGCCGTTCCCAGACGCCGACCAGCGCCGCACCGGTGGTCAGCCGGATGCGGTGGCAGGCCTCGTCGAGCGCGGCGTCAAGGCCGCTCGGGAACGAAGCGATCTCGGCCAGGTCGGCGAGCAGGTCGAGGCCGGCCGGCGATTCGGTCAGGGTCGCCGAGCGAGCTTCTTCGTGGCGTGGCACCCGGGCGCCGGAGCCGCCGTCGGGCGCCGCCGTCGCCGCCGACGACGCGGCCGCCAGGAAGCGCTGGAGATCCGCCATCCGGTAGCGGCGATCGCCGCGGTCGTTGATCCGGTAGTAGTCCAGCCGCCCGGCGTCGCTCCATGCCCGAACCGTGTTCGGATGCACGCCGAGCACACGCGCAGCCTTGGTGACCGACAGAGTCGCGTCGCCCGGGCGCGCAAGTCGATTGGAGGGTGCCGGAATGTGGGATTTGGGAAGCATCGGCCGTCTCGAAGGACTGTCGCCTGCTTCACAGCAATTGACAATAGGACGAAGGTCTCACCCTGTTTGCGCGGACACGAAGGAGGGCTGGGGCGGACCTGGGGTTCGGCGCGTTGACCTCAGCGGCGTCGCGTGGACGTCAGTCCCGGGCTGCGGTCGCGCGCACATACGCCAGCGTTGCGGCCATGCTGAGCAGGGCGATCGCAGCCACGATGATGATGGCCGTCAGCGGGTCACCCACCAGCCCCGGACCCTGGCCCGAGCTGCGTGGATCGCCGACGCCCGCCTGGCTGGGAGCCGGGGAGGCGGCGAGCGCCACGGAAGGGCAGCCGACCACGACCGAGATCGCGATGCCGACGGCGATGCCGACGATGGCGGCGATGCCACCAGCGACGGCGCACAGCGAGCGGGCGATGCTCCGGCGGCCGACGTCAGGCGAGCGCATCGACCACCCACCAGCCGATGCCGGACACTGCGAGGACGAGCCCTGCGGCCAGCAGGATGGCGGCGGTGCGGGTTGTCCAGCGATGGTCCACGGCCAGGACCCGCATCGCCTCGGGCCGCTCGAGCGTGGTCAGGATCAGCGGTCGCCCGAGGCCGGGACGCAGCACGGGACCATGCTCCGGATCGGGGCTCGGGACGCCCAGGGCAAGCACGTGATCCACGCTGCTGACCTGCTCGACCCGCAGCCGGACGGGCGTGCCCGGCGCAATGTCCGCGCCGATCCGGTCAGGGATATCGGCGGCGGTTCCCTCGGCTTCGCGGACGACCACGACCAGCCCAATGTCCAGCCGCTCCGCGTCCACGGCCAGCCGATCGAGCCCATCGACGATCTCGAACGGGACCCTCTCGCGGTTGTCCTCGACGGCCGACCAGGCCGACCCCGCTCGCACCTCGATTCGCGATCGTCGAAAGACGAGCGGGCGGTGGAGCTCGTCCTCGAACTCGTCGTCGGCGTCGATCCGGCCAGCGACCCCGACGTAGCGAGCCTGGCCGCGTGTCGCCAGCTCACGTGCCGCGGCGACCGACACCACCGGTGTCGTCGCCAGGATCCGACCGACCCGAACCCCGGTGCCCAGCGGGCGCAGCAGCAGCCAGCCGACGCCGACCAGCACGGCACCGCCGACAACGAGCATCACGGGGATCACGTCGGGATGATAGCGACCGCTGCGGGTGTCACCCGGCGCTGGGAATCAGTAGCCCGAAGAAACCTACTCGACGCATGGGCGTTGAGGTGATCGCCGCCGTTAGCATCGCTCGGCCCCTTCGGGCTGAAATCCACGCTACGCCGCGCCGTGGACCGGGTCAATCGCCTTATCCACCCCGGACGGCCCAATCGGAGGCGAGTTGTCCACCGGGCATCCACGAAGGCAGCGGGCGGCGCGTGCGGCGGGGCACACCGGCCCGTCGTCAGGGGGCACACCGGCCCGTCGTCAGAGGGCGTCTCGTCCGGTTCGGGGGTCGATCGCGCGCACCTGGCCCCCGAAGCTCGTCAGGACCAGCTGACCGCCCACCAGCTCAGCGCCGGTCACCACATCCGAATGCGCCACCCGCCAGGCCACCTCACCGTCCGGGTCGATGGCGAACGTCTCCACCTCGGCCTGGACCACCACGTGGGGCAGCCTCGAAGAGGCGAACGAGGCAAGGATCGGCGATGCGGACCGGTGGCTCCAGCGAAGGCGCCCGGTCCGAGCGTCAAACCCGTAGGTGTGGAACCCGTACTTGAGGACCAGCAAGCCCTCGGAGTCCCACAGGGCGCCGGCGGGCTCGTCGCTGATCAGGGAGGCGAGGCGCACGGTCCAGGGACCGGATGGCGTGTCGACCCTGATCTCGGCCCGGCACCGTCGGTCCGGGTCGCGACCGGCCAGCTCGCCGAGATCGGTCAGCGGCCCGCCGGCCTCGCTCAGCGCAAACACGGCCGCCGCGCCTCCGCTGCCCGCCCATCGCAGATTGGCTCGCAGGCCGCCGGGAAACGCGACCACCGCGTGGCGTGGCTCTGCTGTCATCGGTCGAGCTGGGCGAGCGCCTCAGGCTCCGGCGTTCTGGGACGCGGTCCGGGGACCGGTCAGGCCCGCACCGTCGGCCAGGATGTCCGCCGGCCGGCGTTCCTCGCAGATCGGCGCGACGTGCGCATTGGACAGCATCCGCAGCGTGGCCGGCGGGACCGGGAAGACGGCGGTCGGTGTCCCCGCCGCCGCCCATACGACCTGGAACCGGCCGAGGTCGGGATCCATGATCACGCGCACCGCCCGCACGTGCCCGATGGGCGGGATGCCGCCGATCGTGAAGCCGGTCAGCTCGCGGGCCTCGTTGGCGCTCGCCCGACGCACGTCCGGCTCGCTTACAACCGCTGCCAGGCGCGCCACGTCGACCCGGTTGGGTCCTGAGACGAGGCACACGATCGGATCGAGGGCGTCGTCCTCACCAGGGGCCACGAAGACCAGCGACTTCACGATCTGGCCGAGCTCGGCGCCGACGGCGGCGGCAGCGTCCTCGGCGGTATGGGTCGACTCGGAGAACACGTGAATGTCGAGCGTCACGCCCTTGCGCGCGGCGGCATCGACCACCCGCTGGATCGGCGCAGGATGCGGCGTCTCGCACACGGCCGGAGTCTACACGAGCCAACCCCCGCGAGCGCCATGACCACCGGAGTAGGATCGCGGCCATGACACCGCTGCGACCCGGTGCCGATCCCGGCAACGCGACGGCCGCCGGGTCTGCCATCGAGCCCGTCGTTCGCGGGGCGGGGACGCTCCGTCACGTCGTGGTGGTCGCGGACGGCGACGTCGGCCCGAGGCCGGCTCTCGATGGAGCCTGGCCCGGCTGGGATGCGCGGGTGGACCGGGTGATCGCTGCCGACGGCGGGTTCGCCCGGGCCGAGGCTCTGGGTCTTGTGCCGGACCTTCTGGTCGGTGATCTCGACTCGATCGACGCGGTGCGGGTGAGCGAGGCGGAGCGCGCCGGGGTCGCTGTTCGGCGCGCGAAGGCTGACAAGGACGAGTCGGACACCGAGCTCGCAGTGCTCGAGGCCATCCGGATCGGCGCCACCAGGATCACGGTGCTCGGCGCTCTGGGCGGCGGGCGGCTGGATCACGCGCTGGCCAACATCTGGCTGCTGGCGCATCCGGCGCTGCGCGGAGCCGAGGTGACGCTGCTCGACGTGGGCGCGCGGATGTCGATCGTCACGGCTCCCGGCGCGGCCGGGGACCCCGTCACGAGGCGCCTCGATGGCCCGATCGGCGCGACGATCTCGCTGCTTCCGTTCGGCGGGGACGCCCTGGGCGTCACGACCGATGGCCTCCGCTATCCGCTCGGTGACGAGCCGCTGACCGTCGGTCCCGCTCGCGGTCTGTCGAACGTTCGCGTGGCCACCCAGGCGACCGTCACGGTACGCAGCGGCCGTCTCCTGATCGTGGAACCCGCGGCTGCGGCGAGGGGGCTATCCTCGCGACGATGAGGAGTTGGTCACGATGACGCTCAGCAGACAGCCCGACGCGACGGGCACCCCCAGGGTCGGCGACCGGGCACCCGCGCTGGAGCTACCGGACGATCGAGGCGAGCTGCACCGGCTCGCGGATCGCCGCGGGTCCTGGACGGTCGTCTACTTCTACCCCGAGGACGACACACCCGGCTGCACCACGGAGGCCTGCGGCTTCCGCGATCTCCACGAGGAGATCGGTGTCGGCGGCGCCGAGGTCTGGGGCATCAGCCCCGACGACGCGGCCAGCCACGCCCGGTTCAGGACCAAGTTCGACCTGCCGTTCACGCTGCTGTCGGACCCGGATCACGCGACCGCCGATGCCTGGGGGGCGTGGCGAGAGAAGAACAGATACGGCCGCAAGTACTGGGGGATCGCCCGGTCCACCTACCTGGTCGGGCCTGACGGGACCATCGCTGCGGCCTGGCCGACGGTGCGCGCGGATGGTCATGCCGAGCAGGTGCTGGAGGCGCTCCGGTCCGCGCATGCCGACTGACACGAGGGCTGATCGGGTGGGTCGACGGCACGCAAAGAGGCTTCGCCCGTGGGGGGAGACGAGCGAAGCCTCGGCGGCGAATCTAGCACAACGACCCTGCGCGCTCGCCACGCAATCCGCAGGCGCCGGCGCCCAAACGCGACAGAGATCGAGAGGTGCTCGCTGATGCCTGACGCCAGTCCCCAGGCGCCGCACACCTGGCGGCCAGACCGGTTCATGGTGATCGTGGCGCATCCCGATGACGCCGACTTCGGACCGGCCGCCACGGCCGCGGCTTGGATTCGCGACGGGTCGACTGGCTGGCTCGTGTGCTGCACGAGCGGCGACGCCGGCGCCGACGACTGGCGGACAGATCCGATCGAGCTCGCGAAGCTGCGCGAGTCCGAGCAACGAGCGGCAGCCGACATCGTGGGCTATGCCGGCATCTCCTTCCTGCATCAGCCCGACGGCGCTCTCGCCAACGATCTCGCGCTGCGCGAGATGCTCGTGCGTGAGATCCGGACCTTCCGACCGGATGCGGTCCTGGCGGTGGACCCCGAGACCCTGTTCTACTCCGACGGCGGGGTGAACCACTCGGATCACCGGACGGCAGGCCTGGCGGCCGTGGACGCGGTCTATCCCGCCGCCCGCAACCCGATGGCGTTCCCGTGGCTGGAACGTGACGGCATGCCGGCACACGTCGTTCGCCGCCTGTACCTGTTCTGGTCGAACCAGCCCAATGCCTGGATCGACGTGACCGGCACCCTGGATCGCAAGCTCGACGCACTCCGGGCGCACCCGAGCCAGATCCGCCGGCCCGAGCAGCTGGAGGGCCGCATCCGGGGCTGGGCGGCTGAGGAGGGGGCGCTCGTGGGGGTGGAAGCGGCCGAGGCTCTGCGCCTGGTCGTGATCGAGGACGACGAGCCGCAGGAAACGGCCGATGGTGCGCCTGATGGGACGACGGTGAGCTGACCAACCGCCTGACGCGCCGCGTTGGGGCGGCTCGCGGTCTCCGTTGACGGCGGGATGTCCCGGCCGCCCTCAGCCCACCGCCAGCAGGGAGGGGCGGAGCCGGCCCCACGCGTTCCACAGATCCGCGAGGTCGCTGGCCCGCCCGCCGAGCGCGTCCACCATCTCGCCCAGGGACAGGTCTCCTGCCTCATGGGCCAGCCACTCCGCGGCGGCGACGCTCGCGTGGGCGTACAGGCCCGCGAGCTCGTTCTCGTGCGGCCAGGCCCGGATCCGCATCCGGTCAAGGCCCGCGTAGCCCACGGCAAGGGAGAGGTCGCGCGTCGCGGGCACGCGATCGTCGGCGAAGCCGCCCATGCCGTCGAATCGGAACCCCAGCGCCGAGAGCGCGCCCACGATCTCCCGACGCTCGCGGTCGGGGAACAGGCCCCAGAAGGGGTCGTCGTCGGGAAGATCGAGATATCCGTCCTCGATTGCGCGCGCGCTGATCGCGTCCACCAGCTGCGCCAGCCGGATCTGCCACTCCCGGCCGAGCTCCGCGTCGTCGCCGGCCATGGCAGCCACGAGGCTCTCGCGCGCCTCGCGATCCCCGCCGAGGACGCGCACGATGACGGGCTGGTCGCCGGCATCGATGGGCTCGGTCGGGGTGGGCTCTGGCGGCGGAGCCACGCTCGCCGGCCAGCTCTGGGCGGCGGCCCAGGGTGGCTTGCCGCTGCCGGCCGCGACGGCCGCAGCTGCTGCCTCTGCCTGCGGCTCCTCGCACCGTGCCAGTGCTTCGCGTGCCTCGCGGCAGGCCACCTCCGCCCCTTCGGCACCGATCCGCGCCGCGTCCGCCTCCACGGTGAGCCGCTCCAGCCGCGGAAGGGCGTCGCGCAGCTGCGCGGAGCCACTCTCGACCACACGTCCCCCCTCGCGGGTTCGAGCGTTGAGCGCGTTGATCTGGTTCAGCCACTCCCGAGCCGCCTGCTCGGTTGCCTCCGCGTTGGCGGCTCCGGCGGTTGCGGCCCGGAAGCCCCGGTGCAGCGCCTCCTTCTCGGCCACCACCTCTCGCGGATCGATCAGGGCCTGCGTCTGCTCGACGCGCTCCCGCAGGTCGTCGTATGCCCGTTGCGCGTCACGCAGCGCATCCGCGGCCACCCGGGCCTGTTCCCTGGCGGTGGTTGCGACCGCGCAGCGCTCCTGGACCAGCATCCGGAGCGAGTCGCACGGGTCGGCATCGACCGCCGATCCCGCATCCGGCGTGCCGCCCGCGACCGGGCCCGGCTCGAGACCCCCAGCATCGCTCGAAGCGGTTGCACGGGCGAGCTCGGCGGCGGCACGGGCGAGCTCGGCGCCAGCCCGCGAGGAGGCGGAAAGGGCCGCCGGTGGCGTCGTCGGCGCCGGGGTTGGCCGGGCTTCACCGGTCACCACGCCCACGGCGGCGGACGAGACGCGGACGGGGGGGCGCTCGGCGGGCGGCCGCGCCCGGACCCGATCCGGCTCCGGCTCAGCTGCGCCGGCCAGCACCTTGCGGAGGACCTCACCTGCGGACCCGGGTGCCGGATCGGGACCGGGTCGCGTCGTCTCACCGGGTCTCGAGACCGATGGCGCTCGGCCACCGGCGGACGCGGCTGCGCCGGGCCGCCTGGACGGGCTCGTCGGGTCGAGCATGGTCACCGCGCCATAGGATCCGAGCCGGCCGGCGATGGCGGACGATCGATCGCTCGGACCGGGTCGCGGGTCGGAAGCCTCTCCCGCATCGCGGCGCACGGGGACAGCGGCCGGTCGGTCGACAGGGATCGCCACCGCGGCGTCAGATACGCCGACCGGCCCTGATGGAACGGGCGTTCGCCTCGGGACCATCGGCTGGGGCGCCACCGCCGAATGACCCGTTTCCGATGCGGGGTGAGCCAGGAGGTCCGGCCACGCCCCATCCTCGGGGGAGCCCGGGATCGGTGCATGAGCATCCGACCGCTCGGCATTCGCCAGCGTCACGCCCGGACGTGGGTGGATGGAGTTCGGCGCAATCGTGAGCCGCACCTCGCGTCGGGGTGCGGGTCGGGAACGGATGGCCTCCATGATCGCGCCCCCGATGGCGGAGCCGAACACGAGGCCCACGGCCAGGAAGGCAATCTCGGACGGGCTCACATCACTCCCATGCCGGCGCGCCTCGCGGATCGCCGCGGCGCCAGCGTAGCTGCGCCCCTGCGCGTCGTCAACACGCCGGTGTCGTGCGTCGTGCCTGTACCACATCTCGCCCCCGCGCCATTCACCCACCCCCGCGCCTAGGGTACGCGCACCCCCACGCAGCGGCTGGTCATTGAGGCTCCCATGCTCGCTCGGCCGGGTCGCTGCCGCGCATGGCTGTGTCACACGCGAAGCCGAACGTGGTCAGATTCGCCGACTTCGGCCCACCCGATGCGACACGAGATCGGTTCGGACCGGGAATCAGGGTCCAATGGCCTGCCGGATTGTGCAGCACACGCGTGGGCTTGGTAGATTCCAGCGGTTGGCGGGCGTCTCCTGTCGACATCCCCGTTTGCCGAGCTCACGCACGAAAGGCGCGTCCGCTTCGTGACCCTCGACCAGACCCAGGAGTTCCTCGTCCAGCCGGTCGATGCCGCCTGGCTGCAGTGCAACATCGAATGCCAGGAAGCCTGTCCCGTCGGCACCAACTGCCGCGGGTACCTGAACCTCGCGGCGGAAGGCCGGTTCGAGGAGGGCTACATCCTGGCGCGCGAGCCGAATCCGGTCGCGGCGATGTGCTCGTACGTGTGCTCGGCGCCCTGCGAGCGAGCGTGCCGCCGCGGCGACATCGATCGTCCGCTGGCGATCCGGGCCATGAAGCGGTTCCTCGTCGAGTGGCACGAGGCGTCCGGGATCCCGGACGTCATGCCCGCCATCACTCCCCGTGAGGAGCGCGTCGCGGTGGTCGGCGCGGGTCCGGCCGGCCTCGCCGTCAGCCGCGAGCTGGCGACCCGGGGGTTCCAGGTCACGGTGTTCGACAGCCTGCCGTTCGGCGGCGGGACGATGCTGGTCGGCGTGCCCGCCTTCCGCCTGCCGCGCGAGGCGATCGAGATGGACGTCAGGCTGGTCGAGCGGCTGGGCGTCCGGTTCGTGTTCGACACCACCGTCGGCATCGACGTCCCGTTCGAGGACCTGCAGCGCGACTACGACGCGATCTCGATCACGGCCGGCGCCATGAACCCGGTCTATCTCGACGTCCCTGGCGCGGACCTCGACGGCGTCCAGTACGGCGTCGACTTCATGAAACGGGCCAACCTGGGCCAGGAGCTCGAGGTCGGCCGCAACGTGGTCGTGATCGGCGGTGGCTACACCGCGATGGACTGCTCGCGAACGAGCCTGCGCTACGGCGCCGAGAATGTGACGATCGCCTATCGCCGGACCCGCTCCGAGCTCGTCGTCGACGAAGAGGAGCTGGGCGAGACCGAGCGCGAGGGCGTCAACCTCGAGTTCCTGGTCAGCCCGATCGAGCTGCTGGGCGAGGACGGACACCTGACCGGTGTCCGGTTCATCCGCAACAAGCTGGGTGAGCCGGATGCGTCCGGTCGCCGCTCCCCGGTGCCGATCCAGGGCTCGGAGTTCGTGGTCCCGGCCGACACGGTGATCCCCGCCGTGTCGCAGGCAGCCGACCTCAGCTTCCTGCCGGTCGAGGCCGCGTTCGAGGTCAACCGGGGCCGGATCAAGGTCGATCCGGCGACGTATGCCACCAACGTTCGAGGCGTCTTCGCGTGCGGCGACTTCGTCACGGGCCCGACCACTCTGATCGAATCGGCGGGTCACGGCAAGAAGTGCGCCTATGCCATCGACCGCTACCTGGCCGGCCGCGCCGACGTGACGGTCTCGCCCAACGTCAAGATCACCAGCTCCTGGCGCCATGACATGCCGGAGCTGTACGACGTGCTGCCGCGGCAGCACATCCCGATGGTGGACCTGCCGGCACGGATGCCCTCGACCGACCCGTCGGCCAACTTCACGACCCCGGTGGAGCTCGGCTACGACGGGACCGCCGCGGTGGCCGAGTCAACCCGTTGCCTGATGTGCAACTACAACATCTGGTTCGACGCCTTCCGGTGCGTGCTTTGCGGCGCCTGTGCTGACGTATGCCCCGAAGGTGTCATCCACATGGTGGACGTGAACCAGCTCAAGACCGAGGGGCTGCTGCCCGAGATCGAGGAGGCCTACGGCTGGTCGCAGGGGGCGGCCATGGTCCTCGACGAGGAGCGCTGCATCCGCTGCGCCCTGTGCGTCAAGCGCTGCCCCTTCGATGCCATCACCATGGAGCGGTTCGAGCTCCAGGAGATCTCGAGCGACGGCCGGCTCTACAAGGAGTCGTACCGGGACGCCCAGCTCGCCGGGACCGCCGGCGTCGCAGGAGGAGCCAGGTGAGTTTCCTCGAGCGGGTCGACCAGAGCATCCGACGGAGCCCCGTCTGGCGCTCGATCTTCCGCAACCCGTACCCCAACGACGAGCGGTCGCGGGCGTACGCGGTGATGAACAACGTGTTCCTGCACCTGCACCCGGTTCGGGTCCGGCAGCACGCGGTGAAGTTCGCCTACACCTTCTGTCTGGGCGGGCTCAGCTTCTTCCTGTTCCTCGTGCTGACCGTCACCGGCGTCTACCTGATGTTCTTCTACGTCCCGTCGGACACGCAGGCGTACTCGAACATCCTCGACATCCAGAGCCGAGTGGTGTTCGGCCTGCTGACCCGCAACATCCACCGGTGGGCGGCCCACCTGATGGTGTTCTTCGTGTTCCTGCACATGATGCGGGTCTTCTACCACGGGGCGTACAAGCCGCCGCGCGAGTTCAACTGGGTCGTGGGCGTGGTCCTGCTGTTCCTCACGATCATGCTCAGCTTCACGGGCTACCTGCTCCCCTGGGACCAGATCGCGTACTGGGCGATCACGATCGGCACCAACATGGCGGGCTACGCCCCGCTGTTCAACACGCCATCGAAGCTGCTGCTGCTGGGCGGGATCGAGGTGGGCCAGAACACCCTGCTGCGGTTCTACGTGCTCCACATCATGGTGTTTCCGCTGGTCGCGGCGATCTTCCTGGCGGTCCATTTCTGGCGAATCCGGAAAGACGGTGGCATCAGTGGCCCGCTTTGATCAGCGCCTGATCGGGAGCGTCCGATGACGGACACCAAGTCCCCCAACGAGACCCGCGTCGTTCTCCCGGTGGAAACCTCCCGCCGATGGCTCGCGGGAGCGTCGTCTCGGCCGTCGGTGAGCGAGTGCCGCGCGATCGTCGAGGTTGCCGAATGACCGATCCGAAGCAGGAAGGAAGGGTCGTCCTGCCGGTCGACCCTGCCAGACGAACGGAGATCGACAAGCAGCGGGTGCCGATGTCGGCGAGGCCGTACCGGCTGCTGGCGCTGGTCAAACAGGACGCCGTGGTGCGGGTCCAGAAGGAGCCCGACGACACGGTCATGACCTGGCCGCACCTGCTGGCGATCGAGTTCCTGGCCGCCGCCGTGATGAGCATCCTGCTGCTGCTGATGGGCCTGTTCATCAACGCGCCCCTCGAGGACCTCGCCAATGGCAACGTGACCCCGGCCGTCGCCAAGGCGCCGTGGTACTTCCTCGGCCTCCAGGAGCTACTGGCCTACTTCCATCCGACGGTGGCCGGCGTGCTGGTCCCGACGTTCGTCCTCGTGGGCGGGGCGCTGATCCCGTTCGTCGACCGTGGCAACGTGCTGGCCACCCGTCCATCCGAGCGCAAGACGGCCGTCGTGCTGTTCTCGCTGTTCTGCACGCTCGGCCTGTTCGTCACCTTCGTGGGGATCTTCTTCCGGGGTCCCGGCTACTCGTTGGTGATCCCGTACCTGACGTTCTTTCCGATCGGGACGCCGGGCCTTCATTTCGCCCTCTGACTCGAAGGATTCCGAGCGATGAGTAACTACCAGGTCGAACCTGCCAACAAGCCCCAGGCGCTGACCACCGAAGCCATCAAGTCGCTCCGCCACGAGCAGGTCCAGGGCATCTCCCGGCGCGAGATCCTGCGCGGCTCGCTGGCCGCGGGCGTCGGGCTGTGGCTGCTCGAGGTCACCGCGGGAACCATCGGGTTCCTGTGGCCCAACCTCCAGGGCAGGTTCGGCGGCGAGGTGAAGATCGGCACGTTCGATGACGTCAAGACCGCCAACTCGGGCCTGCCGGTCGACCAGGGCTTCCCCGCCTACTTCTCCTCCGCCAAGGCATTCGTGGTCCTGATCGACACCTCGCAGCAGCGGTTCATCCCGGGCGCCGACGTGACTGGCGATGGGACGTCCGAGAACGTTCGCGCCCTGTATCAGCGCTGTCCGCACCTGGGCTGCAAACCGAACCCGTGCCTGAAGAACTTCTGGCTGGAGTGCCCCTGCCACGGCTCGCGCTACGACCGGCTCGGGATCAAGGCCGCCGGCGCGCAGTATGGTCCGGCGCCACGGAGCATGGACCGCTTCGCGACCACCGTGGATGCAGGTGGTGTGCTCACCATCAACACGGGCAAGATCACCCTTGGTCCGCTTCCGGTCGCCGTCGGTCAGCCCGGGATCATCCCGCCGCGGACGCCCACTGGATGCATCTAGCCGAGACCGTCACCCGCCAGCCCCTCCACCGAGGAGACCGATGACCGACCAGCCCGGGCACCCGTCCGAGGAGCGCCTGCCCGCCCCACGGCCGCCGTCGTCGCCGGAGCCGGCCGACCGCTTCACCGCGCCTCCGTCGGCCCACCGCAACGACCTCACGCCGGAGCGGGCGGCCGGGATCGTCCGCCAGTCCGCGAGCGCGCGCTGGGTGGGGTTCCTCGCGGTCGTGATCGTCGCGCTGTTCGTGATCGTCTACTACTTCTACGAGCTCGGTTTGCCGGGTGGGCTGACACAGTCCCGACTCAGCGCCGAGACCACCGCCCAGCAGGTCACCGCCGTCGAGCGTGGCTACAACCTCTACGAGGCCAACTGCGCCAAGTGCCACGGCGCCAGCGGCGAGGGCGGGATCGGGCCAACCCTGAACCGGCAGGACAAGCTGTTCGCCCACCTGAGCCCCGAGTACATCCAGACGATGCTTCAGGTGGGCGGGCGCTACGCGTGCGGCAACGCGAACAGCGTGATGCCGGTGTGGTCGAACACGGGGAACCCGCCGGGCCCGCTCAACTACAAGCAGATCGAGGACGTGATCGCGTTCATCCGGGCCGAGAAGGGGACGGAGTACCAGGTGCTCAACCCGAACACGCTTGAGCCCTCGACCGATCCCAGTACCGGAAAGTCGACGTTCGAGGGTTGGGTCGACCCGAGCTACAAGCCGGCCCCGGGGGCGACGCCCTATCCGGCCTGCTGGCAGGATGAGTTCACGAATGCAACGGCTGCACCTTCGGGCTCGCCCGCGCCCTCGGGGTCCGCACCTTCGGGCTCGCCCGCGGCGTCCGGTTCGCCGGGCGCATCCAGCTCACCGACCGGCACCGTCGTCCAGGTGTCCGCCCTCAACATCGCCTACGAGCAGTCGCAGATCTCGGCGCCGGCCGGGACGGCGTTCACGATCCACTTCGACAACAAGGACCCGGGCGTGCCCCACAACGTGGCCATCAAGGACGCCTCGGGGGCCGAGGTGTTCAAGGGTGACATCATCACCGGGCCCGCTCAGGCCGACTACCAGGTGCCCGCCCTGCAGCCCGGTACCTACACGTTCACCTGCTCGGTGCACCCCAGCATGACCGGCACCCTCACGGTGGGGAACTGACGCGATGGCCCAGACCGCTCTCTCTACGCAGCGATCGCAGCCGGCCGCACGCCGCCGGGTCCTGTTCGGCATGCTCGACGCCGACGGTTGGGGCTGGGCATGGGTCAAGGCCGTGTTCTGGTTCTTCCTGATCATCCTGCTGCTCGGCTACATCCCGGACCGCGCCTACTACATCACCGTCCAGAAGACCGTCGACGTGGGGCTCCTCGCCTGGTCGCCGATCAACTTCTGCCCGCCCTTCGACGAGACGCTGCCTTGCCCGGCGCCCACCGGAGCGACGCTGCCGTGGCACAACGCGCCCGAGCAGATCCGGCTCCCGGCGGGCCGGACGGACGGCGCCGGCGCCGTGATCGGCAAGACCTATTTCTATGCGGGCGGGAGTGATGGCCAGGCGGCCGTCGCCAGCGTCTACGTGTCCCATGCGGTCGGCACCGGCAACCTGGACACCTGGACCGAGGGCCCGGCGCTGCCCGAGGCCCGCTCGGATGCGGCGGCGGTGGCGGTGGGCAACACGCTGTACGTCATCGGTGGCTTCGGCCCGGACGGCAAGCCCACCAACACCGTGTACAGCCTCGCGATCGCGAACGACGGCACGCTGGGCGCCTGGAACACCGAGGATGCGCTCGCGCTCCCGGCGGCCCGCGCCGGCGCGTCGGTCGTGGACGTGTCCGACGGGCTGGTCGTGATGGGCGGCACGGACGGGACGGCGGCAACGGATACCGTCTGGAAGAGCCAGCAGGACAGCAAGGGAGCGCTTGGGGCCTGGGCGCAGCAGACACCACTGGAGGAGCCGAACGTCGACGGCGCCGCGGTCCACGAGGGCAACGTGATCCTGCTGATGGGCGGCACGAATGCGCAGGGGACGGTCGTCGCGACCGTCCAGAAGGGCACGGTGGGCGGGTCCCAGGCAACCGCCGACGACCCCAACGCGATCATCGATCCCTGGGCCGCCAGCGGGCAGACCAACCTGCCCGCCCCTCGAACGAACCTGTCCGCCTTCTCGGCCAATGGCTCGGTCTACGTCCAGGGCGGGTCCGACGGCAATGGGCCGAAGGCGGAGACGTGGTGGGGCGAGCCTGGCGTCAGCGGCGCTGTCACCGAGTGGCACCACCTGGCGCCCACGGATCTGGGTGCGGGCCTGGAAGGGGCCGCGGGCGTGGCGTCCGGGTCGCATGCGTTCCTCATCGGTGGCGCGACGGCCTCCGGGCCGACCAATGACATCGCCCGGGCCAATCTGGCGCCCGAGCCGCCGTTCTTCCAGCTCGGCATCCTGGGAGCGACGATCCCGGCCCTCAAGCTCGACGGCGAGATCGGCCAGCAGATCGGCTACCTGAACGCGGCGGGTGTCGGAACCGTGAACTTCGTCCTGCTGCTCCTGGTCGGCTGGGGTTTCGCCCACAAGGAGCGGGTGCGAGAGATCGTGGCCGCGCGTCGGCGCCGCCGCGACTGACGGGCTCGGGTTTCGCCCGGCCGGTCGCAGCCGCAGCGTCAGCCCGGCAGCAGGCCCTCCCCGGGCTCGACCGGGCCGCGCCGGACCGGCAGGCCCATTCGCATCCAGGTCTCGATGCCGCCGGCGACGTTGCCGACGTCCGCCCAGCCTGACGCCAACAGGTAGCTGACCACGTTGGCCGACCGGTTGCCCGTTGCGCAGATCACCATGACCGGCCGGTCCTTCGGCACCTCGTGCAACCGAGCGCCGAGCTGCGACATCGGGATGAGCAGCGACCCCTCGACGCGGGCAGCCACGACCTCGTCGCGCTCCCGCACATCGACCAGGACGGCGGGTCGGTCCGGATCGTGGTGGCGGAGGTCCGCGTAGAGCGGATCGAGGGCCGGGATCGCCGCGGGTCGGCTCATGCTGGGGTCGTCCTCCGAATGCCCGGGGCCGGGACCGCCTGTCCGGGGTGCTCGAGGCGATCGTCGATGGCGGCCATGAGGGCGGGCACGTCGACCCCCCAGGCGCGCCCAGCGGGTCCGGCGAGCGCCAGGTGGCGTTGGGCGCCGGCCAGGTTCTTGGCGATGCCGGCCGGGTTCGCGCGCACCGCGTGAACGTAGGCGGCGGACAGCTTGATCAGGCCCTGGTGGAGCGCTCGCTCGCCGAGATCGTCGGTGCCCATCCAGGCAGGCTCGAGCGCCTCGTGGGCGGCGAAGAAGTCACCTCGCGCGTACGCCTCGAGCCCATCGTCGAACGCGAGCTGTCGCGCCGCCAGCGAGAGTGGCCGGTAGGCCTTCTCGCGATCGCCCTGGCGGATCCGACCTGGGCGCGGGGCGCCGTCCGAGCTGGGCATCAGGCGCGGGCAACTCCGTCCCTGAGGAACGCCAGCGGCAACCTGCCCGCGAACCCGTCCTCCTGACCATGCCAGAACCCGACCGAGTCCTCGCCCAGCCGCCAGCACAGCCAGACGGGCCGGCCGCCGGCAAGGGCGGGGAGATCCACCAGACCGGTCGGGATGTCGCGGAGCATGATCGATCGCTCGTCGAGCCACGCCACGTCCGCCTGCATCTGGTCGACGATCCCTCGCATCCGGAGACGCAGTCGGCGCAGCTCGACGTCGTCGTCGCCCGACTCGGCGGTCTCGGCGATCACGCCCTCGATCACAGTGCTCTCGCGCAACCGGTACGCGTCCCGCAGCCCGACCAGCTCCTCGCGCTGGTCGCGCAGCCGGCCCGCGACCTGCATCAACTCGGGCAGGAGGTCGTTGGCGTCGTCGAGCGAGTAGAACTGCGTCACCGATCGATTGTAACGGCGTCGGCGTGAGGCCTCCGGATCCGGTGCGGTCGCCCGTTCGCCGCGGTACGTGACGACCCTCGCCAATCAGGCGAATAGGGCACTCACCAGCCTTGACGGGGGACTGCGTCGTAGGGCATGGTCACATCCGCCGCCAGCCACTGGCCCCAAGGACCCATAGTCCCCAGGTCCCCGGTCGCCGAGTCTAGGGAGCACCTGAAGGGAGGTCCCCCGCCCCCGTGCCCGTCCTTCGCCTGTCTCCGGCTGCCGCCCCGGTTCCCCGCATCCGCATTCGCATCCGCGGCCTCACGTCGCTCGTCGTGGTCGCGTTGGTCGGTGCGCTGGTGCTCACCGGGATCTCGGCCTGGTCGCCGACGCCCACGTTCGCCTCCACGACGCTCGTCACGCACTGCAACGGCGTCGCCCTGCGGACCAGGCCCAGGACCTCGGCCCACCGCGTGGTGAACCTGCCCAAGGGTGCGAAGGTCGTTGCCGTCAAGGTCGTGCGCAGGGGCAGATGGTCGACGAATTGCGGCGGCACCATCGCCCACGGTCGCGCCTGGTACCGGATCACGCGCGTCAACGGCAAGCTCGTGTCGGACCTGTACGGCGTGAAGTACGTGTACGCCGCCAGGAGCCTGTTCAGGAGCAAGTACATCACGCTCACGACGGAGTGCGACGCCACCCGTCTCCATACCAAGCCCTCGACCAGCTCCCGGACCAAGGTGAAGCTGTCGGCGGGCGACGTTGTGAGGGCGAAGACGGTGGTGAATGGCGGCAGCTGGAGCACCAGCTGCCCGACGTCAACCAGCGGCCGCACGTGGTTCCGGATCGTCCGAATCAACGGCAAGAGC
>Ga0315535_1001093_pt1 | contig 18461 bp, 15 predicted proteins | sample SalMarSW160220MG_2_FD_203092 | JGI IMG/M metagenome (GOLD analysis project Ga0315535, IMG submission 203092) | Salt marsh sediment microbial communities from the Plum Island Ecosystem LTER, Massachusetts, United States - Salt Marsh Sediment SW1602-20 ... | reverse complement strand
CCGGTGCAGAACAAGCCCTGCTGAAGGCCATAAAGACCGATGAGAACTTCATTGAGGCCTACCATTTCCTGTCTCAAATCTGTTATGATTCGGGACGTCTTGATCAGGCAATCGCTTATTATTCAAAATCTCTTGAGATTGATCCGCTGGACAACCCGGACGGGTACAGGTTGCTTGCCGGTCTCGTATTGAGGACCGGGGACTACCGAAGGAGCATGGAGCTTGTAGAGAAATTTCTCTCTTTTCCTCCCGATCAGGTGAGCGACAGGGAAGCAGGAAAGACCCTGCTGGAGAAGTGCCATTTTGCCATCAGGGCCATGGAAAATCCGGTGTCTTTTGAGCCCGAGAATTTAGGAGATCATGTCAATTCTGAATTAAACGAATACTGGCCCTGCCTGTCGGTGGACGAGCAGCTGCTGATGTTTACGGTGATGTTGCCGGGTGATGCCAGTCTGGGCCAGAATCCACTCCACGTCCAGGAGGATTTTTTCTTCTCTGTGAAGGATGGCGGAGGCTGGAGCAAGCGTGAAAATGCAGGATCTCCGTTGAATACACTGGATAATGAGGGTGCGCATACCATGACTGCCGATGGGATGATGCTCTTTTTCACTGCATGCAACCGGAGGGACGGGAAAGGACAGTGTGATATTTATATGTCCATGCGTGAGGATGAAAACTGGAGTATTCCCGTCAACCTTGGAGTCCCGGTGAACTCGCGGTACAGTGAGAAACATCCTACAGTGTCGGCCGACGGAAGGGTTCTCCTTTTCAGCTCCGACCGTCCCGGAGGCAAAGGTTCATACGACATCTGGAAGTCGGTCAGGGAAGGAGACCAATGGAGTGTTCCTGAGAATCTGGGGGATTCGGTCAACACGGCCGGAGTGGAACAGTCCCCTTTCCTGCATCCCGATCAGCGCTCGCTCTATTTTTCCTCCACCGGCTGGCCCGGAATGGGACAGGGTGACCTGTTTTATACCATCATGAAGAAGGATCATTCCTGGCGTGAACCTGTCAACCTGGGTTATCCCATCAATACATTCAACGATGAGATCGGGCTCAGTGTGAATGCCAGTGGAAACCGCGCCTATTTTGCTTCAGACAGGGAACCGGGAAGAGGTACGGATATTTATACCTTCGAACTTCCCTCGGAAGTCAGGCCGGTGCCGGTATCCTACCTTTCGGGAAGGGTATATGATTCGGGGAATATGAAGGGGCTCAGGGCATTGATCAGGCTCATTGACCTGGAGACTGAAGAGGTGGTCATGGAGACCTCCTCTGCAGCGGGTGAAGGCAATTACCTGGTCTCTCTTCCCACCGACAGGGACTATGCACTGAATGTTGCTGTCGAAGGCTACCTGTTTTATTCAGACCACTTTGCATTTACAGGGGTTCACAGCAATACAAAGCCCTTCAGGAAGGACATTCCCATGGAGCGGATTGTTGTGGGCAGCAGTGTTGTATTGAAGAATGTTTTTTTTGATACGGACTCATACAGTTTGCTTCCTGCCTCGGTAGCTGAACTGAACAGGGTGGTCATCTTCCTGGAAGAGAATCCTGCACTGGTGGCGGAGATTGGAGGGCATACCGATGATACCGGTTCTTCTGCCCACAACCAGGTACTTTCCGAACAAAGAGCCGGTGAAGTGATGAAATATTTAACCGGGATGGGAATCGCAGCTGAAAGGCTGCGGTCGGCCGGGTACGGAGACAGGGAACCGGTGTCCGGGAACCATACGGAAGAAGGACGTGCGCTGAACCGCAGAACTGAACTGAAGATTATACAAACAGAGCGATGAAGAGGAAGATGTTTCGTGAAATACCCGATTATCTGAAGGACAAATCGACCATCATGACACAGGTGATGTTTGTCTCCATTTTTGCGCTGGTGTTTATCAACATCTACTCTCCGTTCAATGCATCCTCCTGGTTTGAGGTGGGGCGGATCGAATTTTTTTTCTATTCCAGCGCTTTTATCCTGTCGGGAATGCTGATCATTGTAATAAGCAAGCTTCTCTTTGTATTTTTGGCCGGGAGGATACGCCTCAACTATCTTTTGTTCGCGATCTGGAACCTGGCGGAGATCGTTCTTCTGGCAGTTGCCTACCTGGTGGTGGACCTCTACCTTTTGAAGTCCGGGGCGGAACTTGTAGAAAGGTTTACCGGGCTGCTTTTCATCACTCTTTTGGTACTGGCTATCCCTTACTCCCTCTCCTGGCTGTGGCTCTCTCTGAAGGATAAGCGCTCCAAGCTGGAGAACCTGACACTGAATACCTCCATGGAATTCCGGGAGAGGCAGATGATCTCCTTCCGGGATGAAACAGAGAAACTCCGTTTTTCTATCAAATCCACAGATATCCTGTTCATTGAATCTACAGATAATTATGTGACAGTGCACACCAAGGAAGAGGGAAAGATTAAAAAAGTGATGCTCCGGAATACCATGAAAAGACTGGAGAAGGAGTTGGAGGGTACGCTGATTCAGCGCTGCCACCGATCCTACATGGTCAATTTTGAAAACATCAAGCTGGTAAAACTGATCAGTACCAATCTCTACATTTATATGGACTTTCCTGAGGAGATCCGGATTCCGGTCTCCCGCACCTATGCAGAGCATGTCCATGAATTCCTGAACCGGGTCTCATTCTGACAGATCTTCTTTTTTACAACAGCTTATTCATACTGAGCCTTGATTTTTCTTACTTTTCATTCCTTAAAACTCCTCAATGAATTTCAGATATTCAATTCAGCCGGCACTTTGGGCAGCAACGCTTTTGTTCACAGGTGGCACGCTCTCCGCCCAGCAGCACTTTACCATCGTGAAAAGCATACCGGTGACCCCGGTTAAAGACCAGCACAGGACCGGCACCTGCTGGTGTTTTGCCACCACCAGTTTTTTGGAAGCCGAGCTGATCCGGACCGGTCAGGGCGAACAGGACCTGTCCGAGATGTATTTTGTGCGCAAAGGGTATGAGCACAAAGCAGACAAGTATGTACGTATGCAGGGGAAAACCAATTTTGGGAACGGCGGACTGGCCATGGATGTGATGTACATCATCAAGTCAGATGGAATGGTCCCGGAAACGGCATACAGTGGCCAACCATTCGGCGAAACCCTTCCTGTTCATGGTGAAATGGATGCAGTTCTTAATGGCTATGTGGAGCAGGTGATTAAGAATGAAAACGGACTGCTTTCAAAGGCCTGGAAGGCTGGTTTTGCCGGCGTGCTTGACGGGTACCTGGGGAAGGTCCCGGCCAGCTTTGAATACCAGGGGGAGTCCCATACACCCCGTTCATTCGCTGACAAACTGAAGCTGAACCCGGATGACTACCTGGCAGTGGGGTCCTATACGCATCATCCCTTTTATGAAAGCTTTATGATCGAGATTCCCGATAACTGGCTATGGAACTCCATTGAAAACGTTCCCCTGGATGAGATGATGAAGATCCTGGACCATGCCCTGGAAACAGGTTATACGGTTTGCTGGGACGCTGATGTGGGTCAGGAGGGATTTGGCTGGAAAACGGGGGTGGCCATGATTCCTGTTTGCGACAAAAGGGAGCTGAGCGAAGAGGATCTGGCCAAATGGGAAGGATTAACTGAGCAGGAAAGGCGGAAACAGTTCTATGATTTCTTTTCCCCTGAGAAGGAGACCGTGATCACACAGGAGTTGCGGCAGGAGTGGTTTGACAACTACAAAACCACCGATGACCACCTCATGCACATTACAGGCACAGCAAGCAACCAGGATGGCCAAAAGTTCTACAGGGTGAAGAACTCGTGGGGTTCGGAAGACCATATTTATGGGGGATACCTCTATGTTTCCGAAAGCTACATGAGGGCCCAGACCATCTTCTTTATGGTTCACCGGGATGCAATCCCCCGATCCATTGCAGATAAGATGGGGCTCTAGGCACTTTTCCATTTCACGGAAGTGTTGATAATTCAATTTTTCCTGAGCTGCGATCCGAATAACTTTGCAGGAAAGGAGAACCATGAAGAACAATCTTCTGCAGATCACCATCCTGGCTTTCTTATTTCTGGCGTTTCACATCACCGTGACGGAACCCCCCGGTTTACCGTTTTATTCATCTGATTTTCCTGAAGATCCACCTTTCCTTGATGTGGAGCAATCCTGGGTTGATTCCATCATGGATCATCTTTCCCTGGAGGACAGGATCGCCCAGATGATCATGGTGCAGGCCTATTCCAACATGGGAGAGTTGCACCAGAAGAGTATTTTAAAGCTGATTTCCCGCCAGCATGTGGGTGGGGTGGCCTTTTTCCAGGGCGATCCTGTTTCACAGGCAAAACTCACCAATTTGTATCAGGAGAAATCCGGGATTCCGCTTCTGGTAGCCATTGACGGTGAATACGGACTGGGGATGCGGCTTGAGCATACCATCAGGTATCCGTCGCAAATGGCCCTGGGTGCCATTACAGACAATTCCCTGATTTACCGGATGGGAATGGATATGGCCAGTCAGATGAGACGCCTGGGAATCCATTTGAATTTTGCGCCGGTGGCGGACATTAACAACAATCCTGCCAACCCGGTGATCAATACACGCTCATTCGGGGAGGAACCTGGCAATGTGGCGGCCAAGGTAGTAGCACTGATGCGCGGTATGCAAGACGGCGGACTGCTGGTAGCAGCCAAACATTTTCCGGGTCACGGTGATACGGATGCAGATTCCCATCAATCCCTGCCCGTTGTACCATACCAGAGGGACCGGCTCGATTCCCTGGAGCTTTATCCTTTCAGGGAAGCAATCGGCCGGGGCCTGACCGGCGTGATGGTGGCTCATCTGCAGGTGCCGGCCCTGGAAGAAAGGGAGAACCGGCCGGCCACGGTATCGGATCGGATCATCACGGGTTTGCTGAAGGAGGAGATGGGTTTCAAAGGCCTTATAATTACGGATGCCTTGAATATGAAAGGATTAAGCCAGTTCCTTGAACCGGGGATCAGGGAGGTGGAGGCGGTCAAGGCAGGCAATGATATCCTCCTGATGCCCAAAGATGTGCAACTGGCCATTTCCGAAGTTAAACGGGCAGTCAAAAGGGGTGAGATCCCTGAGGAGCGTATCAATGAGAGTTGCCGGAAAATCCTGCTGGCCAAATATTGGGCAGGCCTGCAACACTTCAGACCGGTGGAGACAGAATCACTGCTGGAGGATCTGAATCATCCTTCCTATGGTGTAACACACAGGGAATTGATTGCCCATACCCTGACCCTGGTGCAGAACCATGATTCGCTGATCCCCTTTCGGGACCTGGAGAAAATAAGGCTCGCGACGGTGACCATCAGCAAGCAGGGCTCGTCCCATGCAGGCGCCACCTCCGATCTCTATCTTCCGGGTGATCATTTTTCCCTGCAGTCGGGGGCACAGCAACAGGAAAGGGCATCCCTGCTTGTCAAATTGGAAAAATACAATACAGTTATCGTAAATATACTGAACACCAGCTCATTTGCGTCACGAAAGTATGGGATTACCGATGAAACGGTTCAATTTGTTGAGGCGTTAAATCCCGGAATCAGAGTGGTCCTGAATGTGGCAGGATATCCTTATGCCCTGGGCAGGTTTGCCAATCTTGATCAGTTGGGGGCGGTCATCCTCTCCTACGATGATGCCCCACTGTACCAGGAATACACCCTTCAGGCCATTTTTGGAGGAAGAAGTTTCAGCGGAAAGCTTTCAGTATCAGGAACAGTAGCGTGCCGGGCGGGTAAAGGAATTGATACGGGCAGGCCTGTCCGGCTGGCTTATGCAGAACCACTGGATGTGGGGCTGGATCCGGATACCCTGGCCCGGATGGAGGCCATCATTGAGGAAGCCATCAGGGGGAAGGCCATGCCCGGCTGCCAGCTTCTGGTGGCCCGTAATGGGAAGGTTGTGTGGCACAAAGCCTACGGGCACCACACCTATCAGTATAAAAGAGAGGTGCTGCTCACGGATATTTACGACCTGGCATCCATTACCAAGATTACGGCCACCCTTCCATCCCTGATGCGCCTGCGTGACCAGGGGAGGTTCCATGAAGATTCCCTGATGGGTATCTCTCCCATGGTACCTGACAGCAGCAACAAGGCAGGCCTTTTTATGGGGGATATCCTGGCCCACCAGGCCGGACTGGTGCCATGGATTCCATTCTATTATTCCACCCTTGAGCCGCTGGATACATCCCAGCAACTGGTCAGTCACAACTGGTCACAACAATACCCTTTGAAGATCGGCCCCTCGGACTATGCCAACCGGAATGTGAAGTATGTGGACAGCGTCTATGAATTCTCCTTCAGTCCGGAATATCCCATCCAGGTGGCCGACCACCTTTACCTGCGGGCAGATTTCAGGGACTCAATTTATTCTTGGATCTATGAATCGGAACTGCTGGAGCCGGCGTACCGTTACAGTGATCTGGGTTTTTACATGTTCAATCAGCTTATTGAGGCTGAAACCGATACCATGCTCTATCCTTACGTATGGTATAATTTCTACGCCCCCATGGGAGCAGAGACCCTGGGATTCCTGCCATTGAACCGTTTTCCCAGACAAAGGATCGTGCCCACAGAAAATGACCTGTTTTTCAGGCGCCAGCTCTTACAGGGCCATGTACATGATATGGGAGCAGCCATGCTGGGAGGAATTTCGGGGCATGCCGGACTTTTCGGGAATGCCAATGATGTGGCCAAAATGATGCAGATGTACCTGAACGGTGGCTGGTACGGAGAGGACAGGTTTATTGATTCTGTGACCCTGTCCATCTACACATCCTGTTACGACTGTGCCAATAACAACAGGCGGGGGCTTGGATTTGACCGCCCGGTAAGCGATGAGCCGGATACGGGTCCGGCCTGTAACGATGCTTCACCGTTGAGTTATGGTCACTCGGGCTTTACCGGTACCCTGGCCTGGGTGGACCCGGCTTACGGACTGGTTTATATCTTCCTCTCCAACCGCATTCATCCCGATCAGGGGAATACAAAACTGATCGATGAAAATGTCCGGACACGCATTCAACAGGTGATTTACGATGCCATCATCCAATAGCTGCTAAACAACACACCGTATTGTGTGATCATTTTGAGTTTTGTCATGCCGACAGGTCTGCGGAATACCTAATTTTAAAGGTTCATTTATTTTTTACTTTTCACTTTTTACTTGTACCTTTTACTTGAACCTTTTACCTTTTAACTTTTACCTCGTGTATGAAACCTACGCACATCGAACACATCGGGATTGCGGTGACCAGCCTGGAAGCGTCCATCCCTTATTATGAAAAAGTGCTTGGACTGGAGTGTTACTCCATTGAAGAGGTGGCGGAACAGAAAGTGAGGACCGCATTCTTCAGGGTGGGGGATACCAAGATCGAGTTACTGGAAAGTACCGATCCCGAAGGCCCCATCGGTAAGTTTATCGAAAAGAGAGGCCCGGGGGTCCACCACCTTGCCTTCGCCATGGAGAATGTGGGTAAGGCGCTGGACCAGGCAGCTGACCATGGAGTCAGTCTGATCGACCGGATTCCCCGTGCGGGGGCAGAAGGATTGCAGATAGGTTTCCTGCATCCCAAATCCACACAGGGCGTATTAACAGAATTCTGCGGAAATGAGTAGCCAGGATAAAATCAAGAAACTTATTGATCTGCGGGAGAAAGCCAGGAAGGGCGGAGGCGACAAGCGGATCGAAGTACAACATGGTAAGGGAAAACACACTGCCCGGGAGCGGATCCGAATCCTGCTTGATGAGGGAAGCTTCGAGGAGTATGATATGTTTGTGATTCACCGTTCCCACGACTTCGGACTGGAGGATGAACATTACCTCGGCGACGGGGTGGTCACCGGACATGGTACTGTGGATGGACGGGTGGTTTATGTCTATGCCCAGGACTTTACTGTGTTTGGGGGTTCCCTTTCGGAAACACATGCGGCCAAGATCTGTAAGATCATGGACCAGGCCATGAAAGTGGGGGCCCCGCTGATAGGCATCAACGACAGCGGAGGGGCCCGTATCCAGGAGGGTGTAAGGAGCCTGGCCGGCTATGCAGAGATTTTCGAACGCAACATCCTGGCTTCGGGTGTGATCCCACAGATCTCAGCCATTTTTGGACCCTGTGCCGGAGGCGCAGTCTATTCCCCGGCACTCACCGACTTTATTATTATGAGCGACCAGACCTCCTACATGTTTGTGACTGGTCCGCGTGTAACCAAGACTGTAACCGGTGAGACCATCTCCACCGAGGCCCTGGGAGGCGCTCAGATGCATTCCACCCGTTCGGGTTTGGCCCATCTGGTGGCTGAAGATGAAGAGGAAGGGCTGCTGATGATCAGGAAGATGATCTCTTATATGCCGCAGAACAACCTGGAAGATCCCCACATTACAGAATGTAATGATCCCATCGACAGGCTCGAAGATGCATTAAACGAAGTGATTCCTGATCATCCCAATGAACCATACGATATCAAGGATGTAATCTTTGCCCTGGTGGACAACCAGGAGTTTTTTGAAATCCACCGGCAGTATGCCATGAATATCGTGGTTGGTTTTGCCAAATTCAATGGCATGCCTGTGGGGGTGGTGGCCAACCAGCCCAACCACATGGCTGGTGTGCTGGATATCAATGCTTCCCGGAAGGCGGCCCGGTTTGTCCGTTTCTGCGACTGTTTTAACATTCCTCTTGTGACCCTGGTTGATGTGCCTGGGTTTCTTCCGGGCAGCGCCCAGGAGCACGGGGGGATTATCCTCCATGGCGCCAAGCTGATGTTTGCCTACGGGGAAGCCACAGTACCCAAGATTACCATCACATTGCGCAAATCTTACGGGGGGGCGCACGATGTGATGAGTTCCAAACAGCTCAGGGGCGATATCAATTACGCCTGGCCTACCGCTGAAATTGCGGTGATGGGTCCCAAAGGCGCGATTGAGATCCTTGAGGGCAAGACGCTGAAGAGCATCGAGGAGAGGGAAGAAGCACAACAATTTATTGAGGAGAAGGAGAAGGAGTACAAGGAGAAGTTTGCCAATCCTTATGAAGCGGCCAGGTACGGCTATATAGACGATGTGATTGAACCCCGCAATACCAGGTTCCGGATTGTGAGGGCACTGCAGACCCTGGCTTCAAAAAAGGAGATGAACCCACCCAGGAAACATACCAATATTCCCCTGTAATGGCGCCTCTGATGATTATACTGAAAAGCAACATCACCCTGGAATCGCTGGTGATCGCTGCGGCCGGGTACCTGATCGTTTTTACCGCACTTGTATTGCTGTTCTGGTTCTTCAGCGTGGTCCCGAAACTGATCGCCCTGGGGAAGATCAAAAGACGTGTCCGTCAGGGAAAGCCTCCTGTGATGGTGGAGTGTGAGGCGATCTCGGGAGAGGCCACCGCAGCCATTGCCATGGCACTGCACCTTTATCTGGATGAAATCCATGACAAGGAGAGCGGGGTATTGACCATTAAAAGGATCTCCAACACCTACTCTCCCTGGAGTTCCAAGATTTACGCTGTGCGAAATCAGTTTAACCGGCTGTAAAAGGAACAAAAATGAAGAAGTTTAAGTTTACCATCAACGGCAACGATTATACAGTGGATGTGCATGGCATCGAGGAAAACCTGGCACGTCTGGAAGTCAATGGTACTCCATACGACGTGGAACTGCACCGCTTGGTGAAGGCTTCCAAAACGCCTACCCTGGTTCGTGCTGCCATCAAAGAAAAGGTGAACCCGGACATCCAGAAGAGGGAAGGCGGATCGGCCCATCCCATCCTGGCTCCCCTGCCCGGGAGCATCCTGAAGCTGGAGGTAGGGAAAGGAGATATTGTGCAGAAGGGACAACTGCTTCTGATTATGGAGGCCATGAAAATGGAGAACCGGGTTCTGGCCGACAGGGCCGGGGTGGTGGAGCACATTTCGGTGCAGCCGGGCGATACAGTTTTGCAGGGCGATGTAATCATGGAGATTGTCTGATATGAAAAGAGCCCTTACCCTTACCGGCGTTTTCCTGATTATCGTACTGGCCAGGCTGGTGGCCTTCCCCGACAGGGCAAGCGGGTTGGCGACAGATCAGCCTGCTGCCAGCGAACAGGTGATCAGCCATACAGGTGAGCACCAGGATACTGCACTGGATCTGGCAGAGAATGGGGTCCGGAAGTTTATCAAATATTCTGGTTTTCGAAACGCCACCCCGGGCCACCTGATCATGATTATGGTGGGGCTCTTCTTTATTTTCCTGGCCATCCGTTACGACTATGAACCCCTTCTGCTGATTCCCATCGGCATCGGAATCATATTCGGGAACATCCCCTTTTTCCAGGATGGGGGTGTGAATATGCAGATTGGTATCTACCAGGAGGGTAGTGTACTCAACTACCTCTATTTCGGGGTACTGAAAGGGGTTTATCCCCCCCTGATCTTCCTGGGGATCGGGGCCATGACCGATTTTTCCTCTCTGATCAGCAAGCCCAAACTGATGTTGCTTGGGGCTGCGGCCCAGGTGGGGATCTTCCTGACCTTCCTGGGAGCCCTGGCACTGGGGTTCCATCCACAGGAAGCGGGAGCCATCGGGATCATCGGAGGGGCAGACGGACCCACGGCCATCTTCCTCTCTTCCAGACTGGCCAACGGGATTGATATCATTGGTACTGCAGCCAACGGCGATCCCATCTATGTAAAGAACCTGATCGGGCCCATCGCCATTGCGGCCTACTCCTACATGGCCCTGGTACCGGTTATTCAGCCGCCCATCATGAGGCTGCTGACTACCCGGAAAGAACGTCTGATACGCATGAAGCCACCCCGGGCTGTATCAAAACTGGAAAAGATACTGTTCCCGTTGATTGGTTTGCTGGTAACCACCTTTATTTCGCCCAACTCACTTCCTTTGCTGGGAATGCTCTTTTTCGGCAATCTGCTGAAGGAGTCAGGTGTGACCAAGCGACTGGCCGATACAGCCCGAACAAGCCTCATTGATATTGTCACCATCATGCTGGGATTAACCGTGGGTGCTTCCACCCAGGCTGACAGGTTCCTCACCACCGATTCACTGGTGATCTTCGGCCTTGGGGCGCTTTCATTTATGGTCGCAACCGCCGGCGGCATTGTTTTTGCCAAGGTGATGAATCTCTTCTCCAAGGAGGAGAATAAGATGAACCCGCTCATCGGCGCAGCCGGGGTTTCGGCTGTACCCGACAGTGCCCGCGTGGTACAAAACATGGGTCTGAAGGAGGATCCCACCAACCACCTGCTGATGCATGCCATGGCCCCCAATGTGGCCGGGGTGATCGGGTCGGCTGTGGCAGCCGGGATTCTGCTCAGTTTTCTGTGGTAACCGTCAAAGATATTTAAAACAGACCCATGATGAAAAAAAGCGCTGCAACTGGCAATACGGGAGAGGGGATCCGTTCCGACTGTGCCGTGAAACTTGAGCCCAGAGAAAAGGGGGGAATTGAGATCACCCTGGTCAGCAAGGTGGAACGGATGTTCGGTGCGCAGATCCGGCAGCAGGTGAAAGATGTTCTGGGGATGCTGGGAATGAATGATGCACGGGTGGAGGTGAATGATTCGGGGGCACTGCCCTTTGTGATCGCAGCCAGGCTGGAAGCAGCAGTCCATGAGATCAGCGGAAACAGCATGACGAGTATACCGGAGCTTATCCCGCAAAACATCTATGAAACCACCAGGGACCGGACCCGGTTTTCAAGGCTTTACCTTCCCGGGAACACCCCAAGCATGATGCTCAATGCAGGGATACACCGTCCCGATGGAATCATTCTTGACCTGGAGGATTCGGTGGCTCCTCAAAAGAAGAACGAAGCCCGTATTCTTGTCCGCAATGCCCTTTGCCAGGTCGACTTTTACGGGGCAGAAAGAATGGTCCGAATCAACCAGCTTCCGGCTGGCCTTGAGGATCTTGGTTATGTTGTACCCCACCAGGTCCACCTGGTTCTGATCCCCAAGTGTGAAACGGGCCTTCAGGTCCGGGAGGTGGATCAGCACATCCGTTCCATTCTGAAGGCACATGACCAGGATCGCACAGTCCACCTGATGCCCATCATTGAAAGCTGCCTGGGTGTGGAGCATGCGTTTGAGATCGCCACTGCCACCGACCGGATTGTGGCCATGGCCATCGGCCTGGAGGATTATACGGCTGACCTCGGGGTGGAGAGGACACCGGGCGGAGAAGAGTCGCTCTATGCCCGGACCAGGCTTGTGAATGCCTGCAAGGCAGTGGGAATCCAGCCCATTGATTCGGTTTTCTCGGATGTGGCGGACATGGAAGGATTAAAAGAGAATGTGAAACGCTCCAGGTTGCTGGGATTTGAAGGGATGGGTTGTATTCATCCCAGGCAGGTCCCGGTGATTCACGAAGGGTTCTGTCCCTCTGAAAAGGAGATAAAGAAGGCTGAAGGGATGATCGAAGCATTTCATGAAGCTGAATCCAAAGGCCTTGGGGTGATTGCTTTGGGCACCAAGATGATCGATCCACCTGTTGTCAAACGGGCCATGAGAACAATGGAACTGGCTTTCCGCTTCGGTCTCAGGACAAAAAAGTCGAAATTATGAACAATGTGATCAATGTGATCAATGCAATTGGAAGGACAGTACCCGGTAAGATCAATGGCGAAACAGTCATTCCCTACATGGGGATTGGGCAATACAATCCTGAGGGTTTAAAACACGGGCCTTCCATCTCCAGCTGCAAGGATTATCCCGCCGACGGGAATAAAGTGGTTAAGGACCTGCGCACGGCCCTTGAACGGGCAGAACTCAGGGATGGAATGACCATTTCCACCCACCACCATTTCAGGAATGGTGATTTCCTGGCCAATATGGTTTTTGATATTGCACATGAAATGGGCGTTAAGGGCTTGAGGTGGTTCCCTTCAGCCTCCTTTCCCTGTCACGGGCACCTGATCCGGTATTTGCAGGACGGAACCATTCAGCGTATTGAGGGCAGCATGAACGGCCCCCTGGGCAAATTTGTTTCGGAGGGGGGAATGGCCGGAACCGGTGTGCTCCGTTCCCACGGGGGAAGGTACCAGGCCATCCAGGACGGTGAAGTAAAGATTGATTTGGCGGTCATCGGGGCTCCCACAGCAGATCCCTTCGGAAACTCAAATGCACTCTCGGGCCCATCAGCATGTGGTTTGCTGGGATTTGCACTGGCGGATTCACAATATGCGGAGAAGGTGATTGTGGCTACTGATAACCTGGTTCCTTTTCCGTGTATACCCTGGCAGATCCAGGGGAATTATGTGGATTTTGTGGTGGAAGTGGAGAAACTGGGGGATCCCACCATGATCATCTCAGGGACCACTGAAATCACCAGATCGCCTGACCGTTTGCTCCTGGCTGAACTAACTGCCCGGTTTTGTGATGTGACCGGTATCATCCGTAATGGGTTCAGTTTCCAGTCAGGCGCAGGGGGCACCTCACTGGCCGTGGGGGAGTATTTCAGGAAAATCATGATAGAGAAGGGTGTGACCGCCAGGTTTGCCCGGGGGGGCAGCAACAAGTATCTGGTCACCATGCTGGAAGAGGGCCTTGTGGAGTATATACTGGACGGACAGACATTCGACATGGACGGGGTTCAGTCCATGGCCAGGAATCCGAGGCATGTGTGGACCAGTCCCTTCACAAGTTACAATTATCACGGGAAGGGGAATTTTGCAGGATTGGTGGATGTGGTCATCCTGGGGGCCACCGAAGTGGATGTTGCATTCAATGCCAACGTGGTAACCCATTCGGATGGCTATCTGCTTCATGGCATCGGGGGGTGGCAGAACTGCCTCTTTTCAAAAACTGTGATCCTGCCTGTTCCCCTTTTCAGGGACCGCGTACCGGTGATCCGCGACCGGGTCACTACGCTTTGCGGGCCCGGAGAACTGATTGACGTCATCGTTACCGAACGGGGCATAGCCATCAATCCCCTGAGGACCGACCTGATTAAAAAAGCAAAGAACAGCGGATTGCCACTCAGATCCATTGAAGAGCTGAAAGCCGAAGCAGAAAGAATTTGCGGAATACCCGAACCGGCCAGGTTTGATAACCGGGTGGTTGCTGCCATCAAATGGGTGGACGGAACGGTGATTGATGTGGTTCACCAGGTACAGGCGACTGTATAATAGTTCACCTTGTACCTCGCAAGCGTATGTGTATATCCCCTGTAGGTCCATGATCCGTCCGTTTCCTCTTTTGAAACCCAGACGTGGTAAACAATGGGTTCCACGTTTCGAAATTCCACTTTCCCTATTGAGTCTGTAATGCCTTCGTAAAGAGGGGTGTAATGGTTGTCCCTGTCCGTTTCATTGTCATAGACCCAAACAACTGCTCCCTGCAACTTCACAGTTTCGGTGCTGTCATATACTTGAAAGCCAAGGATGGTGGGTTCTTTGATGGTGATCGGTTCCACGGTCAGGTTTTCACCTGCATCGTTCATAGCACTCAGGGACACTTCAAAAATACCAGCCTGCCTGTATACATAGACCGGATTGGTGACATTGGAAATGCCACCGTCTCCAAATTCCCACTCAAATGCCTCTGATCTTTTCGATTCATTGAAGAACCATATGGTGTCACCGGTTTCAATATAGTCTTCCGGAAACCAGGTGAATTTGGGTTTGGGCAGGCCACTGCAGGAGAATAGCACCATGGAAACCAACAATATGGCTGCGTAATTTTTCATTTTCACAGCAAAGCTACTTTTTTTCACAGAATTCAGCAATTTCCTATCTTACATGCAACATTCCCTATAAACCTTCGTCATTGTGGCAGAATTGAATAAACCCGGAACGTTCAGGCTGAAACATCAGGATCTTATTGAAGCCTGTAAACGTGGAGATCAAAAAGCTCAATTTGAGTTATACCGGCTGTACAGTTCAGCCATGTATAATACGACCCTGAGAATAGTCGGGGATCCTGATGATGCGGAAGATGTCATGCAGGAAGCGTTCTTAAAAGCATTTTTAAAACTCAGGACCTACCGGGGAGAAGTAAGCTTCGGGGCCTGGCTGAAGCGGATTGTTGTGAACAAATCGCTTGACTTTCTGAGGTTGAGGAGGGAACGGATCTCATTGGATGAGGTTAAAGATGTCGTTGAAAATATGAATGAGACCCCACAGCTGGATATGGCATATGAGGCGGAAACCATTAAACAGGCCATCTACGCACTCCCTGAAGGATACAGGATCGTCCTTTCACTAATCCTGCTGGAAGGTTACGATCATGAGGAGGTTTCGGAAATTCTAAAAATTTCCAATGCCACATCACGGACCCAATATCACAGGGCAAAGAAGAAACTGGCGGAATTGCTAAAAAATAACTATGCAGCGAACAATGATTGATTTAGAGAAACATATCAGGGATCAAAGGGATCAACTGGACAGTGACCAGCCAAGCAAGGGCCATGAGGCCCGTTTCCTGAAAAAGCTGGACAAGCCGGTAAGGCGGGTGAATTTCAGGCATGTGATGCAAATAGCTGCGTCCATTGCCATTATCCTGGCTTCGGCAGTGGTACTGATCCAGCAGAACAAAAGCGGCAGCAAAATTGCAGAACGGGAAACCACCACGTCCGTGCAGGAAGCAGATATGTACTTTACCAGCCAGATGGACCAGCGATATGACCAGATCAGGGAATTCAGCTTTGATAATGCAGAAGAGAAAGCAGTTCTCCTGCATGAGTTGGAAGACCTGGATGCCTTTCAACAGCAGTTATTGGAAGACCTGGAGGCCAATCCCGGTGACGAAAGAGTTATCAATGCATTGATCAGGCATTACCAGATTAAACTGGATGTCATGGATCAAATTATCGTTCAATTAAATCAATTAAAAACCGAAACAAAAAACCAAAATGAAAATGAGAGTGTATAATTCGAAAAGTTTGCTCCTGTCACTGCTCCTGATTGTTACAGTAAGCTTTTCTTTAACCGCACAGGATGCTGTGAAGGAGTTCACCAAGGTATTTGATGTGGGTGAAGGGATTACCCTTTCTTCCGACACCAAATATTCGGACGTTGAACTGATTACCTGGGCTCAGAATAAAGTTGATATTCTGGCGGTGGTGAAGGTGGAGGCTTCTTCGAAAAGTAAAGCCGAAGAGAAACTGGCCAAGATTGATGTGAAGATGGAGAAATCCGGGAATGCTATTTCCCTGGAGACCAATTTCCAGGAAGGATGGTCGAAGGATGTAAAAGTGGATATCAAAATCGTTGTCAAAGCACCAGCCTATTTGAATCTGGATTTGAAATCAGCCTATGGTGATTTGTTTATTCAGGAGTTGACCGGACATGTACTCCTGGATATAAGATATGGAAATCTGAAAGCCGGCACCCTTTCACGGGGGAACGAGAAACCTTTCAACAAAGCAACACTGGCATACTCGGATGGTACCATCGATCAGGCCGGATGGATGGAATTGGATCTCGCTTACTCAGACCTTGAGGTGGGAACTTCCAGCATGCTCTTTGTTGAAAGCAAATACTCCAAGCTGATGGGCGAAAAGACCGGCGGAATCGTTACCGAAGGAGCCTATGATAAATACGACTTCGATGAGGTGAACAATATGGTGGCCGAGTTGCGCTATTCGGGGATCAAATTTGGGGCCCTGAATAAGAAACTGGATGTAAATTCCAAGTATACCAACATCAAGATCATGCATGTTTCGAAAGATTTCAAAGAGGTGAACGCAGTCTCTTCTTACGGTAACATTTACTTGAAAATGGAGGATGGCGCATCATTTAAACTGGAGGGCGAAACCAGGTATGGCCATATCAATATTGCCCAGGATGGTAAGCTCAGTAAATCGAAAGAGAACAACTACATGAAAGTGTGGGGTACCGTGGGATCAGTTCCCAAGGGCTCCATGAAGCTTGAAACCCGTTACGGCAACATTGACATCGAGTAACAGGCGAAATACAGAGAAGCAATGCAATCCCGGAATTTTTATAAATTTCGGGATTGTTTTTATAAGACCAAAGATCCATCCCTTATGAAAAGAATCCAAACCAACATCGCCTGCCTGCTGGCCATTGCCTTGCTGGTAAACTCCTGTTCTGCCAGGCGAAGTGAAAACCTGAATGAAGCAAGCCAAATCCTTCCTTACCGTTACGCGCTTGTCCTGCATGGTGGGGCAGGGTCTATGAATTTTGAGAACCTTCCTGAACCGCAGCAGGATATGTTTCGCAATGCACTGGACAGCGCCCTCATGCTGGGGTTGGAAGTACTCAAGGAAGGGGGGGTAAGCATGGATGCGGTGGAGGTGGTGATCCGTTATATGGAGGACAATCCGCTCTTCAATGCAGGCCGGGGGGCCGTATTCACAAGTGAAGGAAAGAATGAGCTGGATGCTTCCATCATGACCGGTGCGGATTTAAATGCAGGAGCAGTTGCAGGAATAACCGATATCAGGCACCCCATTTCAGCTGCCCGTGCAGTCATGGAGAAATCCGAACATGTGATGCTGTCAGGTCAGGGAGCCTCAGAATTCGCCCGGCTGGCAGGTCTGGAGGTAGTGGATCCCTCATTTTTTTATACCGAGAAGCGTTTTCAGTCCCTGAAGCGCATGAAAGCAGATGAGAAACATGGTACCGTGGGATGTGTGGCCCTGGACCAGAACGGAAATCTGTGTGCAGGGACCTCCACCGGCGGAATGACCAACAAGAAATTCGGGCGCATTGGAGATTCACCTGTCATTGGAGCCGGGACCTATGCCAACAACAAAACCTGTGGTGTATCGGGTACCGGACATGGAGAGTTTTTTATCCGCTGGACAGTGGCCCATGATATTTCAGCGCTCATGGAATACAAGGGCATGGATGTGGAAACAGCAGCAAAAACAGTTATTGAGGGAAAACTGGTGGAGGCAGGAGGAAGCGGGGGAGTGATCTGTCTGGACAGATACGGCAGGGCGGCCATGGTCACCAATACCTCCGGCATGTTCAGGGCATACGGAAACGCTGAAGGGGAAAAGATTGTAGCGATCTTTAAATAATCCTTTCCCCGTTCTTCGCCTGTCGGCTCAGATCCTCCGGTGCCCCTTTTTCCTATGACATTTTTGCCTTGAAGGGCAAAAATGTCATAAAGTCCGCATGATGTACAATGGTCGCTTCGGTGGTCCGTTTGACCAGTTCGCCTTCTCCGGCATGGGCAGCAATGATGTGGCATACCTCCGGGGGAATTCCGCAACTTTCGGCAAGAGACACTCCTGAGAAAGGGTGCCGCAACAGCTTTCCGTAAGCGCCCTGTACGGCATTTCCCCGGTCATCCAATTCATATTCCAGAAGCTTGCCCACATCGGCCAGGATGGCCCCCGAGATCAGGACATCCATATCCACCGGCAATTCACTACCGAAGAACGCATTGATCGTGTGGCCGCTTTCACGGGCAATATGGACCACGGCTCGCTTGTGATCCATAAAACTGACCTTCAGGTCTGGTCCGCACAGCAGTGTAAAGGGGATCCGATGCAGGT
>Ga0315535_1001092_pt1 | contig 18472 bp, 20 predicted proteins | sample SalMarSW160220MG_2_FD_203092 | JGI IMG/M metagenome (GOLD analysis project Ga0315535, IMG submission 203092) | Salt marsh sediment microbial communities from the Plum Island Ecosystem LTER, Massachusetts, United States - Salt Marsh Sediment SW1602-20 ... | reverse complement strand
GCGGCGACTGGAAGGCCTGGTTTTCGTCGGCCGTAACCATTGTCGGCGCCACGTTTTTCGGGATTGCCGGCCTCTTTCCCAACATGTTTCCGTCGAGCCTGAATCCCGCGTACAGTCTGACGGCCCACAATGCGTCGTCCAGCCCATTGACTCTGAAGATCATGCTCATTGTGGTGCTCCTGTTCATTCCCATTGTCCTTATCTATCAGATATGGGCGTACAATTTGTTCAAGGGGAAACTTAAGAAAGAAGATCTGGCCTATGAAGAGGCCTAGTCTGAAGCCTGGGCCGGATCTCGTGGGGAAGGTCTGGGAAGAATGGAAGGTCGCGAGTGCGTTTTGAGGAACCTCGAAAGAAGAAATGTCCCGACTGTCTGGAATGCCAGATGTGCGGTGAAACTCGCTGCCGTGTCTGCAGAAAGTATGGCCACGGAAACGGAATCTCCGAGCTGGGCAGCGGTTTCACCCACCGGGAATACCTTGCGTGGAAGAAGAGGCGGATGGAGAAATGCGGTGAAAACACCTCCAGTCATTGACATCAGTGAATGCTCTGATTGTGGTACATGCATTGAGCTTTGTCCCGTGGTGTTTATGCGGAACAGGGAGACAGGCTTGATGGAGGTGCGGGATTTGGAGGAATATCCTCAACAGGAGATACAAGAGGTCATGAGCTACTGTCCACAGGACTGTATAATGCTTTCAGAAGATGCATGAGACAGAGGCCATGGTGGGCAGAGAAGCGTTGAAGGGCCGCAAGCTCAAACAACGAGTCGGGAAGCTCCTGGATTCTCATGACGTTTCCTCAATGCTCACGGAGCTTCACAATTTTCCAGCCAGGAGAGTGATCAATTCTCTTTTCTCTTTTCTTTATCATTCCAACGGTCAAATGAAATGGCATGCCGTAACGGTGATGGGAATCCTTGTGGCGGAGCTCGCTGAACACGACATGGAATCCGCTCGGATCATCCTGCGCCGGCTCATGTGGAACCTGAACGATGAATCCGGAGGAATCGGATGGGGTTCTGCGGAGGCGATGGGCGAGATACTGGCAAACCACAAAGGCCTTGCAACCGAGTATGCAAGTATTCTAATATCCTATATACGGCAAGACGGCAATTTTCAGGAGAATGAATTGGTGCAGCGGGGGGTTCTCTGGGGAATTGCTCGACTTGCACAGGCGAGGCCGGAGCTCGCCCTGGATGCTGTGGCTCATGTGGTGCCGTTTCTCTCATCGCCTGACCCGGAGAAGCGGGGTCTCGCGGTCCGGATCATCGCCTTGCTGCGCGCGGGAGAAGCCCGAGATGCTCTCTTGCATCTTAGGCATGATGAGAGCGAATTCTTCCTGTACCTCGACGGATCGCTTCTTCGCTGCTCCGTAAGCGAGATGGCACAATGGGCCCTGGAAAAGAAACCGCCTGCGGCACCTTGATCGAACATTGAAGAACCAGTACTGCCTGACCATTTTCACCGCATGTTCGCGACCAAGAGGTCGCTCCTACAGGGACTGATTGTGAACGGCCGGCAGGAGCAACGTCCACGTTGCGAACGCAACGGGGTATTCAATTGCTCCATCGCTGCGCTGGTCAAAATAACCCGTTGCACGGATACTCGCAAGCAGTTAGTGCCCATCCACGAATAGAATTTGGGCACGAGTGAGGTTCCAATCCACAAACGGAGGAGAAGGGAGTGAAAGTATGAAGACGCGTTATGCAAACCCCTATGTCATCGGCGCATTCCTGGGGCTGGTACTGCTGTTCACTTACTACACCATGGGAAGAGGACTTGGTTCATCTTCTTCGTTCGCACGGATCGCTACGGCCGGCGTGTACCTGGTGGCTCCCGAACATGCGGCGGCCAACAAGTATTACTCACAATACCTCGCCGGCGGAAGATCGCCCCTCATGGCGTGGCTGGTATTTCTCACCTTGGGGGCGGGACTCGGGGGTCTATTTTCCGCCTTTATTTCCAAGAGAGTCAAAGGCGAGGTCATCCGGGGGCCTTCCATCGGGGTCAGCGCTCGGCTCTGGCTTGCCCTCTTGGGAGGGGCGCTTTCCGGATTCGCCGCCAGACTTGCCCGGGGGTGTACCAGCGGACAGGCGCTGACCGGTTCTTCGGAGATGGCCTTCGGAAGCTGGGTCTTCATGTTTTCAATCTTTGCGGGGGCTTACGCGACCGCCTATTTTCTGAGAAAGGAGTGGCGGTGATGGGACCTCTCTACAAATTCGGATGGTTTGATTTCGCTTACAGCCTCCAACTTGCCGGATTGATCGGGTTCATGTTCGGGTTCCTGCTGGAACGCGCAGGATTCGGGGACGCGAGAAAGCTGGTAGCTATCTTTTATCTCAGGGATTTTGCGGTCCTGAAAGTAATGTTTACGGCCATCGTTGTGTGTATGCTGGGGCTCCTTTTCTTTTCAGTGTTCGGCTGGATTGATCTTTCGAAGGTGTACCTCCTGCCGACCTATATCTGGCCCCAGATTGTCGGAGGATTCGTCCTCGGAATGGGGTTTGTCATCGGCGGCTACTGCCCGACCACGTCTGTGGTGTCTGCAGTCTCAGGGAAACTGGACGGATTGATTTTTCTGGTGGGAATGGTCCTGGGGTCAATTATTTTTGCCGAACTCTTTCCAGTCCTTGAAAGATTTTACTCTTCCGGAAGCATGGGGGCCGTGCGGTTGTCGGATGTCCTGAAGATCAACTCGGGACTTATCGCCCTGCTGGTGTGCCTGATGGCGGTCGGTGCATACTGGTTGGTGGAAAAAGTGGAAAACAGGCTTGGAGACCCCGAAACCCTGCCTGTCGGATCCAGAAAGGTAAAAATAGGGGCTGCTGCGCTCCTTATCGCCCTTGGTCTGGTCCTTGCTATCATCAACCCCGACCGGATCGCAGCGAAAAAGAGCCCGGCAGCTATGCAGAAGAAGCCCAAAACGGAAGCGGTCCAAAAGGTCCCTCCAAAACCCTCTGAGCCGGAATCTTCCGGAGCTGTGATCCAGGAAGACGAAGGATGCTAGTCCGCTGTGCATTCAGTATGAAGCCCTCCTGCCAATCACCCGGAAAAAGGGTCAATACGCGGCATGCCCTTTTTCAAGGATGGCCGGATGTTCAATAGCCTGGTAGAGCTCTCCCCTGAAAGGAAACCGAGTGGTAAATGGAGACAGTCTTGAAATCAAGAGGCAAATAGGAGGAAAAAGAGATATGGAAGAAAAGGCCGTAAAGATGTATTCACTGAGCACCTGCAGCCATTGCAAGGCCACCAAGAGGTTTCTGAATGAGTGCATGGTGCAGTATGATTTTACGGATGTGGATTTGCTCGAAGGAGAGGAGCGGGCGGCCATCCTCGATGAAGTGCGGAAATGGAATCCGAACTGTTCGTTCCCGACCATCATTATCGGGGACAAGGTTATCGTAGGGTATAAGGAAAATGAAATCAGAGAGGCACTCGGCCTCACAACTGATGAATAAACACTGTTCGAGACTCTGATAAAGGTCAAGGGCCAAGGAAAAGGAGAGGGATTCATGTTTGTCCTCGGATTGCAGGGGAGTCCGCGCGGAAAGGGAAACACTGCCTCCCTGCTCGCCGCCTTTCTGGAGGAAGCGGAAAATCTGGGCGCCCGCACGCGGCAACTGGATGTGGCGAAACTGAACATCCGTCCGTGCCAGGAATGCGGGACCTGCGACAGAAAAGGCTTCTGTCCGCTCGATGATGATATGCAGGAGGTGTATCGCCTGCTCTGGAAAGCCGATTTGATCGTGATGGCGACGCCCATTTTCTTTTATGGACCGACTGCCCAATTGAAGGCCCTGATCGACCGGTCCCAGGCCCTGTGGGCGCGAAAATATACCCATAAGCTCACGGATCCCGGTCGGAAGTGGCGAAAAGGGTTCATGCTGGCCGTGGGCGCCACGAAAGGAAAAAACCTCTTTGAGGGCACCGAATTGACTGCCAAGTACTTTTTCGATGCGGTTGGGGCTCATTTCGAGGGGAGTCTGGGATATAGGATGATAGAGGAGCGCGGTGACATAGCGCAGCATCCCACCGCCCTTGCGGATGCAAGGGGAAAGGCGGCCGATCTGGTTGGACCGCTCCTCAAAAAGAAAAAGATCCTTTTTGTCTGCAGGGAAAACGCCTGCAGGAGCCAGATGGCGAGTGCCTTTGCGCAGTTCCATTTCGGCGACCGGTTGGATGTTGAAAGTGCGGGAAGCGCGCCGGCAGCAGAGATAGACCCGGACATGGTAAGAGCCATGAGGGAAAAAGGCATCGACATGGCCTACCGGAGACCCGCATCATTGGATGCAGTACTGGAATTCTTTCATCCCGAATTGATCGTACCCATGGGCTGTGAAGAGGCCTGCCCTCTGTTTCCCGGCGCCGGAGTCGAGCAATGGGATATCCCTGATCCTGCGGGAAAGGGGATCGCCTTTATGCGCGAGATCAGGGATGAGCTTGAAAAGAAGGTGAAGAGCCTTTTTGGCGATACGATTAATTGACCGGCCTTTTTGTTTGCACTCCTCCGCACATCTCCTGCCTCATCTGAAATCCCTTTCGGTTCCTTGACTTGGGTTATTCCATTATTAATTTGTATATGCGATGCGGGTATGAAAAGACGACCAGGTATTGGATGGCAGTGAGAAATGCTGAAGCCAAAGGAAGGAGAAGGTCATGGAAAAGACGACACTTTCGATCCCCAATATTAGTTGTCACCATTGTGTGATGAGCATTAAGAACGAGCTAGGCGAAATTCGAGGAGTCTCGAAGGTGGAAGGCGACCCCGGGGCAAAGGAAATTACCGTGGAATGGGAAGCACCGGCCACCCTGGAAACTATCAAGGCTACCCTGAAGGAAATAAACTATCCAGCTGCCGGATAAAGAGGCAAAAATGGCCGCGAAAACCGTAACTCTTCCAGTGACGGGAATGTCCTGTGCCAGTTGCGCACTGAACATCGAGAGAAACGTCAAGAAGCTCGAAGGAGTCAAAGGGGCCAGCGTCAATTTCGCTTCCGAGCAGGCTAGCGTGGAATATGACTCTGACCAGCTTGAGGTGAAAGATCTGGTGGGAAAAATTCAGGATGCAGGCTACGAAGTTGCACATGCGTCCGTGGAATTTCCGGTCACCGGCATGTCATGCGCGAATTGCGCCATGAACATCGAGCGGGCCTTGAAGAAGAAGGTGCCGGGGGTGGTGAACGCTTCGGTAAATTTTGCTTCGGAGCATGCATTTGTGGAGTATATCCCCGGCCTCACCGGCATCGACGAGATAATCAATGCCGTCGAAGGCGCGGGCTACGGTGCAATACGACCCAGTGAAGAGGTGGGTGAAGAAGATGCCGAGCTTGCCGCGCGCAGGGCCGAGATACGGGATCAAACGATTAAATTCGCGGTGGGAATCCTTTTTACTGCGCCCCTCTTTTTCCTCAGTATGGGGAGGGACTTCGGTATCCTTGGGCCCTGGAGTCACGCCCTGTGGGTTAACTGGCTCTTTTTTGCACTGGCAACACCGGTACAGTTTTATACAGGCTGGGATTACTATTACGGGGGATGGAAGAGCTTAAAAATCGGCGGGGCAAACATGGACGTTCTGGTGGCCATGGGCTCTTCTGTGGCCTATTTTTATTCCCTGGCGGTGCTCCTCTATTCGCCCCTGGGGGAACACGTCTATTTCGAGACATCAGCCGTCATCATTACGCTTATCAAACTGGGCAAGATGCTGGAGTCGAGGACCAAGGGCCGGACAGGCGGGGCCATACGGAAACTTATGGGATTGCGGCCGAAGACGGCCACTGTTCTGGAAAACGGGAAGGAAATCGAGATCCCTCTTTCCATGGTGAAAATAGGACAAGTGATCATTGTACGGCCGGGCGAGAGCATACCTGTGGACGGTCTGATTCTGGAGGGGGAATCGACCGTGGATGAATCCATGCTCACGGGCGAATCGATTCCGGTGGACAAGAATCCCGGCGACACCGTGGCGGCGGGTACGATCAACGGGGACGGCCGTCTTAAATTTGAGGCAAAGCGGGTCGGAAAAGATACCGCCCTGGCCCAGATTATTCGCATGGTCCAGGAGGCCCAGGGCAGCAAGGCACCGGTACAGGCCCTGGCGGATAAGGTCGCTGCGGTGTTCGTCCCTGGTGTGATAGGAATCGCAGTCATTACATTTATTATCTGGTGGAGCCTGGGAGGTGCATTTGTGCCCGCCATGATACGCCTGGTCGCGGTCCTTGTGATTGCCTGTCCGTGCGCCTTGGGCCTTGCCACTCCCACCGCTATTATGGCGGGCACAGGCAAAGGGGCCGAGACCGGTGTGCTTTTTAAAAACAGTGAGGCCCTGGAAACCGCAACCAAATTGCGCACCCTGGTTCTCGATAAGACCGGGACCATTACCGTGGGGAGACCGTCCGTGGTGAATATCGTCTCTTTTGATCCCTCTTCAGTTGGAGATAAAGAACTCCTCCGCCTCGCCGCTGCGGTGGAAAGGGGTTCTGAACACCCCCTTGGGAAAGCGATCGTCAAGGAAGCGGAAGCAAGGAGAATAGACCTTCCCGAACCGCAGGATTTTGTTGCCTTCAGGGGCCTCGGCGTACAGGGGAAGATCGATGGGAAAGAGATTCTGGTGGGAAAATCCGGGTGGTTTGATGAAAAACAGATAGATCTCGCTGTTGCACAGGATCAGATCCATGCGCTCCAGGCCGAGGGCAAGACGGTGATGGTTGTGGTAGTGGAAGAAAAGGCCGCCGGTTTGATTGCCGTATCTGATGTCCCGAAACCGGAATCGGAGGAGGCTATCGCGCAACTGCATCACCAGCATCTCAAGGTTGTCATGCTCACCGGAGACAACGAGCAGACAGCAAAGGCGATAGCTTCCCAGGTACATATCGACGATGTGGTCGCCGAAGTCCGTCCGGAGGAAAAGGCAGGCAGGATTAAGGCCCTCCAGGAGGGAGGGAATAAGATCGGCATGGTAGGTGACGGTATAAACGATGCTCCGGCGCTGGCGCAGGCGGATGTCGGCTTTGCCATCGGGACAGGGACCGATGTTGCCATAGAGGCAGGGGATGTGATCCTGGCGAGCGGCAACCTGACCGGTATTTCCAAGGCCGTCCACCTGAGCAGGAAGACCATGCGGACCGTAAAACAGAACCTCTTCTGGGCCTTTGCCTATAATGTTGTCCTTATCCCGATTGCAGCAGGGATCCTCTATCCTTTCACGGAAGTGCCGGACTTTTTGAGACATCTGCATCCGATCCTGGCGGCGCTGGCCATGGCCGTGAGCAGCATCACCGTCGTCTCCAACAGTCTTCTCCTCTACAAAACGAAGGTGTAACTCTTTTATCACGCACGATATCGGTCGGCTTCCGGTCGTGGAACACGGGGAACTGATCGGCATTGTTACCCGGTCCGATACCATGCGGTACTTTTATGATATGCTGCCTGAGTGAAAAACCTCTCCAGCACTGTCCTTGTCATTTGCCGGGAAATAATTTTGCCATATCAGGAAGCTGCTTAAAGGTTTTCAGGAATTGATCGGTTCTCGTGAAGAGTCGCGACTGCAGAATTTTCAGGATGCCCTCCATAATCCGGTAGCCGAACAGATGATCTTCATCCATGATTTTCCGCAATTCCGTTCCTGAAATCGTTATTAATTCACAGGGCTCAGAGCAGGTGGCATTCGCTGTGTACAAGGACCCCGGCACGATTGCCGACCAGCCGAAAGGATCTCCCGGTTTCACGGCTTCAAGGGAGATCATGATGGTGTCTGAGGCCTTCAATTCCAGGAGGACTTTCCCTGTCAACAGCATATACAGGGTGTCGGCCTCCTGTCCTTCTTCAAAAAGCAGGGCCTTTTCACCGAACAGACGGAGTTGAGTCAACGGCTGTATTTTTTCCAGCAGATGGTCTTCAAGAGAAGTCATTAACCAGATTTTCTTCAGATCGTCCAGCGAAACCATACTCTTCCCTCCAAACAGAATAGTCGTGTTGTAACTATTCAGGTTGTTTAGCCCCTTACGACCAGATGTGAACTCAAAAGGGGCAGAAAAGTTCTTTTGAGATCACACTACAGACAGCCTTATCAACTCAAAAGAAAGATAATGACCAGGAAAAGAGCCGCCATAGCCGCTCCGAGCCCTGCCGGTATAACGCCTCTGACGAGATTGTAGTAAAGGCTGGATTTCTTGATTTCCAGCCTTTTGAACCGGATGCCCTTCAAATACCAGTAGGTGACAAAAGGCAGAAGGGCAAGCCGTGCCATACCGTCCCGGGCAAACCGCGCCAGGAAACCCGCAACCCCTTTCACAAAAATTCGATCGGAATAGTTGTTGATCCCATTGAGGCTCAGGTCCATGGCCTGGTAGACCAGACGTCCTCCTTTTCTGTAAAACCAATCAGTGTCAATGGAGATGGTCTCCGTCCTCTTGAGAAGCGGCAGAAAAAGAAAGAAGACCAGAGCCGAAAACATAAGCAGCTGCAGCTGAGAAATTACGTGCGTAAATGAGTATGCACTGTAATGGACGGGAAAGGGGAGGACATTGTACAGTGGCTGGGGAAATACACCCAGGAACAGACACAAGAAGGACATGAAAGCCATGGCCAGGAGCATTGATTTATTGGTTTCACCGGGCCGCAGTCCCTTGTCCTTTGCGAAAAAGACGAAGTACGGGAACTTTATCCCCGCGTGGAGGAAGACCCCTGCGGATGCTATTTCGAGAACGAGCCAGACCCATGCAAGGTGTTCATGGATCGCGCCGTCAATGATCAGGGACTTGCTTGTAAACCCGCTGGTCGCAGGAAAGGCGGAAATGGAAGCCGCACCCACGGCCCCGAAAATCAATGTCCACGGCATGGTCTTGTAAAGACCGCCCAGATCCGTGCACTTGCTTTTCCCGGTCATGTAGAGCACCGATCCTGCGGACATCCACAGGAGCGCTTTATAGATGATGTGGCAGAAGGCATGCGCAACCGTGCCGTTCAGGGACATCATGGTGCCTATTCCGACTCCGGTGATCATAAAGCCCACCTGGTTGATGATGCTGTAGGCCAGAATTCTCCTGGCGTCGTTCTCCAGAAGTGCATAAATGATCCCGTATATGGTCATTATACAGCCGATCCAGATGAGTATCTCCCATCCGGGAAACCCGCGCACCAGGGTATACACAGCCGTCTTGGTGGTATAGGCACTCAGGATGACCCCTCCGGTGACCGTGGCCTCGGGATACGCATCGGGGAGCCATGCAGAAAAGGGCGGCGCTGCGGCGTTCACCAGAAAACCGATAAGGATCAGGTAGGTCCCGAAATTCCTCTCCGTCATGGCGCTGAATGCGATGGAGCCGGTCTCGGAAATGGTAAGCACTATGCCCGCCAGGAGGCACAGTCCCCCGAAGACATGGACCATGATATATCTCATGCCGGCGGCCTGAGCCTTTTCTGTCTTCCTTCCCAGGATCAGGAAGGTCGAAGCGACAGCCATGACCTCCCAGAAAAAATAGAGGGACACAAGATCGCCCGCAAAGACCACTCCCAGGGAACTGCCTATGTAAAAGAGCGCGGCCATATGCTGGGTGTTGTCCTTCAGGTAAAAGGCATAGATGAAGGCGGCAAAGGCGTTCAAGGTAAAGATATACCCGAAGACCTTGCTCAGTTTATCGACCCTCAGGAAGGTGAGGTCGAATCCAAAGAAATGGGTATGCCACGATGAGCCGGGCGCTAATTGGAAGACGACAAAAAATGCAGCAGCAGGCAAGAGTATCACGTAATAGGACTTTGCTTTTCCTGTGAAAAGCGGAACGAGCAGGGCTCCGAGAATCAATAATGCAGCAGGGGGAAAATTACTTGCCATAGTAGTTCTCTTTTACCTTCAATACCAGGCCGACCAGCTTTGAAAACAGGATAAGCGCTACGCAGGAGACAAAACCCAGGAGTGCATAAAAGCCGAAGAAACCATCAAAGCCGAAGTGTGCCTCTCTGTGCGTAAAAAAGTCGGGGATGAGCGTCAATCCACAAAAAACATACAAGAAGATCCACAGCCTCCTGATATTTTCAGGCCGGTCAAAAAAGTCGAATTTCTTCTTTTTTTCCATGGTTCCCTCCAATTACATTCCAACAGCCATCTCAGCAAGCCGGAAGAAGATATCCGGATAAAAGAACAGAAAGAGAGAGATGACGGCCGTCAAAACAAGCGGCGCAACGCACCAGACCGGGCCCTCCTGTACCTTATTCTCGAACAGGGCCTCTTCATCCGAACAGAAAAAAGCCTTGTAAACAACGGGCAGAAAATAAGCTGCGTTGAGCAGGGAACTCAGGAGCAGAACGACGAGCATCGGCCATTGATTGGCCTCGAGCGTTCCGAGCACCAGGTACCATTTGCTGAAAAAGCCCCCCGTGGGCGGAAGCCCGATAACACTCAAAGCCCCCACAAAGAAAGCGGCCATGGTTACCGGCATCCGTCTCCCTATTCCCACCATTTCGCTGATATACTTTTTTCCTGTGCCCACAAAAATGGCCCCAGCACAGAAGAAGAGCGTAATCTTGCCGAAGGCGTGCATCGCGATGTGGACTATTCCCCCCTCCATGCCTTTCGGCGAGAGGAGCGCAACACCGAGAACGATGTAAGAGAGCTGGCTAATGGTTGAAAAGGCAAGTCGTCTCTTCAATTCATCTTGAGAAAGGGCAATAAGGGAACCCACCAGAATAGTAAAAGACGCTATGTAACATACGACCGTGCCCAGGTGAAAAGAAGAGAGAATGCCCACCCCGAAGATACCGGTCAGGATCCGCACGATGCTGAATACACCTACCTTCACAACGGCCACAGCGTGAAGCAGTGCGCTCACCGGCGTCGGGGCAACCATCGCGGCAGGAAGCCAGGCATGAAAGGGCATGATGGCGGCCTTGGCAAAACCGAAGAGAAGCATCAAGAGAAGGAGTGTCACAAGGGCCTTGGAAGTGGTGTCCGCCAGGAGGCCGTGAGCCGAAAATTCCAGGCTGCCGGTGAGGTGGTACACGACAAGCATGGCAGGGAGTACCAGGCCGATGGAAGTGCCGAGAATGTACGTCAGGTATTTGCGGCCTGATTGGCGGGCTTCCGGGTCCTGATGGTGGGTCACCAGCGGGTAGGTGGCGAGTGAAAGCATTTCGTAAAAGAGGTAGAGCGTGAGCAGGTTCGCGGAAAAGGCCACCCCGATGGTCGCGGAGAGCGCCAGAGCAAAGAAACAGAAATACCTGGACTGGCTGTGTTCCTTGAGCCCGCGCATATATCCGATCGAGTACGCGCTGGTTATGATCCACAGGGAGGAGGCCACCAGCGCGAACAGCATGCCCAGCGAGTCTACCTTGAACTCTATGGAGGCACCTGGGAGGAATTCCCAGAGGGTGTAGGAAAATTGCGTTCCCCTGAGCACTGCCGGAAGCATGGAAACGACGATAAGGAATTTTGCTATTGCCGCGGCAAAGGTCCACATTTCACGGATATTTTCTTTGCGGCTCGATGCGATCAGCGGGACCGCGCAGATGGATACCAGCACGGCGAGCAAGGGTCTTATGGAATGGATGACCTCCATTAACCGATTCCTTTCGGCAGGACGGGGACGATTATGTGGTTGACGATGGTTCCGCTGTAGATGCCCACGACAATCAGACTGACCGCTACCAGCAGCAGGGGTATCAGCATGGAGAGCGGGACCTCTTCTATGATGCCTCGCTTCGGAGCAACTCCATGGAGAGGGTTCATGGGTTCAAAATAGGCGATTTCAATGACCCGGAAAAAGAGTACGATGTTTATAAGGCTGCTGAAAAGGAGGGCCGCCATAAAACCGTACTGCCCGGCCTGGATCGCTCCCGAAATCAGGTACCATTTGCTGAAAAAGCCGCAGGTGGGAGGGACTCCGATAACGCTGAGAGCACCCGCAACGAACCCGGCCATGGTCACGGGCATCTTGCGAAACAGGCCTTTCAAATCCTCGAAGCCGACTTGTTTAACCTTGTATGCAATATTCCCGACAGCCAGAAACAGGCACAGAGTCATAATGGCATCATTGAGGATGTGAAGGATTGCGCCGCTCATCCCGAGCCGGTTTCCCAGCCAGAGACCTCCCACCATGTACCCGATCTCGGAAACAATGATGTAGGTGAGCATCTTTTTCAGATTTCTCTGGGTGAGGGCCAGGAGCGAGCCCATGATAATGGCGAGACATGCCAGCCATACAAGAGCGGGACCTATGTGCAGCACGTGGAAGCTGAAGTCCGGCAAAAATACAGAGAAGACCAGGCGGATCATCACGTATACCATGACCTTGGTCATCAGCGGGGCTATGACGCTGCTGGCAGGATTGGGCGCATAGGTATATGCGTTGGGAAGCCATGTATGGAGCGGGAAAAAGGCCATCTTGATGCAAACCCCGACCATACAGAATATGAACGCCACGAGCACGGCCTTTGAATGATAAATGGGCGGAAGAAGAGAGGCAATGTCGGCCATATTCAGAGAACCGGTCATGATGTAAAGGTACCCGATGCCTAGCAGATAGAAACAGGCGCCGACGGTCCCGATAAAGACATAGTTCAGACTGGCCAAGGGAGCCCTGTCCGGTTTGCCGAGTGCTATGAGCGCGTAGGCGGTGAGGGAGGCAATCTCCAGGAGGACGTAAAGATTGAACACATCCCCGGTTACGGTAATGCCCATCAGGCCCATGGCAAAAAGCACGTAAAGGGCGTAGAAGATGCCCTTCTTTTCGGGAAAATCTCTTTGAACGCTCTTGTGGGCGGCAACGAGATTGACGAGGGCAACTGAAGAGACCGCTACAAGGACCAGAGCGTTCAGGAGGTCGATGCGGTAGGCAATGCCCCAGGGCGGCATCCAGCCGCCCATGTGGTATTCCACGACACCCACGTCAAGGACTTTGAAGAGCAGGCCGATGGCACAGAATACCGAAGTGCCGAGTGCCACGAGGGCCACGGGAAAACAAAGAGATTTTTTGACCCAGCTCAGCCCACTGATAATAAAGGCGGAAAGGAGCGGAACGGTCACAAGGAGAACAGGATAATGCTGGCTCATTTCTCTCTCAGGCGCATAAGAATTTCGTCTTCTTCCAGCGTCTTGTACTGCTGGTAGATCTTCACTGCAAGTGCCAGGGCAACTCCAAAAGTGGAAACAGAGACCACTATCGCCGTAAGCATGAGGACATGGGGAAGTGGGTTGATGTAATCCGCCACTCTGATGGCGTGCTCACCCATGCCCGCGTGTTCCTCAATAATGGGGATCGTAGCTCCCTTTTTGCATCCGATAGAGACATAAAAGAGGATGATGGCCGTCTGGAAAATATTCATGCCAACCAGTTTCTTGATGAGGTTGTTCTTCGCGATCATGGCGTAAAGACCGATCATCATCAGAATGATGTAAAGCCAGTAATTATATTTTCCAACAACGTGATGGATCAGCGCTTCCATATATCAGAGTCCCTCATCATGTCTTCCCTCTGAGACAATATTTACATAAATGCAAACCATAACGGCCATAACCGCGATGAAAACCCCGGTTTCGATGCCGAGGATTCCGTAAGCCCGTGCCTCTATTTTATTGAACGGAAATATGCGTGCCAGTTCCTTGTAATTCAGGAAATTGCCCCCAAGGAGGAGGCACAGTGCCCCAATTCCAGCATAAATAAAGACGCCCAGGGCAGCTAACAGGCCGTCGGTTTTTTCTTTGAATCGGCGGAGGGCCGTCCTGAGATCAAAGGCGATAGCCAGAATGATAAAACTTGCCCCGAAAATGACACCGCCCTGAAATCCTCCTCCCGGGCTCTCGTGACCGTGAGCAAGGACATACAGGGCGAAAAGCTGGATGAACGGGACGAGAAAACGCGAAACCGTTTTGATGATCAGGTCGTAGGGCGTCCATATGGTGTCGATTCTTTCGAATTCCTTCGATTTCTCGGGGATGGTTTTTTCCCCTTTGACGCGAAGAGTGACCCCGGTAGAAATGTGCCGGTAGTACCGGTCTTCCTCCTTTCGCTTGAATACCCTCAAGAGAATGAGACAGCTCATGCCCGCGGCAAAAATGACGGTGGTCTCAAACATGGTGTCATACCCACGATAATCAGCCAGGATAGATGTCACGGCGTTCGGAACATCGGTCTCTTCCAGGGTTTTCTGAATATAGCGCGGCGACACGTGGGTGTTGGCAGGGGAATTGGGATCGCCCCAGCGCGGGAAATCCTGTGTGGCATACAAGAGGAGCGCTCCGCTCAGACAGACTATGATAAAACCGATTTTTTTCAATCCTTGGTCCTCCTGGTCGTCCTGAATACCGCGGCCACAAAAAAGACGGTACTGACCCCGGCGCCCACGGAGGCCTCCGTGAATGCCACGTCCACCGATCCCATAATGGCCCAGAGGAGACACATCATGAAACTGTAGGCGCCGAAGAGAATCGCGCAGCCGAGGAGATCTTTCACGGAGATGGCTGCTATGGCGCAAACGATGACCAGTGTCAGGATAAAAATGTCCAGTTGCGGTATCATAATCCTTTCTCCTGTTTCTCATGTATTTCTTTTGTCCAGGGTCTGAGTCCGGCCCGCATTCCCGCATCAACAATGGAATGGGTAGCTGTGGGGCTGGACAGAAAGATGAAGACCACGATGAGTATCATCTTTGCGCTGACCAGCACGGAGGACAACGTCAGGTCGTGGAGATTGTAGAGGGCCATCCCGGCAATCATCAGGAGTGAACCGGCGGTATCCAGTTTGCCGGCGGGATGGAGGCGTGTGTAGAAGTCGGGAAACCGGAGGATACCAACGCCGCCGCCGGTAAAAAAAACGAGCCCGAACAGGAGCAGAAAGGCAACAGCAAAGTCCATTACAATAATCTCCTCTTTATTCTGCAACTCCTTGATTGCTTCTCACTATCGGAACGTCGACCGGGCCGTTATCTTCATTCCTCAACCGGCCGAGGGGCTCAACCGGTCAACGGGCCAACCGGCCAACTTATTTGTATGGCGGTTCTTCATAAAGCCCCTTGCGTTTCTGGAAGTAGCGTGATCCGGCAAGAACAGCAATAAAGTTGAGCATCGCATATGCCAGGGCGATGTCTACGAACATATCTACCCTCTCGTAGAGCACCCCGATGATCAGGAGCAATACCACTGTCTTGCTCCCAATGGCATTCACCCCAATCAAGCGGTCCAGCACTGTAGGCCCAAAAACACCGCGATAGAGCGAGAAGAGCATCAAGACACAGAGGAAAAGGCCGACAAAAAGGAAAAAGGTGTGCATTAGTCTTCTCCGAATGCCCTTGCGACCCGTGCCTCCATTTCTCCTGGAAGGGCCTCAGCAGATACCGTATCAATGGCATGAACCTTGAAATCGCCGTCTACAGAGACCGAAACAGTAATTGTTCCGGGGGTCAGGGTGATGGAATTGGCAAAAGTGACCAGTGAGAGATCTTTTGTCAACTTGCTTTGGAAACGGATGATCTGGGGGTCAATAAGTTCTATCATTTTCGGGTGAAATGTCAGATACAGGACATGCAGGTTGGCAAGCCAGATCTGGTACAGGAGCCAGGGGACATATATCAGGAAACGCCACACGTAAAGCAGGAGGTTTTCCGGTTTGCCTTCGGGAAACAGGAGATCGCTGGAGATGTAGGCGACGAGCGCACAGGAGAGAAGGCCCAGAACGAGGTGCAACACATCGAACTTTCCCGAGAGAAGTATCCACAGAGCGAAGAGGGCGCCGAAGGTAGCGAGAAATGGGAATACTTTTGATTTCTTCGGCACGGGGGATGCGGAATCCTTTCCAGGGTTCTTTAAAGCGCTTTCATTCGAGTTCATTTCTTCTAGCGATTGCTCCTCCATAGGATCTGACATCCTCAGCATAAAGCGATACGGATGGTGAATGTGGTGCCTTCTCCCGCGCAGCTTTCACACGTCATATCGCCACCCAGCTTTTTCACGATATTGTGGCAGATGGTCAGCCCGAGCCCGGTTCCCTTGCCTGATGGTTTCGTGGTAAAAAAGAGATCGAAAATTTTCGCCTTTACATCATCACTCATGCCTGTTCCGGAATCCGAAACATGAATTTCGACCTCCTTTTCAGTAGCCGCCGTCCGAAGAGAGATTTGTCCCTTTTCTTCTCCTTTTTCCTTGATCGCGTAAATCGCGTTCGTCAACAGGTTCACAAAGATCTGTTCCAACTGCTTCGGATCGGATTTCAGGATGAGAGGCCCATCTGCAAATTCATACAGGATATCTATGTGCTTGTATTTCAGCTCCGGTTTGAGAAAGGCTACTGTTTCCCTGAGCAGTTCATGGATATCGATCTCTTTTCTGGCAGGTTCCGTGTCCCTGGCAAAGCCGAGGACCTGCTTTGTTCTGCTCCTGCAGCGTTTTGTCTGCTCGATAATATCCTCGAATATTTTTTCCAGTTCCTCACGATCTTCCTGCTGGAGGTCTTTGGCGTCCTTTGTCACCACCGCGCCCCATCCGGCCGCCTCATTGATGACTGCCAGGGGGTTGTTTATTTCATGGGCCACGCCCGCGGCGATGCGGCCCATCTCGGCCAGCCTGTCCACGCGGATCAAATCTTCCTCGAGTTTCTTCCAGCGGGTGATATCGTGACAAATGCCCACCGTTCCGATACTCTTTTTATCAGCATTCTTCAAGTCAATGAGCGAGACATTGAAATAGACGGTGTGCCCCTCCCTGTGCAGGAAAGGAAAATCCATACTCACGGCGCTGCCCTGATTCCGGGAATCTTCAAGGAGGTTTTGCAATACCAGGGGGTCCAGGGCGGAGTCTTTAAGGTGGCGTCCTATTACTTCTTGCTGTGTGTACCCCAGCGCTTTTTCTCCTCCCTGGTTGAATGAGACGAGAAAACCATCCACATCGGTTACAAAAATCATGTCTTGGGAATGCTGGAGAACGGACCGGAGGAAATCGTGGGCTCGAAGGATATCAAATTCGGTCCTTCCATTTATCCGATATATCCCTTTTTTGGAAGTGCCTCCCCGCCGTGGAAGGAGAACGGACTTGATCCTTTCTATCAAAGATTTTCTGCCGGCATCATTCATCTTTCAATAGGGATCCCCGTTCCTGCTGGTCTCTCAAGGCGACTGGAACTTCCGCTTCTTCTTTCGCTGCTCCGGATCACGATCACTGCCAGATGAATGTTTTTCACCTGTCAACCCAAATGAACGCAAAGATTCGAACGGGGAGAGCACTCGTCGAGGATCGAATAACTCAGCAATTTGTGGAGTACCTCTACCGGCTTCTCTCCGTGGGATCACTCGATTCCATAAATCTTTCGCAGTTCTTTGATTGCCTTCTTTATCCCTTTGGCGCCCATGCCTGAGCGATAGATTTCTTCGACCTGTTCTTTGAATTTGACGGCTTGCACTTCTTCCTTCTTTTTGGAGGCTTCCTTTATCGTTTCAACAAGATTTTCGTAATCAATGGGCTTAAGGAGGTACTTGTAGGCGTCCTGCTGGCCGCTTTCAAGGGCCGTATCTATCGAGCCATGACCGGTGAGAACGATACACTGAATCAGCGGTTGGATTTCCTTGAGGCGTTTCTGTGTTTCAACACCGTCAATTCCCGGCATTTTCAGGTCTACGACCGCTACGTCGAAAAAGTCATTGGCCGCCACCTCCAGGGCCTCTTCTCCTGAAAAGGTGGCCTTTACAGTGAAGCCTTCTCTGAGCAGTCGTTTTGACAAATACTCCAGGAGAGTCTGTTCATCGTCTATAAGAAGAATCTTGATATCTGGTCTGTCACTCATGGTCGGCTCCTTGCTATCGATAAGGATTTAGGGGGGAGGTTTATGATGGCAAGATTTATACTTTGCCGGATTTTTTCTGTCAAGCCATTTTCCCCGGGTGTGAAAGAATCAGCGGATTCCAGCTTGACACGGAAGACACCCGGGATCTATAATAGCCTGCGAAGGGAATAAAATCTTGAATTTGCTTCTTTCGGTTGCTTATTTTTTCTCCAGAATCAAGAAATGAGTCTCTTTAAGAAAGAGCTTGTAATATCGGAGATAAGGTGGGCAAGGTGCTTCGAGGGCATACCTCTGGATATGATCCTCGTCTGAAGCTGAACGTGATTTTTCCTTTGAAATCTCCTTCTGACGATCAACTTCTCTTTCCTATTCTCCCCTATCTCTTTTTCTCCCGAGCATCCGAGGAAAGCAATCGTGCTTCCTTATGGGTCTCAAGAACGCCCTCTGGTTTCTACTCTACTAAACTCACCACCTCCGACGAAGGACCCGGGTAGGTTCTGTCAAACCGGGAAACCGGGCCCGAAAGGCAGATCTGTCCTCTCCGTACCTATGTCGTGATGCCAGGCGTCCGGGAGTATTCTGTCAGCGGAATGGAAAGGAGATAGAGGGGGGTGAAGCATGGAAAAGGGAAAGACGATCCTGATCGTTGATGATGATCCTGATTTTACTGCCGCAATCGTGAAGATCCTTGCTTCGGCAGGATATGACGTG
>Ga0315535_1001091_pt1 | contig 18478 bp, 53 predicted proteins | sample SalMarSW160220MG_2_FD_203092 | JGI IMG/M metagenome (GOLD analysis project Ga0315535, IMG submission 203092) | Salt marsh sediment microbial communities from the Plum Island Ecosystem LTER, Massachusetts, United States - Salt Marsh Sediment SW1602-20 ... | reverse complement strand
CCAACCATACGTATAACTTGTATAAACTAACAAGATTATCAAACCGCTTGTTCCTACTAAATCAAAAAATAATCCAATTATCCCTTTTTTATCATTTTTATCCATTTTTTTATCCCCTTTTTATGCCTCTCAGAGTAGAGAGGGTTCACTTTTTTCATTTATAATTTCAGCAATCTTACTCTCTGTAAGATTCCATTTTTCCACATCTTGCATTAATCTCTGAATCGTTTGAATATTATATCCTTTTGACTTATAATCCAATACCAATCTAGCAAGCTCTTCATCTTGTTTTTGTTGAATTGTTTTACCATCAATAATATAATCTTTTCTTTCTACTTCTTTCTTACCTTTATCTGTTATTTCTTGAATAACCAACGTCATATGAAGATTTCCATCTTTATTATAAAAATTAGAACAAAATACTCTTCTCAATGCATTATCATGCATGGAATTCCACATACAAAGATGTTCTTCAACTCTTCCAACAGCACGTACTATCTGTCTAAGCTGTGCTTCATTGACCTCTCCTAATTTATTATAGGTGGTAGGATAGAAATCAATCTTATCTATATTTAATTTATCGCTCATTTTTGTTCACCTTTCTTCGCTAAACAACAATCCATCTAGATTTAAATTCTCACTATTCAATGGAAATTCAAATTGTTTCCCACAATATGTACATTTAAGTATAATCTTGCTTGGATTATTTTTATCATCTAAATAAGCCTTCCATATACCATAATGACCAACTGGAGCACAAGATATTTTAACTCTTTTGGGAGTTATATCAAACGCATCAAGAAGGTCATTGCCTATTCGTCTTCCAACATCCAATGTTTCTTCTATTTTTTGTAACTCTTCTCTTATGTTCATAATTTCTTGAACATCTGTTATTACATCTAATTTTTGTAATAAATGTCTTCTTCTATGATATAATTTATCTACCATTTTATTCACCTATATCTTCTTTCACTTATAGGAATCTTACTACACTTTGTACATTCCCATATGCCTAATTGACTCATTCTTATTCCATTCCTGTAAAATTTTTTACCAAATTCATTATACTTTGTATTTTATGAATTGCTAAGATATATGAATGCACTTCTTCTGAATTAGTTGAAAGTTTTTCCGCTTCTTTTTGTAGAAAAATAACAACATCCTTTCCTTCATGTTGAACTGCATTATTTAATAGCTTAGCACCATGTACTAAATTATCTACTACCATTTCATTCACCTTTTTTATATTCAATACTCTAATGCTTCTGCAAATACTTCTTGTGCAAGATTCATACATCTACGATAGAAACCATAAATGAAAACCCACAGACATATTGCAATAACACCAAAGACTATTCCATATCCAATTAAAGAAAATATTGTCAAAATAATACTACAAATAAAAGTGATGATTATAGTACTAGCTACTATCTTAGGTTTTTTGTATAGATTTTGTTTTCTTTCTCTATCCATAACATAATCAAAATGATATACGTATTCACTCATCACATTCATCTTCATTTGCAATTATAACATTATATAGTAACTTTACACCATCTTGTATTTTTGGTGCATAAATATAATTCTCGTACAATAAATTAGGATTTTTCTTCAATTCAGTCATTGACTTACATTTACTCAAAAATTTACATTCACTACATGATATCGGCCACATTGGTAATCCCGGATGGTCTTTTAATAATTCATTATACTCTCCATAACATATAGGTACAAATTCTCTTTCTCTCACTATAATCAAATCTCCTTTTCCATATCTCTCCTCTTTACTAATAACAACTATCTTCTAATTGCTTTCTACTTTCAGTATTTACCCAACGAAGTATCATTGTAATTAGAATAAAACCAGATATAAGTACAACAATTCCCATCACTTTTAAATTTCTCTCAATAGTAAGTTGTTCTGGACCAATTAAAACAGTCTCAATATAATTTGTCGTAACCGTAATTGTTATATTAAGAACATCAATCTCCACAATACTATTTTTGTTTATATCGTACAAAATGGTTTCAACAGAATAATCCCAATAATATATCACAAACTTAATTTCAATTCCATTATTAGTATCTTGTATGAAATCTGAATTACGTACTTGCTTTGTCTGATTATTACTTAAAGCAACTACAACGACATCTACCTCGTTCATTATTTTATTAGTTTCTTTTTCCTCTAAAACTTCAATAACTGCAAAATCCCCTACTGCAAGAAACTTAGTTGTAGTATACTCTCGATATTCACCTTCTGTAATAGGATTGATTGTATTATAAACGCCGCCAATCACCATAATTAGAATTATCATGAATAACGATAACGTATAAACTGTATTATTTTTCATCTCATTCACCTTTTTGACTCATCACTTTTTTATCCCAATCGACATTTCAACATTTTTGCATATTGGACATTGATATAATTTATATATCTTAGTAATACAATATTCAAAAATTTCAAACTTCTTCTTTATTTTCATTTTCTTACCGCATTCAGGACATTTATCTTCTGATTTTACTACACTCATTTACGTTCCTCCAATTCTTTTACTTCTTCAATTAGTTTATCAAAACTTTTATCAAGTTTAATCATCCAATCTCTATCTTCTGTGTTAAATGCGGTATTAATAGCATATCTAATAGCAGTCAACTTGAAATAAAGTTTTTTTGCTTCTTCTTTTTCTATAATATCAATAATAAATTCTGTAAATTCAGCAAGACACTGGTCTTTACCTGTATCCTGAAATTCCTCTAAAGATTTTGCTATTTTTTCTCTCAATTCTGACATTCTTATTCGCTCTCCAACATTGCATTTCCTAAAACACCAATATAATTTCGGCTCACTCTAAACAACTTTAAATCTATCCTCACAACACATCCATGATTATCATATTCTTGAACATGTATTCTAGCTATTTTGTGTTTTAAATCGCAAGTACCAGGACCAATAGTAAGCGTGTCTGCTTTTTCAAAATCAAAATTACCTTCTGGCTCCAAATATCCAACATGACTACAAAACCAACATCCATGTTTTTTATAAGGAGTTTTCACATCACCATCATAATTACTGCAATCACAGAACTTAGGTAAATTATCAAGTATAAATACTTCATCCATTCCACTCATTTTTTCATCCATCCTTGAATAAATTCTCTAAAATCTTTATCATCTTTAATTCTGTTTTGAATCATTAATTTTTATATCATATTCGCTTAACCCTGTTAATACTTCTTTTAATAATTCTTCTAAGAAAGCAATAAATCTTTTATCTTAATACTAACTCTCTTCCCAAGAAACGGTTCAAATATTGTACCTTTTGCTCTCGTTCCAATTGTTACAATAACACAATTATCTTCATCGACTAATTCAAGTCTCCAATTTGGACCACCACTACAACAATCCCATTCAGCATAATCCTTTTCACGAAGCCATCCGGTATATACACCAAGTTTTAGTGGCATTTTTAATTCAACTTCCATAACTACAATCATCAAAGACTTCAAATATATGCCATACAAGACTACCAGTAATTCCTTCTATCTTTTCTATAACAGTACCCAAATGTTCTTTAATTCTTTCATTTACTGGATGCCCCGTACCATGAATTTTAAAATATCTACTTTCTAATAATGCGTTTTTATTCACCAATGCCCACATACAAATAGTAGGACCCTGCATATCAACATGCAAGATGTTTGCTCCACTAGGCATCTTAATGTTTTGAATATCATCGTTTGTTTCGATGATATATTTCCAAATACTTCTTTCATTCATGTTGTTCACTCACTTTCTCTTTTTTTTAGAAATCTCAAAAATAAACCTAAACCTATAAATGAAAATACCACCGAAGCAAAATTAGCTAACTCCACACTAAACACCGTAGTCAATAAATTCCCTATACTCATTCCCGCTGCACATATTGTTAATGCAAACGCACCATCTGCTTTATCCATATTCATATTCATTCACCTTTACTACTCATTAATCTTTTTTTATAATCATTAAATCGAACTATATTATCTTCAAACTTAGCTATGCGTTTATCGAGAAATTCACAATTTATTTGTAAATCAAATTCTTTTACAACACACTCTAATCGGTCAAATGACATATGTGGCATATAAACACCCCATATTTTATTAGTTCTATCCCTATACGTCCAAAATTTATAGTCTTTATCAAAACCATCTAATTTGAAATCAATAGAATGTGAATATTGAACTAACTTTCTTTCAAATAATATATCCATTAAAGTCCGTACTTTAACAACAACTTTTTGATTTTCTGTTGCTATTCCTAAATTATATGCATATGCACTATCAGCAGATAATGACCATGAAGTATTTGTAATTATATCTCTAATCATATCTAATTTAGTTTTATTTTCATCAAGGCCACTCATATCAGTCTGTTCTCCTTATTTTATCAGGAAAATATCTTCTAAACATTTTATATATTTCATCGAATATCATTGGATGTCTATCCAAAAATATCTCTCTCCCGCAACCACCCATACAAGTTCCTTTAATAAAAGGAAATTCAACACCAAAATTATTATATTTTCCTTCACCTACCATATTGTTATGAATACCATATCGTTTATCTCTTTCTAATCTATATTCTTTAGAAAATAACCAAAGAGTAGGACCGCGCCGTGTATTTATAGTCCAATAATCCGGTATTTTACCACACAGTGGGCAACTAGGAATATCTCCATCTTGCTCATCAAGACCACTCAAGGCTTTCCACCCATTCCATATCTATGTAATCTTAATTTCTTCAATAAAGTAGATACAGTCATATTTCCAAAATCTTTTTCTAAAGATTCTAAAACTTGAATTGTAAAATTAAATGCTTGTAATTTTTCAATTGTGTTTATAATTTCATCAAGCCCACTCATATTACTCACCTACACAATATGGTTCCTAATGAACCAACTACAACTCCTATAATAAATACTATAAACACTATAAACCAAAATAAGATATAGTTCCATTTATTAATATTCACTATTTCTACGTCATCTTCAATCATTTTATTCACCCAAGCATTCTTCTAATGCTGCACAGCTATTACAAGATATTTGGTCAACACAAGGTTTCTGTATACCACACTTTATTTTCCATCGCCTGGTAATATAATTCATTTTTCCTAACCATTTCATTTTAATTCACCTGTTTCTGATTTCCACTTTAAATAGTTCTTGAACGCATTTCTAAATGTTATAGGAATGCTACCATCATCAATTAATGACCTGAACATTTCGTATTCTTTCATTAATTTCTGTTCTCGCTCATCTAATGGTGGCCATATTAGATTTACCCATTTTTCTGTCATTTTTCTCCCACTCATAGGTTTAGCCCATTTAATTCCTTTTCAGCACATTCTCCTATTATTTTTAGTATTAATTCTTTATCTGGAAAAATTCCATAACAAATAGCAACTCTTCTACAAATATTCACCAATTCATCTGTAGTAAAAGAGAGAGTTGCCTTTCTTTGTCTCTTTCGTTCTTTTTTAGGCAAGCAATAACTTGCAACATGTATTTCACTCTTTTTTATTCTTACTTGTGCTTCTTCACTAGCATCACAATCTTCATCCATTTTAATTTTTTCTCCTATCATCCATACTCCCAATATATATCACTAATTTTATTTGCAATAGGTTTCATTTTTATTTTAGTTCCTTTCTCTTTGCGTGCGAATCCTTCAATAAACTCAATACTTTTATCAAGTATTTCTTTATCAGGATTCACACCACGTTTAAGTTGTTTAAGTAAAACCCATACCTTTGTAAAATTCATATCACTCATTATTTATTCACTTCGTTCACTTTTTAACGCAAAACTCAAAAACACTAAAGTCATCATTAAACTGAACCAAATCATAATATCAAAAAAATAACATATCACACTTGCAATATGCATACCTAAAGCTGCCATTAAATAACCTTCAGTTTCTTTTTTCATCAATCTAATTCCTTACATCTTTTGTAATAATATTCTCTTAATCCCCAAAAAGCTAATACACCAAATGCAAATACCATCAAAATTAATCCCGTATTGAATAATAAATTACTTCTCCACCATGCAATAAAGATATTAATTCCATCATAGATTACATAAGCAAACATTACCCATAATAGCATCACAAATAACCATAATGAAGAGAACACTAACCAATAATCTTTATCTATTTTAATATACCCAACTATTATAATAATTATTATAAATATCATTCCTAACATATACATTCCATATACCATCATTGGGTACAAATCAGGCAAATAAGGAGCTGTAAATATCCAAGAAAAGAACACTCCAAATATTACTCCAATAATACACGGAATCATACTATATTCAAAATTAGAGTCATTACTCATTTCATTCACCTTACTCTAAATATTAATAATAATACCATTAAAGAAGCCATTCCGTATAATATTAATATTCCAGATACTTCTTTCAATCTATCAAAAAGTATATTTATATTCATTTTATTCACCTACGTACTTTCTGCTTCACACTCACCATCGATATACATCGCTGCATATGCTTTATGACCTTCATTAAAATAGGTTTCAATATAATCCACAAAGGCAAATCCTTGCTCATATGTATCAAATACAATATAAGTGGGACCTTCTATTTCTCCTTCTAGAAAATCATAATTTAAGTAATAATCTTCAGGAATCAATAATTTCATTTCATCCCATCTTTCCTTTAAAATAAGTATTCCTTCTTCATGAATGATAACACCCACTACAAACAAATCAGGCATCATTTTTGATACGTATTTGAATGCAGAAAACGGGCCGCCTATTCGCCAATACATTTCCATTTTACTTACACCATTATCCATTTTTCTATAGAACGAGCAATATTATCAAAACACCAACTAGACCAATAACCAGCTAATCCAAATATTATCCAATGCATACTTTCATGGTCAATCGTATATACGACATCTTTTATATAAGGAAGGTCTGAAGATACTTTAGGACACATTGAATAAATACTTATAATATTTTCATCATGCCAATAACAACCACCAAGTATTTCATTTTTTAAAAAGAAAACAATTGAATCTTCTAGTGGTTCGGGTGCATATTCAACATTAATTTCTGGATAATCAAAATTCATATTTTTTCACCCTGTTCAAAATATTCTTCCAACTCTTCTAAAGCACTAAATACTTTTGTTGAATGATATCTCAACCAAGGATGTCCTATATGACCATTTAATATTACTGAATATACTGGATTACCACAAAGTCTTGCATAAACCATTTCTTGAATGGTGCCATAAGATAAACTACCATCAATAATAGCTATCATTCCATCAGCCTGACAAATCAAATCAATATCTCTCCCAACTAATTCTGCACAATCATCATCACTAAGTCCATATCTTTCCTTTCTTGTTGCCTGGCTTGTTAAAGTAATTCCTTTAGCTTCGAGAATATCTTTATCTTTTCGTTCAACATCAAAGAATGGATTAATTATTTCTATACCTAATTCTTCTTCAATCTTTAATTCCCATTCCCGCATTTTAAATCTACTATCGAAGGGATGAGCAAGATAATATTTAATCATTATTTAGCCACCTCATTATCTTCAACTGTCCAGCTTCTCAACACAATATATGCAAAAACAACACCCAAAATAAACCCTATTACTATTGGATATCCCCAACAAGTTGCACATATTCCTAAAAGTAAAACTGCTATAAACTTCAATAATCCCCAAAACATCTTTTCATAATTATCTAATTTTACCTCTACCATTTGATACACTCCTTTAAGTATTATCAAGTATCTTTATGCTTACCATATTCTTCTTCATTTATTTTACTAATTACCGCATTTATTCCCTCAGAAACCAAATTGAAGAATCCAGCCGTTGATTTATCTCCATAAACTTCTGGTTCACTATAAGATAGGAATTCCATAAAAGCATCTAAAGCATCTTCAGCTTCTTTTAATACACTAAGAACATATCTAACGATTGAATCGTAATACATTCTTCTTTCACCTGCTTGTTCTTCTCTATTATCCCTATCGTAGGTACCTAATTTTTCCATTAAACGAATCATAGTATCATCCATATCTATTACCTCGTTTTCCTATTACACTACGCAACATATTACCAAGTTTATATTTCGCTTCAATAATTTTGAAATCTATTTCATTAAAATACACATCAGTAACACCAATTACTGCTAATAATTTTTTAAAATCTTCTGCATCTATTTTGTCATCAAAATTGATATCTATTTTATATTTACTAAATATAATATCAGCCCTTTTCCCAATCTTACTCCCATAATCCAACGAAATATGAACTGAATCATTATAATGCACCGTTGAACCTAAAGCAAGCATTTCTGATAATCGTCTATCTAATTCCTTATCAGAATTAGTAGTTAATTTAGGTGGAATAGCAAAACCAAAATATATTCTTTTACCATGTATAATACCCTCTTTTATCAATTGTTCTGCTAATTTCTTTTTTGCTTTCTCATATTCATCTCTAAACAATTTATAACTCATTTCACTATTACTCTTCATCGCTTTCATTTTGCCTAAAATTTCTTTATCATTCATTTTTAAGCTTCGCCTTTTTCATCTTATCCAACATATCATTTAAAATTTTTCCACTTTCAGCATCTCTCTTTACTCGTTTCAATTCTCTATCAGCAACCCAACACACAATTCCACAACTAATAATTGCTATTATGAAAAAAATTAATAAATCAAATCCCATTTCATTTCCTCCTAGGCTAGTTTGGATTGACCGATATATTCATCCCAAGTTCTATAATCTTCTTGTAACATAACGAGACATTCAGGGTCTAACATTTTATTTGGAATTAAACTCAAACGAATTGTAACCCCCTTTTCTTGTAAACATCTAACACAAACCGCAGCATATCTATGCTTCCATGCGATTTCATGTGCAGTTCCGCATTCGTCACAAACTACTACATACTTAATATTTTCATTCACTGTCATTTTTCTTACCTCTATTTTCTATACTTTTCTTGTAATCTAATAATCTTTTCTTATCTTCTTCCAAAGCTACTTCTAATATCGCAATCTTATTGTCAAAATAATCCGACTTTATTTCTAAATTAAAAATATTAGCTATATCTACCAACATTGGAATACTCATATAACCATCATCAAATTTTATCTCCACACACTTCTTACCATATAAAGTAGTGTGACCTATTGAATACCAACCTTGATAAAATCCAAATACTCTCATTGGAACTGTAATCTTTGTCGAAACTGTAAAATACATTGCATATCCAAACTTCAATATTTGCTTTGAATATCCATCTTGTATTATATCAACAAGCTTCTTTCTCAATTTTGCATCCATTGATATAAGTCGATATTCATATCCTTTAGGACTATTTGGAGATAAGTCCCAAACAGTATCTTTAAGTAGTTCTTTTAGTAAAGTTACTCGGTCTTCGTTCTTCATCAACGCTTCTGACATTTTCTTCAACTTCTTTAAATAACGGACAATTAATCCGTGATTTTGTTGCAACCCCCTTTTGTTGTGGATGATTGCATATCAAATACACAGAACAATTCAAAAATCTAATATTACTAGCATACGCACAAACCTTCACAGCTTTTAAATTTTCTATTCTTCCACACACATTCAACATCTATTTCCTTCGTTCCAATGCCTCATAATCCTTCACTTTTAGCTTAAAGATAACTCTTTTACCATTACGGCGCAATAGAAGTGGTTTACTTCTGCAAACAACACCTTCCATAATTACACCTTCAACTAATCGGGATTCTGGTTTACTCTTAACAAAATCAACTATATCTTCCTTCTTCCAAATTTCAGTAATAATAGGAACTCTTTTCATTTCTAACAATTCAGCAATCTCTGTTACTTGACCACTTTCTAACCAAAAACCATCAATCAAAACATCAAACAAAATAACATCTTGATTATCAGGAATATATTTTCCACCTTTCTGTATCTTAACTCCATACCCTTCACAATATAGAATTGCTTTAGTATCAATCTTTGATACATCAAATGCTTTTAATATCTGTTCTTTTGTAAAAAATTTCATAAGATTACCAAGTAACGGCTGCGGAATAACAGATTTATCTGTTCTACCAGCAAATTTTATTTTTAGTTTGCCTTCAATTTTAGATAAAATAATTCTAATAGTCATTCCGTTAACCTTTTCACTCACTTCCCAATGGTCAATCATATCGAACTCAGGAAGTGAATATTCTCCTCCAATAATATTTTCCTTTTCATCACGTTTCCAAAGTGTATTTATTTTTTCATATTTCAAAATTATCACCATTACTTACTTTACTCGTTGCAAAAATTTATTCAATTTTTTTGTTCGCTTTTCAACCCTTCATTATTCGTAAATTTTTCAAATAATTTGATTAATCTAATCCATGACCATTTTATTGAATAACTGTCACGATTCCAATAATTGTCTAATCTTAATGTAACACGAACATCACCGCTAGTATGTTTTCTCATTTCAACACACCAATTTATTTCTGTCAAATTAATTAAGAAAGTTGCAGTAAACTTTTCACTAATTTCACCATAAAATCCTACATATGGAGACATCCCACCATTTAAGAGAGTACTTTCCCAATTATGGTCTTTATGAGTGTGGTCTTCCCATAACCCAGAACAAGATGTATATGTCAAAAACCCAAGTTCATTTAATCGTCTAATGATTTTCTTAATACTTGGGTCTATTTCTTCACACAGACATTCAAAATAACTTTTCATGTTACTCATAACCATATCTGACCCCTCTAGCACCGATTATATGATTTAGTTTATCTTTAGTATATCTAGGTTCTCCTCTAAGGTCAAATCTAGAATATTTACCACCAAGATTTGTGAATTCTTCAGATTTAACAACAAAACCCTCACGCATTTCATCGCCAAATCTACTATTATTCAACACAGTATAATATCTTGCAGCATCTCTAGGTGGTGTTATTTTTTTTCCTGCTGCTATTAATGGAGGCATTGGATATCCAGTTTCTTTTGCTATCTCAAACCTTTCATTCATCTTTAATCTATGCCCGTTTTCATGACAAACATCAACAAGAATATACCTCGCTGGTAATTTATTATAAAAAACACTATGCACATATTTCATATCTTCCAACATCAAATAAAGGTTTCCATGTTCTTTTACCGTTAAAGTACCATCCAATTTTTCCTCAATAATAAATGAATGCGAGAACAATAAACATACCTCTTCAGGTGTTAAAGTCGCCTTTCTACCTATATATAATGTTGGAAATCTTTTAAGTGGAGGTTTTCTCATTTCCAATACACACTACCGCTATATTAAGAGTAACCATACCAACAGCATAAATAATACCTAATAAATTTTCATCAATATAGTTTAACACCGCCGCAGCACCGAAACAAAAACAAGCCAAACATGCACATATATTAGCATATTTAATTCTATTAGACATAAAAACACCTCAATCCTCTATAGAATCAACCTTTATATGAGGACAGAGTTTTTCAATTCTATCAGTTAGTCTTTTTGCTTCATATACCTTTTGCTGTCTTTGTTTCTCAAATGCAATAAGATACAGTTCATCTAATGCAGGTATCCATTCAGTTTCTTCTTTAGCAAAATGAGATAAGCTCACTACCGGTTCTGGCGGAGTTTCATTCTTTTCGTGATAGCGTGTACTTCGTTCTATACTTAATACTAAATTATCATCCCAAATAATACCAAACCTTTCACGTATTCCATTTACAATATCCTTACTACTATAACTATGGCCTGGTGCATATCGAACTTCTAAACAATAACCAACATCAATTCTATTTGCATGTTTAGTTCCATAATACCAACTGCCATTGAATGGAAATTCTTTTTCCAACAGAAAGTATTTATCATAAGAATATTTTGACCTTCTTAACTTCCATCGTTCCATAGCATTCTTTGGTTTTCTGAAAACAGCATTATCTCTTAAATCTGACATTTCTTGAGTAACTAATCTTATTTTTTCAAGAAACTGTGACCCAATCTGAAATTCACAGTTCTTTTCTTTAGTCTTTAATTCTTCTATCTTTTGCGTAAGTTCTTCAACTGACAATTCATCGAGTTTCATAACATAACCTCATTCTTATTCATAATTCATTAATAAGCTTCTACTACTGCAAAACTTCTAACAAAATCAATATGCATTTGAATTCTTGTTCTATTAAAATCTGGAATCTTTAATTTTTCTAATTCCTCAATTATTTCGTCATCAGACTTTCCTTCTTTAAGTCTTTTAAGTATTAAATCATTTCGTTCTCGTTTATTCAAAATATCACGACCTTTCATTCATTACGCCTTATTTCATTTAATAAATATTGCATTAACTTATCAAATTGTGGTGTTCCTTTGCGATATTCATGCAATGTTATATGGTGTGTACAACAAATCGCAAGTTCCATATCTTCTACTTTTGCTTTACCTATGATTTGATAACTTGGAAAAGTTTCCTCTGGTTTTTTAAATATATTAGAAGCCATGCGCCTAGTACTATTAATCCAAATCCAACTATCAGACCTGCTGCCTCTTCTATATTCGTGATTACTCTGCAATATCCACATATCAATTTCACATTTACATGCTGGACAAATACCTATATCATTAAATTGTTCATCTAATCCACTCGTTTTAACCACCTATCCTTTAACTCTGGATAATTAACATCTGTATGATAATCCTTACCAAATTGTTGATTAAGAACGTATAACAACTTAGCCCCAATTTTATCATAATGACTAAATTCAGCATGACATGTATTACATATAAACATAGGCTTAAGTTGTAACTTTAATAACATTTCAGAATTATAACATACTAATGGGTAAATTAATTTTCTTCTCTCTCTAGATTTTGGAGGTATTAACCAAAGATAACCAGCTAAAAACCACTCTTTACAATTTCCACACTTAGGACATTCTGGTACGTCCTGCTCATCTAAACCTGACATTAAACATCCCTCTAATTAAACTTAATGATAGCAAATCCCTGCATACTCTGCATTTTGTCATAGTATACAAGAACAATATTATCAGATTTTACTATTTCTCCCAAATCCTCGCTATCTTCGTTATCCAACAAGCTACCAATACACTCAATATAAAGATTTGCTGATAACGTATTTTCAAGTAATTCCTCTTGCCTTTGTATTACAGTTGTTGCATCTGGCCTAAGTGTATTCTTAGCAAGTATAATAAATTTTGAATTATACAAATGCATTGGTCCTGAATATACACGAACCGTATTCTTATTCAAAATAACATCACCACATATTACATCTTTAACAAAAGATACAACAGCATTTACTTGTTCAGGATTCATCCCAAATACACATGTTGAAAAAATCAAATCTTTTTCTTCAATATATTTTAAAATTTCTTTAAAAGAATCTCCTGCATAATAATCATAAGAATCATTATCCAATTCTAATTTATTTCTAAGACATTCTCGTTCAAGTGGATTCATATCAATAATATCCAATAAATCTTCTAAATCACTATAGCCATCAAATAATTCATTTCCTACAATTTCTCTATTTACTACCATTTCATTCACCTTTTTTATATCCAATCGACACCAATTGTTTTTGTAACAACATTTTCATCTGTTAATGCATTTATAATTTCAAAGACTTCACTACAAAGTATAGTATGTTGTGGATATCTATGCCCACATTCAGGACATTCCAACATTAAATACCAACTATGTTGAAAATGAGAAAACCCATTTACATATAAATGCTTTTTATCCCGAATTATAATAAATCTATTAGTATTTTTAAAACGTGCATACTTTTCAGTGAGTAATAAGGCTTCAACTCTCCAACCTGTACTAGCTTGGTCTATAATATACCAAAAATCAAGATTTTGCTTACAACCAAGTTTACAAATAAAAGCTTCTTCAATCGCTTCATCCATTCCACTCATTTTTAATACTCCCCAATTGATACATCAGTAATAAAAAACATATCCATTTGCTCAATAGGAGTTTCAGTAACATTCCAAAATATCATTGAATTCCACTTTTCCTCATGTTTTTCATACCAATCAGTTTGTAATTTCTTAAGTTTCCTTTTCAAATCATCATCATTTCTAGCTCTCATTGCTCTATGAAATATCAAACCATTTACATCTCCAAAATCGGGACTTAAAGTAACTGAAAACTGTATAATATAAAGTTTATCACTTTCATCTAATCCACTCATCAGTAAAGCGTCCCATCCCAAGTTTTTAACATAAATTTCATAAATTCTATGACCTTAAAATATTCTACATCAACTGTTGTAAAAATTCGTTCACAATTATCACAACGAACTACTCGAATTGCATCAAACGATTCTTTTTCACTTTTCTGCAATCCTAATGCAGTATCTCCTAATTCAACTTCAAGTTCTGGAGGATAATCTTCCCCTTCATCATATGTTCTTGGACCAACTAAACTAAGTATAACGTTATTAAGAAAATTTAAAACACTATAATAATTACCTTCGTTGCAAGAAGGACAAATTGGTAAATTTATTTCGTCTAATCCGCTCATCTCAATCGTGTCCTAGCTTTTTCCATCGCTTCTTGTGCTCTATCGTTCACAATTTCATTTTCTTCTATACCTGCATGCCCCGGAACTTTTACATATTTTATGTATAGTTTTCCAGATGCCCACTCAATCTCTTCCAAATACATCACATGACCTCGTGTAGGGTCTTTTTTACAATCCCAATCAGGATTCGTTAAACAATTTATAGCCCAATCAGAATCCGTGTGTATTATAATTCTAGGATATTCTAACTGGTCTCTTGCAATACTTTTAACCGCATGAAGAGATTGCAAAATAGCCATAAGCTCCATTTGATTATTCGTAGTTCTTAATGCAAAATTATTATCATCATTATTTGATTTGACTCTCATTTCCCCATTAATATCAGTATAATAAATATCAAATGCCCATCCACCAGGTCTTCTATCATCATGATGGTCACAAGAGCCATCAGTCCAAATATGAATTTCTGACATAATCATCACCTAAATCCTTTTCTTCGATACCATATTTCATTCTGTATATCACTAAAACTTGTAATAAGAGTAGCTCTATACGTACCTCTTACAACTTTTTTTAAATTCTCAACTTTAACAAAATCTGAATAGTTATTCATCGCTTCATCTATATACAAAATATCATATTTTTCAACCTTACCTTTTAAAACATAATCATACAGATTTGCTATTGTAAAAAACACTAATATTCTTGCATCTTCCTTTATTTGTTCATCTAACCCGCTCATATTATTTACCTACTATAGGATTTTGATTTATTACCTCTATTCCAATATATTGTTGCATATTTTATAACTTCATTAAAAGTAGGAGAATCAACTTCAAACTTATGCATATGGTCTAATTCATCATCCTTTGGACGACATTGTACACTAATCACATCATCTATATTACAAAATGGTTCATATTTTGAATAATTACTTATTCTTTTTTCATGCGACTCTTTTTCTGTAATCAAATAATCATTTCCAAAAAGCCACAACCACTTTGAATCAAATCCTCTTAAATTATCTACAGATAATATCCAAAACCATGGTTTTCCCCCACATTCAGGACATTTAGGAATATCGCTAATCTGCTCATCCAATCCGCTCATTTACCCTAACTCCAAAATATTTACGACCCAAATCTATTATCTTCTCTTTTAAATCAGTAGAAGCAAGGTATCCACAATTACAACAAACTATTTTTCCAATATTAACAAAATCTTTTACTGATTTGTTAGCTTCATCATATAATTTTGTTTTATAATATGAATGTGCTTTTATGTAAGAGTCCATCAAAAAACAAAACCCTAATACGCGGGTATCATTGATATCAATGGTACTTTTAACAAACCAGTAAGAACATTTTCCACATTCTGGACATTGTGGATAATCCTTATTTTGTTCATCCAAACCAGACATTACAATTCTTTCTCCAATTTCTTCAATAGTTCATTATACACTTTAGTTGAACTATCATATGTTTTATGACATTTTCTACAATGCCAAACATAACTACCCATATAAAATACATATTCCCAAAATTTCAATAAAAAAGTATGATTCATCTTTTTACTAAAATCGGTTTCTTCAATATTACCACCAATACACTTTTTAATAGAAAACCCTTTATTATATGCCAATAAATAAGGCAGATAAATAGCACTTGGTGATGAAAAATAAAATACATATTCACCACAATGCACACATCTTAATAATTGTTCATCCAATCCTGACATCTAATAATCCTCGAAATTATATTTTCCCCTGGTCTTTAAAAAGAATTTAGATTCTAATTTTATCTTCTTAAATGTATCTGCTTTTACATATGCATGACAATTATTACATCTTATCCTAACAATACGGTCAAGTAATTCTTCTTTCGAATCATTTTTTGATGCATTATTAGCATCTATATTCACTTTATGCAAATCAGTACCGATTTTGAGATAACTATTTGGATTAAAATACAAAAGAACTTTCCTAAAAACATCCATTCCTTCCCAAAACATAAAATTATTACATTTATTACAGCAGGGATAATCACCCATTGGTCTCTGCTCATCAAGGCCACTCAGTTATAATTCCTCCTGGAAATTTAAGAAAACGCATTAATTCATCATAAACATCAGAATTTTTATCAAATTCATGTCTATCTTTCAATCCCCACTCTCTTTCCCCACATCTAATTCGTACTATTTTACTACCAACAAATTTTGTTAAATGGTGCATATCTAATTTTTTAGTTTTTCCATTATATCTACCCCAATTAGCAGAAGTCCCATTATCCACAAACATTGACCAAGAAAAATTTACTTTTCCTTTCTCTTTACAAATTGGACATTCACAATACTGTTCATCTAATCCGCTCATCAATTACCCACAACCTAGTAAGTTCTTTACTGATAGCATCTGGCATAGGATTTTCACAATTATCACAATACCAACCATTCTCGCCACTCACATAAGTATAGTCATCTGTTTTTTCACGACGCTCTAATTTAACATTTGGAGAAATGATTTGTCGAGTTGGATACATCACAACTCGAATAAAAGTTCCTGCATTACAATAGGGACATCTTAGTTCATCCATTTTTATCACCCGTACAATTCATCATCATCAATATTTAGTAAATATTTCAAACTTTTCCCATTGAAATATTTCCACAATAAAACAATTCCAGTTAATACAACAGGAATCAAACCTAATACAAACCCAATAATTAATCTATCTAAATCTGTCAATAATCATCCCAATCCTCATCATCCCAATCGTCATCATCTTCCCAACTATCATCTTCATCTAAAAAGATAGGGATAGGTGTAGTTGGACTAGTTAATGTTTGCCAATTAGTTTTTGTAATAGTCTTTCCTTCTTTATATTTACGCCAAAAATATTGTTTCGCTAATAGACGCTCATACTCATTAAGTTTTCTACTACAACTAACACAGCTTACCTCAACAATAACTTCTTTTTCTATATCAACACCATCTTCAACTATTATTGAATGCCCATATTGAGCTTCCATATTCAAAGATGTTAAATAAGCTACTATACAATTAGGAGAAATATATCTAAGTTCATACCAATCTTTTAATTCAGTATTTCCAGCACATTTAATACATATAGGTCGTTGTTCATCAACACCACTCATTGTCATTCCTCGTTTTATTAAAATAAGAATACATTAAACGAACATTAAATATATTTTATCGCACATCATTGTGCAATCGGTCTCCACCAGGTCCAAGAAGTAGAAACTTCTGCATCTCTTCCTCTTGGTTGCCTATGAACATGACCACATTTTCTACACCTATATACTAAATTCTTTGTTCTAGCTTCTCCACCTTCTAAATCCATTACACCATTACAATTGCTTTTACCATTTTCATCTTTTCTGGTACAACCAATCATTACAGCTACCATTGATATCACTCCACATCTATTGCGCGTATCTTTGTTTGTATATTTTTAACCACTATACTCTTTTTCTTAAAATCAATTACAAAAACATAATTATCATCAGAATTTTTATCAGTATGTGCTGTCATATTATCTTCAAAACTTTCCATATCTTCGTATGTAGAATATTCAGCATCATTACATGTAATCAATTCTAATGCATATAATAAATCTACTTTTTTAACATCCATATTATCAACATCTATAACAAGTATCATTCTTGTCTTCCCACCAATTCATCCAAAAGTTCATTTAAATATACATCATTTTTTTCAGGATTCATCAAACTTAAAAACAATTTCATTAATTTGAAATATTGTAATTTAAATCCTTTAGCCTTTCTTACTACTCCAGCAAAGGAATTCTTATATGCAGGATATCTAGTCATAGCATC
>Ga0315535_1001089_pt1 | contig 18484 bp, 18 predicted proteins | sample SalMarSW160220MG_2_FD_203092 | JGI IMG/M metagenome (GOLD analysis project Ga0315535, IMG submission 203092) | Salt marsh sediment microbial communities from the Plum Island Ecosystem LTER, Massachusetts, United States - Salt Marsh Sediment SW1602-20 ... | reverse complement strand
CGCACCCAGTTGTTCCGCGGCCCGCACGCTGCGTTCGAGTTTGGGAATCGGGTTGGCGCCCCACACCCGCTGCGAGATCAGCAGGCAGGGCGCGTGCACGGACAGCACCGGTACGCGATAGCGCCGAGACAGCTTCTGGACGGCATCGATGTCCTGGCTGACCGACTCTGCCCACACCATCAGCTCGATCCCGTCGTAGCCGAGCCGGGCCGCATACTCGAACGCGGCCTCGGCCCGTAACGGGTACACCGAAGCCGTCGAAAGTCCGACTTTGATGGCTGGGCGCACTGTCTGCCGGTGCCGTCTAGCCCGACTGCAACGACAGCGCCAAGGGCCCCAGGGTGATCAGCGCCCCCACCGCAACCGCGATCAACGTGCTGGCGATGTCCTCGGTTTTGCGCACCACCCGAACCCCGACGACCAGGCCGAGGATGACCAGCACCGAGAGCACCAGAGCCACGATGCTGTTCCAGCGCCACAACTGGTCGAAGGCCACGAACAACCCCGCGCCGAACACGACAGCCAGCACCGACTGCAACACCACCAAGGTGCCGTGCCACAGCGCGCGCAGTCTGCGCCGCACACGGTGGACAGCCGAGGCGGCGACGCGCTCAGCCCCGACATCGAGGCGGTCCTCCCCAAGTTCCTCGTCTGCCCGGAACGCCGCAGTCAGCGACTCGGCGTCCGCCGTGCCTTGCCCGCTCGACAGGGCAGAATCCGGAGCCTGCAGGAATGACCGCACGTACGCGGAATCTTCCGTCGCGGTTTCGGCCTCGCGGACCTCGGAGTCCATCAGGTCCACGGGGCTATCGGCGTAATGGTCCAGCGGGTCGGGACTCATCTCCTCGGCACCGGATTGTTGACCGCTGCCGTCGTCCTCGTCCGCCTCGACCGGGCGCAGGGGCCGCGGGTAAGCGCTGCGTTCCGGCCCCAACGCCCGCTTGGGCTGAGGCGGTGACTTGGGCCAGCGCGGCTCGGGTTCGGACCAGTATGCGGTTTTGGGCTCCTCCTCAGCGACCTGCCCGGCGATGACTTCGTCGGCAGCCGGTTGTGCAAGCGGCTGGGAAGCCGACTCGGCGGCCTCGACCGCTTCCGCGGCGAGATGTTCGGTCTCGTCGTCGTCCCGAATGACCGGAATCTCGCCGGTCAGCTCCGCGACCGTTACCGCGTCGCTGTCGCCGCGCCGGCGCCGCCGCCGCCGGGTGACCGCCGGGGCGCCAATGGTGCCATTCCTGGCCAATAATTCGGCCACCGAGATGGGCCGAGTGCCGGAGCTCTCGGTCTCGGAGTGTGGTCCGGTCATCGCCTGTCGCCTCTCGATCGGCTCTCTTCCCGATCAACTACCTGGCCTCCAGCATCGCGCACGGAAGTCTCCATGAGGGCAGTTCCGTCGGCTTCGCTGTCGAGTTTGCGCAAGATGAGACCTTCCCGTAATGCCCACGGGCAGATATCCACCGACTCAATCGACAGCGCTCGCATGCTCGCCTCCGCCACCAGGGCACCCGCCACGATCTGCGGTGCCCGCTCGGCGCTCACCCCTTCCAGTTCTGCCCGGTCAGCGGTCGTCATCCTAGAGATGAAAGATATGAGTTGTCTGAGCCCGTTTGCCGTGAGTGTCCTCTTCACCCGCGGGCCGGCCGCCGACGGGGCCGCGCCGGTGAGCCGGGCCAACGAGCGGAACGTCTTCGATGTCGCCACCGCCAGGTCGGGGCCGCCCGCGTCGAGCACCGTCACGGCGGCATCCGCGAGTTCGGCGTCCAGCCAATCCCGCAGCATCGCCACTCGGCGCCGACCGGGCGGATCGTCGGACAGCCATTCGCGGGTCAGCCGTGCGGCGCCCAGCGGCAGCGACAACGCGACCTCGGGCTCCTCGTCCACACCGTTGGACATTTCCAACGAGCCGCCACCGATGTCGAAGTTGATGATTCGGCCCGCGCTCCACCCGTACCACCGGCGCACCGCCAGGAAGGTGAGCCGCGACTCGTCGACCCCGCGGAGCACCCGCAAATCGACGCCGGTCTCTTTACGCACCCGGGCCAGCACGTCCTCCGAGTTCTCGGCGTCCCGCACGGCCGACGTGGCGAAGGCCATCAGCTCGGCGCAGCCCGAGCTGTCAGCGATCTTGGCGAACTCGTCGATCGTGGAGATCAGCTTCTCGGCGCCGCGCTTGGTGATCTTGCCCGAGCTGTCGGTGGCCTCCGCCAGTCGCAGCGTGGCCTTCGTCGAACTCATCGGGGTCGGATGTCCGCCACGGTGGGCATCAACCACCAGCAGATGGACCGTATTGCTGCCCACGTCCAGGACGCCCAATCGCACGGAAAACAACCTAGCGGGAAGCCGACGCGCGTGCGTTGCGGCCCGGCTCGACGCGGCAAGTCGGCGACCTTGCGAGCCCGGGTGTCAGCGGCTCATGCATGCCGAATCGTCGTCTAACGTGGGAGCCGTGGCGAATTCGCACCCGGAACAAGGGCAGGAGGTTGAACTCGACTTCGCCCGCGAGTGGGTGGAGTTCTACGACCCGGACAACCCCGAGCATCTGATCGCGGCCGACCTCACCTGGCTGCTATCGCGCTGGACGTGCGTGTTCGGCACGGCGGCCTGCCGCGGCACGGTGGTAGATCGTCCCCACGACGGATGTTGCTCGCACGGCGCGTTCTTGTCCGACGACGATGACCGCGCCCGGCTCGACGATGCCGTGAAGCAGCTGACGGACAGCGACTGGCAATTTCGCGAAAAGGGATTGGGCCGCAAGGGCTACCTGGAGCTCGACGAGCACGACGGCCAAGCCCAGTACCGCACCCGCAAACACAAGGACGCCTGCATCTTCTTGAACCGGCCCGGCTTTGCCGCCGGCGCCGGATGTGCACTGCACACCAAGGCTCTCAAGCTGGGTGTGGCGCCGCTGACCATGAAACCCGACGTCTGCTGGCAGCTGCCAATCCGGCGCAGCCAGGAGTGGGTGACGCGGCCCGACGGCACCGAAATCCTGAAAACCACCGTCACCGAATACGATCGCCGCGGTTGGGGCTCCGGTGGCGCCGACCTGCACTGGTACTGCACCGGCGATCCGGGCGCCCATACCGGCGCCAAGCAGGTGTGGGAAAGCATGGCCGACGAACTCACCGAGCTGCTCGGAGCCAAGGCCTACGCGGAGCTCGCCGCAATGTGCAAGCGCCGCAGCAAGTTAGGTCTCATCGCGGTGCACCCGGCGACTCGCGTCGCCGAGTAGCCGGGCCCGTTGCGGTGGCTTGTGATTGATAGGCCACGACCATTCGCAGCGCGCTGGCGTGCAGGTACGCCTCGACCGCCGCGGCGGCCGCCGTCGCGTCGTGCGCCAGCACGGCCTCGGTGATCGCGCGTAGGTCGCAAACCACGGGGGCGGCGTCATCGTAGGCGACCGTGAGCTCGTGTTCGCGGCCGCCGAATGCGTGCTCGACCCAGCGGTACAGCAACCCCAGCGCACGGTTGCGGGTGCTGTGGATGAGCACCCGGAAGTAGGCGAGGTCGGCGGCCTGGCGCGCCGCGGCGCCACCGGCTTCCTCGACCGCGGCCAATGCCGCACTCAGGGTTTCGCCGTCCTCGGCTGTGTTGTGTTGCGCCGCCAACCGGCCGATCAGCGGGCCGAGGGCCGCCCGGATCTCGAGCAGCTCAACCAGGAACTCCGGGCCCAGCTTGCGCACCAGCGCCTCGACCACCGCCGGGTGCGTCAGGGCCTGAGGGTCTCGCACCACGTTGCCGCTGCCGTGCCGGGCCTCGATCAGACCCATCTGCTGCAGCCGGGCCAGACCCTGCCGCAGCGACGTGCGGTTGACACCGAGCTGCTCGGCCAGGTCCCGCTCGGGCGGCAAGGTCGAGCCCGGCGGGAACGCACCGTCGAGGATGGCGTCGGCGATAGACGCGGCGATCTGTTCGTCCACCCGCTGGCGATCCGGCGGCTGCAGGCTTGACTGGTTCATTGGCTCAACCAATATAGTGGATCAACCGGGCCACAGGAGGTGAGCAATGGACGACGAGCTGCGATCGGCCGTCGCCCCGCGCTGGCGGGGTCGGGCCGGACGCCTGGAAGTCTGGTACGCCACCCTGTCCGATCCACGGACACGTGCCGGACTGTGGATCCACTGCGAGACCGTGGCCCCGATACAGGGAGCGCCCTATGCGCACGGCTGGGTCACCTGGTTTCCCGCCGACGGCCCACCGCGCACCGAGCGGTTCGGCCCCGAGCCCACCGTGCCCGCGGTCGGCTTGCCCCGTTTCGAGGCCTGGTTCGACGCGGCCGGTGTGACGGTGGCTCCGCAAAAACTCACCGGAAGCGCCGGATCGACCGCCTGGGACCTGTCCTGGACGGACACCGCCGCCCCGCTGTGGACGTTTCCCCGCGCGACCTGGGAGCGCGAACTGCTGCCGGGCGCCCAAGTGGTCATCGCGCCCACCGCCGACTTCACCGGTTCGCTGACCGTGGCCGACACCGCCTTGCGCATCGACGGCTGGCGGGGCGCCGTCGCGCACATCTACGGGCACGGCAACGCCAAACGCTGGGGATGGATCCACGCCGACCTCGGCAACGGTGACGTGCTGGAGGCGGTCACCGCCGTATCACACAAACCAGGGCTGCGCAGGCTCGCCCCACTCGCGTTCGTTCGCTTGCGCGTCGACGGAAAGGATTGGCCGGCGAGCCTTCTACCGTCGCTGCGGATGCGCACAACGCTCGGCCTGCAGCACTGGCAGCTGGAGGGACGCATGGGAGGTCGCAAGGTGCTCATCCGGGTCGACCAGCCCCCCGACAGATGCGTGAGCCTGGGCTATACCGATCCCGACGGCGGCACGGCGGTGTGCACGAACACCGAGCAATCCGACATCCACATTGAGATCGGCGACCGGCATTGGTCGGTGCTGGGTACCGGGCATGCCGAAGTCGGCCTGCGCGGTAGCGAGGCGCCAGACATCAACGAAAGGATTTCCACGTGAGTTTTCTGTTGGATCCGCCGCTGCTGTTCGCCTCCGGAGTGCTCATCGAGCGCCGGCTGCCCTCGGACCGTCGCGATATCGCCGAGGCCGCCACCCTCGGGGTTTTCTTCGGCGGATCGTTCGGGCTCTACCACAACGTGCCCGGACTCGGGGTGCTGTGGCGCCCCTTCCGCGCCCGCAACGGCCGCGACTTCATGTGGAACAGCGGTGTTTTCGGTATCAATACGGCGGAGGCGGACTGGCCGCTGCACGCGGCGGCGGGCGCGATCTTCGCGACCTACCCGTTCTTCATCAAGCTCGGCCGCCGCTTCGGCCGCCTGATATGAGCCGTCTGGCCGAACGGGCGACCCTGTCGTTCGGCGCCGCGCTGCTGCCTGAGGAATACGGCGGCCCCGCAGGGGCCCTGCTCGTCGATCGCGTCGAGCGCTACCTGCGGCAGCTGCCCGCGACCTCACGGCGCGCCATGCGGGCCGGGCTGCTTTCACTGACCGCGGCAAGCTACCTCACCACCGGCCGGTCACTGTTGCGGCTGGGCCCCGACCAACGCGACCGGGTGCTGCGCCGGGTGACTGCGCTCACCCCCGAAGCCGGTGCGGCCGTCGAAGCCATGAAGGCCATCGTGTTACTGGCCAACGGCGCGGATACCTATGCGCCGGAACTACTCTCGCGTGGCCAGCAATACGACGTGGCGCGTCCCGACGCCGCCCTGACCGTCACTTCCTCTGCCGACAGCGGCTCCGTGGTCACCGCCGACGCGGTGATCGTGGGCTCCGGCGCCGGCGGCGCGATGGCGGCCCGCACCCTGGCCCGGTCCGGCTTGGAAACCGTCCTACTCGAGGAGGGACGCCGCTGGACGGTCGAGGAATTCCGCACCACCCATCCGATCGATCGCTACGCCGGGTTGTATCGCGGCGCCGGTGCCACCGTCGCACTGGGACGCCCGTCCGTGGTGCTGCCCATCGGCCGCGCGGTCGGGGGCACCACCGTCGTGAACTCCGGTACCTGCTACCACCCGCCGGCGGACGTGCAGCGGCGCTGGCATCACGAGTTCGGCCTCGCCCTGGCCGACCCCGACCGGCTGGCCGATCGCCTCGACGACGTCGAACGCACGCTGCGGGTCAGCCCGGTGCCGCCGGAGATCATGGGCCGCAATGGGCGCCTGCTGCTCGATGCCGCAGCGACGCTGGGCTGGCGGGCGGCACCCATTCCGCGCAACGCGCCCGACTGTGGGGGCTGCTGCCAGTGCGCGATCGGCTGCCCACGCAACGCCAAGTTCGGTGTGCACCTCAACGCGTTGCCGCAGGCGTGTGCAGCCGGTGCGCGGATCATCTCGCACGCGCGCGTCGAGCGCGTGCTGCACCGGCACGGACGTGCCCGCGGGGTGCGGGCCCGCCGGCCCGACGGCACCGCGCTCGACGTTTTGGCGGACACCGTCATCATCGCTGCCGGGGCCACCGAGACGCCAATCTTGCTGCGGCGCAGCGGTCTTGGCGCACACCCACGGCTGGGCCGAAACCTCGCGCTGCACCCGGCAACGATGCTGGCCGGGCGCTTCGACGACGACGTCGTCGCATGGCACGGTGTGCTGCAAAGCGCCGCCGTCCATGAGCTGCACGAGTCCCGCGGCGTGCTGATCGAGGCGACGTCCACGCCGCCGGGCATGGGATCGATGGTCTTCCCCGGCTTCGGCGCCGACCTGCTCGGCTGGCTCGACCGGGCACCTCAGGTCGCGACGTTCGGCGCCATGGTGGCCGATCGCGGCGTCGGCTCGGTGTCCTCACTGCGCGGTGAAACCCTGGTGCGCTACGACATCGCCAGGGAGGACACGGCCAAGCTGATGGTTGCGATCGAGGCGATGGGTCGACTGTTGTTCGCCGCGGGCGCGGTCGAGGTGCTCACCGGCCTGCCCGGCGCGATGACGGTGACTTCGCTACCCGCACTGCGGGATGCGCTGCGTCGCAGCGATCCCAGAACCCTGCACCTGGCCGCCTTCCATCCGACCGGGACCGCTGCCGCGGGCATCAACGAGCAGTTCTGCCCGGTGGACCCGACGGGCCGGCTGCGTGGGGTCGACGGTGTGTGGGTTGCCGACGCGTCGATCCTGCCCAGCTGCCCGGAGGTGAACCCGCAGGTGTCGATCATGGCGCTGGCACAAGGGGTGGCCGACGAGGTCGTCGACGCCCGATAGCTGAGCGCGCTTCCCGGGCGGGACAGCAGGCGCCATTCCCACCCTCAGCGCACCCGCGAAGCCGTTACCGCACACTCGTTGCTGCGGGATAGCGGCTAGCCTTCGAGCTTGTAGCCCAGTCCCCGCACCGTCACCAGGTGTACGGGGTTGGCGGGGTCGGCCTCGATCTTGGACCGCAGGCGCTTGACGTGGACGTCGAGCGTCTTGGTGTCGCCAACGTAGTCAGCACCCCACACCCGATCGATCAACTGCCCGCGGGTCAGCACCCGGCCACTGTTGCGCATCAGGTATTCGAGCAAGTCAAATTCCTTGAGCGGCAACGTGATCGCGTCACCGTTGACCGACACGACGTGCCGCTCGACATCCATGCGAACCGGGCCCGACTCCAGCACGCCGTCGCTGATTTCGGAGTCGTCGTCGCCACCACGGCGAAGCACCGCCCGGATCCGGGCGATCAACTCGCGCGCCGAGTAGGGCTTGGTCACATAGTCGTCGGCGCCGAGCTCCAGCCCGACGACCTTGTCGATCTCGCTGTCCCGGGCGGTCACCATGATCACCGGCACGCTGGAACGGGCACGCAGCTGCTTACACACGTCGGTGCCGGACATCCCCGGCAGCATTAAATCGAGCAGCACGATGTCGGCGCCGCCACGATCGAACTCGGCGAGCGCGGCCGCACCATCGGTCACGACCGTGGCCTCAAAGCCTTCCTTGCGCAGCAGAAATGCCAGCGGGTCGGCCAGAGACTCCTCGTCCTCCACGATCAGCACACTGGTCATCGGCGCTGCTCCTTCTCATCGCTTCGTCCCCCGCAAGCGGGCGGTGCCCCCACTGCATGGTCGTAGGCGCGGGTCATCGACTCAGTTCTTCCTCTCGTTGTGACCGATTGGACCGCACCTCGCGGCCCTGCGGTGGCTCGGGTTGCTCATCGTTGGCTTGCTGGGCCGGCATGACCGCCGGAATCGACAGGGTGAATGTCGATCCGGTTCCCGGCTTGCTCCACACACCGATGCTGCCGTTGTGATTGGCCGCAACGTGTTTGACGATGGCCAGGCCCAGCCCACTGCCGCCGGTGGCGCGCGAGCGTGCCTTGTCTCCCCGGAAGAACCGCTCGAAGACCCGTTCCTGGTCTTCCAGCGCAATCCCGATACCGCGGTCGGTGACGGCGATCTCGACGTTGTCACCGCGGCGGCGACGGCTGATCGACACCGGCGAGCCCGGCGGCGAATAGGCGATCGCATTGGAGACCAGATTGGCCAACGCGGTCACCAACAGGGTTTCGTCGCCCAGCACCCGCAGCCCGCTCGGTGCGTCGGTGCGAACTTCGATCTCAGCGTTGTCCGCAGCCACCTTGTGCCGTGAAATCGCCTCGCTGACGACGGTGTCGACGTCAACCTCGGTCACGTTGGGCAGCTGTTCGGCACCCTGCAGCCGGGACAGCTCGATCAGCTCGGCGACCATGTCCCCCAGCCGGTTGGCTTCCACGAGCACCTTTTCGGCGAATCGGCGCACGGTCTCGGAGTCGTCCGCCGACGCCAGCAATGCCTCGGCAAGTAAGGCCATGGCGCCAACCGGCGTCTTGAGCTCGTGGCTGACATTGGCCACGAAGTCGCGCCTGGTCGCCTCCATGCGCGCATAGTCCGACTGGTCATGGGCGAACACCACGGCGAACCTGCGGTCTTCCTCGCTCAGCAGGCGGGCTTGCCCGTGCACCGCCAACCCGGACCGGCCCGCCGCGCGCTTGGCCGGCCGCAGGTCGAACTCGACGTCGACGCCGGTCAGCGCCTGCTGCGCGGCCTGCCAAGCCTGGTCGTCGAGCTGCCGGTCGCGCACCAGACCCAATTCCTTGGCCCGATCGTTGAGATAGACGACATCGCGATGGGAATCCACCACCGCGACGCCCAGCGGCATCAGCGCGACGATGCGCTGCAGCATCTGCGCGACGGTGATTCCGGTCCATTCGGTGGTCACTCGTTGGCGGCCGTGGCCCGCCCGCGGCCACAGCCGCTGCCCGGCCGCAACGCCTACGGCCAGCGCCAGCACGGACAAGACCCCGGCCAGCAACAGCGCCGAGAACACAGTCACATAGCAAATCCTACAAATCTTCCTGAACGCCGCCCTAGCGGAGCGCGGCCAAAATCGGACAAGTCACATCCTGCGCTACAGGTGTTCCGCTTCCGTTCACGCGATGTTTGGCAAACCGCCCTTTGAAACACGCGATCGGGTCCCCAACCAACCTCACCCGCGCCCCTGGCTGGCTACCGCGGCGGCGCCGGCCGCGGCCGCATCCGGATCCAGATAGGCACCGCCCGGCACCAACGGCCGCAGCTCGGCGTCCAGGTCGTAGCGCAGCGGAACACCGGTCGGGATGTTCAGCCCGACGATTTCTTCGTCAGACATCCGATCGAGGTACTTGACCAGGGCGCGCAGCGAGTTGCCGTGCGCGACGATCAGCACCATCTTGCCGCTGCGTAAATCGGGGACGATGACATCGGTGAAGTACGGCAGGAAGCGGACCACCACGTCGGCCAGACACTCGGTCAGCGGGCCGCCGCCGATGTCGGCATAACGGGGGTCGGTGTCCTGGCTGTACCTGCTGCCCCGCTCGATGGGCGGTGGCGGGGTGTCGTAGCTGCGCCGCCAAGCCATAAACTGCTCCTCGCCGTAGCGAGCCTTGGTCTCGGCCTTGTTCAGACCTTGCAGCGCTCCGTAGTGGCGTTCGTTGAGCCGCCAGCTGCGCCGCACCGGAATCCACAGCCGATCGGCCGTGTCCAAAGCCAGGTGCGCGGTGGTGATCGCGCGGCGCAACAGCGATGTGTAGAGGACGTCGGGCAACAGGTTGTGCTCGGCCATCAGCTCGCCGCTGCGGATCGCCTCGGCCCGGCCCTTCTCCGTCAGGTCGACGTCCACCCATCCGGTGAACTGGTTGCTCGCGTTCCATTGGCTCTCGCCGTGACGAAGCAACACCAACGTGGCAGTGGCTCCCATGCCGGCAAGTCTCTCACGGGCGCCCGTCGTCTTCGTCGTCCCTGCTTGCTCGACTTTCCCCCGCAAGCGGGTGGGGGTACCACCCACTCGTGGGGGTGTGCCCCCACCTCATCGCGCTTCGCGTCCGCCGCGAGCGGGTGGTTCCCCCACCGCATCGTCGTCCTCGTCGATCAGGTGGGCGAACGCCTCCAGGTTCTTCAGCGACTCGCCGCGGGATACCCGCCAGTCCCACTCCTTCTGAATCGATGAGCGAAAACCCAACTCCAGCAATGTGTTGAAGTCCGAATCCACCGCTTCGAGCACCTGCCCCAGCACCCGGTCGATCTCGTCGGCGTCGACCGACTCCAGCGACAGCCGGCCCACCAGGTAGATGTCGCCGACATTGTCCAGCGTGTAGGCCACGCCGTATAGGCGCCGGTTGCGCTTGAGTAGGAAACGGTAGACACTTTCGTGGTTCTCGTCGGGCTTGCGGCACACGAACGCCTCGATGCGCACCGAATGCTCACCGACGCTCAAGATGGTGTTGGTCTTCAGCTTGCGCTCGCCGGGCAGTTCCACCACCAGTCCCGACGGCCCGCCGTGCGTTCCGGCGTGCTTCGAGTAGGTCAGCCCGCTGGCCTGCAGCGCATCCTCGATCACCCGCTCGACGGTCTGCGGCGTGGATGTCATGCGCCCACTCCGCGGCGCTCGGCAGCGAAGTCCCCGATCGCGCGGCGATAGCTGGCCAGCAGCGCGTCGGTGGTGTTCTCCCAGGAGAAGGTGGCCGCGTGCGCGGCGGCCGCGCGGCTCATCACCGCTGCCCGCGGCGGGCTGAGCCGTAGCAGCCGATCGAAAGCAGCCGCCCATTGATCGACATCGTGCCCCGACACCAACGTGCCGGTGATCCCGTCGCGCACGGCCACCGGCAGGCCGCCGACCGCGGCGGCGACCACCGGCGTGCCGCATGCCTGTGCCTCGACGGCTACCAAGCCGAACGATTCCGAGTAGCTCGGCACGGCGACCAGGTCGGCGGCCTGGAACAAGGTGGCCAGGTCGGTTCGGGACTGTGGAGGCAGGAAGCTCACCCGCGCCGTGATGCCGAGGTCGTCCGCCAGCCGGGCCAGTCCGTCGGGGGAGGCCAGGCCGCTGCCCGACGGCCCGCCGGCGACGACGATGTGCACGCCGGGCAGTTTCGCGGCGGCGCGCAATACGATGTCGGGTGCCTTCAGCGGCTGGATTCGCCCGACGAACGCCACCATGTCTTCGTCGGGGGGCAGCCCCAGCGCGGCCCGGGCTGCCCGGCGATCACCTGGGTGGAAGACATCGAGGTCCACACCGGGATGGACCACGTCGATGCTGGTGGGATCGGCGTGATGAATCGAAATCAACTGCCTGGCTTCATCATGGGTGTTGACGATCAGCCGGTCGGCCTCGTCGACGACCTGCTGCTCCCCGACGGTGCGCAGGGGCGGCTCGGGCGCGTCGCCGTCGGCCAGCGCCGCGTTCTTCACCGCGGCAAGCGTGTGCGCGGTGTGCACCAATGGCACCGCCCAGCGGTCGCGGGCCAGCCAGCCGACCTGTCCGGACAGCCAATAATGCGAGTGCACGATGTCGTAGTAGCCCGGTTCGTGCGACGCTTCGGCGCGCAGTACCCCGGCCGCGAACGCACACAGCTGGGTGGGCAGGTCGTATTTGTCCAGGCCCTCGAACGGCCCGGCCACCACGTTGCGGACCAGCACTCCGGGCGCCACCCGGGTGACCGGCGGATCGGCGGATGCGGTCGCCCGAGTGAAGATTTCCACTTGGATGCCCCGCCGGGCCAGGTGCAACGCGGTTTGCAGCATATAGACGTTCATGCCGCCGGCGTCGCCGGTCCCAGGCTGGGCCAGTGGTGAGGTGTGCACCGCCAACACTGCAACGCGGCGCGGTTCATTCAGCCGAAAGACGTCATCGTGCCGCACACTGTCATCTTTACAGCACGGTCCACCGAGGGGCCCAAGCCTGCAGGACACGCGGGCGCGTCAGGCGGAAGACTCGTCCCGAGCGACATCGTGCAGCCGGGCGCCCAGCACCCCGGCTCGCCGCATTGCACCCAGCGGGTCGGCATACAAGCCGCCCAGTGACACGGTCCCGGCGCCGGCCTCCTGCACTCGGTTGCCGAAGGCGGTGACACGGATGTCGCGCGGCGTGAGCACCGAACGTGCGGCGAACGCCGCCTCCACGTGTTCCATCGCCTCGGGATACCCGGTGAAGGCCTGGCCACCGACCACCAGTTCGTCGGGGTTGAGCACGTCACGCAGTAGCGCGACCGCCTCGCCGAGAACCCGGCCCCGCTCGGCCAGCAGGTCTTTGGCCCGCTGGTTGCCGGCCCGGGCCACCCGCACCAGCTCGGTGATACCGGTCGCGGAGCCGTTGGCGCGAGCTGCCGGGGCAAACGGCAGGATGCCGGGAACGATCTTGAGCCGGCGCGCCGCGGCCAGCACCGCTTCGTCGCTGACCATGGATTCCAGCTGTCCGCTGCCACCGAGCAACTCAGAGCGGGCGGGCAGGGCCGCGATGGTGCCGGGGCCGCTGGCCGGGCAGTGCACCCGTCGTCCGATCACCAGCGCATAGCCCACGGTCTCGCGGGCGTAGACGTACAGGCTGGTCGGTGAGCCGGGCACGAATCGCCGCATGTCCAGCAGCAGCTCGGCCCCGGCCATGGCGTCGACGTGAGAGGCCACCGACACCGGTAGCCCCAGCGCGTCGGCCAGCACGGGCCCGACCGGTGCTTGCCGCCAGCCCAGCCGGGGGTGCTCGACGACGCCGGCGGCGCTGTCGACGGTGCCACCGATGGCGACCCCAACCCACAACGGGCGGCGCCGGTGCCAACGCCGTAGATACCGGGTGGCGCTCTCGGCCAGCGACGCCAGCGCGGGCCCGGCGGGATTGCGCGGCGTCGGCGTCTCGACCGTGTCCAGCGTGCGGCCGAACAGGTCAGTGGCGACGATGCTGGTGGTCCGCGCTCCGATGTGGAGGCCCAACGTTACGAACGGCTCATGGTTGAGTTCCACCGGCACGCGCGGGCGGCCGATCGCTCCGGAGACCGCCAGATCGGCGCGTTCCCGCAACAGGCCGGCCTCGAGCAGCGCGGTGACCTGGCGGTTGACCGTCGCAATGCTCAGCGATGTCACTGCGGCGATGACGTCGCGGCCCACCGGGCCACGCAACCGGACCGCACGGAAGACGGACGCCGCCGCCGAGTCGGCAATATGCAACGCCGGTGGCAGGATCCGATGGTGTGACCGCCGGTGCCCGTTGGGGCTGGGCGAATGATGACTGTGAGAGAGGGTATTCGTGCGCATGAGCGTCCTTTGTCCGAGTTCTAACGGCCGGGCCTTGGCCACGCCTGCAAGTCAGGGGCGGCAAGGTGCGCGGCGACAACACGCACCCGGCGCGAAAAGACACGCGGCGGTCGTGTTGGGCAGGGCGCGAAGGCACACACGGGAAAATTTACCACGTTCACTAAACTGATTTCTATGACTGAAACTACCAGGAATAAAGTCGCCGTGGTCACCGGCGCCAGTTCCGGTATCGGCGCAGCGGCCGCCCGAACCCTCGCGCAGCAGGGATTCCACGTGGTAGCAGTAGCGCGCCGGGCGGAGCGGATCCGCGCCCTGGCCCAGGAGGTCGGCGGAACCGCCATCGTGGCCGACGTCACGGACGACGCGTCGGTGGAAGCGCTGACGGGCAAGTTGAGCCGCGTGGATGTGTTGGTCAACAACGCCGGCGGGGCTCGAGGGCTGGAACCGGTCGCCGATTCCGATTTCGAGCACTGGCGCTGGATGTGGGAGACCAACGTCATGGGCACGCTGCGGGTCACCCGCGCACTGCTGCCCAAACTGATCGACTCCGGCGACGCCTTGATCGTCACGATCACTTCGGTTGCGGCGCTTGAAGTCTACGACGGCGGCGCGGGTTATACGGCGGCCAAACACGCGCAGGGCGCGCTGCACCGCACGCTGCGCGGCGAGCTGCTGGGCAAGCCGGTGCGGCTCACCGAGATCGCCCCGGGTGCGGTCGAGACCGAATTTTCGCTGGTCCGCTTCGACGGCGACCAGCAGCGCGCGGACGCCGTTTACACCGGCATCACCCCGTTGGTGGCGGCCGACGTGGCCGAGGTGATCGGTTTCGTGGCCTCGCGGCCATCCCACGTCGACCTGGACCTGATCGTCATGAAGCCGCGCGACCAGGCGTCGGCTTCCCGGTTTAACCGCCGGGGCTAGACGGAGTCGTCGTGGTGGTCGGGGTGCCCGACAGCGTGGGCGCGTCCGACGGCGTGACCGGTGCGGTGACGGGGATCTGAGTGGACGGCGGACGCGCGGTCGGCGGCGGTAGCGCCGACATCGCCAGCCAGGTATCCCAGTCCACTGCCCAGTCCCAGATGTCGCCATCGGAGTAGGACAGCTGGATCGGGCTTCCGGTCACTTCCACCGGGTCACCGTAGATCGCCGAGTGATAGTACCGCTGCGCGTCGCCGGTGGACAGATTGACGCAGCCGTTGGTGACGTTGCTGTTGCCCTGCGCACCGGCGCTCGCCGGGTTGGCGTGGATGAATTCGCCGTTGTTGGAAATGCGCACCGCCCAGCGCTCGTGGGCATTGGTGTAGCCGGCGGCCGGATTGGACATGTAAAAGTCGGCGTATTTCTCGGTGACCACGTGGATACCGTTGCGGGTGACGTTGCGCGCCAAGTCGCCCTCGCCGTAGCTGCACGGGAAGTCCATGATGACGCCTTCGTCCCTGACCACTTGAATACGGTGCGACGAGACTTCGGCCTTCACCACCTGGCGGCGACCGATCTGGATCGACAGGGACATGTCCTGTGCGCCGTAGGCGTCGTCGCCGAACGGCAGCCCGTAGAACTTGGCGTCGACGTTGACGGACGTGCCCGCGGGGTAGTACTCGCGCGGCCGCCAATGCACGCGCGCGCCCCGCACCTCGTCGGGCAGCCACGCCCAGCTGCCCTCGACGGGTGGGCTGGTGGTAACGGTGAGCGCCTTCTCGACGGCCGCCTTGTCACTGATCGGTGCATCGAATTGGATGATGATCGGCGCCGCGACCCCGACGGTCTGGCCGTCGGCCAACTGAAATCCGCCGTCGATCTTCTTGGCGGGAGCCACCGTGGTGAACTTGCCCGCGACCGGAATGGCCTTACCGTCGTGGCCGACGGCCGAGCCGCTCCAGGTGTAGGTCACGTCGTAGCCCAGCGGCTCGGTGGTCGTGTAGACGGTGCGCTCCCGGTTGAACCTGCCCAGGACGGCTTTGCCGGACGAGTTCGTCAGCGCGACGCGCTGGAACCAGCCGTCGGTGACCTCGACGCTGATCGGCGCGATCGGCACCACATTGTCGGCCGCTGGGGTGTTCAGGGCGGGCTGAAACTTCAGGTGCGGTGCCGGTCGCTCTTCTTTCTCGGCTCGTTTGGCCACTGTGCCAGCGCACGCGGCCAGCAGGTTGGGAGCGAAGACGCCGACTCCCAGGCTCGCCAAGGCCACGCGCCGGTTGATCGGCTGCGGGTCGTTGGACGTGCTCACGAAAGACAAAGATACCGGCCGACATCAGCCCGCCCCGCCACGGGAATTCGAGGCCGGGGTGCCGATCGCCGAAATTGAAGCTACAGCCTGCACCCGAGCAGCACAGGTTCTGGTTCCAATGTGATACCAAACACGTCGCGGACCCCGTTGCGGATGATGCGGGCCAGGGCAATCACGTCCTCGGCGGTGGCGCCCCCGCGGTTGGTCAGAGCCAGCGCGTGCTTGGTGGACAACCGGCATCGCGCCTCGCGGTCCGGATAGCCCTTACCGAAGCCCGCCCGTTCCACCAACCAGCCGGCGGCCAGCTTGACACCGTCCGGCGCGGGGTAGTGCGGCACCGGCCCTTCGGCCTCGCGCGCAACCCGCTCGTAGACGTCGGGGCCGACCACCGGGTTGGTGAAGAACGAACCCACGCTCCAGGTGTCGTGGTCAGCCTCGTCGAGCACCATGCCCTTGCGGGCTCGCAGGGTCAGCACCGCATCGCGAACCGCCTGCGGATCGGCGCGCTCGCCGCAGCTCACCTTCAACTCGGCCGCCAGCTCGCCATAGCGCAACGGTGCACTGCGGCCCGACGGGTCCAGCGCAAACTCCACTTCCAGCACCACGGCCGGGACCTGCAGCCCGGACAGCGCGGCCTGTTTGAGCACGCTGGTTCGATACCCGAAACCCAGCTCGCTGCCCGGTATCCAGCGCACCTCGCCGCCGGCGCGGTCCAGGAGCCGGACCCGCGTGATGGTGTCGGAAACTTCCGCACCGTAGGCGCCGACGTTCTGCACCGGCGTGGCCCCGGCCGAGCCCGGGATACCGGACAGGCATTCCAGCCCACCGAGCCCGCATTCGACAGTCCTGGCGACAACGTCGTCCCACACCGCGCCCGCCTCTGCACGCACCAGGTTGCCCTCGACGGTGATGCCGCTATTGGCCAACCGCACGGCGGTCAGGTCGGCCAGGGTTTCGGCGATCACAAGGTTGGAACCGCCGGCAAACAGCAGAACCGGGCGACGGTCCCCGTTGCGGGTTTCGGTTTCCAGCTGCCGCACCACGGCCACCACTTGTTCGGTGCTGGCGCAACTGATCAGGCGACGCGCGGTCGGTCCGACCCGCAACGTGGTCAGCGGCGCCAGCGGCACCGCCTCGGCGACGTGCGCACCGGCGAACGTTGCATCGGCACCGCTCCGTTTCATCGCCCGTAACGGTAGCCTGACCTGCTATGCCGCGCTTATTCGACTTGTCGGCCGACTACGACGGCAGTGTCGCAGAGGTTCACCAGGCGTTCACGGATGCGGGCTACTGGCGGGCCAGGCTGGTCGGGTCCGGCGTCGACGTCGCCACGCTGGAGTCAATGCGGATCGGCGGTGCATCCGGAGATCACAACACTGTCGAAGTCGTCACGCTGCAGGTGATACGCAGCGACAACCTGCCGGGGATGGTCACGCAGTTGCACCGCGGCGATCTGTGTATCAGGCGCGAGGAGACCTGGGGACCGCTCACCGACGGCGCCGCCGAGGGGGCCGTCACGGGCCTGATAGTGGATGCCCCGGTGAGCCTGTCCGGCACCGCCGTGCTGTCGCCGCTCGCCGCGACGGGTGGCGCCCGCCTGACCTTCCGGGCGACCGTCCACGTGCGGGTTCCCATCATCGGCGGCAAGTTGGAAAACATCATCGGCACCCAACTGGCCGAGCTGGTGGCAGCGGAACAACGCTTCACCACCGAGTGGATCGCCAAGAATGCCTGACCCGTGTCCCGGGCCCAAGTTCAAATCGCCCGGCTCTCCCCCGCAAGCGGGCGGTACCCCCCCAGCCCGCCGCACGCGGCGCGCATCGTCGCCGGGCCTAAGCTGGCGCGCATGCGAATTGCGTTGGCGCAAATCCTCAGCGGCACTGATCCGGCAGCGAATCTGAAGCTGGTGCGGGAGTACAGCCACCGGGCCGTCGACGCGGGTGCGCGGCTGGTGGTGTTCCCCGAGGCGACGATGTGCCGGTTCGGCGTTCCGCTGGCGCCCGTCGCCGAGCCCGTCGACGGACCGTGGGCGGACGGTGTGCGCCGGATCGCGACCGACTCCGGAATCACTGTGATCGCCGGTATGTTCACCCCGTCCGGCGACGGACGGGTGAAAAACACACTGATCGCGGTGGGTCCGGGCGCACCCGACCAGCCCGACACCCACTACGACAAGATTCACCTCTACGACGCATTCGGCTTCACCGAGTCGCGCACCGTCGCACCGGGCAACGAGCCGGTGGTGATCACTGTCGACGGCATTCGGGTGGGCTTGACCGTTTGCTACGACATTCGGTTTCCGGCGCTCTACACCGAGCTGGCGCGCCGCGGCGCCCAGCTGATCGCCATCTGCGCATCGTGGGGCGCGGGCCCGGGCAAACTCGAGCAGTGGACGCTGTTGGCCCGGGCCAGAGCGCTGGACTCGACGAGCTATGTGGCCGCGACCGGTCAGGCCTATCCCGGTGAGGCACTGAGCAAAGCGGGCGCGCCGACCGGTGTGGGCGGCAGCCTGGTGGCCTCGCCGTTGGGCGAAGTGGTCGCTTCCGCCGGCTCCCAGCCACAACTGCTGTTGGCCGACATCGATGTCGCCAGGGTGGCGCAGGCTCGCGACAACATCGCGGTGCTGCGCAACCGCTCAGATTTTGCTCAGGTCGATACGGCAGAATCGGTCGGGTGACGAACCCGCAAGGACCACCGAACCAGGACCCGTCAGCGTGGGCCCGTCCCGGCAACCAGGGCGGCTTCGGCCAGCCCCCACCTCAGCGGCCTACCGAGCAAGTGGGCGGTGGTGGT
>Ga0315535_1001088_pt1 | contig 18498 bp, 11 predicted proteins | sample SalMarSW160220MG_2_FD_203092 | JGI IMG/M metagenome (GOLD analysis project Ga0315535, IMG submission 203092) | Salt marsh sediment microbial communities from the Plum Island Ecosystem LTER, Massachusetts, United States - Salt Marsh Sediment SW1602-20 ... | reverse complement strand
CGTAATTGAGCATCAGCAGCAAGTCATTCTTTGACAGGTCATCCTGGATGCCGAAAAATCCTTCCGAGGCATTATATGTCTCCATGTATTTCATCTGGTCGCCGGCGATCAGTTTTTTGTATTGTTCACGATAGGGGGTGAAACTGATACCTCCGTGGAAAAAAACTTCAAGATTAGGCCATACATCCAGGAGGTTTGATTTGCCTGTAAAAGCCAGTATCTGTTTGATCAGAACAAGATACCAGGACGGCACACCGGATATACTGGTTACATTTTCATTGACACACGACTTTGTTATCAGGTCAAGCTTCCTTTCAAAATCTTCGAGAAGTGCTATCTTTTGTTTTGGTGTCCTGATTATTTCTACCCAGAAAGGCGCATTTTCGATAAGAATGGCAGAGAGATCACCGTATAAGGAATCATTTTTAAACTGATTCATCCTGTGACTTCCCCCAAGTGTTAACGATTTACCCGAGAAGATCTTTGTTTCAGGATTCAGCATCGAATATATGGCAATAATATCTTTGGCAGCCCTGTAATGACATTCCTCAAGAGCTTCGCGACTCATGGGTATGAATTTACTTTTTGAGGCAGTGGTACCTGACGATTTGGCAAACCATCGTATTTCCCCCGGCCAGAGAAGATTGGCTTCTCCTTTCCTGAGCCTGTCAACATAAGGAATTAAATCCTCATATGTCTGAACACGGAACCTCGACTGATAATCTGGAATGGATTTTATAGATGAGTAACCGTATTTTTTGCCCCATTCCGTTGATGCAGATTTTGCCAGGAGACGGTAGAGTGTTTCCTGCTGTGTCTCTACCGGATATTTCTTGAATAGTTCAATGTTGTTGAGACGCTTGGCATTCAACCAGTTGACAATGGAAGGAATGATTGGCATTTAAGGTTCAGTTTGGATTTAAAGATAATTAAAAATCCTTTGGCAGACAGTAATTATTTAAAGGAAGACCTCTTTAAGTATTTTTAGTGAATTGATCTTCTTCAGGCCGGGCAGATGAAAGGAATAATACCTGATCAATGTCTCCAGGACCTCATTTCTCATGGCACCTGTTAGAGATATCCTTCCTGCTGTGTCGTAGGAGGAGACAAAGAACCTTGAAAGGATACCCGATATTTCCCTGTTTACATAATTATCCTGAAATGGCGGAACAGGAACAAATGTCCCGTTTTTCATGTCGAAAAAGACATCGTCGGCAGAAGAGCCTGGAGATGGCTCAAAGCCAAGATAACTGCTAAGTCCGGCAAGAAAGGCAATATGAAAATTAGCATAGTCCCCTGTACACCTGTCGAAATACATGATGGCATTCTCAATATAATCATACAACTCATCGTTGGAATTCTCCTCCCTGAGCACAGAGGTCAGCACCTCCCCAAGGAACAAAGCCACTGTACTCTTTCTGATATCTGTATGAATGTTATAGGGTGAATATATGACCGAGAACTCTTTGAGCGTCTGCATCTCCCTGGAAGCCTTGTAATACATTTCAAGATCGAGAATAAAAAGTGGCTGGAAGAGAATATTATGTTTTCCCGCTTTCTTATTTCTCATTCCGCGAACCAGGAAAGACAACCTGCCGAATTTTCTGGTATAAAGTTGTGCCACTATACCAGAGTCGGTATATTTTATTTTATGAAGTATTATTCCCCTGGTCTTCTCTAGCATAGCCCACGTTGAAACAAACAAATATAAAATTATTATATTTACTGGTCAATCAATCTTACCATGGCAGTAACAAGTAATGAGGAACTGGTGAAAAGAATTGCCAGGCTTGCCAGGCAGAACCAGGAACTTGAGGAACAGCTTAAGAAGATCATTAAGCTCAATGAGAAGCTGACCAGCGACAACGAGAAGCTGAAGCAACTGGCTGCGAAGGCTTCTCCCGGCGATAAGTCCGGAACAGGAAGTGTGGAAAGAAAAGAACGTTCACTCAAGTTCGATATGGCAACGGTCCTGTTTGCCGATATTAAGGGGTTATCATTACTAACCAGGGATATAAATTCTTCGGCTATGATGGATGAGCTTGATGAGATCATATTCGAATTTGACCAGATAGTGAGAAAATATAAGATTGAAAAGATCAAGACGATAGGGGATACTTTTATGTGTGCAGGAGGTATTCCGGTGAAGAATATAACAAACCCTGTGGAAGTGGTGATGGCTGCCATTGAGATGCACGCTTTCCTGGAGAAATATGAAGAAAACAAGGGAAGATCCGGGAAACGGATATGGGATCTGAGAATTGGGATACATACCGGTCCTGTAACAGCCTATGTGTCCGGAAGAAAAAAGATAAACTATGATATTAAGGGCGATACTGTAAATACTGCCAGCAGGGTGGAAGCTTTATCTGATATGGGGTCAATACTGATCTCTGTGATGACCTATGAACTTATCAAAGAGTTTTTTGACTGTGAGTATGCCGGGAAGCTACCCGTAAAATATAAAAATGAGCTTCAGGTGTATACAGTGAAAGGGCTGAAAAGTGACCTGTCGGTAGACGGGAAAGGAATTGTTCCCAATCATACTTTCGGGATTAAATTCGGCCTTATCCGTTTCACTGATATACAGGAAATAGTGCTCGACAAGCTTGAAAAAGAGCTTCCGGATTACCTGTATTATCATAATGTCAAGCATACTGTCGACGTGGTTACCGAGGTGGAATTGATAGGATGGGCAGAGGGATGCAGCGATGAAGATATCCTTCTGCTTAAGACGGCAGGGCTGTTCCATGATGCAGGTCATACTGTTTCATATGATAATCATGAACACTACGGTACACTGATGGCAAGGGAAATGCTTCCTGCATATGATTATACCCCTGAGCAGATCGAAAAAATATGTTCTGTCATAATGGCAACCAAATTGCCTCCGGAACCGAAGAACCTGCTTGAGAGTATTATATGCGATTCTGATCTTGATTACCTTGGAAGGAGTGATTTTATTCCTGTATCAAATACCCTGTATGAGGAGCTTAAGGCCCAGAACAAGATGGGATCACTTAATGACTGGAATAAACTCCAGGTGAAATTCATTTCCGGGCACCAGTACTTCACCAGGACTGCAAGAAGTCTTCGCGAGGTGAATAAAAAGCTGCAGATTGAACGTATCCAGAGTCTTATAACAGACTGATCATCTAATAACAAGCATCTTTGTCACACACGATTGTGAGCCGTCTTCACTTGCACAGAAGATCAGGTAAACCCCGGTTGTGACCCGGCGCCCGTTATAGGTATGCAGATCCCATGTTGCCTGACCGCCGTCAGATACGGTCTGATAAACAAGGTTGCCACTTATATCTGTTATTCTTATCTGGGTGTTCCTTAAAAGTCCGGTAATGGTAACATTACCGGTGTAGTCTTCCCTGACAGGGTTCGGGAAAGCATATACCTTTGTAAATGTCTCTCCTCCGGCAGTGGCTTCACCCCTGTACGACTGTATCCCTTTGGATGTGCCAACCCAGACTTCTCCGGTAACATTGTCAACGGCAAGACTGATCACCGAATTTGAAAGGATAGGACTGTTCTGTTCGTTGAAATTCTTAAGTGTCTTCATACCGTCGGAAGTAACAAGGTATGCCCCGGAACCTGATGTCCCGAGCCATTTCCGGTTTGCACCGTCGACGGCTATTGATGTTATGGCTTCTGTTCCCAGCAGGTAATCGGCAAGTCCCGTGCCATCATTCCTGGGAATCTTAATTCTTGTGGCTTTGGAATCAGCGTCAAAGATCCTCTCAGGATTATAATATATCAACGGACCCTGGTCAGTCCCTACCCAGATATTACCATCAAGATCTTCGGCAAGGGAATAGACAACAGAAATTATTTTTCCCTCCCCGTCTTCCACCAGCATCTTCTTTGACCGGTCATCATTAAAATTCCCGGGAGTGTTATTGTCATCCAGAACAAAAAGACCATAACCCCTGGGCAGTATTATCCATTTATATCCATTTCTGGCAATGATGATATCACCTATATCAGGTGCGTCAACAGTAACGGGATTGGCGATCCATGTGCCATCGGGTTTGAGTACTTTAATATTTCCAGGCACCTCAGTCTGTGTAATCCACAGGTACCTGTTCCTGTCCATTGCCAGACCGCAGATCCTTACATAATGCTGACCCGGAATAATTGTCTGTAACGGTGAGTTTGCTTCTGTATATTGATTTATAAGATCACTTCCCCTGTATTCAAGCAATCCGTATCCCCATGTGGAAATAAAAACATGTGTGTTATCGGAGGGGTCAATAAGGGCTCTCAATGGATCCTTCACAGACTGGGATGTCAGCGTTGTCCACTTGTTATCTTCATATGATGATACTTTCATTGGCCTGCCCATATTATTCCAGGAGACAGTGGTTGCTCCTCCGCAGATAACCGTTTTGCCGTTCAGGGAGGTGATACTGAAAGCATCGTTACTGGCTGGTCCCGGAAGGGTGAGTGCTGTGAATGCCGACATACCTTTACCCCTGACAAGTCCTGAGACAAAATCGGCAATCCAGATATCCCCGTTATTGACAATACCCTGCCTTATATCCGGAGTCCCCCATCCGTAACCGGTTACCGATGTTATCAATGAGCCATCAGCATCATAATATTCCACTGAGTTGCGGGAGGATACGGTAAATCCTTCCGGAGCAGGATCGAATGACAGGTTGAACACGCCCGGATGATATGAAAAAAGAGTGGCAGTTCCATCAGTCCTGTAGATCTTATCACCGTTGGAGGCAGGATCCGTGTAGTTCACGTAGAGATAACTACCAGAGTACACCAGTGCCGAATATCTTCCTGATGGTTGAGGAAGGTCATTTACGCGGGTCCAGTTACCGTAATATGATAATCCCTGGGTATTAATATCTGCAAAATAGACACCATCTCCTGTAGCAGCATAAATTGTTCCGTTGTTAACAGCAATATCAAAAACTTCCGGGGTATCTGAACCTGTACCGGGTTTCCATGTATCATAGATCTCTTTACCCGGAAGATCAATCACAACAATCCCGAAACTGCATGCCAGGTAAGCATACTTTCCTGATGTTCTTATTCTGTTTATGGCTTTTAATCCGGGAATATATTTCCTCTTGATATCCTGAATGTTGTAGATGGTATTGTTGCTCACAAGATCAATTCCTGTACTGATATATGCTATGATAAGGGTTTTATAATCTGCTGACCAGCCCAGGGTGCTGATACCGGCCTCTGTAAGTCCGGTGATCCGCGATATAGTTTTAAGCTCATCATATTGCTTGTTAAAGGCTAATACAGATAAGCCGGTAGATGCATATATTTCATCATTGCCTGAGACAACACATTCAGCAGTATTGTAAGTAAGATGATCAGACCATGTTCCTACCGGGGTCTGCCCGTGGAGTCTTATGGCCAGAAATAAAATCAGCGATATGACCGATATGTTTCTCATTTACAAGTAACTGTTATTGAGCTTATGTTATTGCTTACCGGAGTCATAATTCACCAGGAAATCACTTAGCTTCTTAAAAGCCCTTGCCCTGTGTGATACAGTATTCTTTTCCGCAAGATCCATCTCTGCAAATGTTCTGGTCTTCCCTTCAGGTATGAAAACCGGATCATATCCGAATCCGTCCTTTCCTCTTCTTTCATCAATGATTTTCCCTTCCACAACACCTTCAAAAAGATATTCCTTATTATCCAGTATGAGTGCTATGACTGTTCTGAACCTTGCTTTCCTGTTCTCCTTCCCTTTAAGCATTTCGAGGATCTTTTCAATGTTGGCCGATGAATCTTTGTTTTCTCCGGCAAACCTGGCTGAATGAACACCGGGCAGACCTCCGAGGATCTCTATTTCAAGCCCGGTATCGTCAGCAAAGACATCCAACCCGGTAACTTCATAAATATGCCGGGCTTTAGAGAGGGCATTGCCCTCCAGATCAGGTTCATTTTCGGGGATATCTTCCGTGATATTAAGATCGTTAAGACCGAGTAGAGTAAAACTGTTTCCAAGAACACTTTTTATTTCCTTAACTTTATGAGGATTGTTGGACGCGAATACCAGTTTCATAAACGAAAAAATTAGTGCTGTAAATGTAGTCAAATTTGAACTTTCCCTTTTGACCTGATTTTTTTAAGTGCTACATTTGGATTAATTAAAAGCAAGATACTTATTTATGGCCTGTTTGTTAAGGTTGGGTATTATACTGGGTTATCTTCTTGCCGGTTCTCTGGTAATAGCTTCCCCGCAACAGGCTGTCAGCCCTGAATTAAAAAAGCCTTATATATCTTCAGTAGTGATCAATAACGATTCTGTATATCCGGTTCCGGAAGCTTACGGGACACAGGAGCAATCAATCGTTCTGGGTCACCGGTATGATAATCTGATTTTTAAAATATCTGGATTGCAAATCGCCAGGATGAGATTTTTCCTTGAAGGATTTGACAGGGAATGGACAGGATGGATCAATAGCCCATACAAGGAATATACAAATCTTCCTTCAGGTAATTATATATTTAATGCAGAATATCAGGACACGAACGGGCAGACCGGTAATATAACCTCACTACGAGTCAGGATACTTCCTGTCTGGTATTTTACAAAGCCGGCAATACTATGCTATTTGATATTGCTGATAATAATTATATGGTTAGCCTGGCTACAGATAAAACTCCGGTTTGCCCGTACCCAGCATATGCTTGAATATATAATTAATGAGAGAACGGAAGACCTTATCATTGAAAAGGAAAAAACAGAATCTCTCCTGGCAAATGTGCTTCCAAAAAACACAGCAAGTGAATTAATGGCAAAAGGAAAAGCAACTAAGATCAAATATAATTTTGTTACTGTGCTTTTTTCAGATATCCAGGGATTCACACAGATTGCCGAGGTAATGAACCCGGAGGTGCTTATTGATGAGCTGGATAAGTTCTTCTTTTATTTCGATTCGGTTGTGGAGAAATATAGCATTGAGAAAATTAAGACGATTGGGGATGCCTATATGTGTGCAGGTGGTATTCCTGAAAAAAACAGGACCAATCCTGTTGAAGTGATCCTGGCAGCGCTTGAAATGCAAGCTTATATGAAGCAGCTGAAAGGCTCTACTAATCTTGAAGGATTGAAATACTGGGACATAAGGATAGGGATACACACCGGGACTGTTGTAGCAGGAGTGGTTGGTCATAAAAAACTTTCATATGATATTTGGGGAGACACGGTCAATACCGCAAGCAGGATGGAATCATCAGGTGAAGCCGGGAGAATTAATATCTCAGGTACTACGTATGAGTTTGTAAAGGAGTTTTTTGATTGCGAATATCGTGGCAAGATGCCTGTTAAATACAAAGGTGAACTGGAAATGTATTTCGTTAACGGTATAATACCTGAGTTGAGGGATGAGGAGGGAGAACCTAATAAGCAGTTTATAACCAGAATGCAGAAAATAAAGCTCCTCGATATTGAAGACAGGATTACGAAGATATTTGATGATGATGCACCTCCTAACCTGTATTTTCATAATGCAGTTCTGATGAAGAATATCATAAATCATGTTGAACTGCTGGCAACTGCAGAAAAACTTCCCGATGAAGATTTTATTAACCTGAAGATCGCATCAGTTTTCTTCCTGACCGGCTATATAACAAATTATGAAAATCCGATGGATGAATCACTCAGGCTGGTTGAAGAGATACTACCTGAATACGGGTTCAGTAATGAGAATACGGAGATTACAAAAAGACTGATACAGAATGCTTTTAAAGGACACCAGGAATCCTTGTCGGACAATATACTTCACGATGCTGTGTATGATTATCTTGGCAGAGTTGATTTTGTTATGCTTACAGGGAAACTCCTCCGTGAGAGGATGGAATATGGCAAACAGACAGATATAAATACATGGATAGAAGAACAGAAAAGACTGCTTTCAGATCACATGTTTAAGACTGCATCGGGCGGGCTTTTGAGAAATGTTCCCGTCGATGAGCAGATAAAGGAATTGATGAAGTCGGTAAAGCCTGCGGATCTGTGACAATCCCCGCATTCATTCAGTTAATTTGCAGATTTTTTGAATTGAAATAGGACGATCGGCTCCCGGGAACAGTAATAATGATTTTTATAGACAACAAAAGAGTTTAAAAAGTAGTTTTAAAAATGTACTTTTAACGATTATTTAAGTGAGTTAATTATTATGGAAATGTTTGATTGGAAAAACCTGCCATTCGGCTATGTAAAAACAGATTATAATGTAAGATGCTATTATAGGGATGGGAAATGGGGAGATATTGAAGTTACTTCATCAGAGCATATCAATGTTCATATAGCATCCACAGGATTACATTATGGGCAGGAAGCTTTTGAAGGACTTAAGGCCTACATGGGCAAAGATGGTAAGATTCGTTTATTCAGATGGGAGGAAAATGCAAAGAGGTTGATTTCTTCTGCGGAAGGCATTAAAATGGCAACGGTCCCTGTAGAGTTATTCAGGGAAGCACTTTTTAAGGTGCTGGACCTGAACAGGAAATATGTACCTCCTTATGGTTCGGGTGCAACATTATATATAAGACCCCTGCTATACGGAAGCGGTGCGGAGGTTGGCGTGAAGCCCTCTTCTGAATATACTTTCCTGATATTCGTAACTCCGGTCGGACCTTATTTCAAAGGTGGTGTTAAACCAGTTAATATGCTGATCTGCAGGGATGTTGACCGTGCTGCTCCCCTGGGGACAGGCACTTTCAAGGTTGGCGGTAATTATGCTGCAAGCATGCGGGCCATTATTAAGGCCAAGGAACAGGGATATTCCAGTAATATTTTCCTGGATGCACGGGAGAAAAAATATATTGATGAATGCGGTCCTGCAAATTTCTTTGGCATCAAAAACAATACATATATTACTCCTAAATCGGAGTCTATTCTGAAATCGATAACAAATATGAGCCTTCTGGAGATTGCTGAAAGTATTGGGATGAAAGCTGAAAGACGCCAGGTACCCATTGAAGAACTTTCAACATTTGAAGAAGCCGGAGCCTGCGGTACAGCAGCTGTGATAAGTCCTATTGCAAAAATATTTGATCCGGATACCAATATGATTTATGAATATTGCAGAGATGGTGAACCCGGACCAATGACAATGAAACTTTATAATAAACTTGTGGCTATACAGAACGGAGATGAACCCGATACTTTTGGATGGATCTCCATTCTTGACTGATTGAGAAACTTACCCGGGAGAAGCGGGATTGGGTATGCTGTGATAATTAAAATTCCGGGATTATGACCGGAAGGGATAACCATAAATAATCTGCATATTGAAAAAGAAGGAACCCGGATATTCCAAAACACGACTGAGGAGTTCGTATTTGACTCTTGTAATAAGCGTGTCACTTGTGCTCTTCCTTCTTGGAATTTTAGGTCTGGTTTTAATTAATGCCAGGGAATTATCTGATTATTTCCGGGAGAGTCTTTCTTTTTCAGTGATGCTGAATGACGATTCCAAGGAAGCAGATATCAGGATGCTTCAGAAAGACCTTGATGCAAAACCATATGTAAAATCAACAAAGTATATCTCAAAAGATGAAGCTGCTGCAAAAATGAAAGACGACCTGGGGGAGGACTTTATTAGTTTCCTCGGCGACAATCCTCTTCCTCCTACAATAGATGTATATCTGCACGCAGGATATACAAAACCTGACAGTGTGACAAAAATTGAGAAGTATATCCTGCAGTATCCATTCGTCAAGGAAGTTTATTACCAGGAATCATTACTATTTCTTATAAATGAAAATGTAAGGAAGATAAGTATCTTTCTGCTTGTGATCAGCAGTTTTCTTTTTCTCATCGCACTTACCATTATTAACAACACCATCAGGTTATCAGTCTATTCAAAAAGATTCCTTATCCGTACTATGCAGCTTGTAGGGGCTACCAGGGCCTTCATCCGGCGACCTTTTATCATTCAGAGTGCTTTTCACGGATTACTGGCAGCACTGATAGCAATGAGCCTCATGTTTGGACTGCTTTATATGATAGAGAAAGAGTTCTTTTTAATGTTTACATTTGAAAGCACAAAACTTCTTATCATCCTTGGTGTTTCTATAATAATAACCGGAGTATTGATAAATATTATTTCAACATATTTTTCCGTTAACAAATATCTGAGTATTTCTGAAGACAAACTTTATTATTGACATATTATGAGTGCAAAAAATGAGAAAAAGGATAAAGTGAATTTTGCCCTTGGCCGTGAAAATTACAAACTGCTTGCAATCGGTTTTGTGATCGTAGTTATCGGGTTCCTTCTCATGCTCGGTGGCAGGTCGGATGATCCGAATAAGTTCAGTACTACTATTTTCAGTTTCAGGAGGATAACCCTGGCACCAATTGTGGTACTGGCAGGATTTATTTTTGAGATCTGGGCAATCATGAAGAAACCAAAGGAAGAAGAAAAAGAATGATGCCTGTAATTCTGATCTGTTGAATAATCACTTATCAGGATTACTGCTGTTGAATTAAATTTTCTTCCGGCAACTGAATTTTAAATATAAAAATATCTCTTATATATGGATTGGCTTCAAGCACTTATCCTTGGTATAGTCCAGGGCCTGACTGAGTTTTTGCCTGTCAGCAGTTCAGGTCATCTCGAAATTGCAAAAGCGCTTTTTGGTGTTGACCCAAAGGCAAGTTTCTTCTTTACCATTGCCGTTCATGGGGCGACTGTATTAAGTACTCTGGTTGTTTTCCGAAAAGAGATCATCAACCTTCTAAACGGATTATTTAAGTTCAGGAAGAATGATGAAACGACCTATACACTCAAGCTTCTGCTTTCAATGGTCCCTGTTATGATTACAGGCCTGCTCTTAAAAAAGCCCATAGAAGCACTTTTTAACGAAAATATTTTTTTCGTAGGGCTGATGTTGCTTGCAACATCAATAATACTTGCCATTGCTCATTTTATTAAGAAAAGAGAAAGAGATATTACTTTTAAGGATGCCCTGATAATCGGACTGGCCCAGGCAATCTCAGTAATCCCGGGCATTTCACGTTCAGGATCGACTATTGCGACAGGCCTAATTATCGGGAACAAAAAGGATGAGATAGCCAAGTTTTCTTTTCTTATGGTCTTAATACCTGTTATTGGAGCTAATTTTCTGGAAATTGTCTCAGGTGATGCGGCAAACAATCCTATTGGATTCGGAGTGATACTTATTGGCTTTCTTGCAGCTTTTATATCCGGCTATCTGGCCTGTAAATGGATGATATCACTGGTCAGGAGGAGCAAGTTGATCTGGTTTGCTGTTTATTGTGCATTAATTGGGGGGCTCTCAATCTTTATTGGTTAGCATGAAGGGAATAGAAGGGGGTATTTTAGAAACCGGACAGGTATTTTTATTAAACAAGCCACTTTACTGGACTTCTTTTGACCTGGTTAACAAAGCCAGAGTCCTTATCAAGAGTATATTGGGTATCAAAAAGATCAAGGTCGGCCATGCAGGGACACTTGATCCGCTGGCTACCGGACTGATGATCATTTGCACGGGTAAGGCGACAAAACAAATTGAAGAATTCAGGGACCTTGACAAGGAATATATTGCAACAATACATCTTGGTGAGACAACTCCTTCATATGATCTTGAAACAGAGACGGACAGGAGTTATCCTACCGGTCATATCAATGAATCGCTTGTAAAGGAAGTACTGAACAGGTTCCTGGGGCAGCAGGAACAAATACCTCCTCTTTATTCAGCCAAGTTTATTGATGGGAAGCGGGCTTATGAATTTGCACGGAAAGGTATTGAAAGAGAATTAAAACCGGTGATTGTCTTTTTCAGGGAGATAGAACTGATGAAGTATGATTTCCCGGAAATAAAGGTGCGCTTGCTTTGCAGTAAAGGTACTTATATCAGGGCTTTTGCACGAGACCTGGGAGAAGCACTGAACAGCGGAGGATATCTTTCTGCACTTGAAAGAACAGCTATAGGACCTTACAGGATTAATGATGCCTGGGAGGTTGAAAAATTCCGGGAATATATTGAACAATTGAGGTCATCATATGTTTCAGAGACATAATAAGAAAGCCTGTTTCTGACTGTTTTAAAAGCAGGCCGGACAAGTTTTCATTGTTGTTATTCATGTCAGAAATACCAAAAAAATATCAGGTCATTTGTAACAAAACGGAAAATAATACGTATAAAGGAATTCTTAATTTACCATGATTATATATTTAGTATGAAATTATCACAATTCAGGTACAATTTACCACAGGAACTTATTGCTCTTTACCCGGCTGAGAACAGGGATGAATCGAGATTACTGGTAGTAAACAGGCAAACCGGAGAGTTTCAGCACAAGATATTTAAGGATATTGTTGAATACTTTGACGAGGATGACGTCCTGGTGTTTAATAATACAAAGGTATTTCCGGCAAGATTATATGGTAATAAGGAAAAGACCGGTGCTGAAATTGAAGTTTTCCTGTTGAGGGAATTGAATCGTGACCAAAGATTATGGGATGTCCTTGTTGATCCGGCAAGAAAGATCAGGATAGGGAATAAACTGTATTTCGGGGAAGATGATCTGCTGGTTGCAGAAGTAATCGACAATACAACTTCCAGGGGAAGGACACTCAGGTTCCTGTTCGATGGTTCGTATGATGAATTTAAACAAACACTTTACAGCCTGGGTGAAACACCACTTCCAAAGTTTATCAACAGGCCTGTTGAACCCGAGGATAATGAGAGATACCAGACGATCTTTGCCAAACATGAAGGGGCTGTTGCTGCTCCCACTGCAGGCCTGCATTTCAGCCGTGAGTTACTTAAGAAACTTGAAATAATTGGAGTTGAATTTGCCGAGATTACCCTTCATGTTGGTCTGGGTAACTTCAGAAGTGTTGATGTTGAGGATCTTACAAAACACAAGGTCGATTCAGAAAGAATTGTCATTACAGATGAGGCTGTTGATATCGTCAATAAAGCAAAAGATAACAGGAACAAAATATGTGCCGTCGGGACCACAGTCGTCAGAACACTTGAAAGTTCTGTATCTACCGAAGGATACCTTAAACCGTATGACGGATGGACAAACAAATTTATTTTTCCACCCTACGAATTCAAAGTGCCTGATATGATGATCAGTAATCTTCATCTGCCTTATTCCACACTTCTTATGATGGTCTCAGCATTTGCCGGTTATGACCTTCTTTTCGAAGCTTACAGGACTGCTGTTAAAGAAAAATACAGATTTGGGACGTATGGTGATGCGATGTTGATTATCTGACTATGTACTGGCAGATCAAATAATTTTCCGGGTTAATCAAAAAAACCTTCCCGAGTTTCAAATTATTTCTATCTTTAATATGTTATTTAAGACTGTTTTAATGCAACCTTGAGTGGTGTTATTACAGTCTTGATTGCAGTATTAATTGATTCCGTTTCTTATTTGGGAAAACGGAAACAAAAATATTGTGCGAGATATTGACCGGCTTTAAAAAAAAAGACCTAAAAGCCGGACAGTAATTTTTTTGTATTAACCTGACCTGAGAAATTGAGAGAAGAGCGACCTGATATCATATGTTACGATACATCAGTTCTAAAAGGGCTGATGAAAAGAGTCGTGCAACGTCTGCTGCTGACAGTCATATTCTGTGCAATTGCAGGAACAGTCAGCCTTCATGCACAGGTACCGGATGTCGTGAATCTGGATGCAGGTACCTCAGGTAATACATATGAAACCTCTTTTGCCAATTTTTATGACAGCGGAGGGCCTGGATCTAATTATAGCGACAATGAGGACTATTCTGTCACTTTTGAGTCTTCTGATCCCAATGAACATATGATTGCTCATTTCCGGAACCTGTCAATACGGTTTGGAGATGTTTTATATGTTTATGATAGTGATGGTACTACTTTGTTGAATAGTTATACAAATACTACAACGACACCAACTACTGATATTGTATCTACCGGGAATAAAATCATTTTCAGATTCACATCAAATGGTGATACTTATACTCGTGCCGGCTGGTTTATAATGATTGCCACTGATGTTTTAAATGATGAGGCCTGCGGTGGTTATCTTCTTCCGGTAAAAGCAGCATGTGAGAACCAGGTGTTCAATAACTTTAATGATACCCAATCAACATCCCCGGGGGATCCAGGTTGTTATTTTTCAGATGGCGCCAGTGATGTTTGGTTCAAAATTGTCGCACCTGATGTTCCAAGTCTGACTGTAACGATTTCCAGGATTTTTAATTATTCAACGGAAAGCGGCATTGCCGACGGGGCATTTGCTTTCTATAACGGACAATGCGGAGCATTAAGCTATTTTTATTGTCGTGATGATAATTTCGGGAGTGATTTTCCCCCTTCGTACACATTAAACAGGGGGAACCAATACAATGAATACAATGCCGGAGATACAATTTTCGTCAGAGTATGGGGATATGGAGGAGACCAAGGATATTTCAATATCTGTGCATACTCAGGCAGCTGCTCCGGATCGTTAATCGCCGATGCCGGCACTGACCAGGAGATCTGCGAAGGCTCATCAGTCACGATCGGCGGAAGTTCGTCCGGGAGCAGCTTTCTGTGGGATCCTGCTGCAGGACTTTCAAGTTCTACCATAGCTAAACCTGATGCAACTCCTTCAGTTTCGACGACATATACTCTTATCGCATATGATAATGCCGGCTGTAGTGATGTGGACCGGATGACATTGACTGTTCATGAACTAAGTAATTCACTTGCAGTCAGTGATCCTGCTGTGTGTCTGGGGGAAAACGCCTCAATAGTACTTGCTAATTCTGAACCAGGTGTTTCCTATCAGCTGAGAAATGACAGCGATGATTCTGATGTTGGCACACCTCTGATAGGGACGGGAGGGGATTTGATCTTTCAGGTATCACCATCTTCGACTACCCAGTATAATATTCTGGCCACACGGCTGGATTATATGTGTTCTCGGGAACTGCTTGATAAATCAACAGTAACAGTCAGCCCCAAACCTGCTGCTGTTCTGGGATATGCATATCAGAAACTGATAACCATCGATCATACAAGGGTAAGCGGTGGATCTGACCTGTTAAATTTCCCTGTGCTTATAAATATCTCTTCCTCTCCTGAAAGGGATGACTTGCGATATGTAGCCAACGGAGGAGAAGTGGAAAACATAAATGGGTTTGATATCATCTTCACAGATGAAAATTATAACAGGCTGAATCACCAGGTTGAAACATATGATCCGGTAACCGGGAATCTTCTTGCCTGGGTGAACATGCCGGTCCTTTCTACCTCTACCGATACCAGGATAAGACTGATTTATGGTAATCCCCAGGTTACTGTGGATCCTTCAACATCTGAGGTTTGGAATTCCACATATGCCGGTGTCTGGCATCTGCAAAATACAAATGATGCAACAATTAACAGCAATAATGGAACACCAAATGGTAACGTTGCTCCGGTAAATGGATTTATTGGTAATGCTTATAGTTTTGACGGGTCAGGTGATTATATTTCAATACCTGACAATACCACACTTGATTTAACAAGTGCACTAACATTGTCAGCCTGGATACGACCTGATGTCATAAACAACTGGAACAGGATAGTTGCCAAATCATATGTTACTAACAACCCGCCTTATACAATTTACGGCCTGCTGTTCGATGATGCACAACATACCAGGCTTGAATTGTCTCAGAGTAACACCCAGACCGGATTGAATGGTACCACTGTAATCCCTTCCGGTCAATGGCGGTTTGTGGTAGCAACTTATGATGGGACTACGAGAAATTTGTATGTTAATGGTGTTTCAGCCGGTAGTAGTAATATAGTGAATGGTGATTTTGATCAAAATAATATTCCATTGACAATTGGAGCATCCGGATTCAGCGGCTCTCCTTCTGATTTTTTTCATGGGTTAATCGACGAGGTACATGTACTCAACCAGGCTATAGACCCAGGATGGGTACAAACTGAATATAACAATCAGAGCTCTCCTTCAACATTTTATAATGTCGGGCCACAGGAAGCCTGTTCAGATTATAAGTTTGATAATCTGTGTCAGGGTGCAGTAATAACGTATTCTGTTCCAAATACTATTGGACATACATATCTTTGGACAGTATCAGGAGGCACCCCTTCAGCCACTACGGGGAATAGTATAAATGTTACATGGGACGGATCTTCTCCCTACACAATTCAACTGCAGGAAACCGGAGGAAGCTGTTCAGGGAACTCACTTAATTATAGTGTCTCTGTTACTCCACAACCTGTTGCTCAAACAATTACAAAAGATCCTGATATTTCCGACGTGTGTGTTGCGGCTTCAGTATCTGCCACCTTTTCAGGAGGTAGCGGAGGTATAAATCCTGCCAATGAGTACTATTACAGCGTGGATGCAGGGAGTAACTGGTTCTCTTATACACCTAGCAATCCTTTAAGCAGCCTTACTGTTGGTGCCGGGCGGATACAAATAAGAACACGCCGTACCACCACAGGGACAGGTTGTAATGATACAGGATGGAACACTGTAAGCTGGAATACGGTCCCGCAACCTTCTGGTCCGACACTTAACACAAGGATCCCTGATGCAGATGAGGTATGCGACGGAGAAAATGTATCAGCAACATTTAATCCTGGTTCAGGAGGAAGCGGATGTAGCGATCATTTCCAATATAGCTTTGATGGTACAGGAGTGTGGACAGATTATGTTGAAGGCACCAATCTTAATACAACAGGACATACATCAGTTAGTATAAGGGGTCAAAGAGCCAATTGTACACCAGGGTCGGGATGTACAGGTACTTCATGGGTTGAACTTGTCAATTGGACTGTGAATCCTTTACCATCATTTACTCTCGGGGCTGTTTCTTCTGTTTGTAATACTTCAACTTCTTTTGAACTATCTTATTCAGCAACTGCAAATAATCCCGTCACTTATTCAATAATTACCGGCACCCCTGCTATGGCAGGCTTTGTTCCTGTGACCGATGCTGCCCTGACAGCGTCGCCTCTGACTATAAGTATACCTTCAGGAGTGTCTGAAAATAATTATCAGTTCCTGATTACAGTTAAAAATGCAAAAGGATGCATTTCAGTACAGCAGTCTTTCTCATTGCAGGATTATGAGAACCAGGTGGCTGATGCAGGCCCGGACCAGAATATCTGCGGAAGCCTTAGTACTATTCTCGGAGGTAATGATCCATCCAAAGGTACCGGAACATGGACTTACGTGAGTGGACCAGATGCCACTCCATCATTTAATGATCCTGGTAGCGGAACATCAAATGTTTCAGTCAGTCTTTACGGATCATATGTATTCAGATGGACACTTGTTAACGGAGACTGTTCTACCAGTGATGACGTTTCGATTGATTTCAATGAGGACCCGGCAGGTCTCTCGGCAGGGGCTGACCAGGATCTTTGCGGGACACTAACAACTGCACTTGCAGGAACAGCACATCCATACCAGGCAAGCAGTGATCATGCCGGGAGCACCGGTACCTGGACACAGGTAAGCGGAGTTGGTACTTTAACCTTTACAGATGCCACATCACCAACAACACAGATAACGGCAGATCTTTACGGATCATATGTCCTTCGCTGGACAGAGACCAATGGTACCTGTACAGAGAGTGATGATGTGATGATCGACTTCAATGAAGATCCGACTGGACTGAATGCCGGGGTGGATCAAAATCTCTGCGGTGTTCTTAATACTACACTAACGGGAACAGCACATCCATACCAGGCAGGCAGTGACCATGCAGGTAGCACGGGAACCTGGACCCAGGTAAGTGGAGTGGGTACAATAACCTTCACAGATGCCACATCGCCAACAACAGATATATCCGCTGACCTATATGGCAGCTACGTATTAAGATGGACAGAGACCAATGGTACCTGTACAGAGAGCGATGATGCGATGATCGACTTCAATGAAGACCCAACTGGACTGAATGCCGGGGTGGATCAAAATCTCTGCGGAGTACTTACAACAACTCTTGCCGGTACAGCACATCCATACCAGGCAGGTAGTGACCATGCAGGAAGTACAGGTACCTGGACACAGATAAGCGGAGCAGGCACAATAACCTTTACGGATGCCACATCGCCAACAACACAGATAACAGCCGATCTCTACGGATCATATGTTCTTCGCTGGACCGGGACCAATGGTACCTGTACAGAGAGCGATGATGTGATGATCGACTTCAATGAAGATCCGACTGGACTGAATGCCGGGGTGGATCAGAACCACTGCGGAGTACTTACTGCCACACTTGCCGGAATGGCTCATACCTACCAGGCAGGCAGTGACCATACAGGCAGCACAGGTAGCTGGACACAGGTAAGCGGGGTAGGAACAATAACCTTTACCGATGCCACATCGCCAACAACAGATATATCAGCTGATCTTTATGGCAGCTACGTATTAAGATGGACGGAGACCAACGGTACCTGTACAGAGAGCGATGATGTGATGATCGACTTCAATGAAGATCCGACAAGCCTATC
>Ga0315535_1001087_pt1 | contig 18529 bp, 9 predicted proteins | sample SalMarSW160220MG_2_FD_203092 | JGI IMG/M metagenome (GOLD analysis project Ga0315535, IMG submission 203092) | Salt marsh sediment microbial communities from the Plum Island Ecosystem LTER, Massachusetts, United States - Salt Marsh Sediment SW1602-20 ... | reverse complement strand
CTGGCCCATCCTCTCGAGCAGCTATCAGGGACCCGTCGCTCGGGTCGTGGGAGGGGAGGTGGACAACTGCCTGCTGGGCGCCGCGACGCTCATCCAGCGGGCGCGCGTGCGCAACTGCATCGTGCGCCGTGAGGCGGTGGTCGAAGAGGGGGCGGACCTCGAGGACTGCATCATCATGGACTATGTGCGTATCGGCCGTGGCGCGAGTCTGCGTCGGGCCATCGTTGACCGGCATAACCGCATCGCGGCTGGCAGTGACATTGGGGTCGATCCCGAGGAAGATCGTCGGCGCTATACCGTGAGCCCCAGCGGCGTGGTGGTGGTCCCCCGGGGGCGCCCTACTTTCTACCCCCGGGGGACACGACGCCCGGGCAGTCGGTACGGCGAGTGAGGGTAGCCCGCCCGTTCCGGCGCGCACCCTATTCTTGATCAAAGTGGTAGGTTCTCTATGCTTGGAAGTGTAGCTTCACGGCTCAACTCGGCCTTGGAGGGACTTGCCATGATGCCTGAGACCATCCATCCCCATCTTGACCGCGTGGAGCGCACCGACCCCATCACCGGCCACACCCTGGCCGGCGCCGCGGCACACCCCTGGCTCCAGGAAGGGGATTCCGAGGCGGGCCTGCGGATCTACTTCGAGTCGGAGGACAGCCGCGACCGCTACGCCGCCATTGCAGTCGAACACCCGGAGCAGGGTCTACAGCGGACCCTCAGTGACGACACGGACGAAGGCTACGACGAAGGATAGGCCGAGAGGCCTGGCCGGGCCCTTTGCGCCGTTGCTGACCGCCGGACGCGAAGGGCGTCTCGACGAAGAAGTCGCTTATTTTTGTAGACCCGCTGTGCGGACCTTTCACAGCGCTGCCTGCCATCTTGGGGCATGGTCCGCGCAGCGGATCTACCAGAAATGGTGTCAGAAGCTCTGCACTGTTGCACTGGGGCATCGGCGGGGCTCGCGAGCGGCTGAAGTTGTGCGGGAGTTTTTCGGGGATGAGTCGTGCACGGTCCTCCACAGCTCTGACCATGTCGCAACGGGCGCCCCGGATAAACTTAATGGAAATAGTGTCTTACGGCTTACACACCGGAATGGGGTTCAGGTAGTCGGAGGTTCAAATCCTCTCGCCCCGACCAAACAAGACAACGGCTTAGCGGGGATACCGCTAAGGAATGATTCAAAAACAACTGAAACACTTCCTTCGACGTAGAAGGGCGCAATAGCGGAGCGTTTTGCACCGAATAGGGTCGATAGATGCCTGTGGCGCAATGCGGCTATCGCCTATTGCGCCCTACCCTTGGGCGGCCACGATGGTTAAGTAATTTTTGAACCGTCACTAAGCCTTTTTGGTTTCTGGCGGGAGCATTGTCGCGTCTGTTGCTGCGTTGTGATGCCCGCCATAGGCTGTCGAAAGATCGGCTGCAGCGTGGTACCGCTGTCCGGTCCGATGACCTGGGCCAGCGCCGACTACTTGGGACTCGAACTCTTCCCACGCCTCGCTGGTTGGCCGGCAGTGTGCGGCCACCATGAGGACTTCGTCTGCGGTGACCCGTGCTGACCAAGCGGATGACTTAATCGGGCCTCTTGAAGTCGATAGTGACGACCGCTACGGCGTCGACATCGTGGCGTTCCGAGGCCAGCGTGTGAGCTTTGCGCTGCAAGATCAACTGCAAATCGGGGAAGGATAGCCGCCTGCGGGAGCCTGGATCTCTCCAGTAGCTCTTTTCGCCGTGATCCGCGATAAGAAAGATGCCGAACCGGTTCCCGTAGGCGCGCAGGTAGTCCCCGAGCAACTGGTTCTCTAGGCGCTCCAACAACTCGGCCAGCGTCCAGCGGTCTGCCCATTTGATCTCCACGGGTAAGGGAGGCAAGCCCGGAACTTCGAGCTGGAGATCAGGCCGCTTCTCAAGGTCGACTTCTTCTTCCTGAGGCACGTTGTAGCGGTCCTTGCTCCGCTGCACGAGTTGCCGCCGGAGCCAGGACCGTAGCTTCGCCTCGTCGTCGCTTTCACGTAAATCATCCCTTGCGCTCACCTCAGCGGCCTCCACCGAGTGCCTGACGTCCGTGAACCGGGAGAGCGCTAGACGGTAGAGCTCGTACGGTGTTCGCGGAGTGCATTCAAACTCGTCGGCGAACTCATGAAGGCTATGTGGCTTCCACGGCGGGCGCTCGGCCAGCAACTCCAAATGCTGGTCCATCAGGTGGCGAATCCACTCACGCTCGTTGGCAAGCTCGTGCGCATTAAGCAAAGTCTCGAGAGCATCTTGAGCTACTGGATTGTCTTGGCTTGCGAGTCGTGGAAGGAGACCGTTCCGGAACTCCTGAGCAGCATCACGCGTTGTCGGAGAGTAAGTGCCTCCGTGGGAGCGATCTATGTCCTCGGCGAAGCGGACGTGTCGATAAATGATTGGAATCAGCCGCCCCAAATGTTCGGCGCGCTCGTAATCGGGTTGTTGAAAGAGGGGGCCTCGCTGACCCCAGCTCTCCTTATCGTTCAGCGCAAGGCAAAGCTCTAAGACAACACTGTCCGCATCCTGGAAACCGGGCAGCGCCTCTTCCAGATAAGAGAGCGTGCTAGGTGCATTCGTCTGGAGGCCCACAGACAGCCATACAACGTGGCGCGGACGATCAGGCGCACTGGAGAGGAGCCGATTTCTTGCTAGGGCTTCCAGCTGAGGACGCGCGGCGAGCGTGTGGGTGGCCAAGATCTCCAAAATCTGAATCAGGACTTGGACATTGGCCGGGTCGGACTCGCGGAGGCGACTCAGCAGATAGTCCTCGACTAGAGGAAAAACGTACTCGCCCTTCCGAGCCAGTCGGTGCAGTTCGTCGGGTAGCTGATCTTGCTTGTCCGGGATTTCCCATACCGCATCGACAGCCTTGAAGACCAATCGCCGCACCACATCCGGCCGATTCTCCACTAGTGAAGGAAACCAGGGCGGAAAGCCGTTGAGTTCGCGGAAGGCATACCGAGCAGCACTCTCGGCGTCCGTCTCCGATAGACGAGCGAAGTCCAGCTTCTTGTCCTGCCACAGGGCTTCTAGCCCGCACAGCCCGATGACAATCCTGCGATCGGTGCTGGAGCTTAGCGGAGCCTCGCACGCCAACGGAGGAGCAAACGATGCCCATGTTGAGGAGCAGCCGTGTTTGGCGGCGTTAGCTATCAGCCAGCCCCGTTTCTTGGTAACCGCACGCCAATCGGTGGCCGCCCATCGGCTATGATCGCTGGCAGCCTCCATCGCAAGCTCCGAGATCTGATAAATCAGCCTTCCGGAGTAGAGCTCAGAGATGCGTCGCAGGAGCCAAATCTTGGCACGGAGAGCGCCCCAAAAACGACGTAGCCTTAATCCCCAGCGATGCCACCAGGCGTCCGACAATAATTTATAGCGGACGTTACGGTTCCAGAACCCGACTAGAGGCCACCACGGCCGAACCTCACGTGACTGCGCAACAATACGTCGCAGGGCGGGTTGCTCCGCAGCAGACCAGATTCTCCTGAGGACGCTCCATTTGCGGTCAGTCGTCGACCAATATTCGAGCGCCAGCCGAAGCGCTATTCGGCGATCCGAGGGGTCTTTCGCCGTCGCAATATCTTCGATAAGCCAGCGCAGGTCGCGGGGGTCTTCAGCTAACAGGTCATCGTAATCAAACAGGTCAAACAGCCGAGGATCGCCTGCTTTCCTTCCTGCTCTATATTCTGCGACCCGCATCCACACATGTCGGCGTCGTACCTCCGGATGCTGCGCGACAAGCTCACGGAAATCATCGGGCAGGCGAAGATAGGAACCTGGGTGACGCTGAATGAACTTGAGCAGCTCGAGGGCATTGGCCGCGACAGTGGCTCCCTCCTCGTCAACCTTGGGGGACGATAGAAGGTCCACAAGAGCCTGCAGGACCGGATCGCCTACCCAGCAAAAACGCTCTGAGACGGGCTTGGGTTCACCCTCGAACGCAATCCAGGGTTCCGTTCGTCCCAGCGCCGTGAGCCGAGCCACGACTGAGATCGGGTCATACCGGCCTTTGAGCGACTTGAGGTGCTCACGCAGATAGTAAGGGAGATCAATGGCGGACTCTGGTACCGCGCTGACCCTTCTGAGCAAATCAACGAGCGCGGACGCACCCAACACTCCCGGAAACGTCGCCTCGCAGGCGTGCGCGCATAGCATCGAGGGAACAGGATCCATCCCGGCCAGAATGTGGGCTAGCTGCTCCTTGTGGGATTGATGACCAGCGTCGCGGACGGCCGCTGCCGCGTAGGACTTGAGGCCAGGTGAGCAAGCCGGGTCCGCGACGATTTCAAGTGCTGCATCCATGCACGATTCAAGGTGGCCGTGCTGGACCAGCAACAGCATGTCCGAACGAAGATCGCCGGAAAGCGTCCGGTCCCGCAACAGATCGGACACTGTATCTGCAAGTCCTGGTTCCGCGATGCGGCGTAAAGCCTCCACATCAACTTGAAGCCAGACACGGCCTCTATCGTGGTAGCGTCGTGCGAGATGCCGGAGGGCGCTCTTCTTGTAATCAAGCGGTAAAGCAGTAGGATCGCCGTGCTGCAGGGGAAGCTCCGGAGCGCTCCGCAGGACGAGGTCTCGCAGCCCTATGCGCCACGGCTCCTCCCCCAAGAGAAGCCATGCAGTGATAGGTGCGAGGCCGGGGCGCAACACCCACTGGCGATTTATTTCGGTGAACAACAGATCCCGCAGCGATGGGAAATCACGCCCGTCTCGCATCCGAAGTCCGATCCATCGGGCTGCAAGGTATTCCGTCAGCCGCCGGTGATGGAACCGGATGCGGCCGTACGCGGCTCCATCGAAGATTCCGCGCTGGAGCAACGCCCGCACGGACTCGGGCTGCCAATCTGCCGGGAGACAGGCCGCAGCATCCAAACCCGCGGACGACGCCACGATCCGATCGTCCGGAACCCGAATGTTAATCTCGCGGCAAAGAACGCAGGCGGCTCCGAGCCATTCAGCGCCACTGCGGGCCTGCTGCGGCGTCAACGTATCGGGCCGCTCAGTCCGCTCCCGCAGGTTTTGCTCTAGCTCATGCTCGATGAGCTCCCGGAGTGACCCGAGCTGCCCCTTCTCGCGCCAAAAGTTGGCTAGCCCACGAACATCAACAGGCCGCCGCGTGAACGCCCAGGCATTGTGCTCATCAACTGCGTCCATGAAACGGCTGACATCTGTTACTCCGCACTGCGATGCAAATCGTTCCACCCGTTCCGGGCTTAGGGGTTCGAGTTGGACGATTACAAGCGGGTCAGGACCAAGCAGTGTCGACTCAGTCTCGCGGGTCGAAGCCGGCTGAGTTGGAGAAGGGGTAGGTATGGGCAAGAGACGCCGGACATCACGGCGGTCCGTGTAAGGGTGCCACTCGCTGATGCGTGAGCTTAAACTCACGTGCGCCCGGTTGAGCGCCGCGAGTCCCAACTCTTTGGCGAAACGATCAAGTGCGCGGTAGAAGTCTTTTGGAACCTGCAGCTTGGCTTCATCGACCGCGTCCAGAAAGAAGTACCCGGTGTCACGCCCCCGCTTCCAAGCAAGAAACCGCCGGTAGTCATCTCCGCCAAGGATGGTAAACGCTGATTCAGAGACGAGTCGGCGAAGATCTAGGAAGAAAGAGTGCCTGCCGTCTTGCTCCAGCGCGTGACATCGGGCCTTCAACTCATAGGTCTTCCCGCTGCCCGCCTCGCCCAGAATGACAACACGGGGTCGATCTAATAGCTCATCCCAGGTCGCAGATCCGGAGCGGCCTCGGAAACTGGCAAGATAGCTCGCTTGTGCCGCTTGCTCGGCGTCCGCGTCATCCCGGTACGGGGTGAAGCGTCTATCAAGGTCGACGTAATCTTCCATTCAAACCGGGCTGCGATGCCGCACTGAATGCGCCAGTCGTCTCAGTAACGCGGCTGGATGTGGGCGTACGCGTTCTCGAACAGCTTCTCGTCTAGGATCAAGAGGGCGGACGTTCCATCCTTTCGCGGCGGGTGATGCCGCCCGATCCACGGTACGCTTGCGACAGAGGAATCCGCCATCTGATTCAACTGGCCAACGCTTAGTCGGATAGGAGGTCGCGAAGGATGTGCCTGTGGCAATGTTCCTCGTCCGGCGCGCAGGTGCAGATGAGGGTTATAGTCTGCGTTTGCCCGAGATGTCGCAGGAGTTTTAGGAAGTACTTTTGCCCGGAGTTCCTCATCTTGGGATTCAGGGCCGACTCGTTGTGGTAGCCCTTCATGATTTCCTTCGTGTACGCCGCCCGAAACTCCGACCACTCAATCTTGCCATGTTGGAACTGCTTAAGTAGCCGTTGGCTGGGCGCAACGCTCGGAATCCATTCGTCGCACTCGTCGCGGGAATGGCCCTGCGGCCAGTAGCGCGTGACGAACAGGCGAAGTCCGTCTTTCTTGGAAATTGGGTCCGCTACTGACTTCGTCCGAAACATAGCGTCCTCCTTCGCGGCTTCCGCGCTTCGCCCTTCACTCCGACTCGAACCCCTGATCCTCAAACTTAAGCGTTCGGCAGTTCTCGGTGACGATGCGCACCACGTTGTCGGGGACGCCGTCAGGGATGCGGGCGCTGATGTCGAGTGTCACGGCAACTTCCGCCCCGATGAGTCCCACCAGGTGGGCCAGTACCTCGTCGGCCACCTTGCTGGCGTCGCGGCCGGTCCGGCCGGCGTCGAGCTTGATCGCACCGTGGAAGCGGCGGGGTTGCGGGCGCGACTGGACGGTTGGCCCGGTGCCGGGCGTTACCCCGCCTGTGCGCGTGGTTCCGGAGTCGGTGCCTGTGATGCCCGCTGTTTCACCGGTGCGGCTGGTAACGCCAGGCGTCGGCTCCCGGACCTCCTCGTCCAGCTGCTTCCGGGCGCGCTCCGGCTTGACGATCAGTCCGACCGGAGCATCCGCGGTGATGTGCACGAGTTGGCCGGCCTTGAGCCCGCGGTAGCGCCTGGCTGCCTCGTCGTAGCCCTCAGCGTAGGCGAAGGCGTCCTGCTCCCAGGTGAGGAGCTTGATGCCGTCGCTGATCGCCTCCGTGAGCACGGCGGTCGTCTGCAGTCGCGGCAGGTAGAGGTAGCGGGCGAAGTCCTCAGCGAGCTGTTTGATCTCGACGTGGTCCTGGCCGCCGGACGACGCACGCCACAATGGCACCCTGTCCACCTCCAGGCGCAGCCGCGAGGCGGCCATTGAGACCACCAGCAGCTCCTCGTTCTTGAGCTTCTTTGCCGCCCGTAGCGCGAGGCCGTCCGTACCGGTGAGGCGAATCGCCTGCCACTCGACCGGCGCGGCGGGTGTGGCTTGCCCGGGCACCAGGAGCCAGTGATAGGTCTCGGGCAGACGGGCCGTGACCATGCCCTCGGCACCGTTCCGCTGGGTGATCGAGGTGTTCTTCTGGTGGGGCGTGAGGTCGAGGGAATCCGTCTCGTCCACGATGGACTTCCAGGCAAGGTAGCGGCGCACGGCGTCGTCGAGGTCCGCCAGCCGCGCCTTGTCCGCCGCCAGGAAGACGAGGGAGTTGCGGTAGAGCCGCGGGGCGTTGCCGCGGTTTGCGAGGATCGCCTTGGCCGCCAGCATCGCTGCGCTCTCCTCGTTGCGCGTATGCGGGGCGTCGATGCCGAGCACCACGAGGCGGGCATCCATGTCGTCCGGCACGTCGGCGCTGGAGGCGGGCAGCACGTGGACCCGGGCGAAGTCGGCCCGGTTGCGCAGGTCCGCCAGCAGCCGCTGCTTGATCTCCTCGGCGACCTTGTCGGGCTCGCGCTTGAGCTGCTCGGCGCGGTCCTCCGCGAGCTTGGTGACCGTGGGCTGGGTCGAGTACCAGTAGCGGGTGCCGTCCTGGTAGAGGTAGGTCGCGGCGGTGCTCATGCGCCGCAGGGCGTCGCCGAAGATGGCCGGCGATTCGCCCGGCAGCACGCACCCGAGCTTGACCCGGCGGTCCTCAACGCCGCGGTTGGCCGCGCCCTCCATGGGGGCGGAGCCCAGGTAGATGGTGCGCGCCACCCGCCGGCAGGCGGAGTACTTGCCGAGGTTCGGCACCTCGCCGTCCATGCGCAGGGGCAGCGAGTTGGCCCCGTCCACGTCCTTGGCGATGACCGGCGGCCAGTTGTCGGAGAGGTAGCGGGTCATCTCGAACTGCACCCGCTGGTCGTCGAGCGGAAGGCTCGCCGGCATGATGAGGGGGTTCTGGTCGCCGCGCTCCCACAGGCTGTGAATCACCGCAGCCATCAGGCGCAAGACGCCGCGGGTGCGCTGAAACTTGAGGAGGGTTGACCAGTCCTCGTAGAGGCGGTCGAAGATCTCCGGGTGCACCGGGTAGGCGGCCTTGAAGCGGTCCTCGTACTCGCCCGTGCGGCACTCGGGGGGAAACTCCTGGTGCTGGGCGCGGTAGAGGTCGGAGAAGGCCCGCACCGTGTTGTCGCGGGCGACGAACTGCTCGCGCTCGACCATGGGCTCGAAGAGCCGCCGGCGCACGATCTCGAAGCCTTCCTCGGAGCTGGCCGGTCGCCAGGACGACTCGACCCGACCGATGGCGTTCCGCAGCCGGCTCAGGGCCTCGCGCCCGCGGATGCCGCCCACCTCGACATCGTCGGCCTGCGCGTGCGGGCTGCCCCCGCTGTCGGAGGCGGGGAGGCTCACGACCAGCAGGGTGTTCTTCGCGAGCTTGGCCGACTCGGTGAGGGCCTGGGCGAAGGTGAAGTGGGTCTCGAAGCTGCCGGCGGGCAGATCCCCCTGATCATGCAGCTGGCGGGCGTAGGCCACCCACTCGTCGATCAGGATCAGCGCCGGGCCATAGGCGTTGAACAGCTCCCGCATGCGGTCGCCGGGGTTGGTCGCCCGCTCGTCGTCCTGGCGGATGCGGTCAAAGGCTTCGCGCCCGCCGAGCTGCCAGGCCATCTCGCCCCACAGGGTGCGGACCTCGGTGCCATCCTCCTTGATGACGGGATTGCCGGGGGAGATCTTGTTGCCGACGAGCACTACGCGGCGCACGCGCGGTGGCACCGCCACCTGCGCCTCTCGCAAGACCGGCTCGATGGCCGCCAGCTCGGAAATCAGCATCCCCATAAAGAGGTGATAGAGCGCCAGCATGGAGTGGGTCTTGCCGCCGCCGAAGTTGGTCTGCAGCTGCACCACCGGGTCGCCCCCGAGTCCGGAAAGACGGCGCAGCGCGCAGATTAGGAGGCGCTTCAGGCTCTCGGTGATGAAGGTGCGGCGGAAGAACTCAGCCGGGTTCTTATACTCGTCCGAGCCCTCGCCCAGGTGCACCTGCCAGAGATCGGCGGCGAACTCGGCCTGCTGATACTTGCCGGAGGCGACGTCCTTGTGCGGATGGATCACCTGCCGCCAGGGCTTTAGACCTCCGGCCGCTTGGGTCTCGATTAGGGTGCCGGCGACCTTGCGGCGCTCAGTGCGCGCCTGCTCGTCGAACTTGATGCGCAGCAGCTCCTGCTTCTGGCGCTCGATCTCGTCGCCCTCCGGGGCGGAGACGGCGGCGAGCAGCCGGCCCATGGAGTCGAGCGCCCGGTACGCGTCGTCCGTGCTGAAGGCATTCTGATGAGCCCAGCGGTTGCGCACGTCGCGCAGCTCCGAGACCAGGCTGCGCTCCGCGTGGCCGAGGGTCTCGCGGAAGACCTCGTTCCACAGCTCCCACATGAGGACGAGGATCGCATGGGTGTCGAGCGTTGCCTTGCCGCCCTGGCCTTGCCAGGCCATCTTCCGCTGCAGTACGTCGGCAGCCTCGTGCGCCCAGCCGTTGCCGAGCTTGGCCTTCAGCTCCCGCTCGATGAAGGGAGTGAGGCCCGCCCGAAGCTGCTCCAGGGCCTTGCCGACGCGCTCGTGGTTGCTGATTGCCATGGCGTCCCCCTCAGATCAGCGCTGCTTGCGCCGGCGTTGCGACCGGTGCTGCCTGCGCCAGGCGCATCAGCTCCGGCCAGGCGACCACCAGGCTGTTGTAGGCCAGGGCCTCCGCAGGGCGCTTCTTGCGCTCGCAGAGGGTGTAGAGGCGGTAGGCCAACTCACGGGCGGCGTCGGCCTTGGTTGGGCTCACTGCGCGCACCTGGGCGAGGACCCGCGCCGCCTGCTCCTCGCCAGCGTCCAGCGCCCGGGTCAGGTGGTGGACGATCTCCCAGATGGTAAGGCGTTTGTCGTCCGCGGGGTCCCAGCCGGCTGGCAGCTCGTCGGGGCGGAGCAGACCGACCCGGCCCCCCTTCGCGGACAGGATGCCGGCCTCGACCATGCCAGAGACGCTGGTGTTCTTGGCTCGGGCCAAAACGTCGGCCACACCAAATTGGCCTTCGCCAAAGCCGTTCTGCTCGAACCAGGCAAGCGCCCAGCGAGTATCGGCATCGAAGTCACCCTCCTGCTCTGCCAGGGCCTCGTCCAGCACCTCGTTGATCAGGGCCAGCGCCGCGCGCACCAGCATCGGGTTGCCGTCGGCATCAACGACCTTCGCGTAGCGCGTATAGACGGCCATACCCGGGCCGATGGCGGCCTGGGCCAGGTCCACCGGGGCGATGTTGCCGCGCTGAAGGTGGGCGAGCGCTCGGGGCAATTCGGCCTTGAGGGCGGCTACAAACTCGCGGCGGGTGGTGGTGGGGGCGTCTGTGGCGCGTTGGCGGCAGACGAGGACAATGCTGGACGCAAGGGCGTTGCTGCCGATACCCCTGCTCCGAGCCTCGCGTTCCGTGCGCATGGGCCAAGTCCCGGTTAGTGCAAAGCCAGCTCGAATTGCGGCGGCCAGAAACGTTTCCCAGCCGGTGCTCGCGGTGCCCGCTCCGGCATCGTTCTCGGATTGCCGGAAGGCGTAGTAGATGGTGACCGGGAACGCGGGGTGCGCTTGTTCGGCAAGACGGTGCATCGCTTGGGTCATGCCATCGAGGAAGAACGCCTCGGCTCGTTCCTTTCCCCCATGGCGATCGGGCGTTGCCACCAGCTCCTCGGCCTTGGGCGCGGCCACGGTGGCGAACAGGTTCGGGAACGTTGGCCGCAGCGAAGGACGCAGCCAGATGTAGAAAAAATCCGACAGATCGGCATAGCCCACGTTGTCGTAATACGGCGGATCAGTCGATACCACTTTCCATCTGGCAACGGTTTGAGTCTGAGCATCTGACTGAAACGAAGAGCCGTGACCTGCGGCGCCGAGCTGGTCCAGCACCCGGCTAATGGTCGTCAACGTCGTAACAAGGTCGCCGGCTGCGCTCGAGAAAACGCTCGACTCTGCGTAGTCCCATACCATCGGAATGGCTTGACGCCGAAATAGATGCTGCGTCTGATCCATGGCTGGGCCCCACTGGCAGAGCGAGTTCTGGGCATCGGCGAGCCGACTAATACCTAATGCCAAGAAGGCGGCTACTGCCGAGGCGTACGACACCGCGCCAGCTCCGTCTTTCTCCAGGCCCTTGCCGTCATTGAGAAAGCCGGCGGCGATGGCATCGCGCTCGACCTGCTCGCGGGCGTCTTTCACTAGATCAGAGAAGGTCGTCAGAGCAACGAGCTGTCGGTCGGTGAACAGGTCATTCCACCTGGTCATTCCGTAGCTCCCGACACGGAATCCCAGCGCCTGTCGAAAGAATTCGACGTCGGGCTTCCACGCCGGCCTCGCCTTTCGTGGTGCATCCTCGTGCTCGGGCTGCGGGGCCAGATAAACGCGGCCGCGATCACCCTCGGCTACGATGGCCATCAGCCGCGCGCCCATGCGACCGGCCTTACCCTCGGCCTTGATGTAGTCGCCCGCGATCGGAGTCCCCGACATCAGGCACTGGAAGTTCGCACCGCGCGAAAGCTTGGTGCCGCTCTTCGCCGCCGCCGCATCCTTAGGCTTGCCTACCTTCACCGAGAAGCGGTAGCCGCCGTCCTCGATCACCGGCTCGACGTACGCCTCCTTGCCCGCCTTGGTGGAGAGCATGAAGGTCGAGGCGAGCGGAACATCGACGTTGGCGAAAGCAGGATTGGGGCTCTTCACCGTGCGCGCCCAGAGCCAGGCGATCACGGTGAGCTTGCGGCCGACGTATGGCTTGAGGTCTGGCCGTTCCTTGGCCATTTCCGCCGTGACCTCAACGTTGGGGTACAGGTGGCCGATGCGCCGCTCTGCCTCGTCGCGCATCCACTGGCCGTAATAGCGCACGTCCTCCGCAAGCCCCTGCGCCCCCTTCCATTCCCGACCGAGCAAATCCGTCTTCTTCCGCACTTCCGGGCTGACCGGCGGCCTGCCCGCGAACCGCGGCGGGATCTCGATCATCGCCTTGTTGATCAGAACCGCCACCGGGTTCAGGTCCGAGGCATAGGCTTCGAGGCCTAGCCGCTGGGCCTCCAGCGGCAGCGAACCACCACCCGCGAAGGGGTCATGGAAAGCCGGCAGCTTGTACCGGTCGAACAGCTCCTTCGCCCGTGGGTGGTCGATGTTCTCCGCGCAGGTCCGCCGCCAGCTCTCCCAGATTGCGTCCCGCGCCCGCTGCAGCACCGCTTCGTTCGTGGTGTTCTCCCACTGCACCAGGTCCTCGATAATCTGGAACAGCCGCTGCCGCTCCTTCTCCTGCGCCTTCTCCGTCGGAAACAGGTCCGGCCACCCCGATGGGTCATCCACCATCTGCGCAAAGATCACCGCCCGCGCCGCCGCCAACGGCCGCCGCGCCCACCACAGGTGCAGCGTGCTCGGGTGCCCGTGCCGGATCGACTTCTCCCGCGCCGACGCCTTGTTGATCGCGTCCAGCGGGAGCGAGACCTCGATGAGCTTTCTCTTGAGACTCATGGGCAACTGGCGAGCAATCCCTTATGAGTCGTCAGTACCTCGATCCCGCCGACTTTGATATCGGCGTCGTTTGTCAACAGTTTCCATCCATTGATCCGACAGTTCTCGATCAGCAAGCCATCGTTCAGGTCGATGGTCCCGGTCTGGACTGCGCTGAGCACTTGCTGAATATCGGTTGCGGCCAAAAGGCTGTCGCAACTTGTCGCGGCTTGGAGGATAAGCTTGATTTCTGCTACCGCGGCCCTTAGGACTTGGGCGCTGTCGGAGGATTGCCTAAAGTCTTTAAACTTCGGATATGTGCCTTTCCATGAGGCATCGTACTCGATCCGCACATAACGGTTCAGAAACTCGCTTAACACGAGAGCATCGACCATTGGAACGGCTTTCGCCTTGAGGAGCCTGGAAAAAACGCTAGAGTAATTGGCCGCCCGCTGCGGGGTGGGCTGAGCGGCCGGCGGACAAAGATAGAGCCAAACATTGGCGTCAACTAGAATCTGTTCGCCAGCAGAAAAAGCATAGGTTGCGGCATCAATCGCCTTATTCTTCGTCTTCATCGACTACCTCGCCCCACGCGTCGTCATAGCCTTCCCGATTTGCAAAGTACCGCCGCGCATTCTGAATAGCGCGGTCGACCATGGCGCGGTCGTCTTGCGAAATGTCGGCGAAAACAAGATGCTCCTTAAGAAACGATTCTTCGTAGTCTCCTCCGTACAGCTGACCAACAGCTGCATTTAGGAAAGCAGTAATCAGATTCTCCCTGTTTGCAAAGGAAAGCTCGACTACGCGATTAGCCTTAAACGCGGCAGTAATCTTTTCGAAGACTTTCTGGCCATCGTCGGTCGATACCCAAACGGGTCCCCCGACGATGTCGAATATCCTGAGTTTGACGATATCAGCCATAAAATGACGCCCGATTTAGGAGTTGACGTTTAGCGCGGATTCAGAGAATTCATTCGCTACGCAGCCGATACCGCAATGTGTCCGCTGTGTTGATTTCGATGTTGATGACCGTGCCTGGAAACCCGACGTCGATCCGCGTCAGGGTCTCTCCGGCTGCGCTGAATTCCCAGAAGCCACGGTCCGATACTACTTGGATACAGCCTTTGTTCATGCCTATGAATTCTTTGATCAGCTTGAGTCCGAGCCCTCCGGGTACCTTGCCTTTTCGAGTAGTATGGCCCTCCTGCAAGGCCCATCTGATCGCCTGGTCGGAGTTCATCTTGATTCCAAGCTCCTTGTTGATCTTGCGGCGCATCCCAATCCCCGCATCGGCCACGGAAAAGTCAACTCGATGTTTCTTTGGGAAATACTGGCCACAGGCAAATATTCCTAACGCGGTTTCCGAGTGCATGGCCGCATTGGAAAACAGCTCTAGAATACTATTCTTAAACTGCTCGGACAGGGCTGCAGTCATCTTCGGCAACTCTTTTCCTCGAAGATGACTATTGAGGTACTCGGCAAATAATTGGTCATCGGATGTCTTGAAACGCCGGTATGGAATCGTCGTGCCGTAGGTGTCAAGGCTGCGGGGTAAGCCGAATCCAGCAAGAAATCGGTTCTTGGACAGGATCGATTGAACGGAGGGGCGAAGCTCCTTGAACTGGACCGTGTTCAATTTGTCCACGGCATGGGCGAGCACAACCCCAAGAGGCGCGCTCATGTTGGCATCGAACCAAGTACAGGCCGAGAAATCGATCTGTATAGTATCGAATGAATAATCTTGCAGCTGAGCGTTTAGAAGTGCCAACTGCGAAAAGCCCATCATGGAGCTTCTTACGTCAGGCAGCAGGACCTTAGCTTGACCTCCAGTCATCGGTAAGCTACCCGAGAATGGGCCGGCGCGCTTCGTCGTTGCAGGGTACGCGGGCGGCTAACGCAGGTCGTCGGCCCGCAACAGCAGGTCGGCAAAATCATAGTTTACACTGGTCACCCCAAAGTCAGGCTCACGGTGGAAAGGCTGTCGGAGGTAGCGAACGTTGTGCGCGCCGTCGTCTAGGAATTCCACGATCGCCAGGATGTAGTCCTCGGGCTTGTTGAGCGAGTAGAGAATCTCGTTCTTGGTGACGGTGATGGTCTGCGCACCGGCGGCGCGCCCCTTCACCTCGATGAACCGCAATCGCCCGGTGCCGGGGATGCGCGACTCGATGTCGTAGCCGAGCTTGTCGGCCTCGCGGTCGATCGGGTCGAAGCCCAGATCCCGCTCGATGGCCATGACGATCGCGCGGGCCCTGGCGGCGAGGGCCAGCCGGCTCGCCTGGTCGGGTTCGGGCGTCGCGGCGTTGGTGCCGGAGAGGTTCTGGATCAAGCCGCCGGGAACCACCAGCACGCCGCCGAGCACCACGGGCGGCAGCGGCGAGATCTGCCGCTCCAGCTTGAGATCCTCCAGCCGCTTCTGCAGCCGTGCCTCCAGGGTGTCGGCACGCTTGCGCGCCTCCTGGGAGTTGAGCCGGGCGTTGGGCTTGCCGGCCTGCTCCTGGAGCTTCAGGTCCTCGGAACGGTGGTCCCAGTAGTTGATCTCCTTGGTGAGGCGGTCCTTGACCGCGGCCTCGGTCTTGTCGATCAGCCCCTGACGGCGGGAGCGGACCTCGTTCAGGTGTTCGGGCACCACCTTGGCGACCGCGTAGCCTTGGGCCTTGGCTTCGAGGTCACAGGTGATCCAGGCGGATTGCGGCAGCTCCAGCAAGGTGTCGATGTCCGGCTCATCGTCCTTGAGGGAGCGGTAGTCGAGGTAGGGGGCATAGTGGAGGTGGCGGGCGGTGCCGGTCTCGTCCAGCTCGACGTAGAGCATCCGCTTGCTGATGACGCGCCGCTCACCGGAGGGGGTGGGCCGGGCGTCCTGAATGGCGTGCTCCAGGAAGAGCAGGACGCGCGGACGGTCGCCCGCGTCGCGCTCGTCCACCAGGACCGCGCCGCGCTTGAGGAGGTCGCGGTGGCGCTCGATGGTGAGGTCGAGGGTCGATGACAAGAGGGGATGGCCGGGGCAGACGAAGGCGGCGAGCGGTTGGCCGGCGAGGTTGATCAGCCCCTTTTCGAAGCAGATGCGCTCGTAGCGCTCCTGCACAGGTGCGCCCACGCCGATCAGGCGGTCGCGGTTGCGGACCGATGCCGGCACGAAGGCGACCTGGTAGCGCCGGGGCTCGCGCTCGGTGGCGCGCCCCCCTAGGAGACGGAAGGCCTCCAGGAAGAAGGACTGGATGTAGTGCGGCTGCAGCCGCCGGGCCTCGGCCCGCTCCATGTCTTCGCGGATCGCCTGCACGCGGCTGGCGTCCATGGCGTCGCGCACCAGGGCACGCTCGTCGAGGAGGGTCTGAAGCTGGCCGCGGTCGAGGGCGTTGTCCACCACCTGCTGGAGGCGGGCGCGGATCTCCGGCTGCTCGCCGTAGCGGACGGCTTCGATCAGCAGCTCGCGCAGCGGCTTGCCGTCGAAGACGACCTTGCCGAGCACGTCGAAGACCTTGCCGCCGAGCGCACCGCGGGCCTCGTCGAGCTTCTCCAGGAGCTTGCGGTAGACCTCGCCCTCGCGGGTCTCCTCGGCCACCAGGTTCCACAGGTGGCAGACCTCGGTCTGGCCGATGCGGTGGATGCGCCCGAAGCGCTGCTCTATGCGGTTGGGGTTCCACGGCAGGTCGTAGTTGACCATGAGGTGGGCGCGCTGAAGGTTGATGCCCTCCCCCGCAGCGTCGGTGGCGATCAGGATCTCGACCTCGGGGTCGTGCTTGAAGGCCTCCTGGGACTTGGCGCGCTCCTCCCGGCCCATGCCGCCGTGGATGGTGAGCACCGCCTCCCTCCTGCCGATCAGGGTGCCGATGCGCTCGTGCAGGTAGTTGAGGGTGTCGCGGTGCTCGGTGAAGAGCACCAGCTTGCGTCGGTGGCGGTGGCGGTCGAACATCTCCGCCTCGGACTGGAGCAGGCTCGATAGCTCCTCCCACTTCTTGTCGGTGCCGCTGCGCCGGACGCTCAGGGCAAGCCCTTCCAGCTCCTTCAGCCGCTCGATCTCCAGGCGCAGCTCCGCGATGGTGCGCGCCGCGGTGGCGAGATCGAGGATCTCCTCGTCCGCCGCCTCCTGCTCATCGCCCGGGGCGTCCTCCAGGTCCTCGATGTCCTCGATGTCCTCGGGGTCGAGCCCTTTGATTGGGCCGAGGGCTTGGAGAGTGCCGTTGGCCAGGCTGCCGCGCTGCAGCAGCTCCAGCTCCCGCAGGCGCGCCTCCAGCCGCTCGCGGCGACGGCGCAGGGATTGGTAGATCGCCTCGGGCGAGGAGGCGAGCCGGCGCTGCAGAATGGTCAACGCAAAGCCGACGGTGCCGGCGCGGCCCTGGTTCTGCAGGGCCTCGGCGCGGTTGAACTCCTCGCGCACGTAGTCGGTGACGGCGCGGTAGAGCTGGGCCTCGGCGGCGGAGAGCTTGTAGGGCACGGTGTAGGCGCGCCGCTCCGGGAAGAGCGGGGTGCCATCGAACTTGAGGAGCTGCTCCTTGACCATGCGCCGCATGAGGTCGGAGCAGTCCACCGTATGGACGCCGTCCCGGAAGCGCCCTTCGAAGCGGTCCCCGTCGAGCAGCGACATGAAGAGCTGGAAGTCCTCCTCCTTGCCGTTGTGGGGCGTGGCGGTCAGCAGCAGGAAGTGCCGCGTCAGGGTGGAGAGGAGCTGCCCGAGCTTGTGCCGCTTGGTGTACTTAATCTCGTTGCCGAAGAGGGAGGCGGACATCTTGTGGGCCTCGTCGCAGATGACGAGGTCCCAGCGGCAGTCGGGGACGGCGAGCTTGGCCTGGAGGCCGTCACTGCGCGAGAGCTTGTCGAGGCGGGCGATGACGAGGTTGTTCTCCAGGAACCAGTTGCCGGTGCGCGCCGACTCCAGCTTGTCGTTGGTGAGGATCTCGAAGGGGAGCGCGAAGCGTTCGTGCAGCTCGTCCTGCCACTGCTCGGCGAGACTCCCCGGACAGACGATGAGGCAGCGCTGGAGGTCCCCGCGGGCGATCAGCTCCTTGATGAGGAGGCCCGACATGATGGTCTTGCCGGCACCCGGGTCGTCGGCCAGGAGGAAACGCAGCGGCTGGCGCGGGAGCATCGCCTCGTAGACGGCGGTGATCTGGTGCGGGAGCGGGTCGACCAGGGAGGTGTGCACCGCGAGCACGGGGTCGAAGAGGTGCGCGAGGCGGATGCGCTGGGCCTCGGCGACCAGGCGGAAGAGCGCCCCGTCCCCGTCGAAGCTCCACGGGCGGCCGGCCTGGACGGTCTCGATGGTGGGCTCGTTCTCGCGGTAGAGGAGCTGGTTGCCGACCTTGCCGGCCGGGTCCTTGTAGGTGATCTCGACCGCCTCGGAGCCGAACCACTGGACGTTGACCAGGGTGACGGCGCAGTCGGGCAGGATGCCGCGGATGACGGTGTTGGGCTGGAGGTCTTCGAGGCGGGCCATGGTTCAGCCCGGGGCTGGAAGCAGGCCGCCAGTAAGGCGCAGGTCGCCGGGACCAGCTTTCGGGGGTGGTCCGGTCGGGAGTGGGTTCTTTAAGGGGAGCGTCCTAGCGATGCAGCCGAGGTTCACGCTTTCATGTTTCTGCTGGTTTTCGGCGACCCGTAGGTTATCACCCGCTGTCGCTGGGGATAACCCACTTGGATCCCACCGCTACCGTGAACAGACGGCCTCCCTGGGTGTCCGGATGTGGCGTCGCAATAACGGCCGGTTGTCGGAGTTACACACTGCAGGGCCGCTCGCGAGATCATCGAGGCCTCCCTTCATCCCAGCTCATGGACAAAGACCTGGGAGGTCGCGTCCTTCAGCCCCCTCGCCTCCTGCACAACGCGC